>Ga0302324_100005400_pt1 | contig 27869 bp, 17 predicted proteins | sample Palsa_T0_1_FD_201949 | JGI IMG/M metagenome (GOLD analysis project Ga0302324, IMG submission 201949) | Peat permafrost microbial communities from Stordalen Mire near Abisko, Sweden - Palsa_T0_1 | ecosystem: Environmental > Terrestrial > Soil > Palsa > Peat permafrost | place: Sweden: Abisko...
TGCTCGAAGGAGAACAGGTGGCGGTCGCCGCCCAGCCTGTTGATGACGCCGATCTGGCGGCCATGCAGTTTCACGGCGAGCGCATTCAGGGTTTTGGGATCGAATGTCATCGGGACTCTTTTCCTTCTCCCCCGGCTTCCTCGTCCCCGCTGGCATACAGTGAGCGCTCTTCAGACCCTTCCGGCTCCTGCTGCGCTCGGATCAGGGACTGCACGGCGGGCACAAGCGCGCGCGGAACAAGCAGCAGGTCCAGGTTGAGAACGCGGACGAGGTCGAGCAGGGTGTCGAAACGGGGCACGACTTCCCCGGATTCGATCGCGGAGATATGCGGCTGCTGCAGGCCGACCTGCGCGGCGAGTTCCCGCTGCCCCCAGCCCCGCTTTGCCCGCGCGTCCTTTATCTGTTGACGCAGATCGGTGGGCAGGCCTTTGAGCCGCAAGGGTTTGATATGCTTTGGCGTATGCGCGCTCATTTTTATATACTATTACATATCATGTGGAATTCCAAGTAATTCCAATCGATATGTTTAACTATATAAAATATTCAAATTATCTATTTAAACATATCAACCTGCATGATTGATGTCCGATGCCGAAGGTAGCCCGGGAGTACATAATGTCTGCGTTTGTCTGGTTGGATTATTCGGAGCGCGAGCGCCGGAAAATGCTCGATGTCGTCGATCTCTTCGGAGAACACGACACACGAGATGAGCTCGGCATCGGGTCCGTGCGCGATGCATTTGCGGACATACTGTTCCTGGGCACAAGCACGATCATGACCCGGGCGCGATACTTTCTTCTCGTCCCATGGACATATCAGAGACTGGAGCGGCTACGCGTCAGATCAGCAGAAATGGCGGCGCGCGCGCGGCAAGCGGAACTCAACCTTGTTGAGCCCATAGAGCGTTCCGATGACAACGACGGGAATATCGGAAAGGTGGCGAAAGCGGCCCTGAAACGTCTTCCCAGCAGCGTTTATTGGCAGGGACTGAATGCATGGGGAATTCGTTCCTTCAGCGGCGCACAGGTTCAATATCACCGTAGCCTTGACTGATATTATGTTCAACTCGCGCAGCACGGCAGGCGGACATCGGAGCGCGACGTTGAGCATGACGATCTCATTTCGTCGAACTGGCATGCCGGGTTGGTCGCACCGCCGGAGGATTTCCCCAAGGAATGTTCCTTAAGCCTGACGCGCGGCGAAGCCGAATACCTCGCCGAGCGCATCCGTTTGAGCCCGGATTGTTCCAGCTCATTGCTGGCCGCGCTTGTCGCGCAGCGGCAGCGCCACGACGATGTACCGTTCGCCTGGCAGCATCCGCACTCCGCCCAGCTGCCACCGCGATTGCGCGAAATGCTCGATCACGCGCAGAATTTCTCCGAAGTCATGCACGGAGCGCCTTTGCTCATCACCCGCATTAATGGCGCGCTCGAAAAGCTGGAGATCGCCCAGGAGGCGACCACCGGCACTGACGACCGTTGGTACTGGCTCGCGCCGATGCTGCTTGATTTTGCAGAGTTCCCCGACGCGGCGCGGGAATGGTGGGATCGCGCGGATCTGGCGCAGATTTGGGCCGGTGCAGAATTCGGAGAGGAAGATGCAGGCTGGTCGAGCCACGTCGAGCACGCGAAGAAGACGCTCGATTCCATTCGCGACGGTAAAGACCGTCTGGGCACCCCGCCGGATGATCTTGCAAGTGTTCTGGCCCTCGCGGCCTCCGCTGCCCCGGCCACGGCTGCGATGCGCGCCTATGCGCGCGCAAGCCGCACAGAACCCGCGACGTGCATAGCTCTGCGCGATGTCGCGGCGCGCTCCGCGAGAGCCTTTCTCACGCTTTTCAATCATGCGGAAGTCATCGAAGCCGTCAGGACGGAGTTTCCCGACGAACCGTATTGGGAGCGCGTTCTGGAATATGCTCATGCGGGTGGCCTTCAGGCGGTGCTGGATGAATACACCCATGTGCTCCGGGAGTCTCTCAGCGTTACTGCGCTACCGCCTGCCGCGATCGCGGAAAAGCTGGGCGCAGAACTCATTGCGGCGCTAACAATCCGCGCGGCGTCTCTGCGAATCGATGAAGTCACCGCACCCCGCTATGCCCGCGAGATAAACGTCAAGCCCGAACCGATGCGCATCCGTTTCGCCATGCGCTTCGGCGATGACCGCTCGGATGAAGAGCCGCTTCTCGTCTCGGATGGCGCGTCTCCGGCAACACGCAAGGAGCGCGTGCGCGCAGCGTTCAACTCGCCGTTCTGGCCGTTCGTGCTGGTTTCAACCTCGGTGGGCCAGGAGGGCCTTGATTTCCATCATTATTGTCACGCCATAACCCACTGGAACCTGCCATCCAATCCCGTTGATCTGGAACAGCGCGAGGGTCGCATTCATCGCTACAAGGGACACGCGGTTCGTAAGAATGTTGCCGATGCATTTGGCGCCGATGCTTTACTCGATGAAGGCGCGGATGTCTGGGAGACGGCCTTCGAGCAGGGCCGGAAGAGCCGTTCCCAAATGGAAAACGATCTCGTGCCTTACTGGCTCTTCCCCGGCGACGCCAAGATCGAGAGGCATGTTCCCGCCCTGCCGTTCAGCCGCGAGGTCGAGCGTCTCAACGGGCTGCGCCGGGCTCTTGCGATTTACCGCATGGTGTTCGGCCAGAGCCGGCAGGAGGATTTGATCGCATACCTACTGGCACAGATTCCCGAGAGCGAACGCGATGCGATCGTGGCAGAATTGCAAATCAACCTGAGTCCCGATGCTCAAGGGTAGGGATAACGGCTGGATCACATGAAATTCCGAAAATCGAAGACGCTGTCGACCATGTTCAGATTCTGCTGAATGATGTTCGCGAAGTCTTTGGAATAAACCAACGTCACAGGCAGCTTTTTGTAGAGCGTGTTGTTGTTTCAATCCATCTTCGTGAGTCCCAGTACGGCCGCGCACGTCTCATGCCAGCCACCGGTGCCCGTGTACCGTCGCAGCAACAAGGGAGACGGCGTGGGCTTGAGCGCTCTCTCCTTGTAGACTTGCGTCAATCGTCTTTTCGCTTTAGGAGCCAATGCAAGCGTGATATGAAATCTCGGCCACACATCTTTCTCAGGAGATTTGAGCGGCGAATCCTTAGGCCTCTAGATTTTGCATTCTACGCAGCGGCCCTTTACTACCTGTGGCATCACGCATGGTTCTTAGGAATCGCTGTACTTATTCTTTCATTAGGCGTTGGCGCGATAGGCCAAGGCCTACCGCATCGCCGACATGAGACTCCTTCGGAAATCACAACTGGAACGACTTTCGCGAGCGAATTTCAAGGTGAAATCTCAGACGACGATTCGTGCGCATTAGGGCGTGCATTTTTCAAGACATGTACGCTGGCCAGCGTGACGGCCGTGATCGTTCTGTGGCACGAAAACCTGAGGTGGTATTGGATTCTTCTCGCGATAATAGCCGTCTGGCCAATACTCCACGTTATCTTTCTTTCATTGACGATCGGGCTATTAAAGGTTGTGCAGAATGTGAGGCGGACGCACCGTCTTTATTAGTTGGCTGGAATCAGGATCGGCGGGCGGCGCAATTCTGGAATCCGAGTCCCCGCGCCTGGAAGGAGATCCTCGGTGGAGATTTCACGGAAGTTTACAAGAGAGTCGTTCTACGGCTTTGATATGAATGATGACGAAGTTGGCCTCGGAGAGCACCGTAGCCTAGCGATAGAACTGAAACATCTTTTCGAGGGCATTGCCGCCGATGCGGATGAACAAAATGATGAAGTATTCTTCACCAGGGACCTCGAACACGCTTTGCGAAGATTCCTTGTGGACCCGACGAAACCCAGCTTGGAGCATTTGCTTGAGGTGAGCCCGACTCTCATCCTGCCTGTCGAAGAGCTACAGTCGCTTTTGCGGATGAGACCGTAGATGCCGAGCCATAAGGGACGCGAAAACCGCTCAGATGGCTTATGTCATCGTAATCCAGCTCAAGCGCTCGTTTCGTCTCGAATCGTTGCCATATCCCAATCGCTTACAGGAACCTATTCGCTTGAGAAGTCGCTGTTGTTGGATTAGCCTATCAGTCCGGCGAGACAACCCGGTCTCCTCGCCACAGTTTCCAAACGTCTGCGATCTCGGGGGCAAAGCCGAGGTCGTCGGGATACTTGTGTTCGATGGCGATGAATGAAGTCACCAAGAGGATGTCCTGTGCAATGCCGGTGTCGAATTGCCAGAGATCGACCGGATTCAAGCCGCCGTTTTCCTCGGCGTTGTGCCAGGCAAGCAGGAAGTCGGCCACGCGGCGCGCCTGCCCGCTATTGGTCTTCGCTGTAGCGAGCAAACGGGCCACTGCCGCCGCTCATGCTCTCCTTGACCTTGCCGCCTTTTGAGACGGCCCGGAGCAGCCTGCCGTCCTCCACTCCCGCGGCGGTCATCCAGGCATTGATTCCCTGCTTCACCCAGGCCGGAATCGCCACGGTGCGCACCCGGCGCCCTTTTCCTTCAAGGTCCGCGAGGACCCATCGCCCTTCCCGCAACTGGATGGTGTCGACATCGAGCCCGGCCAGCTCCTCCCGGCGCAGGGCGCAGCCGACCAGCATCGCCAGGAGGACGTAATCCCGCTTGCCCTTGAGCGTCGATCGGTCGGGAACGGCCAGCAGTTCCCTTGCCTGCTCCCGTGCCAGCCAGTTTCCCAGGCGGGTGCCTTTCTGGGGGATATTGGGGACGCCGGTCAGGTTGGCGGCCTCCTCGGCCCCGAGCATCCCGTTCTTCCGAGCCTCCGAGACCATCTTGCGGACGGCCGGGAGGCGGACGTTGATCGTCGAGGGGGAAAGCGCGTCCATGGCCGCCCGGTACTCCATCAAGAGAGCCCGGCTCAGCGGCCGGCCGCCCGCGAGAAGGAAGAGGTCGTCGAGGGCCTTCCCGTAGTTGCGCCGGGTGTGGGGCGAGACCACGGTGTCCAGGACCATGCGGCGCAGCTCCGCCTGGGCTGGGGTAAGGGCCTGAGGGGTTCCCTGACTACTTCCCTGCCCTGCTGCGCCGGGCGCGGGCACCATTAGAGCCACGGAAGTCGCAATTTCGGTCACGGAGGCAGATTAGCACGACAAGGAACATTGTCGTGGGCAATAGGAGCACTCGACTACGCAAATTCCGAGGCCATAGCCTCATCCGTTGCACAGAACTCTGCGGGGCGGCGATAGTATCTTCTGATCTCCATCACCCTTCAATCATGCCTTGTTTCATCTCATCACGGTGCCCTTCCAAGCCTCTTCACGGACTCCGTCGAACGCCTGCTACATCCTGGCCTGGTCAATGGCGACCGACGTAGCAGGCTCACAGATCGGCTGCTTTCTCCTTCCTTCGGGCAAATCAACCAATCAGTTGGTCACTCTTACGGTACAGAGAACGTCGGCAGCCCAGGAACTGCACAACTGGTCGCTTTTCTAAATTCAATGCAAGAGACATCCTCCGTAGATCAAGAACTTGAGATGCTTTCGGTGATCGGCCGTCTCATCGCGCGGGCCCACACGCGAGCACAAAATGTTTTACGGCTGGAGAGACCAGGTTAAATATGCTATTGGTGTCGGAACATCGCCGGTTCGAGCCCACCCGGGGTAAACCTCAGGACCCGAATTTCAGCCAATAGTAGTGATTAGTTCCAATATGCCTGGGACATATTCAAGCGATCGAAATGTTTTAGGCCGGAATTCAAATTCATGTTGACCTCGCTAGGGGATAATGTGGGCTTGAATGCCGGCCTGAGCCTGATCCAAGGCCAGGGTACTCCGGATAGCCAGTAATCCAACAATCAGGGGATATTGAATTCGCATATCGTCTGATTGAAGGATTGGTCGGCTACATCACCACACTTCTGCTCGTTCCAGACACCTGGAGCCTGCGCACGGTGGCGGGGACTGTACTTGTAAAACAGGTTGTGTGGTGAGTAAGGGAGTTTATGGGTCATGGAAAAAGTGCATATATCAAGCATCGAGGAGCACTGGAGAAAGCGAACTCTATCTAAGAATCCAACCGTAGGCGAATTGTAAAAGCAATTCGTCTACATGATGATCGTCGTTGCAGGAACCTCATAGTTCCTATTGACTCTCGACCGAAAATCAAGCCGGCATCGAGAGAACCGTATAGTCTGCAAAGAGCCTCGCCATATCCTGCGGCGTACGTGAGGGCTGAGGAAGATAAAACCGAGCTGGCTTCTTCACTTGCACTCTTCTCTCAGGCTTCTCGACTTCTACAAGACTCGCCAAATATCCCTCCGTTTGTCGCTTCTTCCGTTGCCCAAAGGTGTCGTTACAGATACTCAGAAAAGTCTTTCCTGCTTCCCCGAAGCATGGTAAGACGAGATCCTGGGGCATCGCTGTAAGGGTTTGGAAGACCCACCCGAAATCTGACCGCTTCCCCAGCGCGAGTTCTACATTCGTCAACTCTCCACGATACCGATCTTTCGCCCAGGACTTACTTTCGACGCGATCTATAGCTTCCGCGATGTACAACTCGGCATCCTGAGCAAGTTTCCTGTGAAGCTTCCTTTTGGTGCACCCACTTCGAGCGCGGACATGATGGCTCGAAAGGCCTCCTTGCCGATCAGGATTCGCTTTTCCCATATCTTGCAAATGCGCATGACCTGAGCCTTCGAGTAGGGGAATTTCAGTCTCGACTGACACAGATCATGCACCACCTTAAGTTCCTCCTGAGAGAGTTTTCCCAGCAGCCGACACTCATATTGCCAGGCGAAGGAAGCGATGTACGGGTCTACCCCGTACTGGACAGCTGCCTGGGTTGAGCTCCCCGATAGCTCGCCGAGCTCGAATAAATCAAGTCTCTTAGCTGGATTCATTCTCTTTACATATTCGAATTGTTTGTCTTTGAAGGCCTTGACCATCAAGCAACGGCAAGACATTCGCTCGCTCTTAAGTTCAACGAAACGGCAATCGAAGATGGTCCCGCAATGCGCACATGAAACCTGCACTCGCGTCGCGCGGCTCTTCCCCTTTGGCGGAAGGATTGCGAGGATCCGCCCCGCAGGATAGTTGGCATTAATTTCAGGCAGCTTTCGTTTCATGATTTCAGATTGCCATCGGTGCCTGTTTTTACCAAAGGCAGAGCTTTACATTGGATGTTCCCTTCAAAATAACATCTGACTCGGTGTATGGAATCTCGCCTGGCGCGAGGATTCCAGAACTTCCAATCAAGCTAACTCGAGGCCTGAACTCTGAGTAGGGTCCGGGCACTAAATGCTCTCCCCCTACTGGCCACTTCTCGGTTTTCAGCTTAATGGCTGCCGGTTGACCCGACCGCCCGATTAGGGTCTAATCTGGCATTACTCGGAATAAATGCTGTGAGTTTGGAACTATCGTGAACTTCAGATAATAGTCTTACTATTATCTGAAGTAGTACATAAGGCTTGTAAGATCGACCGTGGAGTAGCGCCAGTAAATTGATGCACGCAGCGTCACGGATGTCCCACCTAGAACGCCGCCTTGAAGCTCATGTCAGCTTGTGGAGCTCCTCGCGCGCGGAAGACCAGATTATTATTTCTCATACGACCAAGGCACCAGGTTCAAACCACGGCAAAGGAGCGATCTGGCCTGGCTTCGGGTCACCCATAGACTTTCATGGTTACCGCTGCAGAAGGTGATCAGAGGATCGACAAGATTCGTTAAATGGAGCACGACGGCGACTTCGAAGCCATGCCGCGCCAATGCCACGCGGCTGGTTCAAGCTCGTCGAGTTCGACAGGCCAGCCAACCCTCAGCCGGCGGAGTAGTCTCAGAACGACTCTCAGAAAATAGCTAAAAATAGTAGCGCGCGTTCTGAAAAGTACGTGTGCAATTTTTACATCTCAAGAGCGGAAATGGCACTTTTCACACAAGTCACTGGAGGTTGCTGCCCGTAAAACCTCAAAACTAGGGTTACACCGGCCGACCTAGTATAAGAGTTTTCATCAAGTACACGAATTTACTGTTTGCTTCTTAATTAAAAAGTAGAGCGAATGCTAGTTAAGTAGTTATCATTTTTGACTGGGTATAGGGCAGCTGGCCAGCCAGCTTGCATCCGCCCGATGATATTCAGACCCATGAGCTCGACGTCCCGATTCCGCCATAAGAGCGCCTGCGCCAATAGTCCGAATCACGTCACGCCGGGTTAAATAATTTGCAGCCCATGGGATGAGGTTTCTCCCTGCCATACGATGGTTACATTTTGCAGTAGGTTATGTCCTCCGGACTACGAGGAGCGAGATACAAAACCTCTCCACCGCGGTAGCGATGGAGAGGCGAAGAGTTGGCTTTGCACGCACTACGCCATTAGAAATCCAGGCGTAGCGTTAGGGTGAGTTGACGAGGTTCGAGGAAGCTCTGGCTCAAAGTGCCGAAGCTGGCATTGGCATTTTGACCCACGGTGGCGCCTCCTCCTGCCGCGAGGATCGAACTCACGCTAGTATTGGCTGCGTAAGGTTGGAAGTTGCTCCGATTGAAGGCATTGGTCGCATCCGCGTGGATATTGAGGCTAGCGCGCTCACCCAGAGCGAACTTGCGGATGACCGATATATTCGTATTTGAGAAAATGGGAGACCGTAGATCACCCTCGGTCATAGCCGTCGAACCTGAGGTGTACTGATCCACTGCGTAACTGCCATTCGGGAACTCTACAACTGGCTGAGTAAACCGATCCGGATTCCATTTCAGAAAGGTGTAGGCACCCGGCGTAATCGTGCGTCCATCCGGGAGGGTAACACTTGTGGCTCCGCCATACCAATGCTGCAGCGCCTTTGGTACTTCGACAGGTTCGCCGGACACAACATTGCAGCGGCCGTTCAAAGTACCTCCACAACTGGGGCCCCAGGGCATTCCATCCTCCACTGTTGTGGCGGAAGTCACTTGCCAGCCGCCGATCACAGCACGCAATATAGGATTGCCGGGATCTAGAGCCATACCCCTCTCGAATGGCAGAGTGTAAGTAAGGGCAGCCACAAAGCGATTTGGAGTATCGAAATCCAGCAGGCTGTAATTCCGCTGGTGGTTAAGGTAATCGACACCGCCGTTGCCCGGAGTGCTTCCACCCATTTGCGATTCGGCGAAGGTTTGGGATCCCGGACCGCCTGTATTGCCCATAGTTTTAGCCCACGTATAGTTGAGCCTGAGCAGGAGGCCATGCGAATAGGCATGCTGCCCTCGGATTGACAGGGAGTTGTAGTTCGAACTGCCATAGCTTTCCGAGATGGTTTGCCCCAGGAACGGCAGATAAGACTCCTGGGCCTGCATCGCGGTGAGATTTGTCTGGCTGATAGGTCCGGCCGCTTGGCCGACCAAAGCCGGCAGCGGATTGGGAACCTGTGCTTGAGATGGATCGTTAGTACCGTTGGAAGCGACCCAGGTATTACGCCAGGATTGGAGAGTGCTGGTGGGGATGTTCCATGGACCGTTGATTGCGAATTGGCGCCAGGGCAGATTCGCGCTGCGCGATCCAATATATCCGACGGAGACCAGCCATTGCGGGCCAAAGCGACGCTCGATCGTGAAGTTCCACTGATCCGTAACTCCGGTCTTGTACCCATACCGGTCGAAAATGTCGACCCCACTTCCGGAGGAGTTATTGCCATAGATGGATGGCGCCTGTTTGGCTCCAGCCTCCGGGATGATTTCGGTGTTCTGAGGTTGGTCAAAGGTGCCTACCGGCAAGCCGGTCTGTGTAAGCCCAAAGGGAATAGGATCGGCGCCGGGCGAGAACGGAGTGGTGCCATAGATCAAGCCGTTCGCGTTGAAGCCGGTATTGCTGGGCAGATAATTCCTGCCGTATCCGGCGCGTACTACGGTTGAGTTGTCGAATTGATAGGTCACGCCCAAACGAGGCGAGAAATTGTTATAGCTGGTCTGGTAAAGGTTGCGGTCTATTCCGCCCACGCCGGGGAAGGTCAACAATCCAAGCCCACTCCGCGGATTGATAAATGGGCCTTTTGCAAACGGATTCTGTGCGCCCAGATTGACACTGGACATGCGGTTAAAGCGATCCGTCGGTCCCGGCTGTACCTCATATCTCAAACCGAGGCTGAGATCCCACTTTTTACTCACTCGCCAATTGTTTTGCGTATAAAGCGCCACGTACTTCGCGGCGAGGGCCTCAACGGGCGAGCTGCCGCTCGGCATGCCCCAGCCGAGGGTACCGACTATTGCGCTGGCTAGGCTGACTCCTCTATCGGCGGGGTTCGTAATCTGAGGGGCATTATAACCATTGATCAGCGAAAGCTGACCCACACCGGAAGCGCCCGTAGAAATTCCATCCACGCCGAGGGTTGCGGTCGGGAACTCAAGGTCGGCCCAGTTGCCAAGGTAGACCCGATACTCAGCTCCTCCCTTTAAGGTCCATTTGCCGAGTTCCTTGGTAAGGCTGCCGGTTACCGCGTGGTTGGTTTGATGTTCCGATTTGTTATCCCACCATGGTTGATTCAGGACGCTGAGGCCGTCGTAGTAAGCGCCATCCTGCGAGGGGAAGTTACCTATGACAGGCGCGTCGCCTGCATCCACCGTGAGGGCGCCCGCATTCGCGGGCAGGCCATATTGCGAGTCATTGACGCCGGTTGAGGGTGGCGTCCGGGACTGAGTGTTGATGCGGGTGACACCATAGCGGACATCGACCACGGTCGTTGGATTAATGACAATGGTGTCGCCAAACGCGCCATAAGGATTATCATCCGAAGTAAGACCCGGCCAGTTTTCATTCTTGAAAATGCTCTTCGCGCCCCACAGATTCGGAGGCGCGGAAGAGCCTTTTGATAGGCCGCCTGTAAAGTAGAAGGTCTGTTTCTGGCTGAGACGGTAGTCGACCCTGGTGTTTAAACTCTGGCGGACCTCAGGTTGGGTTCCAGAAAAGTAATAGTTGTCGTTTTGAAAAGCATCAGCGGCAGGGTGGTTCGGTTCGGGATAGCCCTTCAGGATCGCTTCACCGTACTGATTCGGATTGGTGACTATTGCGTTGGGATATATCTGGCGCTGGAAGAGGGTCGTGCTGCCCGGGACGAGTGTCGCCGTGAAGGGGTTGTAAAGATTAACGTTCACAGGATTGCCATTGTTATCGGCGACCATTGTCTGGCTGAAATTCCCTTCGCGCTCCAGGTCCGTTGGAACATGCCCCTGGTAGGTGACAGGCTCTGAATGGGTGAGCTTCAGGTACGACGCGAAAAAGAACAACTTCTCCTTCCCGTTGAACAACCTTGGAATGATGACTGGACCGCCAACGCTGCCTCCACCCTGGAGCAACCGGTACTCGGGGCGCGCGACGCCATGAGCATTGTTATACAGCCCGTTCGCATTCAGGTCTTCATTGCGAATCATGTAGTTGAGGTCACCGTGGAACTGATTGGTGCCGCTTTTGGTGTTCATCGAGATCACGGCCTGGGCATCACCAGTTTCCGCGGTGAACGTGTTGGCCGTGACGCGCACTTCCTGAAGCGAGTCCGGATTCGGAACAACGGCGGTCTCGTGCCATGCCGCGCCCTGCACTGAAAGTCCATCCAGTTGAACATCGTCGCTGCCCAATTCGCCGCCGTTGATACGGACTGCGGACATGGCTTGCCGGTCAGTGAATCCAACACCCAGCGCCTGACTGTTGTACATATTTGGAGTTGGCACCACTCCGGCATCTAGCGTAGCGTAGTACAGCGGGTTGCCATTGATGTTAGGTAGAGTGGCAATCAGTTGTTTGTCCACAGTATCCTGCACGGTTGCGTTTTCGGTTTGAAGCGCTAGCGCATCGGCTCTCACAGAAACGGTGGTAGTGGCACTGCCGACGACTAGCGAGACGTCTTCGCGAACGCCGGTCGCACTGAGCAGAGAGATACCGGTTTTGAGGTAGGTCTCAAATCCAGCGACCTGCACTTCGAGCGTGTAGACACCGACCGGAAGATACGGCACTGTATAGTCGCCCACATCGGTGGTTTTGGTCACCGACCTCGCGCCGGTCTCCTGGTTCGTAACTGTTACCGTCGCTTTCGAAACAACGGCCCCCTTCGAGTCCGTGACTGTTCCCGTGATTATGCTGGATTTTACTTGTGCGGATAAGGGGCTGAGAATCACGCAGATTCCCACAAGAAAGCAAAATCCGCTGTATAGCTTCGTCATTTGGCTCTTCACTGTTGTCCTCCGGAAATAAGATCAGCCGCCGCGCTTGATGCTCTTGTGGCGAATGGTTGTGGACGTTTACCTTTGTTGGTTCCCAGAACCTGAGTCACTCTCGCTGGAATTGCACCAGTTGTGTCAGATTGAACGAGAGCTCCGCCTGCTGCATGCACCAAAGGCATCTGCCCATTCCAAATTCGAGTTGTTCGCATCTCGTCCCTCCCCCTTTGGAGTCGTACTACCGTCGGGAATCAAGCTTTTTCTGAAAACCGCCAACTGCTTGCCAGGATTCAGAGTTCGTGCCTTCCTACAAAACTGGCTCTTGGAAAGCTTCTTCCTGGTTTGGGGCAGAGGAATCGGGAACTCCTAATCCGTGCGAAATCTAGGCCTTTAGGGAGAGCGGGACAAGTATTGCACGGTGTCTTACGGTATGGAGAAGCGTAAACAACGCGCAATCAGCAAGTTGATGCGCAGAGAACGATTTCTGCGTATTTGGGGAAACCTGCGACGGGTTATCTTCATGAATTCAATCCTTCCGCGCATGGCATGCGCGGAAACCGCAAAATGAAATCTCAATGCTCGCTGCATACCGTAGTCCTGACTGAGCTCGGTCCAGCTCCCGGAGGCTCCCCGTTGAAGCATGCTGAATTAGAAGAGTCGCCGCTGAATTGAAGGTGCGTGCAGCAACCTCGCAGGGGCAATCAAGCGTTGATTCTGTGCCTGATTGCAAGGGGGAAGAAAAGTGACCTGCGATAGGAGCCAGCCTGCGAACGGGCGTTCAAAGACCGTTACGAACCACATATTCAGGCTTCTTCGGGAAAAGTGCACGGAAGGCGCGATTCTGAACGTCCTCCGTGCGCCATCGTTTCCGACCCTATTGAGCCTCGGCTCGCATTACAGCGACCGGGCCGAGCAATCCTGAGGCCAGCAGCTTTGAATTTGCTTTGTAAGGCTTCACGTCCGCAAACGTATATTTGGTTGCGCCGGGCTGCTCATCGCCAATCAGCCGGTTCACCCACGCGTTGGTCACCTTGATGGTAAGCGCGTTGGCCCCGGGCTTCAGGGCGCTCGTCACATCAACGCGATACGGCGCGTGCCACACAACTCCAAGATTCTTCCCATTGACCGTGACTTCGGCGAGGTTCTTCACATCGCCCAGGTCGAGCCAGAGGTGAGCGCCTTTCCTGAACCAGGATTTAGAAGCCTGCACCGTCTGCGCGTAGGTCCCCGTTCCTGAAAAATACTTCACGTCGGTGTCCGCGTTATCGCTCCACGATGAAAGCTTGTCCAACTTAATCGAAGCTGGTGCTCCACGGTTCGGCTGGAAGCTGACCGTCCAGGTACCGTCTACGACGGCCAAATTCGTCTCGGTCACCCTGGGGAGTGTTCGAGAGGTTTCCATGGTGGGCTTGCGGAAGACCACAAACACTGCGCCCCACGGCCCCAGATGCAGCGGCACAGTGGTGCGCCCATCGGAAATGCGGAACGATACAGGCTCTGACTCACCCGTTTCTGCGTGCCACAGCTCGGGTGCTTTATTGGTGACGCGGAAACTGGCCTCGACTGTCTCGTCGCGGTCCTTTCGGTTATCTACAAAATAGATGTCGCCTTCCTGGAGTTTCCGATGCAGGAACTGAAGGCGCGCATCGCTCTCTGTTTTGATGTAGTCGAAGTCCGGAGCAACCTTCAAAGCTGCGAAGACCTCCGCGGGAGTCTGTCCCGCGTAGACGGTCCCCTTTCCAACACTGTGGACACCCGTCCCATCGCCAAACAGTTCCCCACTCAGCCGGGTGAACTCTGCATGATCGTCCGAAAGACTGGGATCGTTAATCGGCTTCAACCCGGTCACAACGGCCCCATCCTGCACCAATTTGTAAATTGCGCGCAACACCGGCAATGACATGTGCTGGCTATATGGATCCAGTCCCAGCACACGATAGCTCATGCCGCCCGTCGTCGTAATGCGGCCTTCCGATACGCTCAACTCATGAATCAGAGCATCGGCATTGACGTAATCAAATCCGTAGCCATCCGGTACATTGGGGGACTTCTTGTCAAAGATTGCGGTCAGATTTGAGTCTTCACCATAAAAGTAGATGAGGTCCGCGCCGAAGTGTCCCTGCTGCAGCAGGAAGCTGGTACGCGACAGATAGCTGATCCACTGGCCGGCCTGTTCCGCCCAAGTTTCGTTTCGATTGAACCATTGCCCGAAAGGTCCAAGTGTCAATCCCGGTGCCTTGCCCACCAGCGGCTGGTGTGCTGATTCGTGGATAACGATCCGGTTGATGCCGTTCAGAAACTCCGCGTCGGCAGTTGGCTTGAGGGTGGCCGGCGACCATCCCCAGGGCGACGCTGCGGCTGTCATTGATTCCGCGGCAGCCAGGTTCTGTCCGTAGATGTGAGCCACAGAAGCGGACTCGCGATCATCGGCGTTGTAGCCATACTGCTCATTATTCAGTCCTAGAGACTGGGTCCACATCGCGCTCATAGGCACTTCGTTAAATTTTTTTACTTCCATGCCATCGGCCACAAGCGCGCGCCCGCCTTCATGCGATTCGCCGTAATGCCCCATGTTCCACTCGTGCAGCGTCGCTTCTAATTGGCCATAATGCTCGTTGGCAATCAGATCGGCAATTGTCTTACGATAATCCCACAAGAACTTGTCACTTGCTTCCGCGCTCTCTACCACTTGTCCGGCAAGGACAGGCATCCACGGCACGGGATCGTAACCGCGCAGCTTGCGAAACTGCTCGATCATGTTGTCAGTCCAGTTCGGCGATCCTGCCTCCCAGCTATCGTTCACGACATAACGAATGCCGCGCTTGCCCATCATCTCCGCGCCCACTGTCTGCTTGTAGCTGTCGAGGTAATTCTCCATGTACTGCTTCACGAATCGCCGGTCCATTTTATCGACCTCAAGACCGGTTGCCTCGGGAGTGGCAGGGTGATTGGTGATTCCCAACAGCGAATATCCAAAGCGCAGCACCACCCAATCGCCTGCGGGAGGAGTCCAGTCAAGCGTGCCATCCGCTCGCATTTTCGAAGTCAAATCAATCACGTTCGATTGGGCGATGGCATCCGCCGCGTCGACCGGTGCCGTCGCAAAGCCGTACAGATCGGGTGGCGAAGAGAAGGCCGCCTTCTCCTCAAAGTGGTTCACCCGTGCTCCGGGATGTAATTCCAATTCAGTGATTTCATAATCGGTTGGGGGAGGCGCAATCAGTGATTCAAACTGAGCCGGATCTTCCATCCATGGAGGAAGTGGATCAGATGGCGTCCGTTCGAAGACGATACGGAAATACTTCGCAGTTACCGACGGGAACGAGATCGTATATTCGGGTGCGTTGCCATCGGGGAGTTTTGCGACCGGACGGAAGGTCTTTCCATCGTCGCTCGCTTCGAGAGTCTTGGCAGGCGAGCCTATTCCCATCTTGATCGCGGCAAGCCAGTCCAGGTTACGAATCAGATAAGTAATGGACCGCATAGTCTGCGGCGAATCGAACTCATATTGAATCCAGGAACTCTCGCCCTTCGGGGCAATCGGCAGCTTGGTTGCCTTCAGCAGATCGCCGTCTGTAAGAACAGCAAAATCCGGCGAGCCTCCGCTGGCAGTGAACTTTGGATGCAACGACTCAATGGATACGTCGCTCGCCGGGCGGCGGTAAGCAACGGCGGCAGCATCCGCATAAAACTGTGGGATTTCCTTGCCGCGCTTCGCCATTGACTCCATGTCTCTACTGCCGAGCATCTGAAATGACCCAGTTGCAGTTGGTGGATGCACCAACACACCGGTGAAGGGCTTGCCGCCTTCCACGAACGTCTCGCTCCATACATATTTCTTCATGCCCTGCGATGCCGGTACCCATGGACCACCCGACTCGCTCCAGCCAGGCGAACCAGCAATCGCCTCTTCCATGCCGAATTTATCTGCAAGAGAAGTCGCATACCTGAAGGCGTCCTTCCACTCGGGTGTCATGTACGCCAGGCGGTGATCGACCACTTGCGGTGTGTCCAGTGCAGCATCGAAATTCTGAAATCCGCCAATCCCGACGCGATGCATCCACTCGAGATCCAGCTTGATCCCTTCCTGGGTGATGTTGCCATTCATCCAATGCCACCAAACGCGTGGCTGCGCGGCGTTGGGCGGATTCTCAAATCCACTCTTGAGCGGATCTCCGGTATTCTGCCCAAAGCAAGCAGCTGTAAACAGAAGCACCAAAGCGGCGGAAGCGGAAATCAGCATCTTCCAGGTATTCGACATTACCTTTCTCCTTTGGAGGCACGTCGGGTATCTGATTTCAGAGTCCATCCGCTGGTTTCGGTGGCCGTTGTAAAGTAGCCCGAATTCACCGCGGCCACCGCTCACTCAACGGTGGAAGCTTTGGAAACTCTGCGTGCGGTTCTCTCTGGTACCAGAAAGCGGTCGAAGCGTAGTCGTCGTCGAGGGGCTGGTATTTGCCATTCGGCCACCATCCAAGATCCTGAATGGTGATCTTCAGGTCCTTATGAAAATTAATCGGATCAGGAACGTGCCACCGGTAGAGACTCCACTGCGTTCCCACTCCGGCGTCTTTGCTTTTGTGATCGAGAACGTTGCCTATATACGGCGTTGAATAGATAGCCGGAAAACCCCAATCGGCCCCGAAGTAATCTTCCGTCCCCGTACCGGAGATGGTTGGGAATTGGCCGTCGCCATCGATATAGAACTTTACTTCGCCCTCGCCGTTCCAACCGCTTGAAAGTTGCGTCCACGATAGAAATGTTCCAACATACCGTCCTTCGCCCTTTACCCCATCGAGGATTGTGTATGAAGGTTGCGCGCGGTTAACTCTGGCTCGCCGCCACTGCGCATGAAAGTATCCGGAATTTTGCGCGATGGGACCAGCTTCGTAGTCGATCTGAAACGTAAGGAGTGAAAGCTCCTTATCGCTATCGTTGGTAAAAGTAATGCGCGCGTGCCTGGCGAAAGGCATCGGCCAGTAGCAGTTCATTGAATCCTGAGGAACATCCACGACCATCGAGGATGTTACTGGCGCGAATGTCCCATGACCAATGGCAAAGAAGTCTGCGATAGGAACCTCGACAGAGGGAGTTTCTTCCCCGTCCCAATAGAATCGCAACACGCCTGACCTTCCCACATCATGCAAATCCGGACTGGTCGCCATCCATATATGCTTAATCGTTCCCGGTCCTTCAACATCCATGATCTTAGTCGTGGTGTGAGCTGCCACTTTGATGAATGGACGAACCTTCCATCCCTGACCCAGATCGCTTGCGGCAGCAGAAAAAGACAGATCCGGATTACTTGGATCAGGCACGCTCATCGCTCCTTTTCCCTTTGCTCCGGTGGGGTTCTCAGGAGAGACCTGGCGTGACTCAATATTGGGCGTGAGGACGGAAAGCGAAGCCGCCGTGTTAGTGGAGCCACCACTTTGCGCCATTGTCACAGCAGCCAAGCAGAGCAACGATGCGATCGAAGCTGCCTTCCACGTTGCTGATCTCAATCTCTCTCGGAAATGGGCTGAGACGGACTTCACCTTGCTGCTCCTGCCGCTGATATTCATAGCATAGTCATGCGTCATCGTGAATGTTCCATCAAAGAGTCTCCATGAAAGAACGGCTCCCTCAAAGCGAAATCGCGGGAATATTCACCCTGCCTATACCCTTTCGCCTGTCGTCGATCTGGCTACATCAGTCTTAACCAATCGACAGTCATTTAAAATCAATTCCAAGTTGGTCCTTCAACAAAGGCTTTACCTTGCCCGTCAGGTCCATCGGATCATAGCTCGCCGCGTAGTCCAGCGGCATAATATAGGCGAGCGCCGACCATCCCCAGAATGGATTCATTCCGTCGCCCTTTCCGGTGTCTGAATCGTAGTACTCGCGAGTATTCGTATTCGTGTCGAGTGCCATTTTGAATGATTTGAGCGCAAGTTCTTCGGCTGGGACTTTGTATCCATATTGGAGCAGACCATGAAAGATCATATAGTTTGCCGGTATCCACACCGGGCCGCGCCAATTGCACTCTCCCATACGGCTGCCCTGGTAGAAATCGGGCTCAGTCTTTGCGTAGCTTGCCACAGGGAACGCCAGCCAGAATTCTTCCTTGTTTAACAGGTGATCATGAACGAGTCTATCCGCCTGCTTTTGGCTTGCAACGCCCGCCCACAACGGCATGAATCCTGCCACCGACTTCACCCTGATCTCCTTGCCGGTCTTTTCATTGCGGTCGTAATAGAAGCCGTCCTTTTTATCCCAGAAGACCTTATTGATGGTTTTTGATAGTTGACCCGCGTGTTCCGTGTACTTCTTATGTCCGGAGACGTCCCCTAGCTTTTCGGCGATGATGGCCATTGCTCTCAGTTCACGAACCAGGTAGCAAGCCAGGTCGACCCCTTCGTCCTGCGACGAATCGAGATTGCCTGAGCGCGAGGTCTGATTATCCATTCCGCTCGCATCTGAGCTGTTCCAGACTGGTAAGCCATTGTGGTCGCCATCATATTCAAACCAATGATCGAGATATTTCCCTAAACGCGTGTAGTAGTTCCCGCGCAACCATTCATAGTCATCGCCGTTCTGCTTTGAACCTAAAACAGCGATTTGCGCTAGAAATGGCTTGAACATCTGATTTGGTTTGGGGTATTTAATTCCTATCGTCCTGGAAATGAAACCGTCAGGTTCCTGTCTGTCGAGAAACACTTTGAAATTCGTAAAATCATATTGATTGACGCCATAGTAGGAGAGGTAGATGTTTTCAAAGTAAAGATCCCAGTCGTAGAATTCGCCGTATTCATAGCCAGTCAATAATTTCCCTTGAGACTGAGAAAAGTCGTGCAGGCCCTTCTTTTGTATATCCGCGTTCACGGCCGCAAGACGTCCTGAAAGCCGGCCATAGTCTTCAACTCCAACTATCTTCTCGAAGGCATCACCATCGTGGCTTAAAAAAAAATCCTGCGGATATGCCAGGACTCGCGGGCTCAGCAGTACTGCCCCCAGCAGAATAGTTCTTAACATCCCGACTCCTCACCTAGCTCCTCCCAGGCGCCTAGATCAAGGCGTCAAGGAAACTAACGGCTAATTCAGTGCAAAGAGAGAACCATAGAAGAAAGAGCGACTTGCGTTAAGTAGTACACGGTTTCTTACAGTAGTGAGCTCGAAGAATCGCAGCGAATTATGTATGCGTGTCAGGTTTTCTCCTTTGCTCAAGGAAACTTCTCTGCTTCTCATTGATAAAAGAGAACAAACGGTCCGCGAGAAGGTGTGATCGCAGTCAGGTCCGATAAAACCGGACGGGGTAAAACTCTGATTGGTTAATGTGGGCAAGACACACAATGGCAATCAGAGCGCTCAGCCCTGTGACTCACCCGCAAGTCTGCGAGAAAATTTCTGGCGTACAGCGCCATTTCCAGCAGCTACGTGATGTTGGGTGACGACGATGCTTCAGCTAATCACCCGTCTTGCCCTTGACTATCTCCACTACACCGTCTGGCGCAGTAGAGACTTTTGCCCCTTCCCGCGAGAACTTGCCCGCCGCATCGTCCCAGGTCAAGCGAGTGACCTCGCCTTCCCCTCTTTCATATGCGTAGGTGTTGCCGTCGTCGTTGTAGAGTGAGAAAGAGCCGTCCGCGCCGGGATAGATCTGAAACTTCACAATCTTCTGCTTCTGCTGGGTACTCTCGATCGCACTCCCCAAGGGAAGAATCGACCCCGCACGGACAAAAAGTGGAATCGTGCCGATGGGAGCGCTGACGGTGATTGCCTGCCCTCCTTCGAATCGCTCATTGGTCCAGAAGTTGTACCATCTGGCGCCTGCCGGGAGATAGACCGACCGGGTAGTCGCTCCCTGATCAGTCACAGGCGCAACCAGAAATGCCGGGCCAAACATGTACTCGTCGCCGATCTCGGAAACATTGGGGTCGTTTGGAAAATCCATAAAGAGAGCGCGCATATATGGAGCGCCGGTTTTATAGGACTGATAGCCAAGCGAGTAGATATAAGGCAGAAGTTCATAACGAAGCTTCAGATATTTTTCGAGGATCGGCTCTGCCTGTTTCCCATACGACCATATCTCATTGAATGTGCGCGTGCCGTGCGTGCGAAAGATCGGTTGGAAAACACCGTACTGATACCACCGCACGTACAACTCGGGATAGTCATCGTAGCCGCCGACAGTTTCGCGCGCATCGGAGGGATCGATGAGCGGCGGATGAACCGGGTGATGTTCCGGCGGCAGATTATTAAACCCTCCAACATCGTTGCACCAGTACGGCATTCCCGATGCAGTGAAGTCGAGTCCCGCAGGCACCTGGCGCTTGAGGGTATCCCAGGTCGAAGAGATGTCCGAGGACCAAAAGACTGACCCGTTGCGCTGAGCGCCGAGATAAGCCGCGCGAGCGAGGATCAACACGCGTTCGTCTGATTCTTTTCTGGAGCCCTCATATACTGAAGCAGTGTGAAAGAGCGGATAGACGTTGTAATAGCGCTGGCCGGGGCCAACGAAAAAGTAGCTGTTGTCCGGTGGAGCATCGGGCTCCGTCTCATCGAGCCAAATAGCGTCGAAACCCTTCTTGACATAATTGTCTCGAATCACGCTCCAAAACCACTTTGCAGCATCAGGATTGGTGGTATCCAGATTAGGACCTACCCGGTCCACGTGTTTGCCGTTGGTTGGCGTTCCGTCGGCGTCGTTAACGAACCAGCCGTTCTTGAGAATCATGTCGTGGTATCTCGATCCAACGGCGAAGTGCGGCCAGATACTGATCATCGACTTGAATCCCATCGCATGAAGCTGGCGATTCATTGCCTCAGGATCTGGCCATTTCTCCGGGTCCATATCCATCTGGCCCATCTTCGTGTAGTAGAGGAAGTCGACAACGATCATGTCTGCTGGGAGATGCCGATCGCGATAGCCTTTTGCCACCGAAAGAATCTCATCCTGCGTGTCATAACGCTGCTTGCTCTGCGTGAATCCATAAGCTGCTTTGGGCAGCATGGGAGTGGGGCCCGTCAGCGCGCGATAACCGGAATAAATCTCATCCGTGTTGTTGCCGGCAATGACAAAGAAGGAGATCCTGTCGCCGACGCGAGACGACCAGTTTGTGCGTTCATTGAAGCCAGCCTGGATGGTCGTCTTCGAGGCGTTGTCCCACACCAGACCATAGCCTCGGCTGGAGACCATAAACGGGACGCAAACGCTCTCCCCACCAGGAGCAGCATAGTCGTGCCAGCAGTTGACAGGATGGTCGCGATGATCCAGGAATCCTTCCTGATTTTGACCCAGCCCATAATAGTGCTCGTCGAGTGGCGCGGAAAACGTAGCGCCAACAGGAGAAAATGGCTCCTCTCTGGGATGCTTTTCGTCCGAGTTTGCAGGCTCCGACAACGACCAGCCGAGAAGATCTACCAGCACTTTTCCCTGCGGCGTGGCAACCGTGATGTGCTCCTGAGGGTCATTTGACAGGTCGAAGAATTTCCCCAGTTGCAGGTCATTGGCGGTAAAATGCGGCGCCTGCGCGGGGGCGATTTTGACGACCAGGCGATCTGATCGGTACACATCACCGCCGCTCTCCTTTTCATGACTCCATCCTGATGAGGAGGGGGTGGCGATGAAGCCGTATCCGGGAACAGCGACCGCCTTGTCTTTCGATTTGCTGATCGTGAGGCGAATGATGTTGGGAGCATAGGGCTCAAGTGCGACCGTGTCGCCGCCGCGCTCGACAACAACTCCCTGCTGGGCTACGGTGCTCAGGCAACCAAACAATACTGTGGTGGAGAACGATGCAGCGAGTCCCCTATACATGAGCAATTTCATCTCAACCTTCTCTGGACACAAGTCCGCCCTCGCGCAATTCGCGTGAGCTCGATCCGAAATCTAGCCCTTGCATACGGAGATAAGCAAGCATTGCACGGTGTCTCACGGTATGGATTATCGTAAACACCGTGCAGTCAGCAACTTAAGATAGAATGCACCACCTCACTACCGCAACCGCAAAGGGCTCCAGGTGAAGAACGCCGTCTTTCACTTCCACTTGGCGCGCTGGCCCCTCTCCGGTCTGCAAATCCACGGTGAGCGCGACGCAGCGGTGGATTCGCCACGATCTGAAACGTCGGCGTCGACTTCGACACCACCAGGATCTTATTCCAATTGATTTTAATTTTGTTGACTTCCTGGCCCTGCATGAGAACTGCGGCACACATTGAGACCGCAATGCAGGCATTCGAATGAACTGAGTGATTTCTAACTCTCAACATCGTAACTACTCACCTGGCTTCCCCTGGGTACCTGAATCAAGGCGCCAGGGAAACGAACGGTTTAATTCATTGCAAAGAGAGAACCATAGACGAAAGAGCGACTTGGAGTAAGTGGTACACGGTTGCTTACAGTAGTGGGCTGGGAGAATCGCAGCGAATTATGTATTTGTCGCGGTTTCCCCGCGGGCGACGGACTAGGAGGCTAAGATCAAATGGCTTGGGCTGATCTGATCCAACCCGAAAAAGGGGCCAAATCACCGGCAAGCCAGCAGCTCTTATACTTTGCTACAATACGCCGAAGGAATTTCAACAACTATGACGGGCCCGCTTGAGCATGATACTGGCGTTGCAGATGATCGAACCGAATTATCGGGAGATCGTGATCGAAGAGAGGTAATTCTCCAGGAAATGGAGAACATTCTCAAAAGTCAGCCGTTTCGCACCAGCAGTCGCAGCAAACAGTTCCTTTCGTATGTAGTTCTCAAGAGCCTGGACGGGCACATCGAAGAACTCAAAGAGCGAACAATCGGCGCTGAGGTCTTCAAGCGGGACCTAAATTATTCAACGGGAGATGACCCGGTCGTCCGCGTGCAGGCCGGAGAAGTCAGAAGGAGACTGGAGCAATACTATTATTCCGCCTCACCTGCGTTACCGGTTCACATCGAAATACCGCTCGGCTCTTACGTCCCGGAATTTCGTTGGCACGCACCAGAATCAGCCATTGAGAATTCTGTCTCGGTCGTTCAGCTTCCCCAGCACATTGATGACATCCCTGTAGAAACGCCTTCGGAACCAGCGCAGCCCCCGGTAGCTAATGCGCTAAAAAGAGTCCGGCCGCGAGTTTGGATCGCTGCTGCTTGCGTTCTTGGTCTGTTGTTGGCGGGCTTTGGGATTTCGCTCGCCATTCGCAATCAGAATCGTCCGCAATCTGTCATCGACAAGTTCTGGTCTCCCGTCTTCAACTCTTCACAACCAGTGCTCATTTGCCTGGCGCGGCCCATAGCCTATAGGCCGACGCAGGAACTATATACGAGGTACTCCGAAGCCCACCCCGGCACATTTCAGAACGAAGTGGAACGAGAGAATGAGGTGTTGCCTCTGGATCCGAACGAAAAGATTTCCTGGAAAGATATAGAGATTCTTCCCGGCTACGGTGTAGCCAGCGGCGACGTGGATCTCGCAGTCCGGCTCTCGAATCTCCTCACCCGCATGAATAAGCCAAGCCAGGTACGGATCGGCAACACTTATTCGTTCGAGGATCTTCGCAACTCGCCTACTGTGGTCGGTGGTGCGTTTAATAATCGCTGGACAATGCAGATGACGTCGAACCTTCATTTCATTCCCATCTATACGGTCGGAATTCAGGAACAGATCCCGTCGGGACGGCTATGGAATGCCGATATCGGGCCTAAAGGTTATATCACCGATTATGCAATCGTGACCCGGCTTATCGATTCAAAGACTGGCCAGTTTTTTGTTGCGTTGGCTGGCCTCGGGACCGCCGGAACCCAGACGGCTGGTGAATTCGTCTCAACGCCGAAGTATCTTGAAGAGGGCCTTCGCTCAGCTCCAACCGACTGGTACAAGATGAATATGCAAATTGTCTTGCTGACTACAGTCACAGATTCGATTCCCGGGCCTCCGCATGTCGTCGCTTCATATTTCTGGTAAAGCTCGTCTTCCGATTGAACAGAGGTCATGCTTGTACAACAAGCGGCTTGGCGGAGTCGACTTCGACCGTCTCTGAAAATCGAAGCACAATGCCGTCGTCTTGAGACGCAGCGCTATGCTCAATCTCTCGCCCTGCGCTGGTCACTTTCAGGTTGCCCTCTGAAGAATGACGAAATGGAACAATCAACAAATCCTTCACTCTGATTGAGCCGACCGCAGGCGTAAACACCATCTTCCGCGGATTCAGCTCAAAGCTCCCCCATGCACAGGGCGCCGACCAGAAGCATTGGAAAGCACCAGCGTTGATTCTGGGTGCAAGCTCCATCCGGCGCGCCCGCGCGTCGTAGCGAAATCCCGAAAGTATGGGAATCGCAGCCCAGCTTGCCATTGCCCGGGCATAGTGCCGGCCGGCCTCCGCCTCGTTGTATGGATTCGCCTTCTCGCCATCGTATCGGCGGCGAATATTACCGATGCACTCGACACCTTCGTCGACCATGCCGTAAGCGAGCATCAAAACTGCGGCGGAGTACTCGAAGCCGGTCATGACTTCAGCATAATAAGGCATCGGCACCTCGGGCCGTGTGCCTTTCGCAAAATCGCAGATCACCAGCGCGGCCTCATCGTTGAGAGCGTATACGCGCTGAACTGACGCATGGTGCATCAGACTCCGCTTATAGTTATAGCGGTAAATCGAATCAAGCGTCTTGCGGATGTGGGCTGGGTCCAGCAGGTCGCCGAGGCCTGAAACCGTGGCCATGTATTGGCCTACCAACTGATCCACGAGGCACCCATCGCCAATCTGAAAATCCGGATGCGTTGTGTCCTTCGCGCCCACTCCGATCCGCAGTCCGCTGGCGATCTTGTCCGCTGGTACGCCGCGAATCTGCTGGACGTAGTACTCCCCGTTAAAAAGATTTGCGTCGATCCAATGGCTTCCCTGTCCAAACATCTGCTTGCAAGCACCGGCTAGATTTCTATCGCCCATGGCTTCCGCCATCCGCTCTGTCGCGCGCAGGGCCGCCAGATACCATGTGCCGCACATCGGATTTGGGCCATATAACTCGATGTCATAGGTGTTGTGCTGAACACCGTCCATGACGCCAAATCTGCGTTCGTCCCACCCGCCCGGCCGCCAGGCATAAGCAAGAGCGCGCTTGGCCGCGGGCCATTGCTTCCGCAGCCATTCATCGTCGCCCAACGATATCCAGTCAAAGTAGAGCTTGACGATCTGCCCCATCTGGCCATCCGCTGCCGCCGCTCCCCAGCGCTGGGCGCTTGCGGGAATGTAATGGCGAAAGTCCATGTGCCCTTCTGCATCGGTCGCAGATCCAAAGCTTGTCTCACGCATGGAACGTGCCAGAGACGGAAAAAGAAACTGCGTTGCCACTTCGTAATTCCAGACATGCGTACATGTACCGAAACCGGATCCGTGCTTGTCATCGCACCCTTCAAATCCCTGAAAGCTGCCGTCGGCAATGCGGAAACTTGTATTCGAAACCAGCGTGCTGAGGTTGGCCGTCGCTGCATCTTTCACCGCACCGGGAATTGTGGACTGCCTGAGTATCGCCGCGAAGTCACGCGTTGGCTTCTCAAGTTCCTTCATATTGTCGGAAACGTACTCCGCTACGTCCCACGCATCCTTGAAGCGGGTACAGTAGTAATTTCCCAGCAGCGATTTCTCCGTTCCTGGCACCGCGTCCCATCCGCATCTCGCATGGGTTCGGTTGGGGAAATGCCATGCCAGCAAAAAGCGAAACGAACACGCGGCGCCGGCAGGAATCCTCTGGCGTATCGAAACCGAACCCACGGGGGACGATGGTTCTTGAATCGTGCCCAGGGTTCCTAGCTTCGCAAATTCATCAAACCAGAAGTGCTGCGGACCCACCCGCCATATGGTTCCTCCGCGCCATCCCTGTAGCACTTCAACTGTGCCTCCGTTTGCCGGCAACGCCGACAACACAAACGACCCTTTCATCAAATCGTCGTCAGCGAGCGAAGGGTCGGTCATGAAAAGACCCTTCATATTGTTTGCGGTTCGCGGCTCATTTTTGCGGCTGTCCGATTCTCCGACTGGATTCGTGATTGACCAGGCCACCACAACGTCAACTTCCGTTGAGCCTGGATTATGAATCTCGTATTCCAACACGGCGCATGGCAACCCCGCAGCGTCCGCATCGAGCGGCTCAAACGGCGAAAATGCTTCTAGCTCAACCCTAACCGGGCAGTCTGAATCTTCAAACTCGACCCGTGAAATGGGAAACGACCCCAGGAACTTCGCTTCGGCCAATCGCGGCAAGCCCGGCGCGTTCGAAGAGCCCAGCCCGTCCATGCGTACATCGTAGGGCGGCAGTAGGCGGCGCTCAAGGACAACGCTATAGGGAGGCGCGCTTTTAGATCCAACCCACATGCTCGGAAAGGAATACTCTAGTGCATTCCCAATGTCTGGACGATTGAATATCTCCCAGTCCTGCAGATTACCGCGGCCGCCCAACCCAATCCCTCCGGTACCTATGCCGCCAAGCGGACAGGAAATGCGGGCAAGCTCGCGCCCTGTATAAACACGGGGAAATTCGATCTCTTCAGATGTCGCCGATTGACTCGGTGATGTACTCGCCGTTCCCTTTGCAACCGGCTTCGAGGTGTCCTTGAGAGCTTCCTCGAGAGTTGCCGATACTCCAGCCAACGAGGCCGCTACTGCAGCTTTAAAAAAATCTCGCCTCGACGGACTATTCTTCACTGGAAATCCTCTTAATGTACTGATTGAGATGTTAGCCCGACGAGCTCACTTAGCAAGTAATGCACGGTGTCTTACGGTAACTGGGTCTTCAATTCATTGCGGCTCGCGTTATGATTCACATCGTATTCCTCTGTACGACCGCCGCACAACGGATCACCCCCCGGCCACTCTGCCCTTATCGGCGGAGATAGGCAGGCTGTGATGGGATAGTACCAGGTTGTTGAATTGAGTCCGTTTGTCTTGCTATCGTGCGGACGGCTTATAGACCCGCTGGTCGGATTAGCCAGGACCTCTCTCACCGATCGGCTAAGGGCAGAGGTTCTCGTGCATCCCGTAAAATTCGGTTTGGTTTGGAGATGAAGTTCAGCAGGAGGAAGGAGTTCCAAACGATGATGGTCGATCGTGGTGTTCATCTCAGCTTCCAACAGGTGGCAGTTCTCGATAACGAGAGTGGCGAGTTGCACGTCTCGGCGGAGAGCGAGGACTGCGTGAGCTCCTACGACGTGAACTAGAAATGCCACCGTCAACTTATTGCTGTTCAAGCAACTAGCGGCAATCCAGAGGGGTTGGCCGATGAATCACGATAAGTGAGCTGAGCTTAGCGCAAGCATAAAAATGCAATTCAGCCCGACTGTTGAGCTTGCATCTCGCTCAAAGATTCGATGCCATAATCAAGTTGCCTAGCTCATTTCATTATCCAAATGCCGCGCCATTACGAGTGGGCGTCGACAAAATGGAGTTTCTTTCCGCTGGGCCGTTCCACATCGATCGAAACGGATCGTCGTTGATTATCTCTGTCGACAATCTCAACAGTTATCTCCTTGCCCATAGCGAAAACGAGATGTTCTGGCGGAGTCATGTCCCGGCCATCCATAGTGACAAGAATGATCCCTGGCTCGATTCCAGCAATGGACACGACACCGCCCGAGTAGACATCCTTGGAGATATACAAGACAAGTGTAGGTAGGATACGCTGCGGCCCGCACGCGAGGTAGAAATTGTTTTGCGGCTGGAGAGGCTAGGGAAATATAGCGATCGCTTTCAAAGCGATGGTAGTTCGAGCCCACCCTGGGTAAACCACAAGACCACGATCAAACAAAAAGATCA
>Ga0302324_100005410_pt1 | contig 27830 bp, 20 predicted proteins | sample Palsa_T0_1_FD_201949 | JGI IMG/M metagenome (GOLD analysis project Ga0302324, IMG submission 201949) | Peat permafrost microbial communities from Stordalen Mire near Abisko, Sweden - Palsa_T0_1 | ecosystem: Environmental > Terrestrial > Soil > Palsa > Peat permafrost | place: Sweden: Abisko...
CCGGGAGAGAGCGCCAGCTGGCTAGAGGTCGGGGATAGGCCTCCGCTGTAGGCGGCCAGAAACGCCGAGGTCCAGACGACGGTTCCGCCATCCGAATCAAGCTCCACGATTGCGGCAGGATACCCCCCGAACGCGTTCGCTTGGAGCCCGAAAACGCTACCATCGTCGGAAAGGACCAGATCGCCGAGCGTGATCGCGGTCGAGGTCCAGCGAGCCTCGCCGGTTGCAGAGAGAAGGGTCACACCCGCAAAGCCCGCGTCGCTCAGGATCCCCGGCATGAAAATGTCGCCGTTCGCATCGACCAGCGGGCTCAACGTCGCGGCTTCGTCGCCGAGATTGACCAGAGGCAAGCTGGCGATGGAGCCCCCGTCGAAGGGAATGAGGAGTCCCGCGCCTACCAGATCGTTGCCTCCGTCCCAGATTCCCCTCAGCAGAGAGTACGGCTGCACCACGACCCCGCGGGTCCCGAGCGCGACGTTCGCCGAATAGATGGTCTGACAAGCACTGGGCTGTTGCCAGATCGGCAAGGTCTCCTGGATGACCGTTTGGCCCGTCGCAGATACCTCCCACAACACCGTGACGGGTGCCGCCCCCCCATTGCACGGCTGCGCATTCAGGATCGGGAGGTAGGTGTTTCCGGCCGCGTCGACGACCGGGCCCCATGTTGTCGGCCCGGCAGGCGGCTCGGGATAGGGCAGGGGGGCACTCCAGAGGAGGTGTCCCCCATGGTCGATGCTCCACAGAGCAGAGTCGCAGCCGTAGATGATCGCGCGCACCGAGTGTTGGTCCGTGAGTGCGGCGAGCTGCACGTCCGCTACCATGTGGATGCAATCGCCGGCGTCGGGCACTCCGGCGTCCTCGGCGATGGCGGCCATGGTCGCAGTCAAGTCGAGCGTCCAGCGGATGGCGCCTGTCGAGGGATCCAGGCCGATAAGTGCCTCTCCGCCTGAAGGAGCCATTGAATCGCCCCAGGCGACCAGTTGATCCGCGTCCTCCATCACGTCGAGCAGGTCGAAGCCGGTCTCCGAGCTCCAGAGGATTTTTCCGCAGGCGTCGATCGCGAAGAGCTCGTGGCCCTGGCCTCCGTCCGGAATCGCGAAGAAGGTGCTCGTTCCCGCGGCGTCGATCGTGAAGGGCCCGATGGGCAAGTCGAGGTTGACCTGCCAGCGTACCTGTCCCGGCACCTCCTTGTCCGCGGTCGGGCTGTCGCAGACGCCGGCGGTGCAAGCCGCGTCATCGACGCACGGCTCCCACCAGAGCTGGCAGGCCGTGCCGTCGGGCAGGGTCTGCGAGGTGTCGTAGCAGCCCGAAGCGGGGTTGCAGGCGGTGACGTGGCAGGGATTGTCGGCCTCGCAGGCGACCGGCGCGTGCTGGCAGCCCTGGCCCTCGACGCACGAGTCGGTCGTGCAGGCATTCTGGTCGTCGCAGGACCGGGGCTCGCCGACGCAGACGCCGGCAGCGCAGCGCGTGTTGACCAGGCACTCGAGTCCGGCGTCGCAGGAGACGCCGTCGGTGACCTGCTGATCGACGCACTTGCCCGCGGTCTGACTGAACGTCGACTGCACGCAGGGATTAGCTGAATCACACGCGGATCCCGAAATCTCGCGACCGCAGGTGCAGGAGGCAGCGAAGACCAGCACGAGATAGAACGATCCCCTCACGGCGCAGGAGCAAAGCACGTTCATCGTTTTCGGCAAAGGGAGCTGCACCAGCGTCCACCGGTTGCGCCCGGGGGATCGCGCCCGAATCGAGCAACAGACGCGAGGATTCTCAGTCCGCTCTGAACCGTGGGCCCCCCCCGGAGGGCGATCGCGCCATCGGTGTGCAAGCGCTGTAGCGTCGGTGCAATACCTCGAGGTAAAGGGGGGCTCCGCGAGAAGAGGTTGCCCGGCGCTCTCATCTCGCGCACCGGAGGGGTTGGGTTTCACTCCCTCTTCAAGTTTGCCGCCGCGGCGCCCGGTCGCGTCGTCAGTCGCACCGGCCTTCGCCCAGGTTTGCACGTTCGGGCAGACGGAGCCCTCATCGTCGCGTCCCCTACGTTAGAAGAGAAGTCGGACCACGGTTTGCGCCTCGCGTCTTCGCAGCAAGCGATCGACTGGCCGCTGGCGCTACTCGCCGGCACAGGGGCCGGCGCTACTGCCCTCCTTCAATCTGTACTTCTTCGTACTCATCCCAATCTCCGCACGGAGTGTGGTTGAGAGTCGCGACTGAGGTTGGGTGTGTCGGTGTGCCGGGGGCGAGGGAGATGGCTCGACGAGGAACGTGCAAGCGGACGGCGGGACCCGCCGCGATGATGGCGCCGGCCAGTCTGCGTCCCGTGAATCTGCTCCGGCTTGTTCTGGATGGGCCCCGACCACCAATCAAAATCGCAGTGCCACCCGTAACCCGGGGGCCGGCTGCCATCTCGCTGGCGGGTAGACGCCGCTGCACGGCCCGACGAGCCGCTCCCTCGCAACGGCGCACCGATCCACCCAGCCCGTCGCCTCTCGCCACAACACGCGCGTGTCTCCGCGCGCCAGCGCTTTCTCGACGCGCGGGGTTGCCATGGGCGGGGCTGCATGGCACAACAGCGCCGTTGCTCATGGCTTGAGCAGCTGACGTACCTCGGGGCGTAGCGCAGCCTGGTAGCGCACTTGCTTGGGGTGCAAGTGGTCGCTGGTTCAAATCCAGTCGCCCCGACAGCCGCGAGGCCCGTAGCTCTCTGTAGACACTTGCAGAGGGCTGCGGGCTTCGTTTTGTCCGCCGAGTGCGCGAAACTCTGACTCTCGATGACCGAAGCCGAACGGTTGGAAGAGCTCACGCGACGCTTGGGCACTACCTTGCAGGATCACCCTCGCGCCCTGATGGCGCTGACCCACCGCAGCTACGCCCACGAACGGACGAGCGCCCGCGATCCGACGGCCGACAACGAGCGGCTCGAGTTTCTCGGAGACGCGGCCATCGACTTGGCCATCAGCCAGCGGCTGATGGAGCTCTACCCCGAGCTCAGCGAAGGGGAGCTGTCGAAGCGGCGGGCGGCGCTGGTCAACGAGGCCGCCCTCGCGACGGTGGCCAGCGCGCTCGGTCTCGGTGAGCTGGTGCTGCTGGGGCGCGGCGAGGAGCAGACCGGCGGGCGCGAGAAGGTCTCGGTGCTGGCGGACACCTTCGAGGCGGTCGTCGCGGTGGTCTATCTCGAGCAGGGGATGCCGGGCGTGATGGGGCTGGTGGATCGCTTCTTCGCGCAGGCTCTCGATCAGGTGGCCAGCGGCACGCTGGCCGTCGACTACAAGACCCAGGTCCAGGAGCTGGTGCAGGGGCGAAAGCTCGGCCATCCGCGCTACCGGGTCGTCCAGCAGAGCGGTCCCGAGCACGCCCGCATCTTCGAGGTCGAGCTGAGCGTGCAGGGCGCAGTGCTGGGCGCGGGGAGCGGTGCGAGCAAGAAGGAGGCCGAGCAGGCGGCCGCCAAGGCCTCGCTGGGCGCGCTGCGCGCCGATGCCAGCCAAAGTTAGAGGTTGAAAAGTGGAGCGAAAAGCCCTCAACTGCCGCCGTCTCAACGCTGGATCCCCATCGCTTTGGAGCCGCAAATGACCGACCAGGCCGACGACCTCTTTGCCACCTTCGACACCTCTCTGGGCACTATCGTGGTCCGGTTGTTCCCCAAGGACGCCCCCGACACCGTCGCCAACTTCGTGGGCCTGGCCACGGGCGAGAAGGACTGGAAGCATCCGCGCGACGGCCAGGCGAAGGCCGGCGTGCCGCTCTATGACGGCACGGTGTTTCACCGCGTGATTCCCGAGTTCATGATCCAGGGCGGCGATCCCCTCGGTACGGGCACCGGCGGACCGGGCTACAAGTTCAAGGACGAGTTCGATTCGGGCCGAAAGTTCGACCGGCCGGGCTTGCTCGCCATGGCCAACGCCGGGCCGGGGACCAATGGCAGCCAGTTCTTCATCACCGAGGTTCCGACGTCGCACCTCAACAACAAGCACACCATCTTTGGCGAGGTCGTGACCGGGATGGACGTGGTCAAGAACATCGCGCACGCCAAGGCCGATCGGCAGAACCGCCCGGCCACGGCCATCACGCTCAACAGCGTCAAGATCTCGAAGCAGGCCTGAGGCTCAGGCTTCCATCGCGCCATCAACTCATCCCAACTGGAGCAAACCATGACCTTCGCCCGCAAAGTCCTGTTCCCCATCCTCGCCGTCGCCCTGCTGGCCGCCCTCCCGGCCGAGGCCAAGAAGAAGGCCGTCAGCGGCAAGCAACTGCTGGCCGACGTGGAAAAAGGCAAGGATCTCTACGCCACCATCGACACCACGCTCGGCACCATCGTGATCAAGCTGTGGTCGAAGCAGGCCCCCAAGACGGTGGGCAACTTCGTGGGCCTCGCCACCGGCGAGAAACCGCCGACCGACCCTGGGACCGGGACCAATGCACCCGGGCACCCGTTCTACGACGGCCTGACCTTCCATCGCGTCATCCCGAACTTCATGGCCCAGGGCGGCGATCCGCTCGGAACCGGCATGGGGGATCCCGGCTACAAGTTCGCCGACGAGAATCAGATTCCCATCGACAAGGCCGGGCTGCTGGCGATGGCCAACGCGGGGCCGAACACCAACGGCAGCCAGTTCTTCATCACCGACGTGCCGGTGCCGCGGCTGACCACCTACAACACGTTTGGCGAGGTCGTGAGCGGGCAGGACATCGTGGTGAAGATCACGCACACGCCCCGCGGAGCATCCGACAAGCCCACCGTCCCGGTCGTGATGAACAAGGTCACGATCAGCGAAACCCCGCCCAAGTCGTGAGCGCGGTGCTCGCAGCGGGGGGCTAGTGGCTCGGCAGGGAGACTCGGGCCAAGAAGCCGTGCCCGTGCCCGTGCACGTGCGCGTGCCGACTTTTCGACCCTCGTGGTCCAGGGGTCGGACTGGGTGCCCCGAAATGTCGATGGCTTGCGGGTCGCGTCGTCCCTTCTTTCCGGGCATGTCATTGATCGACAGGCGCGGGGGCGTCGCCTTCCGCACGAGCGACTCGACGTTCTCGCATTCTGCACACGCTCATGCGTCGTGGTTATCGCGATGGTTCGCTGACGCTGGGCGCCAGCCGCAGGCCCACGGAGTCTCAGGCCGTGGCGCGTCCGACCCCTTGGATCATGCGCAAAGCCGGCACGTGCACGGGCACGGGCACGCACACGACTCTCCCGAGACGGAACCTCAACCCATCAGTATCCCTGTGCAGAGGCATTAGTGTCCCATCGTTCGGGCTTCGTCGCCCTGATTGGACGGCCCAGCGCCGGCAAGTCCACGCTGCTCAACCGCTTGCTGGGGCAGAAGATCGCCATCGTCAGCCCCAAGCCGCAGACCACCCGCGCCCGCATCCTGGGGATTGCGAGCGCGCCCGACTACCAGCTGGCGCTGGTTGACACGCCCGGCGTCCACCCCCGCGAGCGCGGGCTCAGCGCCGCCTTGAACCAGGTCGCGGAGCAGGCCGCCAAGGACGTCGATCTGGTGGCGCTGGTCGTCGACGCGCACGCCCGCGATCAGAATGCCGACCATGATCTCCTCGAGCGGGTCCGCCGCGCCCGGGCGGGCCGACCGCTGGCGCTGATCCTGAACAAGGTCGATCTGGTCGAGAGACAGCTGCTGCTGCCGATGATTCAGCGCTGGTCGGCCATGCAGCCCTTCGAGCTGGTCTATCCGCTTTCGGCGCTGCGGGGGGAGAACGTCGAGGGGCTTCTCGGCGCGCTGGCGGTCCTCCTGCCCGAAGGGCCCCCGCTCTTCCCGGAGGAGATGCTCACCGACCAGAGCGAGCGTCGACTGTGTGCCGAGCTCATCCGCGAGCAGGTCTATCGCCTCACGCGCGCCGAGGTGCCGTACAGCGTCGCGGTGGAGGTCGAGACCTTCGACGAGTCCAAGCGCAGCCAGGCGAAGCCCAAGGTCCACATCGACGCCGTGCTGTTCGTGGCCCGCGAGTCGCAGAAGGGAATCCTGATCGGCAAGCGCGCCGAGAAGCTCAAGGCCATCGGCAGCGCCGCTCGGCGCGAGATCGAGAAGCTGCTCGAAGCGCAGGTCTACCTCGGGCTCACGGTCCGGCTCGAATCGGAATGGACCGAATCGGGGAGCGCCCTGCGGCGCTTCGGCTACGGCCCCCAGGGAGAGCTATGACCCTTCCAGTGGTGGCCATCCTGGGCCGGCCCAACGTCGGCAAGTCCACGCTCTTCAACCGCTTGGTGGGCCGGCAGGCGGCCCTGGTCGAGAACCGACCGGGGGTGACGCGCGACCGCCACTACGGCGAGGCCGACTGGGCCGGACGCTATTTCACCGTCGTCGACACCGGCGGGTTCCTCGAGGGTGAGGCCGACCCGCTGGCCTCGAGCGTTCGCCGGCAGGCGGAGAAGGCGCTGGCCGAGGCGGCGGTGGCCGTCCTGGTGGTCGACGGGCGGGACGGGGTCCAGGCCGACGATCTGGTGCTGGCGGATGTCGTGCGCCGCAGCGGGAAGCCGGTGCTGGTGGCCGCCAACAAGATCGACGACCGCCGCAGCGAAGAGCGCTCCGAGATGGGCAGCGTGCATGCCATGGGGTTCCAGGAGGTGTTTGGCATCTCGGCGTCCCACGGGCGGGGGGTGGCAGACATGCTGGACGCCCTGCTGGTGCATTTGCCCGAGCCGGACGGGGAGGAAGATGACCCCAGCCCATACGACGGGGAGGAGGAGCTCGAGGACGCCTCCGGCCACGAGACCCAGGCAGCTCCCGACGATGGAATTCCGCGCATCGCCGTCGTCGGTCGCCCCAACGCCGGCAAGTCGACGCTCCTCAACCGCTTGCTCGGAGACGACCGGCTGGTCGTGAGCGAAGTGCCGGGGACCACGCGCGACGCCATCGAGGTCGAGCTGACGCGCGGAACGGAGCGCTACCGCTTCATCGACACTGCCGGCATCCGGCGCAAGGTGGGCCACGGTGACGACCTGGAGCAGGAGAGCGCCGAGGTCGCCGAGGACGCCTTGAAGCGGGCCGACGTGGTGATCGTGCTCTTCGACGCCACCGAGCCGGCGGTCGAGCAGGATTCGCGGCTGCTGGGGGCCTGCCTGCGGATCCGCAAACCTATGGTCCTGGCCGCCAACAAGGTGGATCTGCTGGCGGGGAAGGAAGGGCGCCGAGCGCTGGCGAGTGCGGTGGACGAGCACCTGCGCTTCGTCTTCGCGAACGTGCCGCTGGTCGAGCTGTCGGCGCGCGACGGGGTCGGCCTTCCGAAGCTGCTCGAGGTCTGCAGCCGGCTTTACATGCAGAGCAGGCGTCGAATCCCGACCCCCGAGATCAACCGCTTCCTGCGCGAGGCCGAGGACGCACATCCGGCGCCGCGCCACCAGGGCCACCCGGTCCGCCTCTACTACATGGTGCAGGTTTCGATCCGGCCCCCGACCTTTCTTTTCCACGTCAACCGGCCAGCGGGCATCACCGAGGCCTACCGCCGTTTCCTCGAAAATCGGATGCGCGAGCGGTGGGGTTTTGAGATTCCGTTGCGTTTGGTCTTCAAGCGTCGCAGAAAGTGACCGTGACGTTCGGCACATGCGCCTTCTGGCAGCGCCGCCCTAGGATGTAGTGAGGGGGCAGAATTCGGGAGAAAGCTCTCGAGGTTTGCCTTGGAAATCGGTAGGTTGGCGGGCCGGCTCTGCTGGTTCAGTGGCGTTCCAGGAGGGAATCGATGCCGTTTCAGTGCAACTACTACGTCACCGTCCGATGCAACCAGCGCTGCCTGTTCTGCAACATTCCCCACACCAGCAACGGAAGCGCCGCCCGCGAGCCGACCCTGGAGCAGGTGCGGGCCAATTTGCACGACCTGCGCCGCCTGGGGGTGAAGATTCTCGATATCACCGGGGGCGAGCCGCTGCTCTATCGGCACCTGGTGGAGATGCTCACGCTCGCGAAGGAGATGGGTTTCACGACCAGCGTGACCACCAACGGCATGCTCTATCCCCGCTACGCGGAGCAGCTCGCCGGGAAGGTCGACGCGCTGCTCTTCTCGCTCGATTCGACCGATCCGGACGAGCACGACCGGATCCGGGCCATGAAGTCCTTCCACAAGACGACCGCCGCCATTCGACTGGCGCGCCGTCTCAAGCAGATCCCATACATCTCGCACGTCGTCACCGACGACGCGATGCCGCACATCCCCAAGATGGAGAAGCTCGCCGCGGAGCTGGGGGCCATCCTCTACCTGAACCCCTGCTTCTCGTTCTTCGGGAATCCAGGCATCTCGGCCGAGAATGCCAAGGCTCTCGAGAAGTACTACGGCCGCAAGAACGTCGTGGTCGACCTGGCCCAGCTACGCCATGTGGCGGCCGGCGGCAACGACACCAAGGATCCGGTCTGCCAGGCCTCCAGCTCGACGGTGGTCATCTCGCCGCACAACGACCTGTGGCTGCCTTGCTACCACTTCAAGCAGCAGGGCATTCCGATCCAGAACAACCTGTACGAGCTGTACCACTCCGAGCCGGTGCGAGCGGTGCAGGAGATGGAGGGCAAGTACGACTTCTGCCAGGGCTGCACGGTCTACTGCTACATGCGCGGTTCGCTGGCCCGGAAGTACCCGGTCGAGTCGGCGCGGATGCTCTTCCACTATGGCAAGGAGCGGATGCGCAAGCGGATCGAGATCTGGACCGGCGGCGTGGACGGCCCGACCGAGCCCGAGCTCGTCGACACCCCGGCGCCGGCCCGCTCGAAAGCGCTGCCCGTGCTGTCGGCCGACGCCCACGCCCACGCGCCGCATCCGAGTCTCACCGATCTGGGCATAGCCGCGGTTCGGCCCTCGTTCGAGTCCGAGTAGCAGGCCGGCGAAAAGGCAGGTGGCAGGTCAATGGCCGCCAACGGCGTGATCGGTGTCATCGGGGGGAGCGGGATCTACCAGCTCGACGGGCTGGAGGATGCCCAGTGGCGGCCGATCGCTTCGTCGTTCGGCGCCCCCTCGGACGAGCTACTCTTCGGCTCGATCTCGGGGCAGCGCGTCGTGTTCCTGCCGCGCCACGGCCGCGGCCACCGCGTTCCGCCGACCCGCATCAACTACCGCGCCAACTTGGACGCTCTCAAGCGAGCCGGGGTCACCGATCTGATCTCGGTGAGCGCGGTGGGCTCGCTGCGGGAAGACCTCCCGCCGGGGACGTTCGTCCTGGTCGATCAGTTCATCGACCTGACCTACGCCCGCGAGAAGAGCTTCTTCGGGCCCGGTCTGGTCGCCCACGTCTCGATGTCGAATCCGGTCTGCGGGCGGCTCGGCGACCGGATCCAGGCGGCCGCCGCCGAGGCTGGCATCCCGCTGGTGCGCAACAGCACCTACGTGGTCATCGAGGGACCGGGCTTCTCGAGCCTGGCCGAGTCGAAGCTCTATCGCTCCTGGGGCTGCGACGTCATCGGGATGACCAACATGCCCGAGGCCAAGCTGGCCCGTGAAGCCGAGATCTGCTACGCGACCATCGCCATGGTCACCGACTACGATTGCTGGCACCCCCATCACGGGCACGTCACGGTGGCCGACGTGGTGCGGGTGATGGGCGCCAACTCGGATCGCGCCCGGCGGCTTCTCAAGCAGGCCATCCCGAGCTTTGGCGCGCGCCCCGAGCGCTGCCCGCAGGGCTGTGATCGCGCGCTCGATTCGGCGATCCTCACGGCGCCCGAAGCCCGCGACGCGTCGATGGTCGCGCAGCTGGAGGCCGTGGCTGGTCGGGTCCTCCGGTGAGCCCCACGTGATCAAGCAGCACATCCGGACCATCCCGGATCATCCCAAGCAGGGCGTGATGTTTCGGGACATCACCACGCTTCTCAAACATCCGGACGGATTCCGGCAGGCCATCGACGAGCTGGCCGCCCACTACCGCGGCCTCGAGATCGACCAGGTGGCCGGCATCGAGGCGCGCGGCTTCGTCTTCGGTGCGGCGGTGGCCTACCTGCTGGGGGTTGGCTTCGTGCCCATGCGCAAGAAGGGCAAGCTGCCGGCGCAGACCGTCGGACACGACTACGCGCTCGAGTACGGCACCGACCGCATCGAAGTCCATCTCGACGCTCTGGCCAAGGGCGATCGGGTGCTGGTCCTCGATGATCTCCTGGCGACCGGCGGGACCGCCGAGGCCGCGGCGAGCCTGGTGGAGCAGGTCGGGGGAGTGGTGGTGGGCTGCGGCTTCGCGGTCGACTTGCCGGAGCTGGGCGGGCGCAAGCGGCTCGAGGGCCGCGGCTGGCCGGTGTTCGCGCTGTGCGAGTTCGAAGGCGAGTGAGCGGTGACGGCGGCCCACAAACAGCGCACCCTGTGGCTCGCGGCGGATGGCTGGTCGCTGGAGGTGATCGACCAGCGGCACCTGCCGCACCGCTTCGAGGTCGCGACGCTCCGATCGCTGGAGGACGTCGATCGCGCCATTCAGAGCATGCAGGTCAGAGGCGCTCCCCTCATTGGGGTGACGGCCGCTTACGGTGTTTGCCTGGCGCTGCGCGTCGACGCCTCGGACGCCGCTTTGCAGGCCGCCTGCCAGCGGCTCGCGGGAGCCCGGCCCACGGCGGTGAACCTGCGCTGGGCGCTCGCTCAAATGGTGGGGAGGCTGTCGAGCCTGGCCCCGGCGGCTCGCGTGGAGGCCGCCTACGCCCTGGCGGCCGAGCTGTGCGACCAGGAGGCCGCCGCGGCACGGGCCATCGGGGAACAGGGCCAGCGCATCTTCGAGGACTTGCTGGCGCGCAAGACCGAGGCCGGGCCGATCAACGTGTTAACCCACTGCAACGCCGGCTGGCTCGCGACCGTCGAGTGGGGAACGGCTCTGGCGCCGGTCTACCTCGCCCACCAGCGCGGAATCGACCTGCACGTGTGGGTTGATGAGACCCGGCCGCGCAATCAGGGAGCCGCCCTGACGGCCTGGGAGCTCCTGCAGGCCAAGGTGCCCCACACCGTCATCGCCGACAACGCCGGGGGCCACTTGATGCAGCACGGGCTGGTCGACGTCTGCCTCACGGGCAGCGATCGCACCACCCGGCGCGGCGATGTCTGCAACAAGATCGGCACCTACTTGAAAGCGCTGGCCGCCCACGACAACGGCGTGCCCTTCTACGCGGCGGTGCCTCTGTCCACCATCGACTGGACGCTGGCTGACGGGGTGAAGGAAATTCCGATCGAAGAGCGCGATCCACGCGAGGTGACCGAGATCACCGGCCGGTTGCCGGATGGCGCCATCGGCACCGTCAAGCTCACACCCGAGGGGAGCCCGGCCAGCAACTACGGGTTCGATGTCACCCCCGCGCGGCTCATCACCGGGATCATCACCGAGCTCGGCATCTGCAAGGCCTCCGAGGAGGCGCTGTGGGCCATGATGCCCCACTCGCCGGAAGCCGGGCCAACGACTCCCTCGCCGGAGACTGATCGTGACGCACGCTTCGGCCCGCCGTGAGCTCGTCGAGATCGCCCGGCAGCTGAACGCCGGGGGCCTGGGTACGATCGGAAGCCGCTCGGGAAACCTGAGCGTGCGGCTGAAGGGCGGCCTGCTCATCACGCCGACCGGCGTGAGCTATCAGGCGATGCGCTCCCGCGATCTGGTCGAGCTCGACGCCGAGGGTGCGCCGAAAGCCGGGCAGCTCCTGCCGTCCAGCGAGTGGCGATTCCACCGCGACGTCTACCGTTCCCGGCCTGAGGCCCAGGCCATCGTCCACGCGCATCCACGCTTTGCCACCGCGCTGGCTTGCCTGCGGCGGTCGATTCCGGCCTTCCATTACATGGTGGCGGCGGCCGGCGGGGCCGACATCCGCTGCGCGGAATACGCCACCTTCGGAACCGCCGAGCTCTCGCGCCACGCGCTCGCGGCGCTGGAGGATCGGCGGGCCTGCCTGCTCGCAAACCACGGGCTCATCGCCTTCGGCGAGACGCTCGCCCAAGCGCTGGCGCTGGCGAGCGAGGTCGAGCACCTGGCCGCCCAGTACTGCCAGGCCCTCCAGATCGGCGAGCCGGCGATTCTCGATGCCGCCGAGATGGACCGAGTTCTCGAGAAGTTCAGGAGCTATGGGCAGCAGAAGTCGAGCGCCGGCGTTGCCACCACACCAGCGCCGCCGGCAGGACCAGAACCGCGGCCAGCAGGCACGAGACCTCGCCGGCCACGGCGGCCCGACCCAGGCTCTGCACGCCGTAGTTGACCGAGCTCACCAGGGCCAGATAGCCGAGCAGGGTCGTCAGGCTGCAGAGGATCACAGCCCCACCGGTGCGGCGAAGCACCTCCAGCGGGTCTCCCAGGTCGCGGTAGCGCTGGACGACATTCACGGCGTAGTCGACGCCGATTCCGAAGGTCACCGGCAGGGCGATGAAGTTCAGGAAGTTGAGCTTGACCTTCAAGAGCGACAGCGCCCCCACCGTCCAGAACACGCCCACCAGCAAGGCCAGCATCACCTCGAAGGTGGCGCGCCGCTCGCGGAAGGCCAGGGCGATCACACACAGCGTGCCCAGGAACGAGACCACCACCGCCTTGGGCACGTCGGAGAGGATCGCGTTCCACATGTCGGCGTAGATCACCGCCCGCCCCGAGCCGTAGATGACGCTGCCGTCGGGGAGGGTGGTCTTGCGAAACGAGTCGGCCCAGCGAAGCAGGTAATGGGCGTCGGCGGTGATGGCGCCATCCAGCGGGCTGATGTAGAGGATCCGGCCGCGGGTGCCGTCGCGCTCGGTGAAGGGGCGTGCGATGGCCGCCGGCAGGTCGGCGATGCCGATCGGCTTGAGGTCGTCAGGGGGAAGGTAGGGTTCGATGGCTGCCCAATCGGCGCTCACCCCGAGGCGGCGGGCCTTGAGGACGCGCTGCTTGATCTGCATCAGGATCGGAATCTTGGCGTCCTGATCGGTGGGGACGAAGTCCTGGAGGGTGTGCACGGCCTTGAAGGGCTTGGCGTCGGCGGGAGCCGCATCGCGGCGAGCCTCGAGGGCGGCTTTCAGGGGCGCGATCTGATCGGTTCGGTCGGTCATGATCGCCATGCCGTCGAGGCCGATGAAGCCCGTGATGCCGTTCCCGAGGTGAATCAGCCGGTGCACCTCTGCCACAGCGCGGCGGTCGCTCTCGATGCGGCTGGTGTCGTACTCCATGGGATCGGAGCGGATATAGCGGATGGTCAGCCCGAGCCCGATCACGGCCAGCAGACCCCCGACGAGGGTGATCAATCGCGGCGCCCTGGCGACCAGAGCGGCGAACGGTCGCCCGAAGGGAACTCCTTCGGCGCTGGCCAGCATGATGCGCCGCAGGAACGCCGGCGGCGACCCATTCAAGGGCACGATTCGCTCCATGACCATGAGAATCGGGGGCAGCGCGAGATAGGTCGCGACCCAGCAGGTGATCATCCCGAGCCCGCCGATGACTCCGAACTCGCGGAAGCCCCTGAACTCCGTGACGATCAGGGCACCGTAAGCCACCGACGCCGCCGCTGCCGCGGTCAAGGTCGGCCGCCAGGTCGCCTGCTGCGCTGTAGCGACCGCCGGCCCGGCCGCCACGCCGCGACGGCGCTCCTCGAGGTAGCGGGCCATGAAGAGAATCGAGAAGTTGATGCCGTTGCCGCCGATGATCGTGAAGAGGAAGCCGGTCGCGATGTTGAGGTGACCAAAGGCGATCTCGGTGAGCCCGAAGGTCCAGGAGAGTCCGATCCCGATGGCGAGCGCCATGCCGAAAACGGTGCGCAGCCGCAGGTAGTACAGGAACACCACTCCCAGGATCAGGAAGGCGCCCAGCAGCCCGATGCTGGTGAGGTCGTGGCTGATGAGCCGGTATTCCGACAGGCCGATGGCCAGGTCTCCGCTGAGCCCCCAGCGCAAAGTGGGATCGAAGCGCTTGGGATCGACCCGCGCCACGACCTCACCAACCCGTCGCAGAGCCTCGGCGGCCTGCTTGAAGTCGGAGCCCAGTACCCCGGAGCGGATGGCGACCACCAGCGTCTTGCCGTCCTGGCTCTGGTAGTAGCCGTCGGGGTAGCGCTTCTCGTCGGCCGAGCTCACGCCCAGCCGCTGCTTGACCGACTCGGCATCCAGTCGCGGTGGGGCAGCGTCGTCGACGCCCAGCGAGAGCCCGCTCTTTTTCTCGACCTCGTAGGCGTAGCGGGCCTCGACGTCGTCGCGCAGATGCTGGAGGGCCGGGAGGTCGGCAAACAGGCCGGCGCGTGGCTGGAGAAACTTGACGACGTCCCGCACGCCGTCCTCGACCTGACCCACCCAGGGTGGCCCCAGCGCGGCCAGGGCGGGGACCAGCTCGTCGCCGGCCCGGCGCAGGCCTTCCGAGCTCTCCCCCTCGAGGACCACGAAGATGGTCGAAAGACTGGAGGTGCGCGCGGCCACTTTGTGAAGCTCGATCACGCTGGGGCGCGACTCGGGAAGCAGGCTCTCGAAGCCGGTGTTGAGCTTCAGATGCGCGGCCAGGACGAGCGAACCGCCAGTGATCAGGGCCAGCACTGCGAGGACCAGTCCCGGGTGTGAGATCTGCCATTCGAGCAGTCGGGCGAACGACCGAGCGAGCTCGGACCGAGGCCCGCCGGGCTCGGGGGACGATCGAGGTTGAGGGGGCACCGCGGGTACGCCGTTCACTCGTTCGCGTCGCCGCGCGGAAGGCAGGCCGACAGTCGGTAGTGCTCCAGGATGCGGCCGTCGCCCTCGATGGCCACGACCCGAAGCGGCTGGCAATCGCGACCCGGCATGAGCTCGAGAGGATCGTCGTGATAGTGGTCGTCGGTGACGTAGAGCACTGGCGCGTCAGCCGGTGGCGCGCGCCGGCCCAGGAAGTCGAACCCGGTGCGTCGCAGGGTCGGGCAGTAGACCGGTGGCCGATCGTCCGTCGCCGTCAGGATGTGGGCGCACAGGGCATACTGGCAGGAAGCGACCACGGTCTTCGCGCCGAGCGTGCTCGCGCTGTCCTTGATGGCCGAGGCGACCTGGTCCCAGCCGTCCATCTCGTTGAAGACCTCGACGTTGGGGTCGTAGATCGAGGTCGGGACCAGCCGGCGCAGCATCGCGTTGTGGGTATAGGCATAGGCCAGCGAGGCTCCGGCCACCGTGAGCGCCACTGCCAGGCGCAGATACCACTTGAAGACCCACGAAAGGGTGTCGAAGCGCTCGTCCAGCCAGCCAGCGGCGGCGATGGCCACCGGTACGTAGGCCACCATGGGCCAGTGCACCTCGGCGTCGCGCACCGTCACCATCGCGGCGAGGAAGAACAGGTAGACCGGCCAGCTCGCGAGCGACAGAAAGCGGTAGCGGTCGTCGGAACGCCCCCGGCGGATGGCGAAGATCAGCGCCGCGATGAGGCCCGGAAAGAAGAGGGGATGAAAGGCGAGGAACTGGCCGAGCGCGACGTGGCCGGCATTGTGGATCAGAGGCCCGATCTCGAAGGCCGAGCGCCGCTCGACGAAATGCAGCGTCAGCGAAGGCCAACCGCGCAGCTGGTTCCAGACGACTGCCGGCAGCGCCACGATCAGCGCGGCCAACCCACCCAGGTAGAGCGACGGTCGCCGCAGCCAGCGCCGGGCCTCAGGGGAGGCCAGCAGGTAGAGAAGCACGACCGGGATCAGGAGGATTCCGGTGTACTTGGCCAAGAATGCCGCGCCCACCGCCGCCCCCAGAACCACCGGTCGCCACCATTCGTCGTGCTGCCTGAGCCGCTCGAGGCACAGCAGACCGAGCACCCACAGCGGCGCGAGCGGAGCCTCGGGATTGAGCACGTAGCTCGTGATCAGGAAGGCCGGCAGGACGGTGACGATCGCCACGGCGAAGAAGCCTGCCCGCGGTGAGAAGAGCCGTTCCGCCAGCCGGTACACCAGAAATCCAAAGAGGCCCGAGCAGAGCACCGGCCCCAGGCGAATGGCGAACGAGGAATGCGAGAACTGGGTGGTGAGCCAGGCCAGCCAGGCGACGAGCGGGGGATGATCGTAGTAGCTCCAGCTCGGGAAACGCGACCAGACGTAGTAGTAGGCTTCGCCGTTGGCTATTTCCGTGGTGGCGATGACGGCCAGCCGGGCCAAGGTCACCGTCGCCAGCAAGAGCGCGGTGCGGATCCCCCAGCGCTGCAGCGGCTCCGACAGGTCGAGCGAGTCGGTGGCAAGCGTCTCGGAGGGCGACAGTGGGAGCTTGGCGGCGGGTATCATCTTTCGGCTTTCGCACGGTGGTGCTCTGAGCGACCGGCACGCGCCGAGCCAAACCTACGCGGCGGCCCCTTACTAACCGGGACGCGCCATTTGCGTCAAATCAATTGGCCGAGGATTTCCAGGGTCTTGGGGGTTCTTGCCTTTTGGAGCTGCGTGCACACCTTGTGGGCGAGGTGCCGCATGAGATGCATCCTGTTCATGGCAGTCTGTGTGTCCGCGGGGATGGCTTCCGCGCAGGTACTCATTCCCTCCGGGAGCGTTCCGTCCGATCTCGCGACGGTGCGCGGCAAGATCGATCGCTTCACGCTCACCGCTGAAGGACAGCCGGATGGCTTCATCCTCGAGGATGGGACGGAGGTCCATGTCCACGCCTATCTGGCGCCGAAGCTCCAGGCCACCGTTCGCCGGGGCGAGCCGGTGACGGTCCGGGGGCTTCGCGCCGCCGGCATGCCCTTCTTCGCGGCGTCGTCGGTGATCTCGGACGTCAACCATGGGGTCGTGACCGACACCGGTAACCCGGGTGCCGGCGGGTGGGCTCTGCCCCCGGCGGCGGCGACCATCAGTCTCGAGGGAACCATCGAACGCCCGATTCATCGATCGGACGGGGCGGTGAGCGGCGCGTTTCTCACCACCGGGGTCGAGGTTCGCTTGCCGGATGGTATCTCGGCCGATTGGCCGAACCTGTTCAAGCCGGGCCAGAGCCTGGCGGTGACGGGCGAGGATATTCAGACAGAATACGGCCGCGTCATTCGGATCGAGATGCTCGGGCCCTCCGCGAACCAGCTCTCGCCGGCCACCCCGGGGTATCAGCCGCCGCCGCGACCCTGATTCAGCGGACGAGCCGCAGATCGAGCGCTTCTTGCCAGCGCGGGTAGACGGTCGGCTTGGGGTTCCCCAGGTAGTCGCGCAGGCCCATGGTGCCAAAGGCCTTGAAGTCCACTTCACCGTAGAACTGCGGCTCGCCGCCCCCGTCTGAGCTAGGCCCCCGAGCGACGTCGAGCACTTCGCACCAGACCTGATCGAAGGTGCAGGGACAGGCGGTCATGAGCTGGCTCACGACCAGATCGCGGTCGGACCACCAGTTGACGAGGTCGAGGTCGTCCGCGGCGGCCGAGGTCAGCACGAAGTCGAGATAGGCCTCTTCGTCGGCCTCGAGGTCGGTGAAAACCGTGTAGCAACTTCCATCGTCCAGCTGCGCGATCAACGACGATGAGCTCCAGCCGGTCTCGGCGATGAGTGGCTGCTCCCCGGCGACGGCCGCACCCCGCGCGAACCAATCGCTCGGAATGTCGGCTGGTGTGAGCGCCACCCCCAGCATGGGGTAGGTCGACATCGCGAAGCGGTCGCGCTTCAGCGGGGCGATCTGGGCGTAGAGGTTCTGGAAGCAAGCCGCCCGCTGGCCGGCGTCAGGGCAGGTCGACGAGTCATAGCCGTAGAGATGATCGATCTGGATCGAAGGGAAGGTCACCAGGGCGGGATTCTTCGTCTTGGCGAGCGCGTAGGCCGCGTTGGCGACGTCGATGACGCCCGCCGCGGCGCTGGCCGGGCACTGGTCGAAGAACAGGTTCACTTCGATGGCGATGTTCAGGTAGGCCGGCGTGAAGAGGTCGATCATCCAGCCGACGTAGGCCAGGTAGGCCTGCTTCATGGCGGCGCCGTCGGGGGCGCTGGAGAAGTCATAGCAGGGTGCGGCCCAGTGGTCGGTGCTCTGCACCGTGCCGTTCACGATGGTGGTCTTGGCAGCCAGCGAGTTGCGGCCGCCGTTGAGCATCGTGACCGAGAGGAAGGTCTTCTTTCCGGAAGCCGCCACCGACTGGGCGATGGCCGTCATGGCCGCGGTCCACTCCGGCGGGGGATCGCTGCCGGCCAGGAAGGCATCCCAGGGGAGGCCGTAGAACTCCTGGTGGACCTCGATGAGGTCAGTGTCCTGGGACAGGTTGGCCGGCGTGATCAACAGGCCGAAGCCCCCATCGACGAGGAACTGGACGCCACCCGACGTGAGCAGGTAGGAGCGGCTTGGTCCTGCGTCAGCGCCGGCGTCCGGAACGGGGCCGCCATCGGGAACGGGGCCCGCATCGAGAATGGGCCCGGCATCGGGGGCCTTCGGGATGGCGCCGTTGCAGCTGCCCGAGAAGGCCAGCAGGGAGAGGCAAGCGGCAGGAGCGCGAAGCCGCATCGCGTTCACGGTAACCGACCCAGCTACGTCGGTCCATCGGCCCGCGCAGCAGAAAAACACCGCCTCCTAACGGCGGCCGGAGTGGCCGCCGCCGCCCGCGCGCCCACCCGCAGACCCGCTAAAGCCGCCGCTGTGAGCCCCGCCGCTGAAGCCACGGACGGCACCGCCGAACCCGCGCGATCCACCGGGGAATCCGCCACCAGCGTGGAACGTCGCGCCCCCATGCAGGGCAGGACCGCCGTGGAAGCCGCCGCCGCCAAATCCTCCGGGATGTCCGCCGCGAGGGCTGGGGCTGCCCCGGACGCCGCCCCCGCCGCGCAAGCGATCGCCGCCGTGAATGCCGCCCACGCCCCCACCTCGGTACCCACCCCAGCCGTAACCGGCGTGGAACAGGCCCCGGTACCAACCGAACCCCCAGGGGCCCCTTGCTCCGAAATACGGATAGGTGCCCCAGCCCCAGACCCAGGGTGCCGCGACCCACGTCCATCCATTGGCCGGGTAGTAGAGGTACTCGAAGGGGGTGGCGCCTCCCGAAGCGCCCTCACTCGTGTACTGGGAGCCGTAGGGGATCCAAACCCAGCCGTATTGATCGGTGTAGACCCATTGGCCGGAAGCGGCCGGCTGCTGGACGGGCGCCTCTTGAGGGGGAGCCTCGGACTCGGCCTGGTCCTCAGGGACCGGCGGTAGCTCCTGGGGGGGTGGGGGCGGCGCCTGATCGGGGGCGGGCGACGTGGGTTGGGCCGCCTCGGCCGGAACCTGAGCAAATGCCGGGCCCGCCAGGAGCATCGAGAGCGCTGCGACGATGGAAGTTCTCATTTGCCTCACCTCACTGAAACAGACGGTCGTCGGGTGTTTTTATTCTTGCGCCCCGGTGGCGGGCGCTCGCCATCAATGCTTGCTCTTCGGCACCAGCTCCTTCCACAGGAACGTGTAGGCGAGGGCGTCCATGAAGGCCTGTTCCTCGTGGTTCGCGGCGGCGCCGTGGCCGCCCTCGATGTTCTCGTAGAGCCGGGCGTCCGCTCCCATCGCAAGAAGCTTGGCGGTCATCTTGCGGGCGTGCACCGGCCCCACGCGGTCATCTCTCGTCGAGGTCGTGAAGAGCACCGGAGGGTAGGTGCGCGACGTGCTCAGATTGTCGTAGGGCGAGAAGGTCCTGAGAAACTCCCAGTCCTCGGGCTTGTCGGGATCCCCGTACTCGGCGATCCAGGAGGCTCCCGCCGACCAGTGGGTGTAGTGGCGCATGTCGAGCAGCGGGACCTGACAGACCACCGCCCCGAAGAACTCAGGATAGAGGGTCAGCATGTTGCCCATCAGCAGCCCACCGTTGCTGCCGCCCTTGACCCCCAAGCGGGACGGAGAGCTGAGGCCGGTCGAGATCAGCTCTCTCGCGACGGCGATCAGATCCTCATACGCTCGTGGCCGGTTCTGTTTCATCGCCGCCTGATGCCAGCCAGGCCCGAATTCACCGCCGCCCCGGATGTTGGCCACCACATACATGCCGCCGCGAGCCAGCCAGGCGCGGCCGACCACTCCGTTGTAGCTCGGGGTCAGCGAGATCTCGAAGCCGCCGTAAGCCGTCAGCAAGGTCGGCCAGCCGCCCACCGGAGCCGGTCCCTTGGGCGCGATCACGAAGTAGGGGACCTGCGTCTCGTCGCGCGAGGTCGCGAAGAACTGCTGAACCTCATCCTGGCTGGCGTCGAAGAACGCGGGCGCCTGCTTGAGCATCACCGCTCGCGTCCCCTTCGACAGGTCGCCGCGTGAGAGGGTCGTGGGGGTGAGAAACCCCTCCAGGGTGGAGAAGAACTCGTCGTCGAGGACCTCGTCGGTGCCGTAGGCCGAGGCCGAGCACAGCGCCGGCAAGCCGCCGAGCAGGGCACGGTCCCAGCGCTCGATCTTTTGAGGGTCCGGGCGATGGGCCTCGGCCGGTGGCGTGAGGATCTCGATGCGGCTCGAGACGTCCTCGAGCTCCTTGAGGATGAGGTGGTGGCGGGTCCAGCTGTAGCCGGACAGCCAGACCGTCTTGGTCGGCTGGAAGAGCACGCTGAGCGCGCGGATTCCGGCGAGGTAGTCGTCGAAACGAGCGGCCAGGAGCGAACCCGCGGCGTACTTCGTTCCGGCGACAGTCCAGTCGGTTCGCAGCCGCACCAGCATCCACTCGCGGTGGACGGACACGACGGCATCCTCGGGCACGTCGATCAAGACCAGGTCCCCGTGCGGGCCGCGGAAGTAATGCTCGGTCGAGAAGAAGCCGACCTCCCTGTCGACGAAATCCCGCTCGAAGCCGGGGGTGTGATCGCGATAAGCGGTGACACTCACGTCCTGGGGCTGGCCTTCGTAGAAGGTGGTCGCCGTGTCCAGGGTGGTCCCGCGGCGCCAGAATTTGGCGATGCGGGGATAGCCGGAGGTCGTCATCGATCCCTGGCCGAAGTCGGTTCCCACCAGCAGTGTGTTGGCGTCCAGCCAGGTGGCATTGGTCTTGGCTTCGGGGAGCTCGAACCCGCCGGCCACGAAAGACTTCGTCTTGAGATCGAGCTCGCGCACCACGCTGGCGTCAGCTCCTCCCCGCGAGAGGAAAACCAGGCAATGGCGGTAGTCCGGCAGCAGGCAGTCGTCGCCGTGCCAGACCCAGTTCGCCTTCTCCTTCTGCGCCAGAGCGTCGAGGTCCAGCAGCGTTTCCCAGCGCGGTTTGCGCTGGCGGTACTGATCCAGGCTCGTGCGCCGCCACAGTCCGCGCGGGTGGACCTTGTCCCGCCAGAAGTTGTAGTAGAGCGCGCCCTTGCGGTCGACGAACGGGATGCGATCCTCGGAATCCAGGACCGGCAGAATCTGGGACCGAAGCTCCTCGAACTCGGGAGTCTTGACGAGCTCGCGCTCGGACTCGGCGTTGCGGGCCCGCACCCATTCGAGGGCCTTGGCGCCCTCCACTTCCTGCAGCCAGGCAAAGGGGTCGTCGGGCGCTGCGGTCGCGGGAGTCACCGCCTCGCGCGCCAGGTCAGCCGGCGGGGTCGCGAGCAGCAAGGACAACGACAGAGCGACGATCATTCGAAGCACCAGTGCCGCCACGATGGCCCCGCCGCCGGACCGCTCCGCCGACGGATGGCTCCCGCGGGACAATAGCGCAACCCGGAGACAAGCTCCGGGCTTTCTCTAGGGTCCCGTCCGAGAAATTCTCTAAGGTGTCTGGCCGAGGTCGACGTTCACCTCGACGGCTTCCGCCGAGACCTGAACTTTGACGGTCCGCGCGCCCAGCAGCTCATGCCAGACACTGAGCTCATAGCTCCCCGCCGGAACGCCCTGAATTGCAAAGCGCCCGTCGGCGTCCGTGACTGCAAAGTAGGGCGTGTCGCTGAAGACGACCCAACCGGCCATCCAGGGGTGGATGTCGCACTTGAGGCGGAGCACGTCCACCCCTGAGACCTCGCGCTTGACGGGCGCCGATCCTTTGGGCTGAGCGACGTTGAAGAGCCCCTTGCGGCCTGCGAAGGCATGCAGGTTATGCAGCAGCGGGTCCCGGTTCTCGATCACCACGGGTTGGCCACGCGATGCGGCCTGCACCCTGGGCACATAGCTGCAGCCCTGCTGCAGTACGACGACCGGAGCGAGCGGCGCGGAGCTCGAATGAACGCCTGCGGCAGGGTTGAGTCCCAGCAGGCGAACCACGGCGTTCTGGACGCCGCCGGAGGTCGACGTCAGGAGAGGATCGTCACCGGCCGACCCGTTGCCGCAGGCCGGATCGAGCGTCCGATCAGCAACCGGGCGAGCTGGCAGGGGCCCGCTCACGGTGATTCGTCCTTGGAGCACCGCCCCGGGGACCACTGCCGCGGCGACTGCTGAAAGGAGCCAGGGCAGGGCAATCATGGTTCGAACAGCGCCAGGCCCCAGGGGTGGGCACCGACCGGAACACGCCCCAGCGCGCCGCCTTCGGGCAGGCCGAGGATCGACACGTCGTTCGACGGACCATTGGCAGTGAACAGGCGGCGTCCGGCGCCGTCGACGGCGATGCCCCACGGCCGCTGGCCCACACCCGCAAAGGTCCCCCTGACCTTGAAGCTTGGCACGTCGATGACCACCACGCTGCCGCCGCGTCCGGTCGCGACGTAGAGCGTCCGGTCGTCGCGGGTGATGGCAATCCCCATCGGTTTCACCTGGGGGCCCTCGAGGTGCCGCGTATCCAGAACGACATGCTTCAGCGCATCCACCTCCGTCACGGTGTGCGAGGCCTCGCCGGTCACGAAAGCCAGCCGCCCATCCGACGTGAACACCGCGGCGCGTGGCCTCTGTCCGGCCTTGAAGGTGGCGAGAACCTTGAGGCCCGGCGGGTCGACGACCGTGACCGTGCCCTCGTCCTCGCTCGTGACGTAGCAGACCTTGCCGTCCGGGCGGCAAGCCACGCCCTCGGGTTCAGCCCCGGTGGGGAGGACGCCGGTTCGCTTGCCGGTGGAGAGTTCGAGGATCGAGGCCTCCCCGTCCTCCTCGTTGGAGACGACCAGCCACCGGCCGTCCGGGGTCAGAGCCAGATTCTCCGGGTCGTGTCCCACCTCAAGCCGGCGCAGAATGCGGCCGGTCGCGGCCTCGACCTCGACCACTGCGTCGGCTGAATGGTCTGGGGGCGGCGGGGCGACCGTCCTTCCGGGCGGCGAGACCTCGCTACCGCTGACCGCGACGTAGAGGAGGCGGCCGTCGCCGCCGATCCGTAGCCCGCGCGGCCTTTTCCCGACCGGGAAGGTCTTGAGCAGCTTGCCGCTCTCGGGATCGATGACCGAGATGTCTCCCGAGCCTTCGTTGCTGACGTACAGGCGCGCCGGCGAAGATGCCGCCGGAGAGACGGAGGCTGCCATCGCCGGCGGATGCGCCGCGCAGCCGATGCCCGCGGCGAGCAGCAGCGCCGCGAGCGACGGTTGGGACTCTCGGCGACGCCTGGCGCTGGTTGACATGCGGCGACAAGACCACCGAAGGCGCTGGGCCGCCAAGGGCAAAATCGCGGTCGATCAGCCCCGCGATTCGCGGGCCTGGGCCTTGCGCAGCCTCTTTTGCTCGTACATCAGCCCGTCCGCGATCTGCAGCAGCTCGTCGATCGACCGGGGGTGTTCGGGATCGCAGGGGGTGGAGCCGAGGCTGAGCTCGAGCTTGAAGGGGCGGGTCACGACGTCGTTGTAGAGCCGCAGCGCCTCGCGGACTCGCGCCAGGATCGGCCGATCGCCGTCGACCGTGCCGCTGGCGGCGAAGACCACGAATTCGTCGCCGCCCAGGCGCCCCAGGATGTCCGATTCGCGAAACACCGAGCGCAGCAACTGGGCGGTGTCTTGAAGCGCGACATCGCCCTGGGCGTGCCCGAGCCGGTCGTTGATGCTCTTCATTCCGTCCAGATCGAGGAAGATCAGGTGATGGTAGATGCGGGCGCGCTGGCCAGCCCGCCGCTGCTGCTCGGCCAGCGTCAGGAAGCCCCGGCGGTTGTGGAGGCCGGTCAGCTCGTCGATGAGGGACAGGGCCTGGAGCTGGTCGGAATGGCGTTCGAGCGCGGCCCTGGCCTGGACGCGTTCGAAGACCCGGCCCAGGGTCGAGGCCGCGTCCTCGAGCACCGAGAGGAAGTCGGCGTCGGGCGGTTGGACGCCGCGCGGCAGAAAGAGCTCGATGACCGCCACCAGCTGCTTGTCGAGCTGGACCGGCACGAAAACGGCGGCGCTCAAACCGGTGGCCTGAAAAGCCGCTCCCCGCAAGGGATCGGCTGGGCTTGCCAGATCCGGCGCGAAGTGAACCCGGCCGCCGCGGACCACGCTGTCGACGAGGGCCGGTCGCTGGCCGGGCGGAATGGCCATCGTCGCCGCGATCACGGCGGCGTAGGCCTCGCGCTGCGCGCCAACCCAGATCGTGCTGGGCCTCAACCCGTCACCGTCCGCGAGGTAGACGTGGCCCAGCGGCCAGCCGGTCGTCTCGGTGATCGCGTTGAGCGCCTCCCGCAGGACGCGCTCCACATCCGACCACTGGTTGGCGGCGGCGGCGACCTGGTGCAGCAGACCGCGGTCGCGGTTCTTCTTGAGAATCTCGAGGGAGGCGTCGCGCAGGATGGTGGTGTCGCGGCTGACGACGACCGCGCCGCTGATCGCTCCCTGAGTGTCGCGCAGCGGGGTGGCGTTGACGCTTTGCCAGATTCCCGCGCCGGGCGTGGTGGGGGATCGCAGGAAGAGCTCCAGCTGGCGCACGCGGGTGCCTTGCAAGGCCTGGGCGCCCGGCAGGAACTCGAGCGGGTAGGGAGTGCGCTGGTCGGCCATGAAGAAGCCGCTGCCGGTCGGCCAGCTGGCGGCGTTCGGCCAATTGCCCACCAGCTCGCGGCCAACCTCGTTGGCCAGGATGATCCGGCCGTCCCTGTCCATCACCACCACCGCGTCGTCCATCGCCTCGAGCACCGACTCCAGCCAGGCCGTTCTTTCTTGCAGCGTGCGCTTGGAGGCCACGAGCTCCGTCACGTCCTGCGACACGATCACGCCCCCCACGACGGCCCCATGGTCGTCGCGCGCCGGGACGATCTGGATGTCGTAGTCCCGGTCGCGGTAATGCAGCGCCAGGCGCGCCTCCTTGCCGGCGAGCGCTTCCCGACAGACCTCGAGCAGGCGCTCGCGGTTGTCCGGACCGACCGCCTCCGATACCAGGCGGCCCTGCAACGATGCGGGTGGAGCATGGGGGTCGTTGAAAGGGTGGGCGCCGTGGACCAGGAGGTAGCGCAGCTCGCGATCGAAGAGCGCCAGGCCGGTGTTGGGGCTGCGCTCGAGGAGGACCTGGTAGGCGCGCGAGGAGGAGTCCATCCGTGAGGGGAGATAACCACGGGAGCGGCGGCCGGTCGAGATGTGCCGGCGAGCGATCTGCGCTAGATTGGGTCGTCGCCTGAGAGGACGTGCGCCTGCGCTTCGTCGTTCTACCAGCCGTTGCTCTTGCCGCGCTCGCCTCCTGCTCCCTCCAGCCATCCGAGTCGAGCACGGGATCCGGCGGCTCCAGTACGACCGGAGGAGGACCGTGTCCTGAAGGGGTTCCTCTCAATCACCGTCCCGTTGCCGTGGCTTGCGATGGTGGCAACACGAATCCCCTTCCTGGTAATCAGAACCAGTGCCTGCAGGATGGCGACTGTCTGGCCAAGGACAGCGGCACCCGCATCTGCAGCTGCGCCCCCGAGACCCACCAGTTTGCGGGCACCAGCGTGGATTGGTGCGTCCCGGGCGATTGCACCATCGATTCGGACTGCGCTTGCGGGTATTGCTCGCCGACCTACGATCCGAACTGCGGATCGTTCTCCGGCTATGTCGGTTACTATTGCCACACGCCGGCCGACACCTGCACCAACGACGGCGATTGCGACGGGGGATATTGCGCTTACAGCACGCAGGTCGCTCGCTGGGCTTGCGGGTATGGGCGCTGCGCGGGGTAGGCGCACGCGAGCGATCGTCAGGATTGCCTGTCTGGGACTACTTGCCCTTGGCTGCCGCGCACCCTCATCGAAATCGTCCTACCTGCACAGCCGGACATTTCGGAGGACCGAGCTGCTGGCCTCCCTCGTCAATCCCGACAACCTCTACTCGCGCCTTCGCCTGGCTGAATACGCGGTGGACGGTGGCTGGGACGCGCTTCCGGAGTGGAACCCGCCTGCTGAGCCGATCCGGGAAGCATCCGATCTTCAGACTCCAGTCTCGTCGTCGGCCTCACGCCTCAGCTGGCCAGCCGCGGTGGAGCGCGATCCAGCCGCCCTGTTGGCTCTCGGCGAGCAGGCCTTCTCCCGCTATCCCGTCCAGCTTTCGGGAATGTTCGCGACTCGAGCTCTGGCGCAGGGCACGGCATCGAGATACGGCTTTTGGACCGATCCCGTGGCCGGGGTCGGTGGTCTCGTCAAAGCCGCCCTGCCGGGCGGTCGGGTGGGGCTGGCTTACACCTGTGCGACGTGCCACGCGGCGATGCGCGATGGCCGGTTGGTGGCCGGCGTTGGAAATGAATCACTGGACATCGGTCGACTCCTCATCGACGGCGCGCGGCCAGACCCGAGCTCTTTCAGAACCCTGGTCGTCGGGGCCTGGGGGCCAGGCCGCCTCGACGTCAGCACCAGCGAAGGCACCGAGCCCGTTCGGTTCCCCGATTTGCGCGCCGTACGTTTTCAGTCGCATCTCCAGGCCGACGCCACGGTGGCCCAGCGTGACCTGATCAGCCTGGCGATTCGTCTCGAGACCTTGATCATCACGGCAAACCAGGAAGTGGTCCGTCCACCGCGGGAGGTGTCGCTGGCACTCGCCAGCTACGTCTGGTCCCTGGGCGAGGCCTTGCCCCAGGTCGATCGACTCGCCCACCATGAGGGGGCGGTCATCTTCGAGAGGGCCTGCTCCGGTTGCCACCGGCCGCCCGGATATTCGGGGCCTCCCATCGCGGTGGAGGTCGTGGGCACCGATCCCGTCGTCGGCCGCTCGCGCGACCGTGGAACCGGCGACTACGAGGTTCCCTCGCTACGGGGCGTGGGTCAGCGGCGACGATTGCTGCACGACGGTGCCTTTGCATCCCTCGATGCGCTGCTCGACCCGAGTCGGATCGACGACGACTGCGGTCATCACTTCGGGCTTGAGCTCTCGGGGTCGGAGCGTGCTGCTTTGCTCGACTTCGTGAAGAGTCTGTGAGGGGATCCGCCGGCACGGAGGGTCGGCAGTAAGCGGAATCTCTTCCGGTCGATGGTAATCGGAATCTCTTCCATCGACACACGGCCGACACACAGCCGGCGCTACTAGGGCGCGCTCATCTGGAAGTCGACGCAGTAGTTGCGCTCCTCGTGCCAGAAGGTGAGCTCGGCGGTGCCGGTGGGCCCCGGCCACGGATTCGACAGCCCGATGTACGAGTAGCTCGAGTCGATCCCCACCACGACGGTCTCGGCGGGCAGCTGCGCTGAAGAGACGCGGTCCCAGATGGCGCGATAGTTGAAAAGCCCCGAGATGATGACCGAGCCTTGCGTCACCTGTACCGAAAGCGTCTGGGCGTCGATCCCCACCAGCGGATCCGAATCCCGCAGCGCCCCGTGCCGCCCGCTGGGCTGACCGCCTTCGTAGGTGCCGAGCGCGTCCCCCGTCATGGCATAGCCGACCTTGATGCCGCCGTCGGGGATCACGCCCGCATCGGGGTCGAAGCCGAGTGTCAGCACCACCGAGTCGCCCGAGAGCGCAGCGCTCGAGATGGGAAGCTCATCGCCCGTTCCGAGATCGGTCACCTCGAACCCGCGACCTGTCGCCCAGGCCGTGTTGACCGTCTGGTGACCCGGCGGCTGGTTGTCGTCCCAGTTGAGCGGAGGAAAGCTGTCCTGAAAGGACACCGTCACCGTGTTGCCCACGTGCGTCACGCCCGACGGCTGCAGCGGCGTCCAGCCGCGCCCCGCTTCGATGGCCGCGATGACCTCGGCATACTTCTCGCCCAGCCGGATGTAGCCGGCCGCCGGCAAGTGCAGGTTGTCGGGCGCGTAGTTGTACTGGTACTTGGGTCCGGCGCAGATGATCTGACCCGGATAGTCGACGCCGGCCTGCCACTGCTCCAGCATCGAG
>Ga0302324_100005411_pt1 | contig 27828 bp, 20 predicted proteins | sample Palsa_T0_1_FD_201949 | JGI IMG/M metagenome (GOLD analysis project Ga0302324, IMG submission 201949) | Peat permafrost microbial communities from Stordalen Mire near Abisko, Sweden - Palsa_T0_1 | ecosystem: Environmental > Terrestrial > Soil > Palsa > Peat permafrost | place: Sweden: Abisko...
CACGATGCCCGCTACCAGCATCGCTGCCGCCACAAATTGCAGGAACAACATGCGGCGGGCAGCGCTGGCCGCGGCCACCAAAGTGGAATCCTCCCGGGCCACGGCGCGTATGATCCAACCGCTGCGCCGCTGCGCGGACCAAGGCTCGGCCGCCACGAGAAGCGGATTGAAAAACATGAGAGGCACCCGGCGCTCGCTGGGAGCTGTCGATCGCGCCGCGATTGCATCGCTGCCTGCCACGCGGCTGCCGCGATCGTCGAAAACCGCCACGGAAACGCCGCGCGCCGAGTCGTCCGCCGGGAAGGTCTGTTCCAGGAGTCCGGAAAAATAATGCTGCCTAGCCCAAGTCAGATTCACCAGGAAACCGAAAACGGTGTCGATGTTCTGGCGCAACGGGTCGCGATAAAACAGGCGCGCGACGATTTGGTATGGAGTGCCGTCCAGCATAGCCTCGGCTACCACAAACGGCCCGCGCTGCCCGGCATCGCGCTGGATCAGGTCAAGCAGTTGGGCGCCCACCGGCGAGCGATCGTCCATCACCACGGGAAACCGCCTGGGGCCGCCTGGATCGCGAGTCCAAGAGGGACGGCGTTCCTGACGATAGAAAAATGTCGGAGCAGCGCCCGGTCCGCGCCGCCATAGAAAAAAGGATTCGGGATAGGAGTAGCGCGCAAAAGCGCTGGCCACCAGATTCACCGCCTCATAAGAAGGGTCGGACGCAGATGCATCCGACGGGGGCTCGACGCTGGTGAAAATGTCGAGCTCTGGCGAAAGCAGAACGCCGCGCTGGACACCCTGCATATCGCGCGAGAGCTGGTTCAGGAAGCGCTCGGATGCCTCGCCCGCTTGCCGATCCGCGAGCAGTAGAACGCTGTGCTCCCACTCCCGAACGGCGATGTATCCTAGCGACGCTAGCAGCGCGATGAGCAGGCACGCCACGATTCCCAGGAGAAGCGCGACGCGGCGTTGTCGCGGCATGTTCACAGACCCGCTTGCTCGCGATAGTAGCGCGCTGCGCCTTCGTGCAGCGGGATCGGCGTGGCCGGCGCATCCTCGGCGTTGGTTTGGCGCAGCGGCGGATCGACGAGCGCCAGATCCGGCAGCGCCCGGAAGAGCGCCTTCGTCACTTTGTACACCGTTTCTTCGTCGAGACCGCTGCGGCAGGCCAGGATTCGATTCAGACCGATGGTGAGCAGCGGCGTCTTTCCGAAAATGCCGCCCGGAATCACCAGGCCGCGCAGGAACGGATGCCGCCGATGCAGTTGCGCGATGGTTTTTTGAGATAACGGCAGGATGCGCGCGCCGCGGCTCAGCACCGCGTTATATCGGTCTTGCGGAAAGATTCCGATCGCAAAAATCGCGTCCAGGTTTCCGGCGTTCAGCGCGGCCGCAGAGTCCGCGTAAGGCTCGTACGACCGTATGGCCTGGATGCCAAGCGCGTCCAGCACGATCTCGCCGGTCAGCGCGGTGCTGCTGCCCTGCGCTCCCAGACTCACCCGGCGGCCCCGCAAGTCGTCGATGGTCCGGATGGCCGAGTTGCTTCGGGCAATCAGGAAAATGGGATAAGGGTCCAGAGCCGCGATGCCGCGCAGCCGATCGTACGGATGCCCGTCCAATTCGCCAGCAAACGCAAGATAGGTGGTGTCGGCCAACAGGAAGGCGAGATCGGCTTCGCCGGTTTGCAACGCCCGAACGGTCATGCCGCGATCCCGCTCGATGAACTGAACATCCACGCCGGGAAGTTCGGCGGAAAACGCTTGCTTCAATGCGCCGCTGAACACGGGAACCTGGATCGGAAGGACCGAGACGGTGAGCTTTTGGCGAGCCGGCGGCGGAGTTCGATGCGCGCATCCGGAGGCAAAACACAGCGCCAGCGCACATGTCGTTCGGAACGTCACCACTTGGCCACCATAGCAGGCCACCCCAGCCCGATAGTTTATCAGAGGCCTCGAAAAAATCACATGGTCGCAGGGGTTCACAAGGGCCACAGAGTGCGTGCGCCACGGGTTTGGCCAGCTTCCCCCAAAACGGTTCAGCGCCCCGGCGCCACCGGCCCACACGCCCGAACGCCACCGATGTATAATCCTCCGGTAAGCGACTTCGCCCTGAGGAGACAATGAATGCTGTTGAGAACCACAAGTCTGAGCGCGATTTTAATGGCCGCAGTGTGCGCGCCGTTGCTGGCCCAATGGAAGGTCACGGACCAAATTCCGAGACTCAAGAACGGCGATGCGAATCTGAGCGCGCCCGCGCCTCGCCGAGCCGACGGCAAACCGGATCTGACCGGAATATGGATCGCGGACCCGCCGAAGCTGCGCGACGCCAGCATCGGTATGCCGGGCGGGCTGCCTATGCAGCCTTGGGCCCAGAAGCTCTTCGATCAACGCAAGACCGGCGATCTGTCCTCGGAAGATCCGGATGCCAACTGCCTGCCGCAGGGAGTGCCGAAGATCGACGCGACTCCGCTTCCGTTCAAGATCTACCAGGAGCCGAAAGCCATCGTGTTCCTGTATGAGGCGTTCGATCAGTTCCGCCAGGTCTTCATGGACGGACGGCCGCTGCCCAAAGATCCCAATCCGCAATGGTTCGGATATTCGGTGGGCAAGTGGGACGGCGATACCTTGGTGATAGAGTCCTCGGGATTCAACGGGAGGGCATGGCTGGATCAGCTAGGCCATCCATCCACAGAGTCTCTGCATGTGGTCGAGCGTTTCCACCGGCGCGACCTGGGCCACATGGACGTCACCTCGACGGTGGACGATCCCGGCGCGTATACCAAGCCGTGGAGCTTCACACAGCCGCTCAGTCTGATGGTTGACACGGAGCTGCTGGAGTTGGTCTGCAACGAGAACAATCGGGATTTGCAGCACCTGAAAAAGAAGTAGCGGGAAACGAACTGGTCTCCGGGAGATGGGCGGCCTTGTGTATAGCAGGCTACGGCAGAGGTCCGAAAGACCGCTTGCTCACGCGCGGTGCGCCAGGATGAGCCTAGGGGGAACCTAAGATGCCGAAGCCTGGCGCGGGCGAACCCATGAGCTGCAGCGCAAGCGAACTCGATTCGGCCCCCGTTAGCAAGCCGGGATCGGCTAGTTCTCCGCGCAGTAGGATGAAGCCTGACACGGGCAGGGAAGCAACGGGCAAGCACCTGTCCGGATCTCCGAGGTGGTGGAGCTGGCGCGCGGGGAAAGCTCTGTCGAGGAACCTGGGGAGCCATCCTGGGCGGTGCAGAGCCAAGCGACGCGGGAATAAATAACGGTGAGCGGCCCAGAGTGCAGTAACTGGGATGACGCGCAGTGAGAAGAAGGGAGAGCCGCTGGGCGAAGACGCACAATATGGAAGACCGGCGGGGCGTAAAAGGAGTTCCTGTTTTACGCGCTGTACAACCGGATCTACCGGCAAGCGGTACTGACAGCGGCGATGGTGCGAGTGCGGAACAACGACGGGGCACCGGGCATCGACGAGGTCACCTGGAGCACACTGATAGGCCCACGAGTAAACTGAAGAGCAACCTAAAGAGCAACCTGGGCAAAGGCGAAGCCCAGGCCGCTCTCGGGATATCGCGCGGGGATGGCTTAGTCTTCGGCTACTTGGTAGGGCCGCCTTCTTCGGGCGCAGAACCTGCGAAGATTTTGCGACCATCGCTCATCGTGACCGTTTTGGCGTTCACCAGCGCGGAACCGTCTTTGGCAAGAAATCCTTCGACGGTGACTACATCGCCGGGCTTCAGGGAATTTCGAGTCCAGCCGCGCCGGATTAATGCGTTCAAGGCGGCGAGTTCGAACTCATAGTTGGTCACGGTTCCCGTGTCTTTGTCCTTGATGTCGACGTAAAAGTGGGCGTGGGGATTCATCCACTCCAGTTTCGTTACGGCGCCCGTGAGTTTGACGGGCTTGCTTTCGTCGTACTCGGCGGCGAAGGAATGATGCGCAAGCAGCGGCAGCGTGGCCGTAAGCAGCCCGGCGCTTACCGCGAGAACAGGGAAGAATCTGCCTTTCATAGAGCACCTCCGTGCTGGCGACAGACTATCACATATTGCGGCCGGCGCGCCACGTGGCACGAAACGCCGGCACGAAACCGTGTCGCCGGCAAAGTAGAAATGTCGTGGGCATCTGCGAAATCTGCGTCTGCCGGTGAGGCGGAGTTGTGTCAAGAAGCCGTGAAAGCGGCACGCTGTACGGAAGAAGATGAAGGCGGGCCGTTCGGAGCCGTTCTGTAGGGGGAGGCTTCAAACTGCCATGAGCTGCCGGCCGCATCGTCGATCAGCGCGATCAAGTGCAGCTTCTCGCCGCGGCCCTCCAGCCATTCGCGCCATCCTCTACCCCACCCCGGCGAGCCGAGAGTCCGAAGCGACTCTGGAAAGGTGTAGAATGAATGCCGGCTGACATGCAGCCAGCTTTGGGAGGACCAGGAAGACTATGCAGAACAAAATCAATCGGCGATCTTTTGTAGGTGGAGCGGCACTCGGCGCCACTAGCATTCTGGGCGGCGCGTTAAACCAGGCGCTAGCCGCCAACGCCAAGGACGGTTCCGCGCAAGGGCCGGTAGCGAACACCACATCCGGAAAGGTCCGTGGCGTGGTCCAGGAAAATAAGGTCAACGCCTTCCGCGGCATTCCTTATGGCGCTCCCACTGGCGGTGCGGACCGCTTCATGCCGCCCGTGAAACCGGAAGCGTGGACCGGAATCAAAGAGACCGTCGAATGGGGACCCGAAGCGCCGCAGGGTCCGCACACCGAAATTCCCGAAGTGGCCGCTACCATTCCGAAGCTGGCTATCGGCGAGGATTGCCTGCACCTCAACGTCTGGACCAACGGTTTGGACAGTCGCAAGCGGCCGGTGATGCTGTGGCTGCATGGCGGAGGATTCGCCAGCGGCAACGGCAGCTACAGCATGTACGACGGCGCGAACATGGCGCGCAAGCACGACGTGGTCACGGTGACCATCAATCACCGTCTCAATTCTTTCGGCTTCCTTTATCTGGCCGATATCGGAGGCGAAAAATTCAAGAATGCCACCAACTGCGGAATGCTGGACGCGGTGGCGGCGCTCGAATGGGTGCGCGACAACATCGCGAACTTCGGCGGCGATCCGAACAACGTTACGATTTTCGGCCAATCGGGCGGCGGGGGCAAGGTGAGTACCTTACTGGCGATGCCCGCGGCCAAGGGGCTGTTCCATCGCGCCATCATTCAGAGCGGCTCCAACGTCAAAGGCATTTCCACCGAAGACGCGACAAAAACCGCGCACATGCTGATGGAGAAGGTGGGCGTGAAGACTGTCGAGGAGTTGCAGCAGGTCCCCATGGATCAACTGATCGCCGCGACGCTTGCCACGCGCGGCCTGCGCCTGGGGCCGGTGGTGGATGGCAGAACGTTGCCCGGCGGTCCATTCGATCCCACAGCTCCCGCTATGTCAGCCGACGTTCCGCTGCTGATTGGAACCGTCGAATTTGAAATCAACTTTTTCCCGGCCACCAAGCTCGACCCCATCGACGATGCCGAATTGCACGCCGCCGTGAAGCAGACCACGCACGCCGGCGATGCCGAGGTAGATAAGCTGATCGCCCTTTATCGCAAGGACCGGCCAAACGCGACGCCCATCGATTTATCGCAGATCATCGTTTCGGACGGTTTCCGTTCGCCCGTCGTCACCGAAGGCGAGCGCAAAGCCGCGCAACCCGCGCCCGTCTACATGTATTACTTCACCTGGAAATCGCCGGTCCGCGACGGAAAACTGAAGGCGTTTCACACGCTGGAGATTCCATTCGCGCTCGCGAACGTCGATGAGTCCAAATCGATGACCGGCTCGGGCGCGGACCGCTATCCGCTGCAAGAGAAGATGAGCGGCGCGTGGGCCGCTTTCGCGCGCACCGGCAATCCGAATCACAAGGGTCTTCCGAACTGGCCGGTCTTCAAGACCGATCAGCGCGCCACCATGATCCTCGATAACCAGTGCAAAGTGGTCAACGATCCGTATCGCGAAGAGCGCCTGGCGTTGGCTGCGCTGCGCTCGGGAGCGCAAGCTTGAGAGCCCCCATTCTGATCGCCGCGGCGCTCGCCTGCGGCAGCGGACTCTTCGCCCAGAATCCGCTGAGTTCGGAACTGAAGCAAAATTACGAGGAGCAAAAGAGCGCCCTTTTGGCGGAAGCCGATCGCATGGCCGATGCCGATTATGCTTTCAAGGCCACGCCGGCGGTTGGTACTTTCGGTTCGCGAGTGGCGCACGTCGCCGACGCGCAGACGATGATCTGTTCCGCGGTGAAGAGCGAAACAAAAAAGCCCGGTACGGCCGGAAAGACATCCAAAACCGATCTGATGGCTGCGCTGAAAGCTTCGTTCGATTATTGCGACGGCGCTTATGGCTCTCTCACCGACGCCGCTGCCACGCAGATGGTAAAGGTTTTCGGCCAGCCGCAAACCAAGCTCAGCGCGCTGTGGGGCAACCTGGCTCACGATAGCGAGATGTACGGTTACATGGCGGTTTACCTGCGGCTAAAGGGCCTGGTGCCGCCGACTAGCGATCCTCGTCCGAAGTAATTCTCGTAATTTCCGCGAAGCCTTCGTCCTTCGCTGGCGGAATCATCTGCTGCGCCATTTTGCGGATGGCCGCTCCGGGAACCGCACGGTAGCGCGCCAGATTGCGGGCGATGCAGATTTCGACTGGCACGTCGAAGAACAGAGCTTCCAGGATGCAGCCATAGCGCTGGGCAATATTGACGTATGGTTTTCGCTCCCAAGGCGTGAGATGCGTAGCGTCCACGTAGGTGAGAGTTCGGCCCGCCGCGATGCGCTGGCGAATCAGGTAACGGACCACGGAAAAAATCCGCGCATTCATGCTCTGATCCCGCGGATCGTCGGCGATCAGCCGCCTGATTTCGTCGCTCGAAATCGGGTTCACGCCCAGCCGCGCCAGGTACGTGGACTTGCCGGAGCCCGGCAGTCCAACCGTGATGACCAGCTTCACTTCGTCCTCACTTTCGGAATTACAGTTGCTTATCAAACGTGGCGCACGCACTCGTGCGTGCCGTGTTCGCACTCCTGCGAACACTGATGATCGGGCCAGTACGAGGGCGTTCACATGAGTGTGAACGCGGCACGCACGAGTGCGTGCGCCACAAATGCACCAGTGACCGTACTTGCGAACGTGAGTACTTAGCAGCCTGTGTCGAAACCGGCTCCCTTACGGTCGCGGCTCTGTAACGCGCGGAATTTACTGAGCCGCGCGCGTGAGCAAGCGGTCTTTTCGGACTTTAGACACAGGCTGTTAGACGATGTAGCGGCCGGCGTTGAGCAGGCGCTCGGCGATGCGGCGGCGCGCGGCGATCGCATTCACCGGATCGAATTTGGTGAAGCGCTTCAGCACCGCCAGATTGGTGCGCGCGCTGTCGCCTTCGGAGCTGGCCGCCAGGGCGTTGCGTCCGGCGCTCTCGATTGTCTCCATGGATTCGCGCAGAAACACGCTGCTGACGTCGGCCGCGATCTCACTTTTTCCGAGCTTCGCCAGCTTTTGAGCGCGCAGATAAACCGATTCCATGGCGAACGCACTCATCGCAATGTCTGTGATGGCGGCCAGAACTTCCTGCTGTTCTTCGAGCGCCATTCCGAACTTCTGATAGGCGACGCCCAGCGTCAACAGCGCGGTTTTCTTGGCATTTTCCACCAATCGAGCGTCTTCGCTGCCGCCGCCTCCCAGCGTTGGCCCGGCCAGAATCTCAGCTTGCAGCTTCATCACCGCCTCCACTAGCGGCAATTGCCCGCGCATCGCGCGTTTGAGCAGCATTCCGGTAGCGAGCAGCCGGTTGATTTCGTTGGTGCCTTCGAAAATCCGATTGATGCGTGAATCGCGATACGAGCGCTCCACCAGATAGTCCTGATGGTAGCCGTAGCCGCCGTGAATTTGCACGGCTTCATCGGTCACGTAATCGAGCATCTCCGAAGCGAGAATCTTGACGTAGGAGCATTCGGCGGCGAACTCCTCCACTGCCTTCAATTCGGTTTGCGCGGCGTTAGGCTGATCCCACGAAAAGCCTTCGAGTTGGCCCTCGATAAGACCAACGGTGCGATACGTCGCCGTTTCGGCGGCGAAGATCCGGATGGCCATTTCAGCCAGCTTGTGCTGGATCATTCCGAACTCGGAGATGGATTTTCCAAACGCTTTGCGTTCTTTGGCATAGTTCAAGGAAACGCGCAGTACTTCTTTCGCCCCTCCGCATGCGAAAGCGCCCAGTTTCAGCCGGCCGATATTCAGAATGTTGAACGCGATGATGTGGCCGCGGCCGATTTCGCCCAAAACATTTTCCACCGGCACCGCGACGTTGTCCAAAAAAATCGGCGTGGTGGAGCTGCCCTTGATACCCATCTTCTTTTCTTCCGCGCCGGCCGTGACGCCCGGAAATTTGCGCTCCACAAGAAAAGCCGTGAATTTCTCGCCATCCACTTTCGCAAAGATGGTGTAGAGATCGGCCACGCCGCCGTTGGTGATCCACATTTTCTGGCCGTTGAGGATATAGTTCTTCCCGTCCGGGCTCAAGTCGGCGCGAGTGCGCGCGGCCAATGCGTCCGATCCCGCCTGTGGCTCGCTCAGCGCGTAAGCGGCCACCATCTCCGCGTTCGCCACTCTGGGAAGATAGCGCTGCTTCTGCTCTTCGGTGCCGAAAAGCAACAGCGGGAGCGCGCCGATGCCGGTTTGTGCGCCGTGAATCACAGCGTAGGAGCCGTCTTTCGCCACGCCTTCGCCCACCAGCATGGCGGACGTGAGATCCATCTCCATCCCGCCGTATTTTTCCGGAAGATGCACGGAGGTGAGGCCGATTTCACCGGCTTTGCGCAGCACCGACACGGCGACACCAGGCTCCTGGTGCTGGATGGCGTCCACATTGGGCGCGATTTCCTTCACCCAGAATTCTTCTGTGGCGCGGGCGATGGCCCGATGTTCATCGGTGAAGTCTTCGGGCGTAAAAATTTCTTCGGGCGACGTAGGCTCAATGAGGAACCCGCCGCCTTTATGCTTCGTGAGAGAGATTGTCGAGGATGCCATCGGAATTATTCCTTATCAGATTTTCGAAAATGCCGGCAGCGCCTTGGCCGCCGCCGACACACATGGTTACCATGCCGTAGCGCGCGTCTTTACGATGCAATTCGCGCAGGATGGTGGCAGTGAGCTTTGCGCCGGTGCAGCCCAGGGGATGTCCAAGCGCGATGGCGCCGCCGTTGGGATTCACGCGATCGAGATCCAGCCCGGCTTTGCGAATCACGGCCAGCGCCTGGACGGCGAAAGCTTCGTTCAATTCGATGACGCCGATGTCTTCGATCTTCAATCCCGCCAGCGCCAGCGCTTTTGGAATCGCGACCACCGGCCCGATTCCCATGATCTCCGGAGGCACTCCGGCGACGGCGAAACTGACGAAGCGGGCCATCGGCTTCAGCCCCAGCTCTTCGGCTTTCTTGTCGGACATTACGATGGCGGCAGCCGCTCCGTCGCTGGTTTGCGAGGAATTGCCGGCGGTAACGGTGCCGTCGGATTGAAACACCGCTTTCAGCTTGGCGAGCGCTTCGAGCGACGTATCGGCGCGCGGCCCTTCATCCTTGGTGAACATCGCGCTGTGATGTTTGGCCGATCCGTTATCGAGCGTCGTGGATTCCACCGGAACCGGAACCATCTCGTCATCGAATTTGCCGGCGGCCTGCGCGTGCAGCGCATTCTGGTGGCTGCGATAAGCGAATTGATCCGCGTCCTCGCGGCCGATGCCGTATTTCTTCTGCACTTCTTCGGCGGTCAGGCCCATGCCCATGTAAATTTGCGGCAGATGATCCACCATCCAGGGATTGGGCGAGAATTTATTGCCCGCCATCGGAATCATACTCAGCGACTCCGCGCCGCCCGCGATAACGATCTGTGCGCTGCCGGAACGGATACGGTCGGCGGCCATCGCGATGGCTTGCAGTCCGGAGGAACAGAAGCGGTTGATGGTGACGCCGGGCACCGAATCGGGCAGGCCGGCGCGCAGAGCGGCTACGCGGGCCATGTTCATGCCGGATTCCGCTTCCGGCATGGCGCAGCCGAGAATCACGTCGTCGATTTCGGTCGGCGTAACTTCAGGATGTTTTTCCAGCAGACGCCGGATCACGAGTGCCGCAAGGTCGTCGGGCCGGGTGTTGCGTAATGTGCCTTTGGGCGCTTTGCCCACAGGCGTTCGAAGACAGTCTACAATTACAGCTTCCATGGTGTTCTCAAAGTTTCAGTTTCGGAGGGGTTTCCCTGTCTTCAGCATATACTGCATTCGCTCCTGCGTTTTGGGATTGCCGCACAAGCTCAAGAAAGCCTCGCGTTCCAGATCGAGCAGATACTGCTCGGAAACGTTTTGCGACGCCGAGAGGCGGCCACCCGCCAGAATATTCGCCAGCTTATCGGCGACAATCATGTCGTAATCGCTGATGTAATGCGCTTGCCGGGCGGACCATGCGCCCAGCTTCATCATCGCGTAGGCGCTTTCGCCGGCCACTTTGATATCGTTGCGCGGAGCGCCCGGCGAATAATTGGGAACCAGCGAGAGAGCCAGCGCCTTCGCGTCGTAGATGAGGCGCTCGGGATTCATCGAAATTGGGTCCGAGCGATGCAGCAAGCCAAACTTCTGCGCCTCTTCCGCGCTGGTGGCCACTTTCGCGTAGCCGATCAACTCAAAGATGCGCAACGGATCGTGCAGCCGCACCAGAAGCTCTTTGCAGCCCCCGCCGGCCGGGATCACGCCCACCGCCGCTTCCACCAATCCGATGTACGTTTCAGCGGAGGCCTGGGCGCGCGTGCAGTGCATCACCAGCTCGCAGCCGCCTCCCAGCACGCGCGAGAATGGCGCTGCCACCACGGGCTTCGCCGCGTACTTGAGCGCTATGTTCATTTGCTGGAAGCGCTGGACGGCGAAATTCAGCTCGTCCCATTCGCCCTCCTGCGCGGCCAGCAGCACCAGCATCAGGTTGGCGCCCGCGCTGAACGTCTCGCCTTCATTGGCGATAATCATGGCGTCGAAATTGCGATTGGTTTCTTCCAGGCCCGCGTAGACCATGGCGACATTGTCTTCGCCCAGCGTATTCAGCTTGCTGTGAAATTCCACGCACAGGACGCCGTCGCCCAGGTCGACCAGCGATGCGCCGGAGTTCTCAAACACGACGCCGTGCGTTTGTTTCCGATCCTTCAGCGTGAAGATACCAGCCCGTGGCTCGATGGGTTGGTAGCTGGTGGAAGGAAAATCGAAGTATTCGGTCACCGGCCGGCCGATTGGCTCCGGGGGTTTGTAGAGCGCGATGACGCCGCGCGCCAGCGCGTCTTTGATGTTCGACGGCAGCGAGCGATGCTCCATTTCCAGGCGCGTGACTACTTCGAGAAAACCGATGGCGTCCCAGAGTTCGAATGGGCCGAGTTTGTGGCCGTAGCCCCAGCGCATGGCGCGATCGATTTCCACCATTCGATCCGAGATCTCAGGGATCATTTCCGCGCAGTAGAGGAAGTAGTCGCTCAGGATCTTCCACAGGAATTTGGCGGGTCGATCGTCGGAGCGCAGCAGAGTACGCAGGCGCTCGCCGAGATCTTCGATGTTGCGCGCAGTCTCGACAGAAGCCCAGCGCGGTTTCTTCAGCGGATGGTATTCCAGCGTTTTCCAATCGAGCGCATGGATCTCGCGGTCTTTTCCAACGCGCTTGTAGAAGCCCTGGCTAGTTTTGTCGCCCAGCCATTTCCGCTCCAGCATTTTCTTTTCGAAATCGAGCGGCAGGAAGCGCTCGCGCCACGGATCGTTGGGAACAAGATCGTACAGATTTGTTCCAACGAAAGCCCAGACATCCAGGCCCACTAAATCCAGCAGGCGGAAGCTCGCGCTGTTCGGCGTGCCGATCAGCGATCCGGTGAGCGCGTCCACTTCTTCGATGGTGAAATCGTCTTCCAGCATCGTCTTGCCCACTGTGCCGCCCAGAAAACTGCCGATGCGGTTCGCGATGAAATTCGGAGTGTCCTTGGTGCGGACAACGCCTTTGCCAAGACGGCGGTCGGCGAATTGTTCGACGTCGGCCATGACCTTCGGGTCGGTTTCAGGCCCGGGGATCAGCTCCATCAGGTGCAAGTAGCGCGGCGGATTGAAAAAGTGCGTACCCAGAAAATGGCGGCGGAACTCCGGCGAGAATCCTTCCGAAATATTCGCGAGCGGAATGCCGCTGGTGTTGGTGGAAAGGATGGCGCCGAGTTTGCGGGCGGCGTCCACCTTGCGCCAGAGAGCGCGCTTGGCGTCCAGGTTTTCGACGATGGCTTCGATCACCCAGTCGCAGTCGGCGAGCTTGTCGAGATCGTCTTCAAAATTTCCGGCTTGGACCAGCGCAGCCTTTTCTTCGATAAAAAATCCGGCCGGCTTCAGCTTCAGGGCGTTCTGAATACCCTGCAGCGCGGGCGCGTTCCGATTGGGCTGGCCCGCAATGTCCAGCAGTAGCGCGGGAATGCCCGCGTTGGCAAAATGCGCGGCGATGCGGGAACCCATAGTGCCCGCACCTAGCACCGCAACACGACGAATAGTTCGCATGAGGAATCCTTGACGATTATAGCGGACGAGCCTCTGCGAACCGGTTCTTACGGGGTGACCGGCACGCCCGACACCGGCGACGGGCCGTGAAGATCTTCCGCGACCATGCTTTCGGCGCCTAGCAGGGCGCCGATGGGGAACGGTGCCGCATACGTCGCGCCGCTTTCCCCAGGGTAGATCCGTCCCCGCCTCGCGTTCACACGATTGTGAACGCAGCACGCACGAGTGCGTGCGCCACAAAATAGGATCGAGTCTGTCTGCCTCGGTTTACTTGGTGAGATTGAAAAGCACCTGGATACCAGAAAACCCCGGTACGACGAGATCCGGCAGGCCCGACGCCGGCGACGGGCCGTGAAGATCTTCCACCACCATGCTGTCGGAGCCTAGCAGGGCACCGATGGCGAACGGTGCCGCATACGTCGCGCCGCTTTCCCCCAGGTAAATCTCGAGCGTGCCGAAGGCTGAGGTACCAACGTCCGGGATGCCGTCGCCGTTGACGTCGGCCACCAGAAAGACCTGGCCGCGGAACCCGACCTTGAACGTAAAACCGCCTTGCCCGTCGCCAAAGTACGCCGACGAGTTGCCGGTGGTGGAGAGGACGATCAGGTCGAGGTTTCCATCCCCATTCAGATCGGCCAGGATAGGCGTACTTCCGACGATGGCCAAAGGCACTTGCGTAAATCCGCCGTGCCGGTTGTTCAACAGTACGAGCACGTTGTCGCCGGTAAGCACCAGATCCGGCCAGCCATCGTTGTTGATGTCTCCAGCCGCAATTCGGCTGAACCCGTTGGCGGGCGGGGTCGCGACAATCGACGTGGGCGGTTGAAACGTGCCATCGCCATTGCCTAGCGCGATCAGATTGCCGGAGGTGGCGAGGTCCAGTTTGCCACCGTGCTTGAAGTCGGCAAGCACCAGGGAGCCTTCCGAGGGCGTTGAGGTGGCGCCGCCGAGCGTAAATGTGCCGTCACCGTTGCCGAGGTAAGCGCGGACAGTGGATGCGGCTAAGGTATATTCGGGCACCAGCAGATTGGGGATGCCATCGCCGTTGAGATCGCCAACGACGGAGCACGATCCTGCGCCGTTCCCGGCCAGGGTTGTTCCGGTAGTGAACGGCGTTTCGAGGTTTACCCGTGCCGAGGAGAATCGTGGCGCCGTATTGAAAGGTGCTGACAGCCAGGTCGGGTTTGCCGTCGCCATTGAAATCTGCGGCGCATAGCGGGCCTTGGCCGACTTCGGTGAAAATTCCGTCCTCCAAGAAGCCTTCGCCCAGGTTGAGCAGAACGGAAATGGAATCCGCGCCCCCGTTGGTAACGATGTCCAATCCACCGCTGCTCCGCAAGTCCGCCAGGACCGCGTTGGCGATTCCAAAGTTCCCTGCGTTGCTGACCGGGTAATTCACCGGCTTGCTGAAGCTACCGCCGCCCTCCCCGAAGACCACGTAGCCGTTGTCGGAAACCAGATCGGGAATGCCGTCACCGTTCACGTCGCCTATAGAAAGACCTTCAACGCCCACCTCCGGCAGCGTGACTACGCTGGGGGCGGAGAAACCTCCTGCGCCATTGCCATAATAGAGATCGACCTGCGATAAATTAACGTTATAATTATCGACCGCAATACTGGGCGGCCCGCCCGGGGTCAGGCTGCCGACGGCGAGCGCGTTGGGCATTAAGCCGGCGCCAAACATCTGCGGAGTCTGAAACGCGCCGTTGCCTTGGCCGAAAAGGACCGCAAAGCCTCCGTCTGTTTCGTTCGGCTGAGTTACCACCACGTCCAGATTACCGTCCTGATTGAAATCTGCAGCGGCGACATTGGCGGATCCCGGCAGGGAAGCCACCAGGACCGCCGAATTGAAAAGTCCGCCGCCTTTGCCCGTTAGCAGCCAGAGACCGGCGGAGCCCGCGGCTGCAATATCGGGGATGCCGTCGTTGTTGAAGTCGCCGACCACCAAAAAGCTGATTTGGACGTCGTCAATCGAATAGAGCACGCCCGATCCGAAAGTGCCATTTCCATTGCCCGTGGCGACGACGATTCCGCTGTAGTTGGCCAGCGCGAGATCGATTTTTCCATCGCCGTTCAGGTCGGCGGCGGCCAACGAGTCGGCGCCGGTGGCCACCGTGAGGCTGTTGGGACCCGTCCGAAATGTGCCGTTCCCGTTGCCGAGCAGCACCTCGATATATCCGGTCTTGTGCTGGCTGGCGATTATATCCGGAATGCCATCGCCGTTGGTATCCGCGACCTGGACAAAAGTGCCGTACAGTCCGGGATAGTCGCGGCGATCGAAGAAAGTCGGCAGCTTGGGACTTGCTGCGTCGCACGCGACAATCGTGAGGACGAGAAATGCCGCCAGTGTGAGGCTGCTCATCCCGGCTCATTATATATGAGCTTCTTTGTATATGAGCTTCTTGCGCTACTTGTTTTAACAGGCTGTGTCAAAACTGGCTCCCTTACTAAGCGCGCGCTGCTCCCGTGCAACAGCAGGATCACGGGCGCGGATTGTGGGCCAGATAAAGTGCGAGCGGTCTTGCAGTGCATGGGGAGCTGCGTGCTTATTTGCTTCTCTGCTACAGGACTCCGACCGGCTAGATTGTCACGACATCGCAAAGCCCATCGATCATTGCTTATAACGGCTGGACAAGTAATTCAGAATCGCTTCCCGATCCTGGGCCTTGACCTGGGCGCCCCATCCCGTCATTTTGTTGAGTTCGCGGTCCCACTGTGCGCCCGTCAAGCGTTGTTGCCGCATCATGTGCTCATCGTGGCAACCGAAGCAAGCGGCCTTGTAACCATCCGGATAAGAAGTTTCGGCGGCGTTTGTTTCCGCGGCGGCGCTCGCCGGAGCTTTCGCCGAGATGGTAACCGCGACCGGCTGGGCCACATTCCACAGATAGCCGTTGGGGTTCCATTCTTCGGTGAGCGGCTGAGTCTCGCCCGCCATATTCGTCGCCCGCGACAGGAGCGTGTATTGTCTCTCGGCGGGTTTCCAATCATAGCGCCAAATGCGCCAACCGTATTGGGTCGCGCGTCCGGTTAGCTTGGCCGGTTTCCAGCTCTGGCCGCCGTCTGTTGAGACATCGACTTTGACGACTGGCGAGCTGTTAGACCACGCTACGCCTTGGACCTGCACACGCCCAGGCTTAGCCCACCCGGCGGGAACTGCGATCACCGATTTCACCTTGAGATCGGTAACGGGCACCATCTCGGACACGTCCACGGCGGCCCCTGGGGCAACCGGGCGCGCCGGATGACGGTAAGCCGACTTCATCCAGAAGCCCTCGAATTCGTGATCCAGCACTTCGATGTGCTGCAGCCATTTCACCCACGAGTCGCCCGCCCAACCGGGCGCGATCAGCCGCAAGGGAAATCCATGTGGGACCGTCAGGTCCTGGCCGTTCATCTGGTACGCGAGCAGAGTATCGGGATGAACTGCCTTGGAAACAGGGATGGTGCGCTGAAAATCCGGCATCTTCGCCAGCGGGACATCGGCGCCATCGCACAGAATCTGGGTGGCGGAGCTCTTGATGCCTGCCTTTTGCAAAACGTCCCGAAGACGAACTCCCGCCCACTGCCCATTGCCCACCGAGCCGAAGGCCCACTGCGTGCCTGCCACGCGCGGCTGGTAGAAGCTTCTTCCATTGCCGGCGCACTCCAATACGCCGGTTAATTCCACGCGCGGAAGTTTTTTCAGATCGCCCATGGTAAGCGTCATGGGTTGATCGACCACGCCATCGATCTTCAGACTCCATTCGCTGAGGTTTACCTTGGGCGTGTAGGTGTGGCAACGGACAAAGAATCGATTGATCGGCGTGATCCATTCGGTGAAGCCGTCGAGCGGCATTTCCAGATCCTGCGGTCCGGGCGACCGCACGATCATTCGCGTTTGATCCGCTGCATCGGCTGCCCGCAAGACTCGCGGAAGCGCGGCCGCGATTGCGCCAGCAAATAGCCGGCGGCGGCTCATGCTCATGTATTTCATTGAACCCTCCCTCACTGTAACCCAGCACGCGCCGGTGACGTGGCGCTAGCAGCTGTGTCGAAACCGGCTCCCTTACGGTCGCGGCTCTGTAACGCGACGAATCGACCGAGCCGCGCGCGTGAGCAAGCGGTCTTTTGGGACTTCGACACAGCCTGACAGCCTGCTAGACTGGTGAACCAGCGTGGCGTGTGATGGAATGGTGTGGTGACAGCAACGCAATCTGGTTTCCTCCTGGCGCGGAATCTTGTGTTGTGCTTCGTCCCGTTGGCGGCAAGCGCGGCCACTCCCGAATCCGGTGGGGTCACCTTCTATCGTGACGTGCTGCCGATCCTGCAAAAAAGATGCCAGGTATGCCATCGTCCGGGGGAAGCCGGCGAAGGATCTTTTCTCACTTATGAGAGCACCCGGCCCTGGGCGCGCGCCATCAAAACGGCAGTGCTCACCCGTAAGATGCCGCCCTGGTTTGCCAACCCGGAATACGGGCACTTCCTGAACGACCGGCGTTTGACCGATAACGAGATCCGAACACTGGCAGCCTGGGTGGACGCCGACGCCCCGGCGGGCAATCCCAAGGACAAGCCGGCGCGGGTGAAGTGGAGCACGGGCTGGAACCTGCAACCGGATGTGGTCTTCGAAACGCCCAAACCCTATGTCGTCCCGGCCAAGGGCGTGCTGGATTACGTGTACATCGTGATCCCCACCCATTTTGAGAACGATACTTGGATCACGGCCGGGGAGATTCGGCCCGCCGACCGCTCCGTGGTGCATCATGTCAGCGCATTTTGGAGGCCTCCGAACTCGTCCTGGTTGAAGGACGCCAAGCCGGGCATTCCGTATCAGGTTCCCAAGAGCGAGTTGGATCGCGCGCAGCGGGCGAGCGAAGCGACGTTTGAGGATAGCGCCGAGTTTTTGATTGGATACTCTCCGGGCATGCCTCCGCAGGATTTCAGTACGGATCACGCGGCCAAAGTAATCCCGGCGAACTCGGACCTGGTGCTGGAGCTGCATTTTACGCCGAATGGAGCGGCTCCAGTGGAGGAGAAAATTCAAGTCGGTTTTGTGCTTGCAAGGCTCGAGCCGACGCGGCGTTTCGCCACGGTGTCGAACTGGTCGGCCGACGTGTCCATTCCCGCGGGCGATGCCAATCGCGAAGGGCACGCATCCATGCGATTCAATGAGGCCGTGGACCTGGTGTTCCTGCAGCCTCACATGCATCTGCGGGGGAAGGATATGACCATCCGGCTGGTATATCCGGATGGCACGTCGCAGATCGTGCTCGATATTCCGCATTATCAATTCGACTGGCAGATTGTTTATTACGAAGACCGGCCGTTGCGCGTGCCCAAGGGAACGCGCATGGAGATTACCGCGCATTGGGACAACTCCGCCAATAATCCCTACAATCCCGATCCGCGCGCCGACGTCCATCTGGGCCCGCAGAACACGGACGAGATGCTGGTGTGTCACACCGGATTCACGGTGGACCGCCGCGCGTCGCTGATGAATCTGGTCACGCTTGAAAACCCGCCGAAATAGGCCCGGCTTCAGGTCCGCGGCGCTTCTCGAATCAAAGACCGGATAGACACAGCAACCCGCCATTTTCTAGAGTCTCCCTTTTCGATATTTTGCCTTGACTTTGACCGAAAAATTTGACGCCTTTTTGCCTTGACACGCATTCGCAAATGAAATAGTATCTTCCCCTAGTAGGTCCGTTGAAAAGGTTTTGGGACTTTATCCAGCGGACGTTCGGCTCGGTGGGGCGAGTCGAATCCTGTACTCCGGGTTGAGAAGGGGGTTTATGAATTCCAGTTGCCTTTTGGGGTCCTGCGCGCCTGCGCTGATCCGTCTCAAACAATACATCTCCAGACGCTTCATTCTGGCCCTTGTTTGTTCGCTCATGGTTATCGCGCCGGCGTTGCTGGCGCAAACCGCATCCACCGGCGCTCTGTCGGGAACGGTCACCGATCCGTCAGGCGCGGTGGTTACCAACGTAACAGTCACTCTAACCAGCGCCGATACAGGAGCGGTGCGCACCACCACGACGGGCTCGGACGGATCGTATAAGTTCGGATTGCTGGCGCCTGGAAACTACAATGTTCGGTTCAGCGCGGCCGGCTTCAAACCGGAGGAGGTCCCCGGAATCGTGATCGCGGTGACCGAGTCGCCGGTGTTGAACCGGGCCTTGGAAGTGGGCGCACAAACGGAGCAGGTGGTGGTGGAAGCGAACGTGGAGGCGATTCAGACCAGCACTTCGTCGCTGGGCACCGTGGTGGGCAATAAGACCGCCACCGATTTGCCCTTAACCACGCGGAATTACACCAACCTCATCGGCCTGTCCGCAGGAGCCAACGCCAGCGTCAACAACGCCAGCGGATTTGGCAAGGGCGGCGTAGACACTTCGGTCAACGGGATGATGAGTCAGGACAACAATTACATGATGGATGGCGTCGCTCTCACCACTCAAGAGGGTGGCAGCGTGATCCAGGGTTTCTACAGCGGCCTGGCGATTCCCAATCCCGATACTTTGCAGGAATTCAAGATTCAGACCTCGCTCTACGACGCCGGTTATGGACGCAATCCCGGCGCGAACGTGAACGTGGTCACCAAGTCTGGAACGAACGCCTACCACGGCTCGGCTTACGAGTTCTTCCGCAATACAGACCTCAACGCGACCGACTTTTTCCGCAACCGCACTTGCGCGGTGACGCCCAGCATCTGCGCGGGCCAGGGCGTCAAGCAGGTACTGAATCAGAATCAATTCGGCGGCACGGTGGGTGGTCCCATCAAGAAAGACAAGCTGTTCATATTCGGCGCGTATCAGCAGACCTGGCAGAAAAACGGCGCGGCCGGGCAAGGCTTCAGCAGCGGAGTTACCTTACCTCCGATTCCCGGAGGAAGTCGCGGGATGACATCGCTCGACGGCTCCGACAATGCGGGGGCCGCTTCATTCCAGGCGGCGCTGGGCGCGGCGTTCTGCCCGCAAAATCACCCGGGCAACGCGCAGTTTTTGGCCAACCCGGGCGGAGCGGGCGCCGGTATGGGCACGCAGGTGGCGTGCAACGGCTCCAATATCAATCCCTACGCCATGCGATTTCTGCAAGCCACGCAGGCCAACGGTTCGTACGTGATTCCGGGCTCCGGGAGTTCCGGCTATGTGTCGGGCATTGCGTTTACGCAGCCGGCGTACGACAAGGAATACCAGGGCATGCTGAACCTGGACTACCAGATCAACTCGAAAAATACCCTCAGCAGCAAATATTTCCGGTCCTATGAGCCGCAGAGTATCGCCTTCTTTGGAACTGCTATTCCGCTGCCGGGCGACCCGGGTACCACCGACTACGGGTATCAGAACGGAATTCTCAAGCTCACTTCGCTGGTCAGCAACAGCATGGTGAATGAACTGCGCGGCAGCATCCTGCGGGGCACCAATTACCAGACGCAGGATCCCAGTACGGGCATGTATGCCAGCAACATTTATCCGGCCTGCAGCAGCCTGGCGGCGGGATCGAATATCGCGTGCGTTCCCAACCCCACCAGCGGACTCCTCGGCGGAAACAGCCCGCAGCCACCGCAGGTCACCATCCAGGGACAGTTTCAGGCGTTTGGCGGAACCAATAACGTCCTGCACAACCAGACCTCGCTGGGCGTCGGCGACCAGTTTTCGTGGAGCAAAGGCAAGCACACCATGCGCTTTGGCGGTGAGTGGGAGGCCACTCGTTGGACCTGGGTGGGCAGTTGGCTCTCGCACGGCATCATGGCGTTCCAAACCTTCCAGGACTTTCTGATCGGCTTGCCGGGCGGTTGCGGCGCGGCCGCTCTGCCCAGTGCTGCCGAGCCCCTGGGTTGCAATGGCACCGGTAGCAGCAACGTCTTGAATACCTCCAACTTCGATGTCAGGAGCTCTCCTTCGGGCATCGTACATGGTTACCGGATGAGAAATGGCGACGCGTTCTTCCAGGACGACTACAAGGTCACCCAACGCTTAACGGTGAATATGGGCTTGCGCTGGGAATACGACGGGAATCTGTCGGATAAATATGGAAATGCCGTGAACCTGTGGCCCTCCGCAATCAGTTCGGTTCCGAGCCCGGTCACCACCCAGTTGCCGACACCCGGTGTTCCGCTGTTTCCGGCCGGCGGCAGCTACGCCGGTTGGGTAGTGCCTTCCAACTATAAGGGCCCGCTATTTCCGGGCATTATCGACAGCGGCCACATCATCGCTTCACAGAGCAGCGTCCCCAAAGACGACTTTGCGCCGCGCCTGGGGTTTGCCTATCAGCCCGAATTCACCAACAAGCTGGTGCTGCGCGGCGGCTTCGGTTTCTTTTATGACCGCATCGACGGCAACCTGCTGGTGCATGCCGTCGAGCAGAGCCCGCCCTACGCTCCCACTCTCGACCAGCCCGCTAGCACCAACCAGTTTTCCTCCCTGGCGGCGCCCTTTGAACAATATCAGCTCGGACAATTTCCGGAGCGCTGGGTAAACTTCACTCCCGGACTGCGGCCTTTCGATCAGTCTTCAAACATTACGGAGGCCGCCGAGGCGCAAATTGTAAAAACCCCGCTGGTATATTCGTATAATTTCAACCTGCAATATCAATTCGCCCCGCGTTGGGTGCTGGAATTGGGCTACGTCGGTTCGCACGGAATCCATCAGGCCCAGAACCTGCATCTGATTAACGAACCCGGATTGGCCAGCCCTTCGGATCCCATCAATGGGATTACGGAGAACTTAACTTCCAACGCCTCACTGCGCGTTCCTTATTTGGGCTTTGGCGCCGGCGGTTTGCAGTATTTTGAAACCAATGGGGACATCAAATTTAACAGCCTGCAAGTCACGTTGCGCAAGCAGTTTTCTCATGGCCTGACGATGCAGGCGGCTTACACCTGGAGCAGGGCCTTTGCGGATTTTCTGGGGCCAGGCGGCTCCAACAGCGGCGACCCGAACAATTTCGGCCAGCAGTATGGTTTGAACACCCAGTACAGACCCCAGCGCCTGGTGATCAACTACAATTACGAGATTCCAACGGGCACGCTCGCCGGCGCCGCACACGCGCTGCTGGGCGGATGGAGCTTGTCGGGCGTCACCACCATTCAAGACGGCTATCCCCTGATCATCGCAGATAGCCGCGGCGGGGCAATTTATGGACTCGCAGGCACGGCGGCCACCGAGCTTTCGCGTGCACAAATAGCCGCGGGCATGACCTACGCTGATATTCCGTCCTCCGGGCCTATTGGAAGCAGGCTCGGTGGTCCCAGCCTCGGTTGCGGTTATTTCGCCTGCGCTGAACCTGCCACCGCCACCCATGGCCCGGCCGATTTTACGGCGTTCAGTACTATTCCGATTATCGGCGCTACCCCGGGGGTAGCGGGGACCGGCGGAACCGGTTGGGGCGATTCCGGGATCGGCGCGGTTCTTGGACCCGGCCAGTTCAACTTTGACGTCACCCTCGCGAAGACGACGCGGGTGGGCGGCATTCGCGAAAACGCCGTGTTGCAGTTCCGCGCTGAGTTCTTCAACCTCTTCAACCATCCGCAGTTCGGCAGTACCGGCACCGTAGGCGTGGGGTACGCCCCAGTCGCCGATAATTTGGGCGCCGGCAACTTTGGCCAGATCACCAGCTTGTCGGTGAATCCGCGCTTGATGCAGTTGGCCTTGAAGTACGTGTTTTAATTGTTGTCAGACCCCGTTAAGGTCCGATAGTTTTTTAGTGAGGCCGGCTTGGCTCCGTGAGGGGTCAGGCCGGCTTTTTTGTGTTCCGATGTGGGCGCGCAGCTACTAGTGTTTTCAACGTGCCGCTCGAATTGCGGCTCCCCGCCGTGCCCGCACTTCATAAAACTGCTTGCTACGGCGGCCCTTAATAATTAACCCAGGGGCTGCCATGCGTGAGCATGCGGTTTTTGCGGGGTCCACTGGGAATCCGCATGCTTACGCATGGGGGCTCGGATGCGTCGCGCTCAAGCTTTCAGAAGCGTCCGTACGTACTCCGCCTTCAGCGGCAGACGCCGGGCGCTTTTGCCCGTCGCATCGAACAGCGCCGCGGCGATCGCGGGAGCAGCCAGAGCATTCGCCGCTTCCGATCCGCCGCCGTAGCTGCCAACCTCCGGCCGGTGGAGCAGCACCACTTTGATCTCGGGAATATCGGCCATTTTCAGGATCGGGTAGGTGCGCCAATCGCGCGCGGTGATTCCGCTCTCGTCGAAAGTCGCCTCTTCCAGCAGCGCGTGGCTGATCCCCATCACCGCCCCGCCTTCCACCTGCCGCTTCAACTGCATCGGATTGACCACGATGCCGGGATCCACGGCGATGGTGTACTTCTCCACCGCGATCGCGCCGGTGCTGGGGGTGACGGCGATCTCGCACACGCTGGCCCAATAGGTTCCTGAGCGGAACATCATGGAGACGCCGCGGCCGCGCACTGGCGCCTCGCCGGCCGAAGCGGCATTGGGATGCGGCGACGAGCGCGTCTCCCATCCCGATGCGTCGCGCACCGCTTTCAGCACGCCGATGGCGCGCTCTTCGGTCGCATGGTCGATCCGGAACTGGATCGCGTCCACGCCAGCCAGCGCCGCTGCCTCGCTGATCGCCAGTTCGCGCGGATAATTTTGCTGGTACTGTCCGGGCGTTCGCATGCTGTGATCCCGCATTCCGATGGCGAGCGGCGATGCTTTCTCGCCAAGCTGGAAGGTGCCGTGGCCGCGCTCCGACAGAATCGCGACGCCGTCGTACACCCATGGATCGGCAAGATCGTTGACCGTCGATCCGATGAATTCCGCTTTCTCGTTGGGCGCAGCCATAGTAGGCAGACCCGCCAGCAACGCGCCCACGGGGCGATCGTCCTGCCCGGCGGGCATGTAGTGGTCGATTTGGTACGCGATCATTTTGCCATGAGCGTCCAATCCGATTTCAACGTCCGAGAACGCGGCCGGAGACTGCGTCGACCATTGGAAATCCTCCGGCCGCATCCACTGCACGCGGACCGGACGGCCGGTAGCCTTCGACAGAAGCACCGCTTCGTCTTCGGCGCCCGCGTTGCCGCCGTTCGATCTTCCATAGTGGCCGGGGCCTGAGAAAGTGCGCACCACAATGCGATCCGGCGAGACGCCGAGCATTTGTGCGATTTCGCCGCGCAGCGCCTGCGGATTTTGATTGTGCGTATAAATGTGAACCGTCCCGTCCGGACGAGCGTCGGCCAGCGCCATGGTCGGCCCAATGGGTGCGTGCTTCATGAACGGAAACTCGTAGGTTGCCGTGAGCTTCTTCGCGGCGCCTGCCAGAGCGGGGGTGACGTCGCCTCGAGTCTTGTCGCTCTTGGTCACGCGCGTGGTTTTCCAGTCCGCGCTGTTTCTGAGAAAGCTATACAGGTTTGCGTTGCCGGGCAGCCCTTTCCACTCGGTCCATTTTGTGGCGCCGGCCACTTGCTGCGCCGCGCGGATAGCTTCCCACTCAGTGGGCGCAACCACGCCGACGAGATTGCCTTTCACGATGACCTGCGCGTTGGGGAAGCGCGTCTTGTCCAATTCGCCGGCGGAGATCAACGTGGAGCCAAGCGTTTTGGGATGCACCATCCGCGCGTGCAGCATGCCCGGAAGCCTTACATCGGCCGCCCATTGCTCGCGCGCCGTTACTTTGGATGCGACCACGCTGTTGCGGAAAGACTTTCCGATAATCGTGTATTCGCTCACTGGTTTCAGCGGCGGATTGCCGGTGACCGTAAGTCCCATGATGCTGGTTAAGCTGCCGCTCACCGGGATGGTCAGCTTCAAGTGCCGCCCCTTCACCAGATCTCCGTACGAGATGGTTTTGCCGCCGCCCGAAACCACGCCGTCCTTCACGGAAAGCTCGCTCTTCGGGACGCGCAGCCGCTCCGCCGCCAGATCGAGCAGCGCCTGGTAGGTGTAGGCCGCCGCCTTGCGGATGTTGGGCGTTCCACGGCCCAGAAAATCAAACGCGCCGCTGCCGTCCGGCGTGCGGTCCGTGTCGCCCATCACTACGGTGGTGATGGCCTCGAACGGCGCGTTCAATTCTTCAGCCACAATCTGCCGATACGCGGTGAACGTGGTGCTCTGGCCGAAATCGCTCTTGCCGGTGCGAATCAGGATGGTGTTGTCGGGATGAATTTCAATCCAGGAGCCGGGCAGCGTGGCGTCCAGCGTGTTCGCAGGCGCGGCGGCCTTGACGGATTTCTTAGGAACGCCGGCTTTGGCAATGCCGAAGCCCACCAGCAGCGCGCCGCCCGCTTTCACCAACTCGCGGCGCGTCAGGGTTGCGCCGTAAACATTGACGGTGTTTTCGTTTTGGAGTGTCATCGCTTAAGCCTCCTTCGTCATCAGCATGGAAGCGTGCCGCACCGCTTCGATGATGGCCGTGTAGCTTCCGCAGCGGCACAGATGCGCGGACGGCCCCGACGTAGTAAAAGCCTCTCTGATCTGCGCCACGCTGGGCGTGGCGACGCTTTCCAGCAGTTCAGTGGCCTTGATCATCATGCCGTTCTGGCAGAAGCCGCACAACGGCGTTTGTTCTTCGATCCAGGCCTGTTGAACGGGGTGCAAAGTCTTCTCCGCGTCGGCGGGCGAAAGGTTTTTCTGCTTGGCCCACCTGGCGGGAAGCCCTTCGAGTGTAGTTACTTCCTTGCCCACCGCCGCCGAGAGGGGCGTGATGCAAGAACGGATTTCCTTACCGTCAAGCAAGACGGAACAGGACCCGCACTGCGCCAGCCCACAGCCGAACTGCGGTCCTGAGAGTTCAAGATCGTTGCGCAGGACGTAGAGCAGCGGGGTGTCGTTGGGCGACTGAACGTCGCGTCGCATCCCATTCACAGTGATGGTGGCCATGTAAACTCCTTGCAGAAGAGGTTGCCAATTTTAGATCCATGATATCAGGAGCAGTGGGAGGCTGGTTCGCTCAGCGGCCGGTATATGTCCGCCCGGCCTATTGCGGGCCTAAAAACGGATTGCTGATAGTGAGAGTTTCGATCCTTTGGCCGTCCTGTAGGTCTTCCGTATAGAGCGTGCGGGAGCCGGCGTCCAGGGCGGCCGCGATCACCAGCGCATCGAAGATGTGAAAGCGGTAGCGCTGAGCAATCTGCAGCGCCTGCCGATGCGACTCCAAGGTAAGAGGGACCACTGCCGGACACAGGATGCGAATGGCCGCTAGCGCCTCCAGGACCTGCTTCCAACTGAAGCCGAGCTTGCGGCGCGCGACCGCCACGAATTCGTTGAGCACCTGGACCCCTGTGACGCCCCCCGCCTCAAGAAGCTTCCTTGCAATCTCACTGCGAGGATCCTCTTGCCGCAGTGAATAGATCAGCACGTTTGTGTCGAAGAACGGACTAGCGTTCATTCGCCTCTTCCCGGTCGAACTTGAAGCCGGGCGGGAACGGGCGCGCCAGCCGGCGAAGGGACTCTAAAGCTTTTTCCTTCGATTGATCGCGCGCGACCTTGAAATCACGCTTCCCGGCGATCGAAATCTCGATCTCATCCCCCTCCTTAAGCCCGAGCGTTTCCACTACCGCTGCGGGAAGGCGCACCGCCAAGCTGTTGCCCCATTTCGAAACTTGCATAAAGATATACCAGCACCATTGTATATCCAATCAGAGCCAAAAGGACCGGGCCTCGTCTACAGGTCGTCCGCTCGGCCTACGAATCTCGGAGGGATCGCCCCCTCACACAATCTTTGTTAATTCGCGCCCCAACCCGTCAGCACGCGCGGGATGGTGCGCAAAAGAATCTTGATATCAAGCTCCAGCGACCAGTTATCGATATACTGCATGTCCATTCTCATCCAGGTTTCGAAATCCAGCCGGTCGCGCCCCGCCAGCGCCCAAAGGAAAGTGAGCCCGGGACGCATGCGAAGACGCCGGCGCTGCCAGGTTTGATACAGCTCCACTTCTTCGGGAACTGCCGGACGCGGCCCCACCAGCGACATTTCGCCCTTGAGCACGTTCCATAATTGCGGCCATTCGTCGATCGAAAACTTGCGCAAAAACCGGCCCACCGGCGTCAGACGGGGATCGTTGGGGATTTTGAAGGCCGTCGATTTCCGGTTCAGGTGCATCAGCGACGCCTTCAACTCCTCGGCGTTGTCGCACATGGAGCGGAGGAATTTATGAAGAGGCGCTAATTGGCCCCAAGGTAATTGTGTTCTGCTCATTCAGAATGCCTCATTCAGAATGCCCGAGCTTCATTCAAAGATTTTGCTATGATCCTGCCATGGAAGGGAAAGCCGCGGGGATCCCCATCGCATCGTGAGCAGTCCTCAAACAATGCCTTTTGAGGAACACGCTTTGTCGCCCAATACTTTCAAGGACTTGCATACAACCGTCAATCGGACTTTCGCGGGGATGACACCGCTTGGCCAAAGCGCGTTCCTCTCCGTTTGATCCCGCCACGCGGGCGCCCAGCTTCTTTGGAGCCCCGCGGCCCGTTTCGGCCGAGGAAGAGAGTCGTGTGGGCGGGCGAGACCGTCGTCGGTTTTGGTATCGGGCAATATCTGCTGCGCCTCCTGAATATTGTCGGGAACGGCGAGTCCGCCATGGACATATACAAGCACCTTCCCCAGTTCCTTAGATTCATAGCTCATCCAGCATTTCGGGCTTTCTGATCGTCGCTGGTTTCATGATTTTATGGAGATTCGCAAAGCAGTCTGAGGCGATCGGGCCAAGCCAGATCGTGCATCCATACACAAAGCAGCCCTTCGCTCCTGCGATCTATCCAGCCTCCCGCCGTGCGTTAGCGGCGTTCCTCGTCGCTCTATTCTTCGCCGTCTCCGTTTGGGGCTGGTACAAGACGCCGTTGAGGTCCCTTTTTCTCCAGACCCAATTACCGTGGTTGCGCAGCCTACATATTTCGCCGCCACTCAACGCCCTCGTTACGAACGGACGTCAAAGACAAGCCATCCCGAACCGCTTATCTCGCGCGTCACTTGCAAGGCGTCCCATTCTCGGTGAGCCGCCGTCGGCAAGCAACGGGCAGCCGGTGGAGTTGAGCCGCGCGAACTTACCGCCATCTACCAAAAACCCAGAGCCCGCTTCGCCTGCGCCGGTTCGTCCAATCGTTCCCAACCCCGCCGCAGGTGGGGCGTCTATCGCCTCGTCTGCCCCGCCCGGCATCATCCCGCAGGACCCAATAGAGGCTGCTAGGGTTGTTGACCAGCTCCAGCAAGGATAAAGGGCTCTCCGCAGGAATTCGTGAATGCTAGCCAAATACAGGCGGTTCAGTGGGATGGTGTTTTTGGCTAGACTCAGCAGGTGACGGATAAAGAATGGACGGCGATTCTGGCTTGGCCGGGGTACCGG
>Ga0302324_100005412_pt1 | contig 27828 bp, 27 predicted proteins | sample Palsa_T0_1_FD_201949 | JGI IMG/M metagenome (GOLD analysis project Ga0302324, IMG submission 201949) | Peat permafrost microbial communities from Stordalen Mire near Abisko, Sweden - Palsa_T0_1 | ecosystem: Environmental > Terrestrial > Soil > Palsa > Peat permafrost | place: Sweden: Abisko...
CGTTGACCAGAATGCGGCGGTGCTGGGGGTTGTTCCGGAACTTGACGATATAGAAGTTGCCGTCGTCCGCTTCGAGCAGGTGGGACTGAGCCCCGCCGCGCATTTTGCGGACATGCCGGCAGGCGGTAAGCGGCATGGAAATGCTGTACCCTAGAGTTGTATCACACCCGGAGGAAAAGCCCTAACATGCCCGAAGAAAATCAGGAAACTGCGACGCCCCCGGCGCCGCCCGCAAGAACCAAGGACGAGATCGCGCTCGAACTGACGAAGTTCATCGCGGCGACCACGGGCTACGGCAAGGGGAACACCGCAGCGGGGTTCTCCGGCAAACCGGCGACCCGATCTGCCGAAGAACATGCCGAGGCGTTGCTGGAGCTATTCGAACGCTGCCGGGTGGTCGTGAACAAGTAGGCCGCGGCTACTTTCTGCCGCCCTTTTTCTTGGCGGCTTTCTTGGCGGCTTTCTTGGCCGGCGCCTTCTTGGCAGCCTTCTTTACGGGTCCCTTCTTGGGGGCCGGTTTGTAGGGCGCCTTCTTCGCTGCCTTCTTGGCCGGGGCCTTCTTTGGCGGAGCCTTCTTGGCCGCTGCCTTCTTCGCCGGGGCGTTCTTCGCCGCCACCTTCTTGGCCGGGGCTTTCACGGCTGCTTTTTTCGCCGGGGCCGCCTTCGCAGCGGGCTTGGCGGGCGCCTTCACGGCGGCTTTCTTGGCTGCCGGTTTGGCCGCGGGCTTCTTGGCAGCCGCCTGCGTGGCCTTCTTGGCAGGCTTCTTGGGCGCTTCCGCCACTGGCTCCGGTGGTGGCGTCGGCGCGGCAGGGGCGGGCACCTGCAGCGGCACCTCCACAGTGGCGATCACCACGATTTCTTCTTCCTCCTCGTCTTCGTCTTCGTCTTCGAATTCGTCGAGCTTGGAGGTCAGGCCCGGATTTTCTTCGTCGTCGTAGTCCTGAAAGTCTTCCATATCTTCTTCGTCGTTGGCAGTGAGCTTGTAGCTGTCAAACATTATTAACGCCTCCTGTTGTCGGGGCACGATCATCCATAGAATAACCTTTTTTCGCGTGGAGGCAATAGTAAAAAATCAAAAATTGGAATTTTTCTTGTGGGGCAGCTCTACAAGTAAACCGACCAGACGAACCCAATGATGCTAAGTGATTTATTGTTATGGCATTACGGGCCTAAGCGTGGGGCTTCAACGCATCCAGCGCCACCTCGCGAAGCTGCTCCTTGAGTTTGCGGATCTCGTCGGTGTGAGCGCCGAGGCGTTCGAACAGCTCCTTCTGGCTGGCGATGCCCGCGCCGATCAGAAACGCCGCGCACTCCGAGCGGCTGCCAAAGAGATCGGCCTCCACTAACTGATCCAGCTTGGCCAGCGCGTCATCGCCGATGCGGACCATGACCACGTTGCCGCGGCCATCGCCCTTGGTGTATTGGGTGAGCAGATCCTTCAGTTCTTTGCCTTTGGGGCCGACGGCAATGACACCTACTTTTCCGCCGAGAAACATCTTCTTCATGAAATAATTCTCCTTTCAAGCCGCCTGAGCTTTTGTCGTGGCGAGCGGCTGTCTGAGACGGAACGTACCCGCTATGGCAATAAGCAGCAGCAGCGCCGCGCTGCCATAGAAAACCGTGGCGATGCCCAGCCGGGATGCCAGATCGCCGGCAAACAGCAGCGCGACTCCCTGGGATATGGAAATCAGCGACATAGAACTGGCGCTGACGCGCCCGCGCATCTCGGCGGGGACCTGCCCCTGCAGCAGAGTCATGGCGGCAATGGTCAGCAACGACGCACCGACGCCGATGCCCATGCAGCCGGCCAGCGCGGCCGCGCGGTTTGGTATCCAGGCGATGGCGGCAATGCAAACGCCGCACAGCAGGATTCCCGCGGTAATCAGGTGCGCCTTCTGCCGCATGCGGCGGGCCACCGGCGTAACAGCAAGCCCGCCGGCCAGCATACCTGCGCCGATGGCCGATCCCAAGGCGCCGAACAGGACTGAATTGGCGTGCAGCACGTCCCGCACGTAGACGGCGATCAGTGAGCCGAAAGCGCTGATGGCGAAGGTTCCGGCGGCGATCGACAGGATCACGAAACCGATCACCGGGTGGCCGAAGATGAAGCGCATGCCCGAAGCCAGGTCGCGCAAAACCGGCTTGACCTCCTTGTTTGGGTGGGCCGACCGCGGCGGGATGGCGATGGTGGCGATCAACAGGCCCGAGAACACAAAGCTGGCGCTATCGAGGTAGTAACAGGAACTGGGCCCGGCCCATCCGGCCAGCGCGCCGGCAAGGACGGGGCTGCCCATTTGCAGGATCTGCACCGTCTGCTGGATCAGCGCATTGGCGCTCATCAGGCCGTTGAGCGGCAGGACCTGCGGGATAGTCACGGATCGCGCGGGGGTGAAGAAGCTGGAAAAGGTGCTGAGGGCCAGGAATACGGCGTAGATGTGCCAGGGCGCGCGGGCGAAGACCAGTCCGAGCACCAGGACGGCGCGGGCGATGTCGCTGGTCGCCATGGTGCGGCGCGGCTGCCAGCGGTCCACGAAGACGCCGGCCACGGGGCCGACGAAAGCCAGGGGCAGCAGAAAGAATACCGTGACCAGGGTAATGGCGCGCGCGGAGGCGTGCATGCGAAAGGTCATTTCGCTGAAGATGGCGTAGAGCGCCAGGAAATCGCCGAAGATGCTGACTAGGGTCGCGAGCCAGAGTTTGCGGAAGCCGGGGATGGCGAGGGCCTGGTGGATGGTGAGTTGGGGGGCGGCGGAGGGTGCCATACGGGTATTATAATTACACGTAATGCGTAAGTCAAGACCGTTCTTGGGGGGGGCTATTTGGCCTGGCCTTCCACCCCCGCTCGCTTACGACAACGTCGGCTCTTCGGGCATGGTTGGCGGCGGTTTCACAGGTGACGGAATAGACGAGATGGTTAGCGTGGATGGCTTTGATTTTGCGGGTTTCGAGGTCTATTCGCTAAGCTCCAACGGAACCCTTCAGGACCGGAGCTACCCGGCGGGGTCCGGCGCCAACAACCCGTCGAGCTTGCGGAGGCGTGGCCGAAGGCCGAGGCCGTTGCCGATCTCAATTGCGATGGCAGCCTCGATCTGGTGGTTATCGGCTCATACGGCGACGCCGGAGCGGTCTATAACATTTTATAACATTTCGATCCTGCCCGGCACGGGCAACGGAGAATTCCAGCCGCCTCAGACCATCAACATAAACGCGACCTTTATTGACTCCGGCGTCGACGACTTCAATGGCGATGGCAAGCTCGACCCGGCCTTGGGCAGTACAGTCGGACGTCGCGGCGTTCAGGGCGTCGTTTCAGCCCGGCGCAACTTATACCAACGTGGGTACACGTTCGTAACCGTTGGCGATTTCAATGGCAACGGAACGCCCGACTTGGCGGTCACCGGAGAAGCTGTCGTCATCCTGTTAGGTAACGGCGACGGCACATTTCAAGTTTTGCCCGGCACCGGTTTGGGCCGCACGCCGTCGAAGATGGTCGCCGTGGCGGACTTCAATGCCGATGGAATCGAGGATTTGGCGGTCGCCTATGGCCACTGCGGTGATGTGGCGATTCTGCTCGGCAATGGGGACGGTACCTTCCAGTCGTCCGTGAATTATCCGGTGCGGGCCTCCGGCGCGCCCGTCGCCGCACTCAATGCGGATGGAACGCCGGACTTGCCGCTGCTGTGCGGGGATCACGGGTTCACGATTGCCGGCACCGTATCGATCCTGGTGGGCAACGCCGATGGCGCCTTCCAGTCCGGGCCGCTCTACTTTGGCGGCAATTCGTATTGGCTGGTTGCCGGCGACTTCGACAACGATGGAAAGCCCGACTTGGCAATAGCCTCTTATAACATCGTGAACCTCCTGATGAACACGACGCCTAAGGCAAATAGTTAACTTCCATCCCTTTAATATCTTACAGCCGAATCCCAAAAAGCCCCCAGGCCTGAAAAACGACGGTCACACTGCGAGCGGATCTCGCTGAGCAATGGCACACGTAACCGCGAAGCTGTTTCGGCATAAACTATTGGTTGATGGGCACGGCTCGGTCCAGTCTGCTAACGATGTTGGCCCCCACGATGATGGTCGCTTCATCCGCGCCCTTCTCCATCGCCAACCTCGCGCCTGCCAGCAACCTGCTCCCGCCCGGGACCGATAATGTGACCGTATCCTTCACCACCAGCGAACCGACCACCTGCGGCTGGTCCTTCAGCCCCGGCACGCCGCTCGGCTCCACATCGCCTTTCGAGCAGCAGCCCACGGCATCGCATCAGGGTCGGATAACCGGCCTCTCCACGGACACGCGCGTGCTGAACATCGTCTATATCCAATGCGCCGCCGATCCCACATATACCGGGTATCTGCAATATCGCGATGCGCCCGCGCGTAACGGCAACTTCCCGCGGATCGGCAGCATCTGGTCTGGAGACTACGTGTGGGCCACGGTCCCCGCCCAGGCTGAGCAGATCCAGTTGTTTCTCGGGCCATTCATCGACGTCGACGGCACCACGGCGATTCGCAACGCGGAACCCACCGTCATCGTGATGCCCAGCTTCAACGCCACATCCCAGACCGACCCCACGCAGGTTCTCCCCGAGGACTATTACTTGCATGATGTAAACGGCAACAAGATTCAGAACTGGCCCACACCCGGCAGCTATCTGCTGAACCTAACCATGCCCGTAGTCGCCAACTTCCTGGCGAATGAGGGCTATCAATATCTGGTCGACAACAACCTGGCCTACGATGGGATTTTCTGGGACAACGTCTTCCTTTCGATTTCCTGGTTCACCACCGACGTATTCGGGAATCCCGTGCAGATCAGCTCCAACAACAACGGCATTGCGGACGACCCCGCCACCCTGGACGCGGCCTGGCGCGCCGGAGTCGAGTTGGAATTCCAGACCTTCCGCCAACTTGCGCCAAACGCCTACATGTCCGGACACTTGGGCCAGGTTCCGCCGGACCCCGGCGAGCTTGCGGTTTTCAATGGCGACAGCCTGGTGTTCGACGCGGTCAATGTCCAGGAGGGCGTGATGCCCTTCAGCTCACTGTGGGAGACTTACAATGCGTGGTTCAGCGCCGGGCGCCAACCGGCTATTGCCATGGTGCAGTCGTCGCCGCCGAATCAGATCTCTTACGGCTACGGATACAATCCGCAGCAGACCATGTTGCCATCGACTCTCGCATTCGCGCAGAGTTGGTATCCCAACGTGCGCTTCGGACTGGCGCTGGCCCTGATGAACGATGGTTTCTTTACCTTCGACCTCGGCGATACGGGCGGCGCGGTGAACTGGTGGTACGACGAATATAACTTCCCGCTGGGCGTCCCCACCGCGCCTTCTACGGAACTGACTTCGGCCGGCGGACCCAATCTCATTTCGAACGGCGGCTTCGAGCGAGGCCTCGCCGGATGGTATCTGTTCGTCGAACAGGACGGTCAGGCGGCCGCCTCGGCTTCCATCGATACCAGCGTGGCGGCCGTGGGCAACAGCTCGGTCCTGATCGGCGTGACCTCCCCCGATAGCCAAAACTGGAACGTCAATCTCTCGCAAGGGAGCCTCCCTTTCACCGCTGGCGCCAACTACCAGCTTCAATTCTGGGCGCGCGCCAACGTTCCGGTCGCGATTACCGTGAACACGCAAGGCGGCGGGCCGAATTACCCGGGTTATGGCCTTTACACGCAAGTGAATCTCGCCACCACGTGGCAACTCTTCACGCTCTCGTTCCAAGCGCCCACTACCGCGAATGACGGCAGCGTCCTGTTCAATCTGGGCCTCGCCGCCGCCAACATCTGGATAGACGGTGTGCAGCTTAACTCGGTCACGCCCGGTGTCTATCGCCGCGATTACACACTCGGCACGGTGCTGCTGAATGGGACGACCTCGCCGCAGACGATCGCGCCCGGCGCCGGCTTCCAGCGATTCACCGGAACACAGGCGCCGCGCTATCAATACATCGTGGACGATTCGAGCGCGGCCTTCACGGCCACGGGCGCGTGGTACAGCACTACTTACAACTCGGGCGGCGGAACGGCCGGCGGCGAGGCGGTAAACGGGCCTTACTATCATGCGTGGGGTACGACTTGCCACGAACTGGATTCCGGCCCGGGCAGCGTGGTGTGGAATCTCGGCATCACGCAGGACGGCACGTACACTCTGTCCGTCTGGCTGCCCGCCGCGCCATCTGCCTCCAGTTGGACGAAGAGCGCGCTATATGAGGTGGTCGCCAACGGCAAGGTCGTATTTTCGGCGACGCTCGATCAGTCGAGCGCGAGCGCCGGTGACCAATGGCACTTGATCGCGGCGGCACTCCCTCTGACGGCCGCCAGTTCGCCGGCTCTGCGCGTCAGCAGCACCGGTTCCGGCCCGCTGATCGCCGACGCGGTGTATGTCTACTCGGCCGCCCTTTACAACGATGGCTCGGCGGCGCCTTCCGTTACCCTCGCCCCGATGGACGGAATTCTGCTGCAGCGCACACAACCTATCGCCGCGCCCGCGTCGCGAGTGACTTCGGTAGCCGACGCCGCCAGTTATGGCGCCGCCATCGCCCCGGGCGGATGGGTCTCGATCTTCGGCACTGGATTCAGCACCACGACGCAGACCTGGACATCGGCCGATTTCGTGGATGGACAGTTACCCGAGTCGCTCGGCGGTGTGTCGGTAGCTATTGACGGACAGCCAGCCTACATCTCCTATGTTGGTCCGAACCAGATCAACGCCCTGATGCCGGCGGATGCGACCATAGGCCCTGTGGCCGTGCAGGTGAAGACCCCGCAAGGCCAGAGCTATCCGGGAACGGCGATGCTGCAGAGGCTGGAGCCGGAGTTGTTCACCTGGGCGCCGGGCAGCGTAACCTATGCCGCGGCCGAGCACGCGAATGGCGCGCTGATCGGGCCAGGCAGTCCATGGCAGCCGGCCGCCGTGGGCGAAGTCATCGAGCTATACGGTACGGGCTTCGGACCTGCATCGCCGCCCATACCCGTGTCGCAGGCGGTGTTCGCGCCCGCGATTTTGGCGGCGCCCGTGAGCGCAACCATCGGCGGCGTGGCCGCGCAAGTGCAATGGGCGGGGCTGATCGGGCCGGGATTGTATCAGATCAATGTGCAAGTCCCCAGCGTGGCGGCGGGCGACCAGGCGTTGACAGTCTCCGTCGCCGGATTCCAAAGCGCCGCGGGCGTGTATGTGGCGGTGGGAGGGAACTGAGACGCATGGCCGATGCGGTAGTGGAAAGTCTGATCCTCGATCTCCTGGAGTGGCTGGCGAAGGGCGAGCGGAGCTATGAAGAAGTGATGGATGCCTGGCGCACGTCATGCCCTCGGCTCCCGGTTTGGGAGGATGCGAACGATCGCGGGCTGGTCATCAGGGACAACACGACCATCAGGGTAACATCGTTGGGGCGTGCCCTTCTGGAGCGGCGCAAGCGATGAAGGTTACGATACTCGACCACTATCGCGATACGCTGCGCGCGCTCGCCTGTTTCCAAAAGCCGGCAGGCCACGATGTCACCGGCTGGAACGACCATGTGCAGGATCTCGAAGCTCTGGCCGCGCGCCTGCAGGATACCGAAGCGCTGGTGCTCATCCGCGAACGCACCGAAATTCGCACTCCCCCTTTTGGAGCGCCTACCCAAGCTGAAGCTGATCGGCCAGCGCAGCGTGCTCGGCATCGTCGCTTGCACGCGGCTGGGTGTGGTGGTGTGCTCGGCACGCCATCCTGCTCAACCGCCGAGCTGACCCGAGGTGGCCGCAGACGAACGCAGCCATGTTGATCCGGCCCCGTCCAGCGAGAAAGCGTCCACGCTGTTTCTGTATGGATGGAACCGGAATTCCGGTACGCCCGGAGGAGTTGGAAGGACGCAGTGGCAAACAACCGGATGGCTCCGCCAAGACTCGTGAAGTGAAGCCGTGCACGGCCTGGAGCGCCGAATCTCGGGATGAACAGGGGTGCCCATCCGGGACCAAGGCTCGGTTACCTACTCCGCCGCTATCGAAAGCGCCGCGGCGCCGGACACCGGCGCGGCACGTTCCGAGTTCGCCGAACGGGTCCTGCGAGAAGCCACGCGCCGCGGTTTTGATCGGGCCTCGCGGCGCGTCATTCTGGGTGACTGCGCTCCCTGGATTTGGATTATCGCCGCGGAGTTGTTTCCCAGCGTCGCCCAAATCGCCGACCGGCGCCACGTCAAAAGAACGTCTTTGCGTATCCACGCCCTAACGGAGCACAGCCAGAATTGCGACCACGCCCGCAAAGGAATCGACTATTTTCAAAAAACAATCGGCAGCGAATGCGATATGTGGAATTCCACGCGCAGGGCCTTTGCACTTCCACGGGAGTCGTCGAGGCCGGTTGCAACGTGGCCATCGGAGCACGCCTCAAACAGTCTGGCATGCACTGGACAGTCCGCGGAGCAGACGCGATTATCGCCCTACGATGCGCCCCGCTCAGCTGACGCTTCGAGGACTTCTGGGAACGCCGCTCCGTTCGCCGCAAGGCCGCATGACCGAGGCATTTTTCATTTTTCTGTCGTGCACCCCAGCGCCCCATGACACGCCGAAGTATGGCAGAGTGCGGTGCGAGGGTTAAGTAAGCTCAGGTTTCGTGTAATGGGTCAGTTTGCTTTGTGGGGCGGCAAGTCTTGGCCGCAGTCGCCTTTTCAGGCGGCAGAGCCAGACTGAAAGCCGGCTTGGGCGAGCTACGCTCGGCGGTGGGTCCTGGGGCACCCGCGCGGACCCGGTCGCGGACCCGGGGGGCCGCCCCACTGCTAACATGAATACATCACCCGGTAAAACCAGTGGAACGAGAGCGGATCCTTCTCAAACTGCGTGAAAGGATCGTGGCCTTCGCGGCATCTCATGTACAAGGGGATATCGCCGAAGACCTGGCGCAAGAGGTGTTGATCCTCTTGCATGAAAAATACCATCACGTGGACCGCCTGGAGGAACTCGTGCCCCTGGCCCTCCAAATCGCGAGGTTCAAGATCATGAGCCTGCGCCGCAAATCGCAACGTCACGGCGAGTATACGCAGGTTTCCGTCGCCGACATCCAGTTGCCGGATCCGCAGGCCGACCCCGCCACTTTGGTGGAGCGCAAGCTGATGCTGGAGCGTCTGACGCAGTCCGTGGCGCAGTTGGGCGAACGCTGCCGCGAGTTGCTGCGCCTGAAATTGCAGGGCCGGAACTTCGGCGAGATCCAAAAGCGCATGGGCGCGCAGTCGATCAACACGGTCTACACGTGGGACCATCGCTGCCGCCAACAATTGATCGAGCTGATGGGCGGGAGCTGGGAGACGGACAAGAAATGAGCCGCGATGAAATCCAAAAGCTGCTGGGCGGCTACGCGACCGATACTCTCAGCGAAGCGGAGCGGCGGGCGTTGTTCGCAGCGGCGCTGGAAGATCAGGATTTATTCGACGCGCTGGCGGAGGAACAGGCGCTACGGGATGTATTGCTCGACCCTGCCGCGCGGCAACAGGTGATCGAGGCGCTGGGGCCGGCCCGCGAACCGTTCGCGGCGCGGCTTTGGCGCGGGCTGCGTCAACCTGCCGTGCTGGCGATGGCGGGCGGCCTGGCGGTACTGCTGATCGTGGCCGGAATCGTGCTGCGGCCGGCGCGGCACGCCGCTCGACCGGAGGCGATGGTGGCGGACGCGATCACCCCGACGCCGCCCACGGTGGCGCCGCCAGCCGCGATTCCGCCTAGCGCCGCTTTGCGGAAGAAGATGGAATCACGTGTAGTGGGGCGCAATCCGAAATTGCCCGCGCGATTGCCCGCCGACCGGGCTCTGGCTACGGCCCAGCCCGCAGCCGAATCTGCAGCCAGTCCTGTACCTGAGCCCGTTCCGCCTCCCGCCGCGCCGGTGCCCCCGCCGCTCAGCGGAGGGGTCATCGGCGGAGTGGCGGGCACGCCCGCAGGTGTGTCGGAAGCGAAGGAGCGAATGCTCCCGGCGACGCCTGCGCCGGCGCCGGTCCTGCGTTTCGGTGCGGCGGCCGGACAGGCTATAGCTGGCGGAAGATTCGCCAAGACCGTTCCCAAGGCCGCTGTGCAGTATTCGCTGTTGGTGAAGGGCGCTGACGGCGCATACTCGCCGGTGCCTGCCGGCGCCGTGTTTCACGCCGGAGATGCGGTGCGCGTGCAGATCAATCCCGGCGAGGGCGGATACGCTTATCTGTTGCAGCGCGAAGGAAGCGGCGGGTGGAAGCTGGTTGCCAGCCAACAAGTCGAGAAGGGCCAACGGTACGAGTTGCCGCCGACGGGTGGATTGCAGTCGGACGTGCCTGCCCGATTGGTCCTTCGGCTGGTGCTTTCGCGCAGGGAGCAGGCGGATGTCGGTGCGCTGGCGACGGCTGGGCAGGTTACGGCTGCGATCACGGTCGAGTATCGATGAAGCAAGTGTTCACAGGAGTGTGAACGAATACAATTAGTTTTATGACCGATGCGGCGCTGCTCGACCATATCATCCGCTTGCCGCACAGCAAGGGCAATTTCAAACAACTGGTGCGGGAGTTGGCCTCCAAGGGCGCGAACCGCGCGGATCTGGAGTTGTCTCTGGCGCGTCTGCTGGCGCGCGGCAATCTGGTGGAACCGCGGCCCGGCCACTATGTGGCCACCGCGCGCAGCCGCGAGTTCGTCATCGGCCGCATGAACATGCACCGCGACGGCTACGGCTTCCTGCTCGCCGAGCGGCCGGTGGAAGGCATCCAGGGAGATGTCTACATCCCGGCCGATTCCGCGCGCAAGGCGATGCATGGCGACCGCGTGCTGGTGCGCATCGCGCGTATCGAGGCGGGCGGCCGCGCCGATGGCGAGATTGTCAAGGTCTTGAAGCGCGCGCATCCCACGGTGGTGGGCGAATTCCGCGTGGGACGGCGCGGCAATTACGTGGTGCCGCAAGACGGCCGCATCCAGCAGTGGATCGATATTCCGGAGGGCATGGAGATTCCGGCGGGCGTGCGCCAGGTGGACCGCATCGGCGCTGCGCCGTTGCAGGTTTCCGATCCCGCCGATCTGGACGGCCTGATCGTGGATGTGGAGCTGCTCGAATTCCCAGAGGAAGGCGGGCGCGCGGCTGGACGCGTGGTCGAGATTTTGGGCCATCCGGACGATTTCGGCATCGACGTCGAGATCGTGATCCGCAAGCACCACCTGCCACACCAGTTTCCGCCCGAAGTGGTGGAGCAGGCGGAGCGGGTTCCGGATGCGATCGCGGCGGGGGAATTGGAAGGTCGCCAGGATTTCCGCGGCTTCGATATCGTCACGATCGACGGCGAGACCGCTCGCGATTTCGACGATGCCGTGTGGGTGGACCGGCTGCCCAACGGCAACTACGCGCTGCACGTGCATATCGCGGACGTGAGCCATTACGTGCGTCCGGGTTCGCCCATCGACGGGGAAGCTCGCCTGCGCGGCACCAGCGTCTACTTCCCGGACCGCGCCGTGCCCATGCTGCCCTTCGAGCTTTCCACTAACATCTGTTCGCTGAAGCCGCAGGTGGACCGGCTGGTGCTTTCCGCGCTCATGGAATTCGACCATCAAGGCGATCTGGTGGGCCAGGAGTTCACGACGGGCGTGATCCGCAGCGTGGAGCGCATGACCTATACGACCGTACACCTGCTGCTGGAAGGCGACGCCGATTTGCGCGCGCGCTACGCGCCGCTGGTGGCGCGTTTCGAATTGATGCAGGAACTGGCCCTCGTGCTGAATCGCAAGCGTGTGCGGCGCGGGTCCATCGATTTCGATTTGCCGGAGCCGCTGATCGAGTTCGACGAGTTCGGCGAGATGACCGGCGTGATTCGCGCGCCGCGCAACATCGCGCACCGCCTGATCGAGGAATTCATGCTGGCGGCTAATGAGGCGGTAGCCGCGTACTTGCAGGCCACGCTCGAAGCGTCGATTTACCGCATCCACGAGCAGCCCGATCCCAAGCGCGTCATGGATTTCGAGGAGGTCGCGGCGCACTTCGGCTATTCGCTGGGAGTGGGCGCGATTCCCGTGAAGAAATTCAGCTATGCGGACCATCGGCGCGACGGGCGCAAGGTGCGCAAGGACGTGGTGGTGGCGGAGAAGTCGTCGAGTATTTCGTCGCGGAATTACCAGAGGCTGGTGGCGAAGATCGAGGGCAAGCCCGAGGAGCGCATTCTCAGTTACCTGATGCTGCGGTCGCTGAAGCAGGCGCGCTACAGCACCGATAATGCAGGACACTTCGCGCTGGCGGCGGATGCTTACACGCACTTCACCTCGCCTATCCGGCGGTATCCCGACCTGATCGTGCATCGGCTGTTGCGGGCCGCTCTGCAACAGAAGCCCGCGCCGGCCGAGCCGGAACTGCGCGCCATCGCCGAAGACTGCTCGCAATCGGAGCGCCGCGCGGCGGATGCCGAGCGCGAGCTGGTGGAGTGGAAGAAGGTGAAATTCATGGAATCGCGGCTGGGCGAGGAGTTCGGCGCGCTGGCCATCAGCGCCACCAAGTACGGCCTGTTCGTGGAGTTGGAAGAGATGTTCATCGAGGGACTGGTGCCGATCGACACGCTGCCCGGCGACCGGTATACGTATCACGAGAATGTGCGCAAGATCGTGGGTCAGCGCACGCGCCGGGAGTTTTCGATCGGCGATAAGGTGCGCGTGGCGCTCGACCGTGTGGATGCCGCGGAGCGCAAGCTGCAGTTTTCGATTGTGGAGCCGGAGCCTAAACCCCGGACCAAGAAGCGGCGAACGCGCGCATGACGCCCGATTTGATCCTGATACCCGGCGGCGAGTTTTCGATGGGGCAGGCGGATGGGCGCGATGAAGAGCGTCCGGTGCATCGCGTAACGGTTGCACCGTTTCGGCTGGGCCGCTGCCAGGTGACCAATGCCGAGTACGACGAGTTCCGGCATGCTACCGGGCGCGCCATGCCGCCGTTCCGTTTGCAGGCTGAGTTCGCCGATCCCGCGCAACCGGTGGTGGGGGTGAGTTGGTTCGATGCGGTGGCGTATTGCGAGTGGCTCTCGGGGTTCCGGTTGCCTACGGAGGCGGAGTGGGAATTCGCGGCGCGCGGTGGTTTGGAGCAGCAGCTTTATCCTTGGGGCAACGAGTCTGTGTTCGCGCGGGATGGATATCAGGCCCGATGGCTGCGGGCTCCCGAACCGGTGGGCACTGCCGCACCCAATGGTTTCGGCCTTTACGATATGTGCGAGAACGTGCATGAATGGTGCGCGGATTGGTTCGACCCCAGATACTACGCCGTCTCGCCCGCGGATAATCCGCAAGGGCCGGTTATGGGCACGCGGCGGGCATCGCGCGGAGGGGCGTGGCGGCACCAGATCAAGATTGCGCGTTGCGCGGCGCGCAGCAGCATTCCGCCGGAGTTTTGCTATGCGGATTACGGGTTCCGGGTGGCCTGCGACGCCGAATGAAAGAGCGGGTCCAGGGGGACCGCGCGGACCTGGGCATAGGTGTTAAAGTAACGCGCATTGCGTTAACGACCCGGCTTCGCGATCAAGCTGCGGCCCCGTGCGGCCGCAGCCTCCCACAACGCCGTACATCGGGACAGCGGCTTGCGCCGGAGTCCGCTTCGCTTGATAGACTGGAGATGGCGAACCGATGGTAGATGACAAGCCTCAAAAAGGGAACCCGCATCGACTAACCGTCAATCAGCACGTGTACCCGGCTTGGAGCATAGAACGTTTTGCCGATACCACTGGCAAGGTGGAAGTCTGGCTGCGCCGAAGCGACAAGACGTTTAGGGCGTCGCCCGACAATCCGTTGTTCTGCGCGAGGCGCACCTGGGACCAGCGCGCCGAATCCGGCTACATGAAAGCCATCGAGGATGAATTCCAGATTCTTGCCGACTGAATTGCAAACGGCGGCGCGATGCTGATGGCGGAGGAATCCCTGGCCGCATCCAAGTTTTTCATACTGTGGCAACTCAGAGCTCAACAGAAGCACAATCCTGTCGGCGACGCGCCGGTAACTGGCGTGGCGCCCGATCCGCTTACGAAGGATCAGCGGGAACAACTGGAGAAACCGGGCCTGATGTTCATGAATCCCGATCAGACGCTATCGGGCAGGTCTGTTTCGGGATTTCATATCTTCAGGGAGATCGACCGCCGGCTGAGGCAGTTAACTAATGCCCGATGGGGCGTGGTGACGGCCCAAGAGGGCGAGTTTCTTCTTCCGGAATCATTCGGCTATTGCTGCCAAATTCCGATCGCGCCAAATCGCTGCCTGGTTTACGGGCACGCGGACACCATAATCCCGGAATGCGAGGTGGCGAAGGCCAACCGCATCGCGGTCGCACTGGATCCGGACTATCTGGTTGCGCGTAATCTTGCGAAGTGCCCCCGGTGAGACGATTTGCCCTCCGAACGGATGCGAACAGCATCCGCGTTGCGCCGGCTCCAGTTCCCGACGGAGATCATGCGTATCCCGTTTAGGGCGATTGCATTTCCACCGAGGTCGGAGCTCACGCGCGGAAACATGGCCAAGCACTCATGTTTGGTTCCTCTTCACTCTACAACATCGCCGGCAACTTGGAAAGTGTTAGCCGCTGATAGTCCCGTCGTCGTTAATCCGGTCGGCGCGCGCCCCATGGATGATGTCGTATGCCTGATGCCACTCGCTAACCACAGCGGAGAGAAACCAGCATGTCAGACCCATGGGAGTGTTCATTTGTACGGCTATGGGACCTCCGCTCATGCCCCCGATGTCCATATTCGGTGGGGGCAGCCCCTTCCCAAGGACATCCAGCATTTCCTCATTCGGCTGCCGGACCATCGAGATTGCGCGTTCAGACACACTATCGACACACATGCGCGCTGTGAAGTGCTTGAACGTGACCATCCTTGGCGCAGGCATATCCCTTGCGATGGCCGGCAGTCCACATACCCAAACGCCCGCGCCGACGGGCGGGACTTCAGGCGGCCATGGAACAGTGATGTTCCCTAACTCGGCGAGTTCGCTCCGCGTGATGTGAAACGTCGCGATGTCAATGTCCGTACCCACGCCGATCAGGCGCTCTTGGGGGGCTACTACGAGATCGCCGATCTGGCAAATGGTCGGCTCCGCTTCGGCACATTCCAGGTATCCTTCATAAACGTGCCTGGCCGTGACGCCGAAGAGCGCCTTTTGAGTACGGACGAAGAACATCGACCCATTGTGTAATACCGGTCCGCTGTCGGCGTGCCAGTAAATAGCGGTGGTGCTGTTCGTGATGGTTTGCGCCATCTCCTTATCTGCTGGATCTTGCCCGAATGAATAAACCTGCCCCATACCAGTGATTATCTCGCTTAATCTCGCTTTGTTGCCGTGCGGTTGCATGCCGCGACTGATGGGCCGGATCTAGCCGGACTTCCAGATTGGCTTCCGGAACCAAGGAAAGCGACGGGTCACATGTGGGCTCCATGAGTCCAACTCGATCTCGAACCCGCGAGTGTGCAGAAGTCGAAGTGAGGCATGAGTCCCGTTCTGGGAAGCTTGGTGCCGGACTGGGTCCACTCCACGGTGCTATACTAAACCATATGGTTAAATATTCGGAGCGCCGCCTGGACGCGACTTTCGCGGCGCTTTCCGACGCGACCCGTCGCGGCATCCTGGCTCGGCTGGCCGAAGGGGAGGCATCCGTGAGCGAACTGGCCGCGCCGTATCGCATGTCGCTGCCCGCCGTGTCCAAGCACCTGCGGGTACTGGAAGGCGCGCGCCTGATCGTCCGCCGCAAGAACGGGCGCGTACATCGTTGCCGCCTGGCGGCGCGGCCCATGCGGAGCGCGTCGGAATGGATCGCGCAATACCGGCGATTCTGGGAAGGCCGGTTCGACGCGCTGTCCGCTTATCTCGAAACAACTCAAAAATCGGAGAATGCAAAATGACGAGCCAACCCGCGGGTCCCGAAACGCCGCTGTTGCAGATGCGCCGGGTGTTTCACGCGCCGCGCGAAAGGGTCTGGGCGGCCTGGACCCAGCGCGAACAACTGGAAGAATGGATGTGTAAGGACGTGCCCGCGCACAATCCCAAATACGTGGAGCTAGACGTGCGTGTCGGGGGGCGATACGCGATGGAGATTCCGTTGGCCGAAGGCAAATACGTGGGCCAGGGCATCTTTCGCGAAGTGCAGCCGCCGGAGAAGCTGGTATTCACGTGGTCGTGGAAGCGCGTCCCGGAGAAGCCTGGCGAGGATCTTGGCGGCGAGTCGCTGGTGACGGTGGAACTGTTCGATCGCGGCGGCTCGACCGAGATGCTGTTCACGCACACGGGCCTCGCGAGCGGGGAGAGCCTGGAGAGCACGCGCACGGGGTGGATGGGCTGCTTCGCGGTGCTGGAAGGGAGGTTGGCATGAGGTGGGGGGTTGCGATCTTGGCGCTGGCGGTATTCGCGGGGCACTCGCTAGCGCAGAGCGATGCCGTCGGCGCGTTCGACCGCTTGAAAGCGCTGGCGGGCACTTGGGAAGCGGACAGCCCCGCGGGCGGCAAGCTCACCGATACGATCGTGCTGGTTTCCAAGGGCACGGCGATCGAGGAGACCATCGGCATACCGGCGGACAACGAGGCGTCGCTTTACACGCGCGCGCCCGGCCGGATCGTGATGACGCATTACTGCGCGCTGACCGCCGGCGGGAATCAGCCGCGTCTGGAGGCGCCAGTGAAAGCGGCCAGCCAGGAAGAGTTCGTGTTTTCGTTTGTGAGTGCAACCAATCTGACGGCCGCGGGGGACGCGCATATGCATCGGATGGTGTTGCGGCTGAAGGACGCCAGTCACTTCAGTGAGGTTTGGACCAAGCGGGAGAATGGCAAGGACACGGTCTTTACGCTGGATTTTGTGCGGCGGTAAGCTTGGCGTCTCCCCGCGCGGTCCGTCATACAATGGACCTATGATTTTGCGTACCGCAATTCTAGCGCTGGCGTGCGCCGCGGCCTGCCCGGCCGATACGCTGACGTTGCGCAATGGCCAAGTGGTCCAGGGGACTTATATGGGCGGCACCGCCCGCACCGTCAAGATGCAAGTGGAGGACACCGTGAAAACCTACGACGTGACCGACATTGCCACGCTGCAATTCACCGTTCCGGCATCCACCGCTTCCGCCAAGCCCGGCACGGCCGGCGCCGGCGCACGGAAGGTGCCCGCGGACCCGCGGGAACATCTATAGGACGGCGCTTGCGGACAGCCCGCGCGCGCGCTTTGGCGGATAGGAAGCCGGAGATGGGCCCGGAATACCGGCGCTACACCAATCGCAAAGCGCCAAGTGCGGGTGGGGTAAGTCACCGGCGGTATTGCCCGCCGTCGTTGTATGATTGGTGAACGAACAGGCGCGATTACCGTGCAAACTGGCGAATTCACTACTCTCCCGCGACAATGCACCAACGGCAACCGGCAGGCTCTGGACGCCCTGCCCCCCATTGTCTATGCGGAGCTGCGGAAACTGGCGGTGTCCTTCGTGCGCAACGAACGGCCGGGCGGCACGCTCCAGCCCACCGCGCTGATTCACGAGGCCTACTTGCAGCTGCTGCAGCTCCTCATTGGCAACGCACGGCGGCATCGGGCGCAGAAACGTGGCGGCGGGAATCGCGCCGAAATGCAGGATGACACGCCCATTCCGGCGCAGCAGGCGGAAGAACTGCTGGCGGTGGACGAGGCCCTCGACCGGCTCGCCCGGCAGGACGATCGCAAGGCCAAGGTGATCGAGTTGAAATGCTTCGGCGGGCTCAGCCGCGAAGAGATCGCCGAAACGCTGGGGCTGCGGCGAGCGCTCTCCGGCAAGCCGTCCGGGAAGGCGGCATGGCCGAGCTGAACCCGGAACAGTGGGCCGAAGTCGAACGGCTCTTCGAGTGCGCCGTGGAGTTGCCGCCTGAAGAGCGCCTGGATTTCCTGGAGCGCGAATGCCGCGACCACGGCCTGCGGCAGGAAGTGGCCTCCCTTTTGGAACACTCCGGCGAGGGACTTCCATCGGCTGGCCAGGCGATTGCAGCGGCGGCCGCCGCGCTGGCCTTCGAAACCGATCCCGACGAACGTCTGATCGGCACGCGTCTGGGCCCCTACAGAGTGGAAGCCATCGCCGGCCACGGCGGCATGGGCGCCGTCTACCGCGCCTCGCGCGACGATGCCGAGTTTCGCCAGCGGGTGGCCATTAAGCTGGTGCGCGTGGCGGCCGAGTCGCCCAGCACTTTGCGGCGCTTCCGGCAGGAACGCCAGATCCTGGCACGCCTGTCGCACCCCAACATCGCCCGCCTTTTGGATGGCGGCTCCACGCCCGATGGCGTGCCTACCTGGTGATGGAGTTCATCGATGGCGAGCCCATCACGGCTTGGTGCGATCGCCAGTCGCTCCGCGTCGAACAGCGGCTGCGGCTCTTTCTGCGGGTCTGCGAAGGGGTGGACTCTGCGCATCGCGAACTGGTGGTGCACCGCGACCTGAAACCGGCCAATATCCTGGTGACCAAGGACGGCACGCCCAAGCTTCTGGATTTCGGTATCGCCAAACTGCTGGAGCCGGGCGCCGAGAACGAAGGCGCAACATTGACCGGCCTGCAAGTGATGACGCCGGGCTATGCCTCGCCCGAGCAAGTGCGCGGCGAGCCGGTTTCAACTGCGGCGGATGTCTACGCGCTGGGCCTCATTCTGTATGAGCTGCTGACCGGAAAGAAGGTCCAGCAGATGTCCACGAACACGCCGGATGCCATCGCCCGAGTGGTCTGCCATATGGAGCCGGCCGCGCCCGCGGTGCTGAAGCCGCAACTGGCGGGCGACCTGGACAACATCATCCGCATGGCCATCCGGAAGGAGCCGGAGCGGCGCTATGCCTCGGCCGGTCTCCTGGCGCGGGATATCCAGCGCCACCTGGAGGGCCGTCCGGTAATCGCGCGCCGGGATACGTTCGCCTATCGCGCGGCCAAGTTCGTGCGGCGCAACCGCATCGCGGTGACGGCCGGCGTTCTGATTGCCGCCAGCCTGGCCGGCGGGCTGGCCCTGCAGCATTGGCTCTCCCCCCGGCCCCCCCGCGTGTCGCAGGTGGTGCAGCTCACGCAAACAGGCCGGGTCGAGATGCAGTCCGGGCTGGTCACCGACGGCGCGCAGATGTATTTCACGGAGCGGTCCGGTGGCCGCTGGTGGCTAGCCCAGGTTCCGGTGACGGGCGGAGCGCCGGTTCGCCTGCTTTTGACCCGCCCCATCTCCGAACCGAACATATTGGATATCTCGCCCGGCCGATCCCGCCTGCTGGTGGCGGGCGAGACGGGCGCTGGAGACGATAGGCCTCTCTGGGCGATTCCGACAGCGGGCGGGACTCCGCGCCGGATTGGCGATGTGCTGGGCCGCGCCGGCGCGTGGTCGCCGGATGGCAGGCGCATCGTTTTTACCCGAGGCTCGGCATTATTCCGGGCCAACGCCGATGGCGCCGATTGCCGCAAACTGGTGGACATCCCCAACGGATTTTCCGTAGGTATCCGCTGGGGGCCCGCACACGGACCGGACGTTTTGCGCCTCTGCATAGCCAACGCCAAAACGTTAGAGGCTGAATTGTGGGAGGTGGCCTCCGACGGCTCCGGCCTGCATCCCTTGCGGCGCGGCCGGCCGGCCGGCGCGGGATTGCCCGATGGCGACTACGGCGGAGACTGGATACTCACTGGAAAGTATTACCTGTTCCCGTCGCGGCGCGGGCTGGTGTCCAGCCTTTGGTCCCTTGCTGAAAACCGGTCATGGCTCCCTCTATTCGACCGGCATCCGGTTCAGATCTACTCGACGCCCTTGGATTTCCAGGTGCTGGCACCCAGTCCGGACGGCAAGCGCGTCTTCTTTGCCGCCGGGCAGGAACGCCGGGAACTGTTGCGGTACGAACCAAAGCTAGGCCAGTTCATGCCCTATCTGGGCGTCCCCGGCCGGTGGGTCGCCTATTCGCCCGACAGGCAATGGGTGGCCTACGTCAGGGTCCCGGACGACACCCTTTGGCGCAGCCGGGCCGATGGCACAGATCGAGTGCAATTGACATCCCCGCCGATGCATGTGTATCTGCCGCGCTGGTCTCCCGATGGAACACGCATCGCCTTCGGCGGCAGCCGGGCCGCCGCGCCGCTCAAACTGTATGTGGTCGGCGTGAATCCATCCGGTGGCGGAGTTCCAGAGGCCATCACGCCCGGTCCTTTTGGCGAGGGCGACCCGAGTTGGTCCCCCGACGGGAACTCGCTGCTCTTCTCGCGCTCCATGCCGCGCGGAGTTTCGGGCCAGCCCGGGCTGTACATCATGGACTGGAAGACCCGCAAAACCGAATTGCTGCCGGGGCCGGACGGGCCGTTGCGGGCGGTTTGGTCGCCCGATCCGCGCTATATCGCCGCCAATTACGAAGGCACGAAAATCCTCCTGTTCGACTTCCGGACACGGCAGTGGACGCCGCTGGTAACCGGCGTTGGCCTGAGCCCCGTACATTGGTCCCACGACGGCAAGTACATCTATTATCAGGAGACGCTGGCCGGCGCGGACCAGCCTTTATCCCGCGTGCGGATCGGCGATGGCAAGCTTGGGCCGCCGCTGACCTCGCGGCAGATCCCGCAATCGAATGTAACCGCGTATGGACTTTGCGGCCTGGACCCCAACGATGCGCCGATTCGCCACGGTGCTGCGCAGCAATTCGGATATCTACGCGTTTGACGTGGATCTGCCGTAGCGCGTTAGGGGATGCTGACCGGGAATCCCGGCAGTCCCACGTCAAGCAGATAAACTCCCGGGTGAGAAGTAGGTACCGGGGGCTCCGCCGCGCTGAGAATGTACAGGTCGAGTATCGCGGCGCCGTTTCTGCCAAAGAGGACCGCGCTGGTGTTTTCCAGCCCGTCCGCCGCCGACGCGATGGTCTCCTGCGCGCCATTGGGGAATATCCGCACAACCGACAAGCTGGGCTCGGTAGCGACGTATAAGTTGCCCAACAGATCGAATGCGAAATCGTCCGGCGTCAGGTTACTCGCGTACACTACGGGAGTTCCGGCGCTGCCATTCTCCTCCATCGGGATACGGTAAATCGTTCCCTGATACGAAACGGAGACATAGAGGTTTTGCTGAAACAGGTCGAACTTGATGCCATTTGGCCCGGGCGCCTGCAAGCTGCCAGGAGCGTGCATATCCAGCCAGATCTCAGGTGTACCTCCGAAAGCGCTCACCCGCCACACATAGCCGAGAAAGGCATCCGCGAGGTAAAGGTTGCCCAAAAAATCGGGGGTCATGCCGTCGAGGCCCGCCCCGACTGGGAACGTAGCGAAGACCTGTTGGGACTGATCCGGGTGTACGACGTAGATTACGGAATTCTGCCCAACAGGGTCATATGCGACGAATAGATCGCCGGTGTTGTCGTCGATCGCAAGGCCCGCGGTAAGGCTTCCCGGGGCGCCGTTGAAGGTAGCGTAAGTAGTCTGTACTCCCTCGGGAGTAATCTTTTGAACTTCATTGCTGAGAAGCAAGCTGACGTATAGGTTATTGTTGCGGTCGATGACGATGTTTTCCGGTATTTGGGATTTCGTGGGGTCAAAGGTCGCAACAGTCGTGAGTTTGGCGCCTTGCGTGGGTGGCACAGTGAGCAACACAAGGGCGGCGAGTAAGCGGATCTTCGGGCGTTTCATCTTTCTGAGTCTCCTTTTTGGTTTCCGATCTGTTTGCGGCGCCTGCGCCGCTCATACATACATGCGCCAAACAAGGAGAAACGGCTAACCTCATTTATTCATTTTCGGCCTTGGCCATTCCCGCCTCGTTTTGCACATGTCTGAATGATGACGAAAACGTCGCCACCAAATTCAAGAACGAATCAGCAGAGGAATCTAAACCGATGACACACCATACATTAAGCAGCTTACGCATTCTCCGGCTGAGCAGAGGCGTCGCGCTTTGCGCGATGCTGGCCTTGGCCAACGCGGCCTACGCGCAACCAGCCGCACCAGACGCCACCAAGCTGGTCATTACAAGGGCCGGCGTGAATCCAGCGACGGGCCAGCTCGTCATTCAGGGCACACAACTGATCCCCGCCTCCGGGCCGCCCAAGGTCCAACTCGATGGCGCCGGGTTGTCGCTGGTGTCCTATAGCAGCGGTCAAATCGTCGCCGTATTTCCGACGACCCTGAACTCCATTGGAGGCACTTTCCTGTTGAAAGCGATCGCCGGCGGTACGGCGACGTTCAACCTGGCGGTCGGCGCAACCGAGTTGAATTTGCCCTTCGCCGGTAGCGCAGCCTCCACTTCCACGGCCTTCAGCATTGCCAACACCGTGGGTGTGGGGATGACGGTCCAAGGCGGCGCCGGGACCGGCACGACCGGCGCGGCGGGCGTGACCGCCCAAGGAGGAGGAGGGTCCGGCGCGGTTCAAGGCGGTCCGGCCTTTTATGGCGTTGGCGGCAGCGGCGCCGGTGAAAATGGGGGTGTCGGCGGCGGCGCCGGGATTGAAGTCGGCGGAGGCGCGACCAGCACCATGGGTTCGACGGCCGGCCCGGGCGCTATTGTGTTCGGAGGTGCGGGCGCGGCGGGCGTATCGTCGGGCGGCATCGGAATCCTGGTTTACGGGGGCGCCGGCTTGTCCGGAGCCAATGGCATCGACTCCACTGGAGGGGACGCCCTCGCTGGCTGCTCTACCGCGTGTTACGGGGGGACGGGCGGCTTGTTCGTGGGAGGCGGGGCAGGTGGCGCGGACGAAGCCGGCGGAGACGGCGTCGATGCTTATGCCAGCGCGCCAGGCGGCTCCGGCATCTACGCGCAGGGCTGCGCCTCCATCACTGTCGGGTGCGCGTCTCTCTCCGGCCTATTCGAAAACGGCGATGTGCTGGTGAACGGCAATCTTTCCAAGTCCGGCGGATCTTTCCAGATCGACCATCCGCTGGACCCGGCCAACAAGTACTTGTATCACTCCTTCGTCGAATCCCCGGACATGAAAAACGTCTACGACGGCACCATCGTCACCGACGGCGGGGGCCACGCCACGGTCACGCTGCCCGGCTGGTTCGAAGCGCTGAACAGCGATTTCCGCTATCAGTTGACGGCGATCGGCCAGTTTGCCCATGCCATCGTGGCTACCGAGATCGACGACAATATGTTCACCATCCGGACGGACAAGCCGAACGTGAAAGTCTCCTGGCAAGTGACCGGCATCCGGCAAGACGCCTGGGCCAAGACGCATCGCATTCCCGTGGAGGTTGAGAAGGCCAAGGCGGACCAGGGTCATTATCTGCACCCCGAGTTGTTCGAGCATGCAGGCGAACCGAGCATCGCCGCGCTGCATCATCCCCGTCCGAACGAGCGCCCGCAACCGGCATTATTGGTTGTCGAGCAGCCTCTGCTTCAGCTTCGGAATATCCAGGCTGCAAAAGGTTGGACGCCCACCCTGCCGGGGGTGGGCGCGGCCGTCATTGCCGAATTCCATGTACGGTTCGGCGCCGGCGGCGTAGGGGCGCCACTGCGGAAGGCCGCCGCCATTCGGATCGCCGGTCTTGGCGAAGTTGGTCCAATAGGTCCGGATGGCGTTGGACAGATCCTCATCCAGTTTCGCGAAACGCAGCCAACTCCACACCGGATGATGCAACGCTCCGAAAACATAGGGCAGTTCGAGGCTGTGAAAGGACCCCAGATCGCCTTCTCCCTTGCCGGGTATGGACCGGTGGAACCGATACACGAACGATAGGTGTCCGGCGGCGGCGTTGAGCGTGGCCATGGCGGCCGCCGGACACGTCATCAGGGCATCGTTCAGCCAATCGTCGGCGGCGGCGGTGCGGCCCATGTGCGTGTCGATGGCGTAGGCGGCCATGGCGATGGGCGCCATGTGTCCGTAGCTGATGTGCAGCGCCTTCAAGGGTCCCGAGTCGGCGGCCGAGGGAACCCCGGCTGCACCGCGAAAGGCGCTGGCTTCCCGCCCGTTGTTGCCGATCATCAGGCCGGCGGGCTGCTGGGCGCCAGCGGCGAAAACCGCTTGCGGAGTGCGTGTGAGGACCCAGCCATCCAATGCAAATTCGGGATTCGGTTCCCGTTTGGCGGCCTCCTGGGCGGCTTTGAAGATGGCATCCGCCGGCAGACTGCGCAGGCGCTCAATGGAGGACGCGCCAGCCAATCCGGCAAGGCGCTCTCCGAAGCGCTCCGCCTGCCGAAGACTGTGCGCATAGCCGATGCCGACCACAGGGCCGCTCTCCATGATGGCGCGCGCGAACAGCCCGCCGGCTAGCGGGGAACACATCAACATGCCCGCATCGATGGACCCGGCGGATTCGCCGAAGACGGTCAGGCGCGCAGGATCGCCGCCGAACTTCGTAATGTTGTCGTGTACCCAGCGCAGCGCGGCGATCTGATCGAGCAGTCCGTAGTTGCCGGAAGAGTGGTGCGGCGATTCGCGGGTCAGTTCGGGGTGCGCGAAGAAGCCTAGCGGACCCAGCCGGTAATTGACGGTCACCACCAGCACGCCATGCTTGGCGAGTTCCGCGCCATCGTAGCCCGATTCGTTGCCGCTGCCGATCCGGTTGGACCCGCCATGCATCCAGAACATCACGGCGCGCGGCTCCTTCACGGGCCATTCGGGCGTCCAGACGTTGAGGTAGAGACAGTCTTCGGAAAGGTCCCATTTGGGCGTCGCGAGGGTCTCGCCATAGCGGCGCGCCAATGGGGCAAGGAAGGCGCCGGTGCCGATCGGATTTTGAACGCAGGCGGCCGAGTAGCGCGTGGCATCCCGCACGCCAGACCAGGGCTTGACGGGTTGCGGCTCACGCCAGCGTAGCGCGCCTACGGGCGGTTCGGCGAACGGAATCGCTTTGAACACGGCACCGGGCGACGCGAGGTAGCCGCGCACCGCGCCGCCCGTCACGTTGACGGTTGGTACGGACTGGGCGAAGGCTGCAAGGGCGAATGACAGGAGGCTGGCAGAGGACAACTTCACGCTTTGCGCTCCACGTGACCGCCGAACTGGAAGCGCATCGCGGAAAGCAGCTTATCGGCGAAGTCTTCCTCGCCGCGGGAGCTGAAGCGCTGATAGAGCGCGGCGCTGAGGACCGGCGCGGGCGTGGACTCGTCGATGGCCGCGCTGATGGTCCAGCGGCCTTCGCCGGAATCGGAGACGCGGCCGGAGAAACCGGACAGATCGGACTGCTGGAACAGAGCGATGGCGGTGAGGTCGAGCAGCCACGAGGCCACCACGCTGCCGCGCCGCCACACTTCGGCGATGTCAGCCAGATTCAGGTCGTATTGGTAGTTTTCGGGATTGCGCATGGGCGCGGTCTCGGCGTCGGCAATGCGGCTCTGCTTGCCGACGTTAGCGTGCTTCAGAATGTTGAGGCCTTCGGCATACGCGGCCATGATGCCGTATTCGATCCCGTTGTGCACCATCTTGACGAAGTGCCCAGCGCCGGACGGGCCGCAATACAGATAGCCTTCTTCGGAGGTGCCGCCGGCCTTCTCGCGCCCCGGCGTTCGTTCGGCGCTGCCGCGGCCGGGCGCCAGCGTCTTGAAGATCGGATCGAGATGCTGCGCGATTTCGGGCTCGCCGCCGATCATGTGGCAGAAGCCGCGCTCCAATCCCCAGACGCCGCCGCTGGTGCCCACGTCTACATAGTGGAGACCTTTGGCTTGCAGTTCCTTGGCGCGGCGGATGTCGTCGATGTAATAGGAATTGCCGCCGTCGATGACGATGTCGCCGCTTTGCATGCGGGCGGATAGGTCGGCGAGGGTGGCGTCCACGGCGGCGGCGGGGATCATCAGCCAGACGGCGCGCGGCGGGTGCAGCGCTTTCAAGAAGTCCGCGAGCGTGGCGGCTCCGGTGGCGCCTTCGGCGGCGAGTTTTTCGATGTTTGCGGGATCGTGATCCCAGACTACGCATTGGTGTCCGCCGCGCATCAGACGGCGGACCATGTTGGCGCCCATTCGGCCTAGGCCGATCATCCCTAGCTGCATGTGAGTTCTCCTTTCTTTAGGGTAGCTTAAGAAGCGGGGCTTAAGCCCCGCGCGGGACTAAAGCGACCGCTGGCGATTGCCATGCTTGAAACTGCCGACGTGGCGCAGGTGAGCGCAGTTCGCCGATACATGCTTTCCCTTCGACACTAATGCATAATAGTCAAGCAGCCCATGCCGCCGCGCATCTTCATCTCCTACGCCCACAGCGACGGCGTCAACCTGGCCGAGCAGCCTGCCGTCCGACCTGCAAACCCTCGGCCTCGACGCATGGCTGGACCGCCAGCGCCTGAAAGCGGGCGACCGCTGGACGAAAAGAATCGAAGCCGCCCTCGACCGCGCCGAGGTCGTCCTCGCGCTCCTCTCGGACGGCTCCTTCAAGTCCGACATCTGCCGCGCCGAACAAGGCTGGGCGCTCGACGCCGGCAAGCGTGTGATTCCCCTGAAGGTGCACCGCGATACCAAACCGCAACTTCAGCTCCATGGAATCCAGTGGCTCGATTTCAGCGATCCGGCGAAGTACGCCGAGCGCTTCCAGGATCTCGTGGAGAGCATCGGCGAACCCGGCCACGCAGCCATCGCGTCGCCCAACCCGCAGCCGCGTTACAACACCTGCTATAACAACGCCCCGCCCCTCCCCGACAACTTCGTCGACCGCCCCAAAATCCTGACCGCCCTCAGCAACGCCCTCTTCCAGGACGCGCCGAACCGCAACATCGCCCTCAATGCCCTCCAAGGCATGGGCGGCATCGGCAAGACCGTCCTCGCCCAGGCGCTCTGCCACGACGAAGTCGTGCGCCACGCCTACCCGGACGGCATCTTCTGGTTCACCATCCGCAAAGAATCTCGCCTGACGTTCGACCAGCGCATCGAAGCCGTCCCCGGTCTCGCCCAACTCCTCGGCGCGTGCAAGGGTGAGGACGCCTGCATCGCCCAATACCGCAACGCCTTCCGCGACCAAGCCGCCCTGATCGTCCTGGACGACGTCTGGCACGCCGCCGACATCGAACCGTTCCGCACCGAATCGCCGCGCTCGCGCCTGCTCGTCACCACGCGCGATACCGGCATCGCTCCCACGTTCGGCGCGCGCGAATTCACCGCCGCACTCCCCATGGGACCTGGATTCCGGCCGCGCTCTGCGCAGGTTGGACCAACCACGAAGTCTGGATCGACCAATCCCGCTTCACCCCCCAGCGCCGACTGGGAGCGCCAAATCGACGACGCCCTCGACCAAGTCTCCGCCAACTCGGTCCGCCCGACGGAGCAGTAGCCGTCTGCGTAAAGACGCCGTCATTACAATCTGCTATCCTGATTTCAGGTGACCCAATGCCCGTTGCCGCCCGCCAAGCCGCCAAACGCGAAGCGCTCAACATCCGTATCAAGCCGCAGATCCGCGAATTGATCGACAGAGCCGCCGAACTCTCCGGCAAGAACCGCACCGATTTTGTCCTGGATGCCGCCCGACGCGCCGCCGAGGACACACTGCTGGATCGCACCGTTCTTACCGTCAGCCCTGCCGCATATCGGCAGTTCCTGGCCCGCCTGGATGCTCCGCCGCGCCCGAATAAACGCCTGCTCAAGAGTATGCAAGCACGCGCACCCTGGGAGTGAGTGTGCCTCTCTCGCCGCCCGAGCCGTTGGCCGAACATCATGAACTCGACAGTTTCGCTTCTGGCGAAGCCACGCTGGACGACTGGCTTCGCCGCCGCGCGCGTGCGAACCAGTCCAGCGGCGCCTCCCGCACCTACGTAGTCTGCGAAGGCAAGCGCGTAGCGGGCTATTACGCCTTGGCCTCGGGCGCCATATCTCAATCCACCGTACCAGGCAGGTTTCGAAGAAACATGCCGGATCCGATCCCCGTCGTCATCCTCGCCCGTCTGGCGGTGGACCGCACCCACCACGGACACGGGCTCGGCCGCGCCATGTTTCGCGATGCCGCGCGGCGCGTCGCTCAAGCCGCCGACACCATCGGGATCCGGG
>Ga0302324_100005413_pt1 | contig 27823 bp, 18 predicted proteins | sample Palsa_T0_1_FD_201949 | JGI IMG/M metagenome (GOLD analysis project Ga0302324, IMG submission 201949) | Peat permafrost microbial communities from Stordalen Mire near Abisko, Sweden - Palsa_T0_1 | ecosystem: Environmental > Terrestrial > Soil > Palsa > Peat permafrost | place: Sweden: Abisko...
TGGTGCGGATCCACCTGGAAGAAGATGTTGCGAAAAGTTTTCACTTCGATACGGCGAGCGGAATCGATTTCAATCGCGCCGGCACTCCGCTGATGGAAATAGTTTCCGAACCGGACATCGCGTCACCTGAAGAGGCTTTCGCCTACCTGGCCTCACTGAAACAGGCATTGATCTATGGTGGCGTCAGCGATGCCGATATGGAGAAAGGCCAACTGCGCTGCGACTGCAATGTTTCTGTCCGAAAGAAGGAGGAATCGAGGTTTGGTACCAAGATCGAACTGAAGAATCTTAACTCGATCAGTGGTGTGCGCCGAGCCCTGGCGTACGAAATTAACCGTCAAATCGATGTCCTGGATCGTGGCGAGACGCTGCACCAGGAGACGCGTCGCTGGGACGATGATCTGGGTGAAACGTCTTTGATGCGTACGAAAGAATCCGCGCACGACTATCGCTATTTTCCTGACCCGGATCTTTTGCCGGTGAAGACGGAAGAATTCATGCAGGAAGTCAGGGCTCTTCTCCCAGAGTTGCCTTGGGAGAAACGAGCGCGCTTCGTCCGTGAGTACGGTGTCAGTGAGTACGATGCCGGGGTCTTGGCGGACGACTTGGAGTTATCGGCCTATTTCGAGGCGGCTGCGGAGAGCGCACCCAAGCCCAAGGCTGTTGCTAACTACGTTTTGAACGATTTGCTCAGCGCGCTGGGCGCGGCGAACCAGCCGATCGGCGCTTGCCCGATCCCTCCGAAACAGTTAGGCAACTTGGTCGCCATTATCGATGCCGGGAAAATCAGCAGCAAACAGGGGAAGGATGTTTTCGCGGAAATGTTCGCCACTGGAAAGGCGCCAGGGCTCATCGTTGAGGAGAAAGGATTGAAACAGGAGAGCGACATCGGAGCGATCGAATCGCTCTGTCGCGAAGTGACTGCCGCCAATCCTAAGTCTGTCGAAGACTACAAGGCCGGAAAAGTTGCAGCGATCAACTTCCTGAAAGGGCAGGTCATGAAGCTTTCCAAGGGGAAGGCTAATCCGAATCTTGTTGGCGAGATCCTGGTGAAGCTGTTGGAGTGAAGCATGGTGACCAGAAGCCGGTGTTCCGAGCTCTAGGGATTCCGGACGGCGCTCGTCCGGTTTCCTTCAAGCTTGGCTTTGATCCAGTCGTCGATCGCCGGCAACGTTTTTGTTTTGAGCTTTATTTTGAACCGAATTTCGTTAGTGGAGTTCTCCAGCTCGCGAAAGGCAGCTGGCGGAAGATTTGACTGCGCGAAAGCTAAGACCTCGTCAGCTCGCTGATTGTCGGTGAACCCGGTCGCGATCAACGAAAGCAACCGGGTTTCACCAAGCGATCCGAACCGCACCTGCATTTCTTTCAGATGGGCGATGGCGAACGACCATGCGATGTCCGGGTGTTCGCCTTCCACCGCAAAAGATTCGAGGACCAGAGACGCGTCGCCGGGCTTCACTTTATCCGACACAAGGTATTGCAAGGTTTCCTGCGCCAATTCCGGATCGAGGGCCGCACCGAGCGCTCGCAGATACATCCGCTTTTCCTCGACGCTCCGTGTATTCCCTGCCATGGACAAAAGCTCGCGGTTGACGGTTTGTGAACTGTAGCGACCGACGATCGCGATTACGGCAGACCGCAGGTTCGGCACAAGCGATGACCGGTTTTCCCGGTAGCTTTCGAATCGCTTGATCGCCTCGTCGATGACATCGCGGTCGCCAAAGAATCCCAGCGTCTCAATCAGAATCGCCCGATAGCTCTGAGTTTCGGCATCTTCGCCTGCTTTTTCATCCCAGCCCAGTTCCCGAAATTTCGGACCGAAGAGGCTGCAAATGTACTTTTGATAGGCTTCACGGCCCGGTCGGCCTTGCTCGAGGCGATCGACCAGTCTCAAAGCGCCCATCCTTTCGGCCGTCCCAAGAGCGCTTTGCCACACCGCATAGCTATCGTCACCACGCAGCTCTTCAAGAAGGTCGAAATAGGAGGATGCGGGCAGACCACTGGATTCAACTAGCGCCCAAGTGTCTGTGAGAAGGTTAAGGCGATCGCTTTCCGGGAGCCTTTCGACGTTCCTTTGCAAATCATTGAAAAGCGCCGGCTCATACAGCACTCGGAAATAACCGACGTTTCCGGCATTCGCCTGAAGAAGGCCGGCGCAATCCATCAGGTCGAAGCTTTTGGAGAGTTTATCCAAGAGGGCGTATTCGACGTCATTTGAGCTCAGGCCCGATCGAATGCCCACCGGAACGCTCCATTGCAGGGGTGTTTCCTCTCCTTGAACGAGAACGAAAGGCGCCTGCTCGAGACTGATGACCCGGTTCCCGTTCACGCATTGTGTTGTGATCCGAATTAAAGGGAATCCAGGTTGATCCGTCCACCCAACCACGATCTTCCTAATCGGTTTGCCGGTTACCCTTTCGATTGATGCCCAGAGATCTTCGCTCGCTGTCCCTGAGCCCTGGTGCATCGCGAGATACGCTCGGACACCGTCGCGAAAGGGACCTTCGCCGACAAAATTTTCGAGCATCCGAAGCAAGAGCCAGGGCTTCTGACTCGTGATCACGTCCGAAACGTTCGTGCTCCGCTCCGCGCCGGCGGCAGAGGGTTGAATCGCGTGACTTGCTTCTCTTGCGTCGAACGCCATCGCAGCCTCTTTCTCAACGGCGGTGTGCAACCAAATTTTCCACTGCGGATTGAAATGGTCGGCGGCTTTTTTTGCCATCAAAGACGCGAAACCTTCATTCAGCCACTGACTATCCCGTGAAGTCATTGGCACGAGGTCGCTATACCATTGGTGCGCAAGGTTATGAGCGATCGCCAAAAAGATTCTCTGCCGCGTGGATTCGTAACTGGTCTCCGGGTCACAGAGCAGGGTGTCTTCGTCATAGACAATTCCACCCCAACTTTCCGTGGCGTCGTCGACGTCGGATGGGAGAGCGATCTGATCCACCTTTAAAAGCGGAAAAGGAACCGCAAAATAATCGTTAAAAAAAGGCAGAAGTTGCTTGGTTACCTCCATCGCATACTTCCCCAACTCCTTCTTTCCGGACGTCGTTACGATCCGAAGTTTCACTCCGGCAACTTCGTCATCAAGCCATTCGAGTTTCCCACACGCAAGGAACACCATGTCGCTCGCGATAAGCGGCGTTTTTTCGAACACGACAATCTTCTGATCCGGTCCAAGCGGTTGCTCCACAAGGACCGGCATATTCGATAGGACCGTATTTTGCTTCCCGGTCTTGATGCTTAATTGGAAGGTAGCCCGAAATGCTGGTCCATCCCAACATGGAAAGATGCGTCTTGTATCGGCTGTCCGCAGCACCGTCGCCAAGAGTTGTTCGACTGCACCGCACCCCACATTGTACTGCTGGATGAACAGTCCATGCGGGTCTTGGTTCATCCTGCTCTGAAACTTGATCGACAGCGTGTAGTTTCCCGCCTGCAACACACTCTTGAACTCGAACGAGACTGTTTGCTGAGTCGAATCCAACTGCCCGATGAGTTCCTCCACGCGATCACCGATCTCGATTCTTGCCTCAGCGATTTGTGTATCTAACGCATTAAGAACGATCCGGTGCGTCGGTTTGAGTACTTCAATTTCAATCGACTCGACACCATCCGTAATCCGCGTCTCGAAGTTTGGATCGAGGTGGATCAGGTAACTACGTGGTACAACATCGTTTGGCAGACCAGCCGCGGCCGATCGATCGCTGAGTCCGTCTTCGGCGTGCGATGCGGCCGCGAATAAACCAAGCAAAAGCAACGCGATCGGTCTGCGCATCAGCAAAACTTCCGTGGGGGAATTGCGGAACATCGAGTGTTTCTTCGGAAATTACAAACACAGCGAGTGCTGCATCGTACACGAATTCTTATTGCGTGCGATGCAGGCTGTGTCAGCAGAATTCTCCGGCTAGACCGAAAAATTCCGCAGCAGCCACTCGCGATACGCGATCGGCGAAATCTCCGACGGCTTGATTTCAGAGCGACCACCCCAGAAAACGTTCGTGTACGATACCGGGATTCCACAGGCTGCAAGGTGCCTGTCTATCGCCGCTTTGTGCTCAAGCAGACGCTGCTTTTCGGTGCCGTGAGCCACCGCCATGATGTTCACGTTTCCGAATTCTTTACCGGCTTCCCGCCAGTAACAGTGGGTGAGGATTTCGTGACGGCCGACCTCGGATCCGGCCTCGAGTTCCATCCCGGGGGGCACAGCCCAATGAAACAGCCCGTTAAATCGAGTCACTCGGATCCCTCCACCCGAAGGTTTTACGTGCTCAAGGAACGTCGAAAATCTTCCGATGATCTTTCGCCGGTTGAGATCTTCGGCCACAGAGAAGAAGATTTCCAAAGGTACGTCTACCGCTTTCGCCCGGTTTTCCCACGGGTTCGCCGCGATCTCCTCAATCGTGAATTCCTTCTTCAAAGAGGTCAGAACTCTCCATTCCAGGTCATTCAGGTCCACGATCTCGGTCCGAATCATTTTTGCCGGTCGATCACCCCGTGAACCGGGTTGAATCGTCTTCCGTCGAACGTGTCCGACGCCAAGGGTGAAGATCCCTTTCGCCGGCATGATTTTGACTTTCTCGCCGCCGACCTCTTTCAGCAGAATCCTTGTGTGCCTGTCGAGTCCAAAGCCCTTTGGAACCTTCACGGTCGTCCACAACTTGTACTCGCTTCCAGCAATCTCCGAATCGGTCGATCGAATTACCACATGACCAGAAAAAGGATCTTGCCGAAACATGTAATCAAACGCCGACTCGATCTTTTCAGGGGGCACTTTCCATGCGATCAGCGCTCCCTCCGCAAGGTTTGTTGCCAGGAGTGTTTGGCGGACCCGTCGAATCGTTCCCGCACTCAGCATCGCCTTGATCCGGTCCAAAACTGAACGCTCGTCGATTCCGGACAACCTGGCAATTTCCTTGAACGGTTCGCGGACAAATCCCTGGATCTGGTCTTCCGACACCGCGAGGATTTTGGAATTGACGGCGTCTGTGTGCTCAGTGGCAATCATTCGCGGCGCAAGCTAACACAGAAGTTTGGAAATTTTGAGGAGCAGGTCGTGAAAAACCGCAGGAGAGGAAAGATTCCCATTCCTGTCCTTCACTGTCCGCTCGTTGAAATTTCTAAATGGCTTTTTCGCCCGTCTCGTCGGTCCGAATGCGAATCGCTTCTTCGACCGCATAGACGAAAACCTTTCCGTCACCGATCTTGCCGGTTTTGGCGGCTTTCACGACTGCGATCGTTGCATTCTCCACCATGCTGTCGCCAAGGACCACCTCAATCTTGATCTTTGGCAGAAAGTCGACGGTGTATTCGCTCCCTCGATAAATCTCCGTGTGACCTTTTTGTCGCCCAAAGCCTTTGACTTCGGTTACCGTCATTCCCTCGATTCCGAGGTCAGATAACGCCTCTTTGACCTCTTCGAGCTTGAAGGGTTTGATGATCGCTTCAATTTTTTTCATATCGCCGCTGTGACTCCATGCGCTGCCATCCGAGCATCCCACATTTATTAATTACGATTTAAAATGTACTGTCAGGCGCGCGGTTCTGATATCACTTTTAAGGCGCTCCTAGGAGATATACCCCTCTTCCCCATGTTCGGAGAGATCCAGACCGTTTGATTCGACCTCGGGTGATACGCGTAAACCGATGATCAGCTTCAGCACAGAGCCGATGATAAAGGTTGCCACAGTCGCCAGCACGATGGTGAAAATCACTGCTTTCACTTGGGAGAAAAAGAGCGACGAGAGCAATTCGTCCTTCAAATTGTGGTTGACCTCTTTTGTAGCTAGGATTCCGGTCAGCAGTGCGCCCATCGTTCCGCCGACTCCGTGGACACCGAACGCGTCGAGTGCATCGTCATATTTAAGGGCCGGCTTCAAAGCGGACACGGCAAAGTAAGGAACGACACCAGCCAGAAACCCGATAATCACCGCGCCGGTCGCGTTCACAAATCCGCATGCCGGGGTGATGACCACGAGTCCAGCCACGGCGCCGCTGCAGTACCCTAAAACGCTTGCCTTGCCGTGCAGGACTTTTTCCAAGAGGGCCCAGGTAAACGCGCCGATGGCTGTCGCGAGCGTCGTCGACATGAACGCGTTCGAGGATATCACGTCCGCGCCGACCGCGCTTCCCGCATTGAAGCCGTACCAGCCCACCCACAGCATCGACGTTCCAACCATACACAAAACCATGCTGTGCGGCGGCATCGGCTCCTTATTTAAACCGTGACGCGGGCCCAGGATCAGGCAGAGGATAAGGGCACTCCATCCGGAACTCATATGGACGACTGTCCCACCGGCAAAATCGATCGCTTTGATAGTGGAACCAGCATTCCAGATTCCGTTCATGAAACCTGTGATTCCCCACACCATGTGGGCCATCGGAAAGTAAACAAGAAACATCCAGAAGGTGATGAAAATCATTAGCGTCCAATATTTCATCCGCTCGGCGATCGCTCCCACGATCAGCGCAGCTGTGAGGACTGCGAACATCAACTGGTACATCGCATAGACATTCTGCGATACCCAGTACCCATAGTCTGTGTTCGGGACGGAATTGACCCCGGCAAGAAAAAAATATTCCGATCCGCCGAAGAAAGGATTGTTGAAGCTTTTTCCGAATACCAGGCTGTAGCCGAAGGCCCACCAGAGGACCGTGACCAGGCCTGCGATGCCAAAGCATTGAGCGAGGACCGACAAGACGTTCTTTCTTCGGACCAGACCACCATAAAACAGCGCCAACCCTGGAAGTGTCATGAACAGGACGAGCGCCGCGGAAGTCATCATCCAGCCATTGTGACCTGGCCCCGGCGTACCAACCGTCGCCATCGTCAGGTCCCGAGGAATATTGCCATCCTTGTCCTTGAGCGAGGCGGTGGGATCAGCGTTCGTCACATAGGCTTCCAGTCCTGCCACCCGCTGTTCCAAAGTTGGCATTGGCGCACTGGGAGTCGGCGCCGCCGCCGGCGCGGTAACGGCTGCTGGCACCGCTGGCGCTGCAGGTGCTTCAGCTGCGGTGGGCGTGGGCGACGCGTTTGTGTCTTCAGCCAGCACGGTTCCCCGGCTCGCACATACGAGAATAGCAACAGTCCCTAAAAGGGTCAGCAACCGCATTTTTTTGGGGCCGTTCAGCATAATCTGGATCGTGATTTCACCTGTGGTTTTGGCTAAGGCGCGACGGAGAAGACTTTCCATTCTGCCAAAAAGCCTTAAGAACCACCGGAAGGGTAACATTACGGGGGTTTAACACGACTGTCAGCATCGCTCGTGCCACTTGGCAATACATAACGTGATGCAGACCTTTCCTGCCACGCGATCGTGCCGGTTCGGCCAAGAGGGTCAAGTCGATTGCTATTGAGCAAAATGCGACAATCTGCTTTAATTTGCGCAAGCTACCGGGTTTTGCGTCGATTGACTAGCGCGAGTTGCAGAGTTCCCTGCAGTTGACCCTGGCCCCGAAACGATTTAATAAGGCAGCGTCCGCAGGAAACTCGGATCAGGCACGGTTAGCTTAGCGGTAGAGCGACTGGTTTACACCCAGTAGGTCGGGGGTTCGATTCCCTCACCGTGCATATTGTTGATTTTGAATGACTTGCATTTAAATGTGCGGGCGAGCGAAGGTGCCTTTGAGGTAATCTGGATTGGCACCCACGTCGGCAAACCACTCCCGTCTCTCCGGTACTGCCCAAGTACCAGATCGACCTGCCGAACCCTGATTAATCTGCTCGGCAGCATCACAGAACGGAAGGCGGCTTTCAGGTCTTGGATCAGTTCGCGAATTTTGCGAGGCGTCAGGAAATCGAACAAGTTCACCCCAAATCTGGCAGCCTAGCAGCGGCACTGGCGAGCACCTCTTTACCGACACGTCGTCGGACGATGGGCAACGCTTCCAGATATCGGCGTAAGGGTGGGGCATCGGTAAGATCATCACTTTATCCGTCTTCCGGGTTGTAAGCCCAATCTATCGACATTGCTCCGTGGCGAAAAATTTCAAGAATGACAGACTACAAGGCCGCGCATTCGATTTCAATGGCGACCCCAACCCAAAGAAGCTATGGATCAACGCAAGAAAACGCCGGCTCGCAATCCAATTCTTACAGATTTGCTCTACTTGATTATTGGCGGCTGCATATTCGTGGCTGGCACATTGGCTTGGAAGCATTTTCACCGCGAGAGCGCTCGCCAGGACGATGTAGAATCTCTTGAGTTGGCGCAAAGATTGACTGATCACTGACACCTAAAGATCGTCCACCAATGATTCAGGAGCAGCGACGGGGCGCGTGGAGTCGACTGTGGACCACCTGGTGGACGTGGACGGGCGGATGGAGAAGAAGCAGCATATGCGCTGGACCAGAAGCGGCGCGCAGATATTGTTTCATGCGCGCTGTGCGCTAATCAACGGCGAACTGGGCAAATACACCCGGTTGGTCGGTAAATATTCGGTGAAGACGCTCAGGCTTAGCGCGTGAGCATCTCTGGTCCACGGGGGGCCGCTCCAAGTTCCAGATCACGTTAGTCATTAGCTCATCCGCGCCTAGAAGGATTACGCTGACTTTTTGGACGATTCTGCTACGCCTCAAAAGTGGCCTTTCCGGAATGGGGAAGCGTACGGTCCAGTGCCTCCGCACCCGAATCAGGAAGCCAGTCGATGGAGCCGGGAAAGTATTTCCTGACGATCAAATCCCGCGATTAGATTCATATATTTGAACTCTAAAACGTGATGATAATTAATGTGGTGGACGTTTCGCTGATCGACATAATCCAGGTAGTCCAACCCGTCTATTGCGTAAATGCATGGAAAAATTTGCGTAAGCCGCTCTCGAAATTCCGGGATAGAGATCCGCCTGTAGATGTTAAGACACCAATGGTTCATCTCTAGAAACACAATGGGCTTATAGGTGTTCAGAATATCTTTTGCCCCGGCAAATACCTCCAACTCAAAGCCCTCCACGTCGATTTTCATGAAGTCTAGACGATCAAGCGAGAGATCAGAGAAGATATCGTCCAACCGCTTGACCGGAACGCGGTGGGAAAAATGATCATTGGCCGTTATCGTGTAGTTATCGGCAACGAAAGAACACGCGAAATTGCTGGGGTGGCCCTGCATCAGTACGGCGCCTTCACTGCTGCCCAGCGCGAAATTGAATATCTGGATGTTGCGCGAACCAGATTGAGCCACGTTCTGTTTGAGGTATTGAAAGTTTCGTGGAACCGGTTCGATGGCAGCGATCTGGCCGCGCGTGCAAATCCGTGAGAGTGCAAGCGCGGTCATGCCAATGTTTGCGCCAACGTCGAGAACACGCGAGGCCTTCCCGCAAAGCAGCTCAAACAGCGTAACGGTATTTGGTTCGAATTCGTCCCCGATGTCGCGGAGGTAATTGTCCTCCCCATAGACCGCGAACCTCTTCCCGGAAATTTTGACATCCTTGGCGTTCGCCGTTGTTCCCGATTTTTCAATAGCGGTAGAGATCATTTTGATTGGTTTGTGAATTGTTTTTCGGCGCCTGATGATTTCGACCGATTTTCGGGCCGCGTCCAGCGCCGAATAAATTCAAACCCCTCCGGTCCGGAACATCCAAAAAAGGAGGAAAAGGCCGGATGTCCGGCCGATAGTCGCTGGTGCAACCGATCCGGTACAGTTTGAAATCGCCAGAGAGAGCGTTTGATCCGAGAGGGCTTCTCGTATTCGTCTGCAATCCCTTGCGTCTCTTTTTGGTTTTTGCGTTGGAGGTTTTTTCGGCGACCGGATTGATTGCTCAGACGAGCGCTCCGGCCGCGCGCGCGGCTGTGGCGGCTGTTCATTCGAATTCGGCTTCGCAATATAGAGCCGATAATTCAACTCGTGGAGTCACCGGGTTACCCGCAGGTCCGAGCCAGCTTCCCTATCCGCAGAGCTCGACCCCGGCAAACGACGCTATGGTGCGGAATAACGCGTGGGCGGCCTATAACGCTAATTTGCGCCATATCCCAACCGCGACGAACCCAAATCGTTTGGCTGCGCGGCAGAATCTGGTGGATCAAGATCGGTTCATCCAGAAACCGAACGCTGCGCATCGATACAACTTCCAGTTCACTGACAACGAAATCCGCTCAGTGCAAGCGGCTCTTCGGCGAATGGGAACGTACTCCGGGCAAGTCGACGGAATTCTCGGACCTGACACGCAGCGGTCGATCGAGGAGTACCAGCTCAGAAACAAGCGACCGGTGACCGGACAACCGGATCAATGGCTAAACGCTTCTCTCGGGATTTTTTAGCCCAAATCCCGAATTTGCTTTCGAATCCGGAATTTTGAGGTTCACGCTGATTTCGTGAGTTCGTAAACCTCACGCGCCCTCTCGGCATCGCGTTTAATTTGAGCTTGAAGGGCGTCGACTCCCGAAAACTTCTGTTCCGGCCGAAGGTATTCCAGAAAACCGACCTCGATATCTTCGCCATAGATCTGCTGGTCGAAATCGAATAGATGGAGTTCCAGGATTCTTTCGCCAGCCTCGTTTTCGATCGTGGGGCGAACACCGATGTTGACGACGCCGCCATGCTCATTTTGTCCAAACCATGCTTTCGCCGCGTAGACACCATTTGGTGGGAAGAGTTCATTGTGCACTTGGAGGTTTGCGGTCGGAAATCCCAAACGGCGACCTAGTTGCCGACCCTCGGTTACGGTGCCCAGGATGGTAAAATCGCGCCCGAGGTATTTTGCGGCAGACTGCAAATCACCGCATTCGACCGCGGAGCGAATCAGCGTGCTGCTGACCACACGCTCGCCGACCAAAACGGGCGGAACGCTTACAACGTGGAACCCAAGTTTTGGCGCCAGTTCTTCAAGTAACCGGATGGACCCGGAACGATTTGCTCCGAATGTCCATTCCTGACCCACGCAGATTTGCCTGAGCTGATTCGCTGCGCGCACGAGCTTTTCGATGAAGATTTCCGGAGGAGTTTTTGAAAATTCCAGAGTGAATTCCAGGAGCAGCACTGCGTCGACACCCAGCTTCTCGATCAGTTTGACTTTGTGCTGCGTGGAAGTGAGAAGTCTCGGCGCCTTTTCCGGTCGTAGCACCCGGACTGGATGCGGATCAAAGGTCACCACCACGGCGCTTCCGCTGGTTTGGCGCGCACTCTTCAAGGCGCGCCCGATGACTGCCTGATGACCAACGTGCAGCCCATCGAAAACGCCGATTGCCAGGTGCGTTGATCCGGGGAGAGAGTCTAATTCGTCGATGGCCCGCAAGAGTTTCATGGCTCACGAATTCTTGAACATCAAAAACGGTCGCAGATCAGTCAAGTTTGTGGTTTGTCCTTCCTGGGTGCAACCCGGTTAGGCGCCTCTCATCCGGGAAATGTCCGGCAAAGAAATGATTTGGTTCGCGATGCTCTCCTTTGAGCTGGTCTTCAACGCTTCAATCGTCAGTGCACCCTCAACGGTAAATCGGCCCGATTTTGTTCGCCGCAGCACCGCAAGATGCGCTCCGCATCCCAGCTCTTGGCCGATTTCATGAGCGTAGGTTCGCACATAGAAACCTTTGCTGCAGATGACTCGAAAATCGATCTCTTGCGGGCGAATCTCCCGAATTTCATGCGCATAAACGTGCACGAACCGAGGTTCGCGATCCACGACCTTGCCTTCGCGGGCCAGTTTGTAGAGTGGAACGCCCTCCTTCTTGATGGCGGAGACCATGGGCGGAGTTTGGTAAAAGTCACCGTGAAACTTTGCGAAGGCGGCGTCAATTGCAGCTTTATCGAGAACACCCACCTCGTGGGATTCAATGATTGCTCCGTCCCGATCCTGCGTATCAGTCACTACGCCAAGCTTAATTGTTCCCACGTACTCTTTGTCTTCGCTCATCAGCAGATCCTGGATCTTGGTCCCCCGCCCGACAACCACCAGGAGCAGACCGGTTGCGAAGGGGTCAAGTGTCCCGCAATGACCAACCTTTTGCGTCTCCAGACGGTTCCGGACAATTGCCACCACGTCGTGGCTCGTCATCCCGGATCCCTTGTCGATCAGCAAAACACCGTCATAAGGACTTGGTGATTTCATGGAACACTCGCTTAAGAACCTTGCTGCGCACCTCTGCCAAATTTCCACGGATTCGGGCGCCGGCGGCGCGTCGATGGCCGCCTCCGCCGAATTCGCTGCAAATCTTGTTCACATCGACTCGGTCATCTTTTGACCTCATGCTGAGACGAATTCTGGCCTCCGGCAGCTCCTCAAAAAATAGCGCGACAACCACGGTGTCGACGCAGCGAATATAATCAATCAGGCCGTCGATATCATCCGGTTGGATTCCCAGTCGCTGCTTGGTTTCGTTCGTGAGAACAATGCTCGCGATCTTATCGTCTGCGTCGAATGAGGCCTGTGGCAAAATTTCGCCAAGGAGTTCCACTCTTCGCTTGGGATAGCTTTCGTATAGTTTGTTGGTAATCCCTGTGGCGTTGGCCCCGCTTTTGATGAGGTCCGCGACAATTTCGAACGTGCGAGCCGTCGTGTTGGAGTATCGGAACGAACCGGTATCCGTGGAGATAGCGGCGTACAGCGCGTCGGCGGCTGGTTGGGTGAGCGGTAAATTTTCGGCACGTAGAAATTCGTAAACAATCTGGCCGGTCGCGGCGGCAAACGTATCGATGTAAACGAGGTCGCCATACCCGGGATTGCTGACGTGATGATCGATGTTGATCCACCGGTTGGCGTGCCGAATTGCGTGAAGAGCTGTGCCCAAGCGTTGTTCACTGGCGGTATCCAGGGCGATGGCGAGATCAAACTCCGCCGGCGCCTCGGGCGGTCGATGGATGAGATCTGATTTTTCCAGGAATCGAAAGCTCTCAGGCAGACCATCCTCGTTCCATGCGGAAACTTCTTTCCCCAACTGTTGCAGACTAAAGGCAAGCGCGAGTTGGGAGCCGATCGCATCGCAATCTGGTCGTATGTGGCTGAGAATTACGATCCGGTTTGCTTGCTTGATTGCTCCGGCGATTTCGTGAAAGGAGGCCTTCATCGATCGTCGCGCGGCTTTTCCAGATCCTGCATGATCTCAAGGACGCGACTGCCTCGCTCGATCGAGTCATCGAGCTTGAAATTGAGATGCGGCGTATATTTCAGCACCACCCGTTTCGCCAACTCCCGCTGGAGCATGCCGCGATGTTCCTCGAGTTCCGAGAGGACACGACCTTTTTGATCCGTTTTGCCGATCACACTGACAAAGACATGGCATTGTCGAAGATCCGCCGTGATGTCGACCGCATGGAGTGTCACCAAGGTTTGCGGGCTAAAATTGAGTTCGCGTGAGATGATTTCGCTCAGCTCCCTCTTGATGACTTCGTTGACCCGTTCAAGCCGATGTTTCATAGCAATCTCGAAGTGTCATTGGCTCGACCTGAGCCGCAGTCGGCCCTGTTGATTCAGTCGGCTATCAACCGGGTACCGCGTTCAGCGAATGCATGGACACCATCAAATCACAGCTGTTGCGCCACTTTCTCGAGATTGTAACACTCAATGATGTCGCCAACTTCGTATTCGGTAAAGTCGCCGAGTTTGATTCCGCATTCGACACCGGCTCGCACTTCTTTCGCATCGTCCTGGAACCGGCGCAGAGTCGCGATCCCTCCATCGTAAATCGGTTGCCGCCGACGCAAAACTCTGGCTCGTCCTGTTCGCACAATGCGGCCGTCTGTCACGAAGCAACCGGCGACTGTTCCCTTGGAAAGATCGAAAACCTGCCTGACCTCCGCGTGGCCGACAATGCTTTCGCGAACTTCCGGATCAAGCATTCCGACCATTGCTTCTTTCACCTGGTCGATGAGTTCGTAGATGATGCTGTACAGCTTGATCTGGATGCCTTCCCGTTTTGCTGCGGAGGCGGCCTGATTCTCCACCTTGACGTTAAAGCCCACAATCACCGCGTTCGACGCGGTCGCCAGCAATACATCGGACTCGGTGATTGGTCCTACCCCGATATGGATTAATTCGAGCTCAATTTTCTTGCTCTCTATTTGGTTCAACGACGCCGCTAACGCTTCCGCGGAGCCCTGAGCGTCGCACTTCAGAATGAGTAACAACGACTTTCGGCCATCTCCCATGCTGTCGAACAAGCTTTCGAGCGTGGCCCTTTGCGGCATGGCCAGTTTGTGATTTCGCAAATCGACCAAGCGTTCTTCGCTCAGTGTTCGCACCGATTTTTCCGATTCCATCGCGGTCAACTCGTCTCCCGCATTTGGCAAGCCGGTGAATCCCAGGACTTTTACCGGGGTCGCAGGTCCTGCCTCCTTCACGTTCTCGCCGACGTCGTTGATGAGAGACTTCACTTTGCCCCAAAAACTTCCGCAGATGAATGGTTGTCCGACTTTCAGCGTGCCCATTTGCACGATAACGGTGGCGGTTGGACCGCGCCCGGCTTCGACCTGGGCTTCGATCACTGTCGCACGAGCGGGCGCGGTTGGGCTGGCTTTCAACTCCATGATTTCTGACTGGAGCAGAATCATCTCGAGAAGCTGATCGATCCCGGTTCCTTTGGTGGCGGATACCGGAACGCAAATTGTATCGCCACCCCAGTCCTCCGGCGTCAAACCTTTATCCTGTAGCTGAGTCTTGACGCGATCGATGTTCGCCGACGGCAGATCGACCTTGTTGATCGCAACGATCATCGGGACTTTTGCTGCCCGCGCGTGGTTAATCGCTTCATTGGTTTGTGGCATGATCCCGTCATCTGCCGCGACGACCAGCACGACCACATCGGTGACTTTTGCGCCGCGTGCCCGCATCGCGGTAAACGCTTCATGGCCAGGAGTGTCGATAAAGGTGATGCTTTGCCCTTTGTAGACAACGTTGTAGGCGCCGATATGCTGGGTGATGCCGCCCGCTTCGCCGGCCGCCACGCGGCTCTTGCGAATGGAATCCATGAGAGAAGTTTTTCCGTGATCCACGTGCCCCATGAAGGTGACGATCGGCGCCCGCGGCTTCAGTTCTTCCTTGGTCTGATTGACCGGGGGCGGCGGCTCGGCAACGATCACTGGACGGGTGTGCACCCCTCCGCCTTTCTCCCGCTTTTCGACCTCGAAAGTGTAACCGTGCTTCTTACAGATCGCGGCTGCGATATCCGGCTCAATTGTATGGTTGATCGCGGCAAAAATGTTCATGTCCATCAGATCGTGAATCAGCTGAAACGGCTTCAGACCGATTTGCTGGGCGAGCTCACGAACGATGATCGGAGGTTTGATGTGAACAATTTTCTCGTCACCCCCAGGCGCAGGCGGTTCACTGGCCGCTGGAGGCGCAACGACTTCGGGAAGAACCGGCAAGACCGGTTGAACGACAGGTTCCGGAGCCTTCGTCAGGATCGGAGGCCGAATCTTCGAAATGGGAGGAAGCACCGACTTGGTCTTGGGTTCGGTACCGGATGACTCCGACCGTTTCGCACGGGTGGCATCGATGAGCGAAACAGACTCGGGCTTCGCAGGCGGCGGTTCCGCGACCGGTTCGACTGCCACCAGTGGGACCGGGGCAACCGGCGGTTGTTTCGCTTTGCTGATCGGCGGAACGCCCGACCGCAGTGTGCTCCTTGTTTCGGTCTGTGGTTTCTTCCTGCTGTGAGAGATAAGATCGGTCGCTGGCTGAGGCAACGACGGAGGCGTAGGCGTAGCGACCTTCTCGGCTGGCAGATCAGCCTTGGGCTTCGCTTTCTGGGAAGGCTCTTTTTTGCTGGTCGCGCGTGTGGCCATGAATCTGTCTCTTTAAAAATTTCATCGCTCCACCTCGATCAGATGGATGCCATTTTTTTCTCGTGCTCTCTGCGCGCAGCATCGTGAATCTCGCGAGCTCGTTCAACATCCACTTCAAGGATGCCTGCGATGTCCTCGGGATCCACTTCCAGCAGTCCTTCAATACTGTTGACTCCAGCGCGGGCAAGGGACCGAGCTGTCATTTCGTCGATCTTCAAGGCTTTCGCAAGTGTCGTGATTGCCTGTGCAATTTTTTGTTCGAAAGCCTGTGTCGCGGATTCGTCCTTCGCAATATTAATCTCCCAGCCGGTCAGGCGCGCCGTGAGCCGAGCATTCTGCCCTCGACGGCCGATCGCCAGAGAGAGTTGGTCTTCCTCTACCGTGATATTGATTGCGTGACGGTCCGGGTCCAAGGTCAGCGATTTGATCTTCGCAGGCTTGAGCGCTTCCATCACAAACTCGCGTGGATCCTGGCTCCACCGGATGATATCCACCTTCTCCTGGTTCAACTCCCGGACGATGTTCTTGACCCGTGATCCGCGCATCCCGACGCACGCCCCGACCGGATCGACTTTGTCGTCGGAGGACCAAACAGCAATCTTGGTGCGATAGCCCGCTTCTCGAGCGATGGCCTTGATGTCCACTGTGCGGTCGGCGATTTCACTGACCTCGACTTCGAACAAACGTCTCACAAAATTCGGGTGGCTCCTTGAAATGATAATCTCCGGGCCGCGGTTCGAGTTTTCTACGGCCACCACGTAAGCGCGAATGCGATCCCCGATGTTGTAGTCCTCCGTCGCCACCCGTTCCCGCGCGGGCATGATTGCTTCGAATTTGCCCAGGTCCACAACCACATCCGAGCGTTCAAAGCGGCGCACTGTTCCACCCACGATTTCTCCGGCCCGGTCCTTGAACTCGTCATAAATCATCTCCTTCTCAGCTTGCCGAATCCGTTGCAAGATCGCTTGCCGTGCCGTCTGTGCGGCGATTCTCCCAAAACCCTCCGGCGTAACTTCCACTTCAAGGAGATCGCCCGTATTTGCATCCGCTTTGATTTTGCGCGCTCGGCTCAGGAGAATCTCATCGTGAATATTCCGCACCTCTCCGACGACAAAGAGATTGGCATGTGCAGTGATCTCACCGCTCTTTGGGTCGATGCTAACCCGCAAATCCCGAGCCGGCCCAACGCTCTTCTTGGCAGCCGTCAGCAAAGCGCTCGAGACCGCGTCGAGCAATACCTCACGCTTGATGCCCTTTTCGCGCTCCATGTAGTCCAACACCGCTAAAAGATCACTGTTCATAAAAACAATAACGGACCGATCCGGCCGGCTAGCCGCCAGAATCAGTGGACCCAGGCGGATTCGACCAGTTTCGGTCTGGTCGTAGAATCTAAGACTAAAAAAAGGGCCGTCAAGGCGGCGGTCGTTCGGGGGAACTTCTAGCCCAATGATTCGTGTCGTCACCTTCGATGCTGCAGGCACTTTGATCCGGTTGCTCCATCCTCCGGGAAAGATTTATGCCGAAACGGCAGGACTCTTCGGTTATCACCTGGACCCCGATCGCGTTCAGGACGCGTTTCGAATCACGTGGAAGGCCTTTGCTCCACCCCCGGAATCCGCGAGTCCCCAGGCGGATGACGATCGAAATTGGTGGCGGGAGTTTGTTGTCAGGACATTGGAGGCGGCGGAGTACCGAATAACTCCGTTCGACGAGTATTTTGCGACAGTCTACCAGAAATTCGCTGGTCCGGGAGTCTGGGAGCTTTGCCCGGATGTTCCGCAGATCTTGAGGGAACTCAGCCGCTTGGGGATACGCCTCGGGGTTATCTCAAACTTCGATCGCCGTCTTTATGACATCCTTGCACACCTGGGCGTCCGCGACGCATTCGAGCACCTGATCATTTCCAGCGAAATCGGCGTCCGGAAACCGGCAAGTCGTATCTTCCGGGTAGCGGCCCAGCGGTTTAACGTCGAAATGAGCGAGGTACTGCATGTGGGGGACGAGCGCGAGTCAGACTTTACGGGAGCGCGAGCGGCCGGTATGGATGCCCTCTTAGTGGACCACACGACTGCAAAGCTCTCGAGGATACTCTCCTGCCTGATTTAGTCCACGCCTCCCGTCTCACCTTTTTGCGTTGCGCATCTTCCTTACACCCTGCAAAAAAAGCCTTGCGAAAAATCCGCGTTGCATACTTGCAGACCAGCCGACGATAGTGCGGACTATGACACGCAGACGATGGTCCGGGATCCTGATTTTTTGCGGCGCAACCGCGGCATTGCTCTTGGCCGGGTGCGCCGGGAATCAAACGGTTGCTCAGCCGGCGACGCATAAAATGGTGGGAACGAATTCCGTTGGGTATTGAGTCGAGTTGGTTAGGCATTCTCCCATCGCAACCCGGGTCCATGTTCATTTCTGCCACTCTTTCATTCCACGCTCCGCTCAAGTCTACAGAAGCCTTATGTTTGTCACGAAACCACGATTGTTCCTCAAGTACGTTTTCGAAAACAAGTTTGCCGTCCCCTCCTTTAACGTGAGCAACCTTGAAATGGCCCGAGCAGTTGTCCAAGCCGCCATGCTCGAAGATGCCCCGGTCATGATCCAGACCGACTTTATCAACTTCAATTATGGGGGCATCGATGAACTTTATACCTTGGTCCGCACTCTCGCAGAACCAGCGAACGTACCGGTCTTACTTCATCAGGATCATCCCGGCGAAGACCGCAACATCATCCGGACTCTGCGCCGCGGCTATTATTCGGTGATGTATGATGGAGGGCACCTCCCGCTGATGGAAAACATTCGCGCGACTGCGCGTTTTGCTGAAATTGTTCATGCAGCCGGCGCTAACCTGGAATCTGAAATTGGATTATTCGGGGGCGAATATCAGGGGGGGGAGCCGGTCCGGTGCGGTTCGGCGGAAGCGGTGGAAATGGCGAAGAGCGGCGCCGATACTCTTGCGGTCTCGGTCGGATCGGAGCATGGGCAAAATTCGCGTCTCGACCTTGAACTTCTGGGCGACATCGCCGAAAAGACAGGGATCCCGCTGGTGTTGCATGGAGGCAGCGGTATTCATCCGGAGGACGCTGAAGCGGCGACCAAGCTCAACGTTTACAAAATCAACATCGGGGCAGCCTTGATCAACGGGTTTGTCGCCGGCCTGGCTGAAGGCGCTGAATTAGCGCCTGATCCGGAGCCCAAACACCAGCGGATCCTCAGGCATGTCATCGCGAAGCTGCGCGATATAGCGCGCAGCCGGATCTCCCTGTTCGGCGCATCCGGTCATGGAAAGAAACTGCTCGTGCAATTGGACACTGCTGAAAGAGATCTCGGCGAAAGCGTTCACCTCTAAATCCTATGATCTCGGTCGCCGGTACCTTGGTAGCGGATCTAATCATACGACCGATCCGAGTCTGGCCGAGCAAGAGCCAAAATGTGCTTGTTGATCATATCGAGATCCTTCCCGGTGGAGCAGTCGCTAACACTGGGATGGCGTTGGCGCGCCTCGGAGTGCCGGTGTCAGCCTTCGCTGCAGTTGGAGAGGACAATATCGGAAAGGTCATCAGAGATTCGGTGCGCCGATGGGCCGCTCGGGATACTATCACAGTCCTGGGCTCGACCCGCACGACCGCCAGCGTCGTTGCAGTCGCTGAAGATGGGGACCGCTGCTTTCTGAGCGCTCCGGGCGCCTGTGACCAATTCACTCTGACGCCGGAGCAAGTAGAGAGCGAAGTTGCGTTAGGATCGCGTGCATTGCATGTCGGCTATGCCATGATCCTGCCGATGCTCGATGGAGAACCCTTAAGGGAACTGATGCACCGTGCGAGTCAACTGGGTGCGCTGACGTCGCTGGATGTCACCTACTTCGACGGTCGACCCTGGCCCGATCTCCTGAAGCTCATGCCGGAGATCGACCTGTTTTGTCCCAGTCTGCTCGAAGCCTGCGCTATTACTGGTAAAAGCAACGCCGCGGACGCCGCCACAGCCCTCGTTGAAGCAGGTGTTCGCAAGTTCGTGGCTGTTACCGACGGTGCACGCGGCGCGCTGATCGATGTCGTAGGCGAAGGGCAGGGATTCATCCCGGCGCACGCGACCACAGTTGTCGATACGACAGGGGCAGGGGACGCCTTTGTCGCCGGCGTCCTCGCAGCATGGTACCGAGGTTTGCCATGGTGGACTGCCGGTCGGATCGGAGCGCTTGTCGCCTCAATCGCTGTCACCGGTTCCACTCGTTACGAGTATCTCCGAAACCTCGACGACCATTTGGCGGAGTATCGCGTCGAGCCTTTCCTCTGAGAAACGGCCCTCGGAAAATGCGCACACCTTGTAAACCGGCATGTCATCCAGAAACGCTTTGACTGCCATGTCGGCTTTTCTTTTGGCGACGAGCGCCTCGCCCGTCAGATTCGCGTCCTCCTCGAGTTCTTCGCCTGGATTCCCTAAACCAAAAGCTTCCACGAACTCGTTGTAAAATCCTTTGCCTTTCGGATGGTTGATGAACTCTTTTAATAACGAATTGCGCGTGAGCCGTTGGTGAGGTGTCTGAGTCGCCGCCACCTCGATCGTTTGTTTCAATGGGAGATCCTTCGAAGAACCGCCCACAAGAATGTCAAACTTGCCAGGGTTCACAGCCCAATCATGAAGGGAGACATCGTAATAGGCAAAATCGCGCTTACTTAAATCGAATCGGACGATTTTTTCTTCTCCTGGTTGCAGAGTGATTTTTGCAAACGCCTTCAGCTCCTTTTCCGGGCGCACCACCCGGGTGCGCTGTTCATGGATGTAAAGTTGCACGACCTCTTTGCCGGCTACTCGGCCCGTGTTCTTAATTTTCACTTCCGCGCTTGCTCCATCCGTGTCCTTGATCGCGGTCGCGCTGACCTGAAGGTCTGAGTAGGCAAATGTCGTGTAACTCAGGCCGAATCCGAACGGGAATAAAGGTGTGAGCTTCCTGGTGTCGTAATACCGGTAACCGATGAAAATCCCTTCTGCATAATCCGCTTCTTTGTTGCGCGCCGGGAAATCCGGAAAGGAAGGGGTATCTTCGAGTCGCGCAGGAAAAGTTTCTGATAATTTTCCGGAGGGATTGATCTTTCCAGCCAACGCGTCAGCGATGGCGCCGCCCCCTGCCTGACCACCGAGCAACGCTTCGACAATCGCCTTGACCTTGTCGGCCCATGGCATGGTGATCGCCGCGCCGTTCATAAGGACGACGGCCACGTTAGAGTTCACGTTGCTAACTGCTTCAATTAATCGGTTATGTCCGGCAGGCAGGTCCAGAGAGGAACGATCAAAGCCCTCACTTTCAAAGCTGTCCGGGAGACCGGCGAAGACGACCGCAACTTGTGCGCCTTTTGCTTGCTCCACGGCTTGGGCGATCAGATCATCGGTCGTAGCTCCGCTGTCGGTGTAACCTGCCGCATAAAGAATTGCCATATCTTTATCCGCTAGCTTAACGAGCTCTTCGTACGCCGTAGAGACTCTGGTCGGGTTAACCTGCGAACTGCCGGCGCCCTGGTAGCGGGGCGATTTTGCGAATGCACCGAGTACCGCGATCGTTTTTGTCACGGCAAAATCGAGCGGTAATAGATCTTCCGAGTTCTTCAGCAATACGAGGCTTTCGCCCGCAGCCTTTCTGGCCAACGCGTCATGCCGCGCGATGTCGAACGAGACGCCGGGTCGATGGTTATCCTCGGCCTCGAGGATGACTGCCAGTAACTCTTCCACGACGCTGTCGAGGACGGCGGGTGAGAGATTTCCCTTTCGGACTGCTTCGATGATCTTGTTGCGGTTATAGTCACCGCTTCCCGGCATTTCGAGATTCAAGCCGGCATTGACACCTTTCACGCGATCGTGCACCGCACCCCAGTCGGAGACAACGAAACCGTGAAAGCCCCACCGGGTTCTCAGGATCTCGCGCAGCAAGATGCTGTGTTCTGCGGCATGGACACCATTCACGAGGTTGTAGGCAGCCATCACCGACCATGGATGCGCCTCCGTGACGGCGATCTCGAACGCGGGCAGATAGACCTCGTGCAATGTACGCTCATCCACGTTGGAACTCGCCGCCATGCGCTCGAATTCCTGATTATTGGCGGCGTAATGTTTTAACGATGTGCCGACCCCATGGCTTTGGACCCCTTGAACAAAGGCGGCCGCCATTTTACCCGCAAGGTGAGGGTCTTCCGAGAAGTACTCAAAGTTGCGACCGCCCAAGGGCGAGCGTTTCATGTTGATCCCCGGTCCCAAAAGGATCTGAACGTCACTTGCCTGGCTCTCCTGAGCCAGGGCCACGCCCACTCGCCGAATCAGTTCCGTGTCCCACGAAGAGGCCAGGGCCGAAGCCGTTGGAAAACAGGTGGCCGGCACGCTTGTTGAAAGGCCGCCGCCCTCGACTTTCCTGAGGCCGTGAGGACCGTCGGTCATGCAGATCGAGGGAATCTGTAATCGCTCGAGGGCGTGTGTCTTCCACCAGCCATCCCCAGACAATAACAACGCCTTTTCCTCGAGCGTCATTTCGGCCACCAGGCCATTCGCCCTGGAACGGTATACCGCTGAATGTTGTGCCGATGGGTTTCGTTCAGTTGTCATAACAGGGAGGTGTCAAGCCGACTGGGCGGCGTTTCACGCCGGATAGCGCTGGATCGAGGGGAGAAGCCATGGGTGTCTATCTTGGGTTCGAGGGAGTTTGGAGGCGTGGAACGTATCGGTGCCAGTCAAATTCCCTGGACCAGCGAAAGGAATTCTACGGGAAGCGCCCTGGAGTGTCAAAAATTTGCGTTGACGACGGCGAAAGTCCGACGCGCGATGCGCCATAGGTTCAGGAAATAACAAAATGTGAAAAGCATTACATTTTATAGCTATTCTGGTCGATATGTAAGCGACAGATGACCAAGCAATGCAAATGTGGGCAAAATAAATCGTGGGTCTAGTACCGTTGCCGCCGATTTACCGGTTTCACTGCGCGCTTTGGGCCGCGGCGGCCCGGATTTTTGTTTGGCGGACTGGCCGGAGGCGCAATTGAATCGGAATCAGACGTTAGACGTGTCCCGAGGGCTTTTAAGCTGGGTGGTGGTCCTTGTCCATGTTGTTTGGTTCGCAGGGTATGCTGACGGCATTCGAGGGCCCGCCGGCGACTATGCGGTGAACGGGTTCATCATAATAAGCGGCTTTGTTATCACACAGCTTTTAGTTACCAAAAACGAATCGTACGGGGTATTCATATTCCGCCGTTTTATGCGCCTTTTTCCGGCCTTCGCGGTTTGTCTCGCGATTGCCTTGTTAGTGCGGCCTTTCACCTTCGGGACCGCTCCGAGCGAGTTGATGCGCGAGGCGAGCGAAAATCGGTTCTTCTGGTTCCATCTAGGAGCTCATGCAAGCTTGATTCACGGATTAGTGCCGACGGCTTGGTTGCCGCAATCGCAGCTTGCATTCCTACCGCCGGGATGGAGCATCAGCTTGGAATTTCAACTTTACTTAGTGGCGCCGCTCGTGCTTTGGTGGCTGCGTCGATTCGGGCTTCGGGGGCTCGCTTTCTTATCGATCGTCAGCGCCGTCGTGTTCGTACCACAGGTCGCTTGGAGATTAAATTACGTTTGGTCAGCTCCCGGCGCATTTCTACCGCAACGGTTTTTGTTTTTTCTGGTCGGGATGACGATGTACTTTTTCTTGGGTGAGTTCGCAAAGCAAGTCCGATATTGGCACGGCTTCGTGCGATTAGGCGAGGTCAGCTATTCGACCTATCTTGTCCACTGGCCGATTCTGGCCTGTTTAAACATCTTCGTACCCGTTGAATGGTCGAGAATGGCGCGGGCTGAGGTGCTATTTGCGGTGGGCGCGCCGGTCACGTTACTTTCTAGTCTACTGCTATACCGATTTGTGGAGCGCCCCGGGATAGCGTTGGGCCGTCAATTGACAAAACCGGAAAATGCGATCAAAAGCGATTCCGCTCTGAAACCTCTTAGACACCAGGGTCTAGCGCAACCTTGGGATTCGACTAGCGAGGCGCTCTTGCGGAAGCTTACCGAAAAATATGATCTCCCGCCAACAACTGTGGATGCGCGAATCAACATCGAAATGAAGGATTTCGCTGAGGCAAAGAGAGGATGGAAGACGTGGCGAAATTTGAGGCGGAAGAGGGATTGACGCCGCTTGACGGGCCGATTTCAGTCGGGATCAATCGGAGGACGCCACCTATCATCGCGAGATAGGCGCCGTTCCTTTTAGCACCAACCTTCCCGCCGAATCTAATCGCCTTTGCACGGCGCAAAATAGAACTCTTGCCCACGCTCTCTGCTTCGACTCTTTCTGGGTGTCGGTGGCAATCCGTGGCATGGTGGTCCCATGAAACAAGTAAGTTTGCTTCGAAAGCTTTGCTTCGGTTCCTGTGTGAACACGAAGGAACAAGATAACTTGAGCGGTTTAACGATCGGTGCGCCGGTGGTCGGTATCGAGGCGTCCAGTTCCCGGGCGACGTTCGCGGAAGCGACCGCGGCGAGTGCGACGGCTGCCATCGCGCTGGCCGTGTTAGCGATCGGTGGCATGGCTGTCGGCTTCTTAGTCATCGGCCGCCTGATTATCCGCGAGATGCTAATACAGCAAGTTCACCTGCGCCGTCTCAAGATCGATCATCTTGAGGTGGAAGACTTGCGTGTCAGCAAGCTCACGGTCCTGGAGGAGCAGCGCTCTGGGGGTACCGCTCAAAAATAAAGAAAATCCGGGTCAGGATCAAAATTCCCATTGCGAAAATTCAAAGGATCGTCATCAACTTCCTCCCGCTGGTCGTAATCTCTTGATGTCGATCGGAGGCGATCCTGATGTTCGCCCTGGAATCCAACTGTCTTAACAGGATTCTGGGCACATCCGAGCACAAAGAGAGAGGTGATAAGCAAAAAGCAATAGGCTCGACGCATACCGATATATCTGCGCTATTCAAAAGTTCTACGCACGCGAAAAGACTTTTACCGAAATGATTTATGAAATGAGGATCTCGGAATTAAAGAAATGCTGCGATTATCCGTTCTAAACAACAAACATTTGCGAGATGATATAATGCTCCGCAATAGATGAGAAGGATTGACATCTTTGTTTCTTCCCCCCAGGACGTCCAGAAAGAGCGTAGCCTGGTCGAGCGAACGATTCGTGCCGTCGCCGGTGAATTTGGTGTGCCGATCATCGTCACATACTCTAACTGGCTCAGGCAGAATAATCCGTTAGATAATATAACAGCGCACAGCGCGAACGGCTCCGAAGATGGCAGAACATGGCTATGCCCCTGTTTCTGGGAGTACAGGGATTCCGAACTGGATCAAGACTATCGCGAACAGATCCCTAATACCGGATCGTACGATCTCGTCATCTCCATACTCTGGTCCCGACTTGGAACAAGAGTATCTCCGGCATTCGTCATGCCGGATGGGAGTCAGCCAAAGGCTGCAAACGAGTACGAAATCGGTTGGGTGTTGGATCAGTTGAATCGCACCCCCGGTTTTCCCGAATTGCGGGTTTATCGCAATCGATCCGCCCCGCCCGCCCCGCTCCAGCCGAAATCACAGAGGGACGCGTTCTTTCGCGAATGGGATGGCGTCCAGGAGTTCTTTGCGGCTTGGGAAACCAAGAAAGCATTTGCCGACGCCTGCAGTAGCTACTCAGATCTTGAAGAGTTTGAGAGCCTGTTCCGCGCACATTTTCGCGACTTTCTCACCCGGCAATTGGAGAAGGAAATTGTCCCGCGCCGCCAGCAAGGAAGAGGGCATTCCTGGAAGTCGGAACCATTTCGGGGATTACGATTCTTCGATTGCGAGCATGCACCGATTTTCTACGGCAGGATCAAAGCCGTCGGTGAAGTGCTCGACGCCCTGGCCAAACAAGTCAAGTCGGAGACACCTTTTGTCCTGGTACTGGGCAGCAGCGGTTCAGGCAAAAGCTCCCTGGTTCGCGCCGGCGTCCTACCGCTGTTGACGGAGGTCGGGACGATGGCGGGCGAGGGACCTTGGCGTTATGCCATCACTCGACCCGGTGCCGGTGGCGATCCCTTTGCATCTCTCGCCGCTGCCCTGGTCGCCGATACCGCTCTCCCGGAATTGCAGAGGGCCAAAATGCGCGCTGATTGGCGCAAACTGGCCGCCGCACTGAAAGGAGAACCGGAACAGGTTGCGCTCCAGATCAAGGAACTGGTCGACCGGATCAGCGCCCAAGAGTTGGATCACCTCCTGAATCGCAAAGAAGATCAGGCACCGGTGCCCGGAAGAATCGAGAGTACCGAACTTGCGCGTCACAGACAGTTGCGGCGCGGCAGACCGAAGGCGCGAATCGCGCTGTTGATCGACCAACTTGAAGACTTATTTACCAGCGGTTTCTCTCTCGACCTCCAGCACCAATATATTACCGCGGTTGCGGCGCTGGTGCGCTGTCAACGGGTCTATGTCATTGCGGCACTGGGAACCGATTATTACGCGACTTACCAGCAATTCCCCGAGCTGGTCGCTCTGACCAAAACGAGCGGACGATTCGATCTCCAGCCGCCGACACGGACGGAACTAGGGAAAATGATTCGTTCGCCCGCCGAAGCATCCGGTTTGAGTTTCGACCGGCAGGCGAAAACCGGCCGCGGATTGGACGACGCGCTCCTCGACGCGGCACTCGCTTCCGCCGACCAGCTCCCGCTGCTTGAGCACGTTCTTTCCATGCTGTACCGCAAGCAGGTAGAGCGTGCCGATGGCCTACTCCGATGGTCTGACTACGCGGAATTGGGTGAACTCGATGGCGCACTTGCTTGTCATGCCGAAGAAGTCTTTACGAAACTGAGCAGCGACGCCCGGCAGGCTTTCGATTTTGTAATGCGGCGACTTGTTCCGGTCGAGCATGGTGAACCAGCGTCCGCCCGTATCGCGTTGTACCGGGATCTGGTTTCCTCTCCGGAACTGGAAGGCCGATTGCGCGGAGGCGCCAAAGAGCTTGTGGACAGCATGGTCCAAGAAGGACTTTTAACCTCGGAAACGGATATTCGAGAGCAGGTCGCAATTAGCGTTGCGCATCCGTCGCTTTTCCGAAAATGGCCAAGGTTTCGAGATTGGTTAATTGAGGATCAAGAGTTCCTGCGAATGAGAGATCGCGTGGAAGGTTGTCTCAAGTTATGGCTTAAGCGAGGCGCCCTGGCACACGACCTCCTTCGTCCGGGCGCCAGTCTCGCCGACGGAGAAACCTTAATAAATCATTTTCGTTCTTCTCTCTCGAACGCTCAGATCGAATACATTCAGAAAAGCCTCGCGGAACAAAAGCGCGGCCGGAGAATAGGGTACATGCTTTGGTTGCCTCTGCTGGCCGCCTTGGCTGCGCTGGCCGCGGTTGTTGGAGTTCGATGGTTCAACCACGAAAACCTGCGAGAGAGTGTCCAGGAGTTTGGTAAAATAGAACGGAAGCTCGCCGAGCTAGCGAAGGCCGGCCGCAGCGGAAATCAAGCCGAACTTAATAGTGCCGAAGAAAAGGCGCGGCTCGCCCAGAGTGACGCCGAGCTTTCTTCCGCGCAACGGGGCGCGATTGAAGCACAGCTGAAAAAGGTTCAGGAGCTTGCAAAACAAAACGCCGACCTTGCTCTGGCGCAGCGGAGTACGTTGGAAACGCAGCTCAAGCAAGCCCAGGACAAGCTCGAGCAGGCACAGCAGAGCGCTGATCTGGCCTCCCCGCAGCGGGCCGCTTTGGAAACACAACTCAAGCAAACTCAGGACGAGCTCGAGCAGGCAAAGCAGAGTATAGACCCGGCCTCAAATCGACGAGTTGCCTTGGAAACGCAACTCAAGCAAGCCCAGGACAATCTCGGGCAGGCGCAGCAAAATGCAGAGCTGGCCTTAACCCAACGAGCTGCCTTGGAAACGCAACTCAAGCAAGCCCAGGACAATCTCGGGCAGGCGCAGCAGAATGCAGAGCTGGCCTCAACCCAACGAGCTGCCTTGGAAGCACAGCTCAAGCAAGCCCAGGACAAGCTCGGGCAGGCGCAGCAGAATGCAGAGCTGGCCTTAACCCAACGAGCTGCCTTGGAAACGCAGCTCAAGCAAGCCCAGGACAAGCTCGGGCAGGTGCAGCAGAAAGCAGAGCTGGCCTCAACCCAACGAGC
>Ga0302324_100005415_pt1 | contig 27811 bp, 25 predicted proteins | sample Palsa_T0_1_FD_201949 | JGI IMG/M metagenome (GOLD analysis project Ga0302324, IMG submission 201949) | Peat permafrost microbial communities from Stordalen Mire near Abisko, Sweden - Palsa_T0_1 | ecosystem: Environmental > Terrestrial > Soil > Palsa > Peat permafrost | place: Sweden: Abisko...
GCCGATCACGCCGGCGCCGGCGCCGGCGCGCTCACGCAGGTGCGCCGCGAGGTCTGACTTGGCCTGGCGGTCCATGCCGCGCGTCGGCTCATCGAGACAGAGCACGCTCGCCGCATCGCCGCCGACGATCGCGAGCGCGAGGCGCTGGCGCTCACCACCTGAGAGCTCGCGCGGGTGGCGCTCGGCGAGCAACTCGAGGCCGGCCGCAGCCAGCGCCGACGGCGGCAGCTCGTCGCCGACGCGGTCGTGGACGAAGTAGGCGCCCGGGTTTTGCAACAGCAGCGCGACGTGACCGCTCGCCGTGACCTTGCCGCGGGTCGGCGTCAGCAGCCCGGCGGCGTGGCGCAGCAGCGTCGACTTGCCGGCGCCGTTGCGCCCGAGCAACGCCACCAGCTCGCCACCCGATAGCTCGAAGGAGACGCCGGCGAGGATCGCGCGCCCGCCGGAAAGCTCGTGCCAGACGCGCTCGAAGCGCAGCGCCGGCGCCGGCGCGCCGCGCCGCGAGCGGCGGCGCGGGCGCGGCGGCGCCGCAAACGATGGCGGCGCCGGCGCCGGGAGCAGGTCGTGGCGGCGCAGCGTGGCGCGGGCAGCCTTGACGCCGGCGGGCGGCGGGCCGAGGCCGAGCGTCGCGAGCATCCGCGCGCCCGGGGTCTCCAGGGCCGGCGCTGACTCGTGGGCCCAGGCCAGGAAGTCGCTCGGCCCCGCGTCACAGACGATGGCGCCGCGCTCGAGTGCGATCACGCGGTCGGCGGCCGCGAGGCAGCGCTCGAGGCGGTGCTCGGCGAGCAGGATCGTCGTCCCCCACTCCTCGTTGAGGCGGCGCAGCAGCGAGAGCAGCTCATCGCCGGCGACCGGGTCGAGCTGGGAGGTCGGCTCGTCCAGTGCCAGCAGGCGCGGGCCACCGGCGAGCGCGGCGCCGAGCGCGACGCGCTGCAGCTCACCACCGGAGAGCTCGCTGGTTGTGCGCTCGAGCAGCGACTCGATGCCGAGCGCGAGCGCGACCTCCTCGACCCCGCGCGCGACGGCGACCGCGTCGTGGCCGCGGTTCTCGAGCGGAAACGCGAGCTCGGCGCGGACGCTAGCCATCAGGACCTGCGTCTCGGGGTCCTGGAACAGCGTGCCGACGTGCTCGGCGAGCGCCGCCGGCCCGGTCTCGCGCAGGTCGCGCCCGCAGATCTCGGCGCGGCCCTCGAAGCGGCCGCCGTGGAAGTGCGGGACGACACCGGAGGCGAGCCCGAGCAGCGTCGTCTTGCCCGACGCCGAGAGGCCCGCCAGCAGCACCAGCTCACCCTCGCCGACCTCGAGGCTGACGTGGTCGAGCGCCGGCACGCTGCCCGTCGGGTAGCGGTAGCTGACGCCGTCGAGCTCGAGCACGGCGCTCATCGCTCGATCCCGCGGCGCTGGGTGAACGGCAGGACGGCGATCACGACCAGCGCGCCGGCGAGCGCGAACTGGGTCAGGCCGAAGGAGGCGCGGATCGTCGGGTAGTAGCGAAACGGTGCGAGCGAAGCCAGCGCGGCGTAGATCGAGAGCGCCGCGATCGCCGCCGCGGCGGCGGCAAAGGCGATGTCGTGGCGGGAGATCGGGCGCAGCACGCGCGGCGGGCGCCGGGCGCCAGCGTAGCCGCGCACCTCGAGCGTCGCGGCGATGTCGAGCGCGCGGTCGAGCGCGTTGGCGGTGATCGCCCGCATCACCGCGCGGCGCGGAGTGCCATGGACGCGCGAGCGCTGGGCCTCGGCGATGCGCTGCGCGTCGAGCGCGAGCAGCGGCACCATCCGCGTCGCGAGCGTCGCCGTCAGCGCCGAGTGAAACGAGACGCGGCGCAGCGAGCGCAGTAGCTCGTCGGGGTCGACGGCGGCGCTGGCAAGCCCGCAGGCGGCGATGATCACGACCAGCTCGAGTCCGACGACGGCGCCGTAGCAGAGCGCTTCGAGCGTCGGGTCGACCTGGCCGAACGGGCCCCAGTAGCCGAAGCGCGCGAGCACGGTGAGGCCGTTGCGCGAAACGAGCGCGTTGACGACGGCGACCAGAACGACCATCGGGATCGAGAAGTAGAGCGTACGCGCGACGCGTCGCCCGACGTGCGCGGCGGCGGCGCCAAGGCCGACGGCCAGACCGAGCGCGGCGAGGATCTGCGGGTGGCTGGTCAGCAGCGCCGCCAGCACGAGTGCCGCGCAGTAGGCCGCGCCGATGCTCGCGCGGGCGCTGTGCAGCGGGCTCGCGCGGCGCAGGTAGCTCACGGACTGCTGCCCGGGGCCAGCGGCAGCGGCTCGGCGATGTCGTTGACGACGGCGACGGCGAAGTGGCCGTCGAGCGTTCCCGCGGTGAAGGCCTGCTCGGCGTCAGCAACGCCGGCGGCGTTGGTCCCGGTGACGAACCAGACCGGCGGCTCGCCGTCCCAGCGCGTCGCGGCGACGAGCCCGGTGCCGGCGCCCAAGGTCTGCTTGACGGTGCCTTGCTGGTTGAGCAGCTCGAGTTTCTTTCCGCCATCGATGAAGCGCGCGTAGACGCCGCTCCTCGACGGGGGGTCACGCAGCTCATCGGCGGCCGGGTCGGCGGTCATCGTCGCGTAGGGCCCGACGATCACGCGCAGCGAGAGGTTGTATTGCGAGCATTCAAAGCAGCCGATCCCGGCCGGGATGCCGTAGGTCGCGAGCTGGTCGAGGACCCCCGTGCAGGCCTTGGCCGCGGTCTGCGTGCACTCGACGCGCGTCGGGTAGCGCTGGCCGCCGTAGCCGGCGAGGAACGGCTGGGGGTAGGAGCCGACGACCGCGGGGATGCTCTCGCTCGCCGACCAGTCGTGGCGGTCCCACCAGACCTGATCGCCGCTGTGGAGCTTGGTTGCCGCCGCGCCCTTGGTCGCCTCGACGCCGTTGACGTAGTAGAACCAGGCGGTCGGCTGGCCGTCGACGGTGCCGCCGGAGAGCCCGTCGATCGACTGCACAAAGCCACCGCCGTAGCGCGTCGTGACGGTCGCGTTGCGCTCGAGCATCTGCATCACCGTGGCGGCGCCGACGATCTTCGGCGCGGTCTGGTCGAGCACGCTCTGGGCGCCGAAGCTCTGCGTCACCAGCAGCGAGTCGTGGCTCGGCGCGGTGCCCGCCCCGACGCCGCAGCCGCCGAGCGCGGCTGCCGCGACCGCGATCGTGGCCGCGGCAGCCAGCCGCTTCTGGCTAGCGGAGCTGGGGCGTCCGCCGGACATCGCTCACTTTGCCGCGGTGCAGGTGGCGCCGGGTGCGTGGACGCAAACCGTCGCCTCGGTGCGGATCGAGTTGGCCGCGCTGACGTCGATCGTGACCTCGCCGGCCTTGGCGATCGCCAGCGTCGCCTCACCGTTCGCTCCTGTCGTCGCCGACTTGCCGCCGCCGCTCACCAGCGCGCCGTCCGCGGCGCTGCGCTTGCCGGTCGCGTTGGCGTACCTCGAAACGCTGAGCGTGAACGGCTTGCCGAGCAGTACGCTCGCCGGCCCGCTGACGCCGAGCACGCTCGGCGTGCTGGAGATCTCCTTGCTCTTACCGTCGTACTGGGGGAAGAAGAGGACGCTCGCGCCCGGCTTCGGGTCGATGCTGCAGGCACCTTTGGCGGCGGGCGCGTTGTTGATCCAGAACGCCCAGTAGTAGCTCGCGCTGGCCGGGTAGTTGACGCCGCGAATGCCGGTGATGAAGTAGGAGCTGTAGGACTTCGACCAGGTACCGCTCCAGTCTCCCTTCGTCGCGTCCTGCAGTGCGCCGAGCGCGCTGAGAGCGCTGCAGCTGTCGGCCGCCTTGCCGTCGTTGGTGACCGAGCCGCTCTTCAGCGTCACGGTGGTCGCCGGCAGCAGCGTCGAGCCGGGCCCTTCGACGCGAACGGTTACGCCCTTCACCGCTGCGCTGTGCGCGCTTGCCGCGGTGGCGGCGGTCTGTGTGAGTGCGACGCCGCCAACAGCAAGCAGCAGCGCGCCGGAGCAGGCCGCGACGCGCAGACGCGCCGGCCGGCCGGAATGGATCCTTCTCATCGGTGCCAACCCCTTTCCACGAGGGTTTTTGTGGGCTCTCGGTCGGCGCAGGTCTCCTGGCTTTCCGGGACGATCCGCTCCGCGCCTTCCCGGCTCGCTGTGGCGAGCCAGTGGCTTGCGCTTGCGCGCTTGCGGTGGACTTCCCCGGTCACAGTGGCGGGTCCGCGCCGGAGCTTCACCGGCTTCCCATGCCACCGACCTCTGACGGGCGCATCGTAGCGCTCTGGCACACTTGAGCCCAGCCCGATGACCGTCAACCTCACGCGCATCTACACCAAGCTCGGCGACGACGGCGAGACCCATCTCGGCGACATGAGCCGGGTGGCCAAGACCGACCCGCGGATCGAGGCCTACGGTGAAGTCGACGAGCTCGGCGCGTACATCGGCGTCGCGATCACGACACCAGGCATGCCGGCGCGCACCGCCGAGTGGCTGGGCCGGATCCAGAACGACCTGTTCGATCTCGGCGCCGACCTGGCGGTCCCCGACGGCGGCAGCCAGGAGCGGCTGCGGCTGCAGGCCTCCCAGGTCAGCTGGCTCGAGGAGCGCTGCGATGAGGTCAACGAGACGCTCGAGCCGCTGCGCTCCTTCCTGCTCGCCGGCGGCAATCCGCCAGCAGCCTGGCTGCACGTCTGCCGCACGGTCTGCCGACGGGCCGAGCGACGCGTCGTCGTGCTCGGCGCCGCGGCGAACCCGCAGACGCTGCGCTACCTCAACCGGCTGAGCGACCTGCTTTTCATACTCGCGCGCGAGGCAGCACAGGGTGCGGAGTCGCTTTGGGAGCCCGGCCGCTACCGTCAGCCCTGATCGGCACGCCCGGGCGCATCGCCACGGCAAGCGCCGCGAAGAGCAGCGCCGCGAGCAGCGCGATCAGGCTCGCGCCGACCAGCAGCGAGGCGTGCACCACGGCGTAGGTCGCGGCAAGCCGCGTACGCACGAGCAGCAGGCCAAAGCCGGCGCCAAAGAGGACGCCGAGCCCCGCGAGCGGCAGGAACAGAGCGCGCACGCCGAGCGGGTCCGAGCGCTCCTCCCCCCCAGTCGGCCAGCGTTCCTCGCCCCACCATAGGACCGCGAGCGCGAGCGCGACCCACACGGCGGCGACGAGGTAGCCGCCGAGCACATCGCTCGGAAAATGCCAGCCCAGCACTAGAACCGAGTAGCTGACGCCGATCGCCAGCGCACAGCCGAGCAGCGCGACGACCGGCCGCGCCACGGCCGGAACGACGAGCACGGCGCAGAGCCCGAGCGTCATCGCCGCCGTCGCATGACCGCTCGGCCACCCTGCCGCCGCGATCGAGCTGCCGGGACCGAACCAGTCCGAGTAGCGGCCGTGGGCGACGATCGGTTTCAAAAGCTCGGTCGTCGCGCTGGCACCGGACATCGTCACCGGCACTACCCCGGCTAGCAGCCAGCGGCGGCGGTAAAGCGCGATCCCGACTAGCACCACCCCAGCCGCGGCGTAGGGCACCGGGTCGACCGAATTCGCGATGAAGCTCGCCAGTCCCTGCAACTTCGGATGGGCAGATAGCGCAATGAACCCCACCAGCGACGCCGCGTCATGGGCTCGCACCAGCGGCCAGTGAAACGCGACGAGGCCAGTGACAGCGAGCCCGATGACGCAGCCGACGGCTGCCAGCAGCGCGTGTGAGGGGCGTTGGCGCATGTGAATCAGGGTAGCGAGGGGGTTGGGCTGTGTTCGTAGGCTGCGCGGTAGCGGTTAGCCCACCACAACACCTCGTCCACGTACCACCAAGCGTGGTTGTACCCGAAGATCGCGCGACGGTAGTCGGCTGGAGCTCCGTCCGCGCGCAGGTAATTGGCCATGCTGAAAATGGCATCGGCAGGGTTCCACATGTTTGGCGTTCCGCGACCGGTCGGCGTCACGCCGTAGCGGCGCCAAGTGGAGACGAGGAATTGAGCGGGTCCGCCAGCCCCAGCGTTGTTAAGTGCCCCGGGGTGCGTGCAAGACGGGGCCGGGTCGCGTCCGTTGTCGCACTCGACCTTGCCGATCGCGGCGAGCACCGTCCAGTCGAGACCGTAACGCGCTGCGGCGGCCTCGTACAGATGCAGGTAGAGAGGCGGGATGTCTTCTTTCGCTTCGGGCGAAGGTTCGTACACAAGCGCTGCCTGGGGTGTTGGTAGATCAAGCACTAGGCCCGTTGCATAGCGCGCGAGACCAAACGCGAGCACAACTACGCACGCGCCTAGCGCTGCGGTCAGGCTCAGTACACCGCCCGCGAGCAAAATCGGACCGCGGAACCGCATGGTCAGCGCACATGAGAGAAGAACTGACGCTCGCGACGGCCAATTGCGGTCGGTCTGTGGCCATCCTCGTGTGATCCACGCAACCCAGTACCAGGCATACGGATGCCTGTGCGCCTGCCACCCCCAGTCTCCAACAGCCACTGCCGACGTTGATCAAGTTGACGATCGATCTCAAGCCGGGCCCGTCTGCGGTCACTCGCTGGTTGGACCTCGTACGCGGCAGCCGTCAGTCCCGCGAGTCCCGCGGCAGCAGCATAATTGCGTGCAGATCGCAGACCTCGCTCACCACCCGCAAGCGCTTCGCGATTCAATACCTGCTCCCGCAGCGAGCGCTCTCGCGAGTCGTAGCGTCCGCGGAACCAACCGGGCCGGTCCGTGGCGCGGCCCGCAGGCTGTTCGCGGCGGCGTGCTGCCAGCTCCATATCAACATCTCGACGGCGCAACGCGAGTGACACTGCGCGTCGGCTCGCCCCGGCTCTGCTTGCGACGCTCTCCTCGCGCATCAGCCGACTACGGCGCGCGCGCAATCGCACAATCTCTTCGCCCGACGCTTGCGCGCGATCGGCCGAGACTGTTGCAGAAGCGCGGTCAATCGCCAGTGACCGTTCCACTTGCATGGCGAGCCCGGTGCGCGCCCGGCCAATCCCACCGGGCGTCGATGCGGCTGGCGGACCGTTTCGCGGGCCGGGCGGATAGTCGCGGAGCTGCCGCCAGACATCATGCGCCGCGGTTACGCCAACCGGCGCCGCACGACCGACCGACCGGCCAGTGCGACGTATGGAACCGAGCGTGCCCGTCCCGTGCCGGACACGCACCGCGATCGGGACTCGACTGGCATGCTCGTCACGCTCGTGGATCACAAACGCCAGCGCACGATGTCGGTGCTCGAACGCAAGCCACCAAAAGACAGAAATCAGCAGCCATTCCGTCCACCACCCGAGTGCATCGATACTCGTGAGCAGTCGTACGACCAGCAGCGTCACGCCGAGCAGCACGGAGTACACGAGCTTCGCAAGTGCGGCTCCGACAAGACGCGTAAGCCAGTGGCGGAAAGTGTCGCGTCCACTGTCGCCAAACGCTGGCGCCAGCACCGCAATAGGAGCCAGTAGTAGGTAAACGAGCACCGCGAGAGCGGCTCCAAGCAGCCGCAACGCAATAAACCCAAGCATTGCGAGCATTCCGCCGACGCCGATCGCGATCAGCAGCAGACCACCGGCGCGCGCCCACGTTCCTTGACCACTGCGAAACTCAGCCTGTGGCGCGGTCCCTGCGGTGCAGTTCGTTGCGTCGCTTCCGCCACAGAGGGTCTGGTAGAGCGACGGAAGTGCCGTTTCCCCAGCTAGCGCGTTGCGTGCAAGACCATTCGCCGGGAGTGCAAGGAAAAGACCACCGTTGGTTCGCGCCGCCGAAAGCGCGAGCACGATTTCCGTGAACGCCTTTTGCTCGGCGCTGCCGCCGGGAGCACATTGCACTAGGCCGGGAGCCCCACCGTGGCATGTGGCAGCCGCGCGGTAGAGGCGTTCGAGCCGCTGGCCCGTCGCCTCAAGCCTCGGATCCAACTGCGACGGATCGCGACACCAGTCGACGTCACCGAATTCCAAGTAACACCACGGTCCAGTGATCGCGGTGTCGAAGACCGCCCCTAGGGCGTCGTCAAGGCTCGCGACTGGCTGACGCGGGCTGCCTGCGGCGGTGACAGCAACCGTTCCAAGCGCAGCCTCATCCGCGAGCTGGGCAAGCGCACCTACCGTGCCGGCGGGGTCAGCGATGATCCAGAGACCGACGCTCATCATCACTGCCATCAGCGCGGCCTGACCGAGTGTCTCTGTCACCCGACGCCGCACAACACCGTGCCAGACAAATGCGATGCCGGCCAACGCCAGTGCGAGTCCAAGCCACGGCGTTGTGAAGATGCGTTCCGCGCCGCTGAGCGCACCGGACACGGGGCCGAGCGTGCTCGGCGCAAGGAGATCAATCGAATAGCACCACTCAAGCGCCACGACGGAAACATGAATAAGCCAGACGAGCGCCGTCCACACAGGCGTCAAAAGGAGTTCTTGGACGATCGTGTCTACGTCATCACCAAAGCTCGCGTCTAGACCCGAACTGATGTTGGTGTCGAACGCATAGTTCGAAAGGGGTACCGGGGCAACGGCGACACCGGATACCTCGCAATCCCTCCGTGCCGTCACGGAGATCTGCGCAAACAAAGGCGCCGTCGTACATGACGGGCTTGAGAATCCGTTTGCAGAAAGGGGATCTGCCGTGACTACGGGAAAGCTCACATCGACCGAGCTGGAACTGACCTGCGAGGCACGCACACCAGCAGCGGTCAGGCGATGAGTCGAGGCGTTCCGCGCGACCGTTGTAGCCAGAACCCGATTCGGTGCGACTGCGCAGGCAGCGACTACGAGCACGGCTATAGACACCCACCGCGCGCGTTCGCGTGGGCGGGCGCTCACGTAGCCGGCGTCGTCGAGAACGCACGGAGCAGCCGAGGAGCCAGTACCTCGACCTGTACTGCTTCCACTCGGCCCTGGTGATCTCGCATCAAACAACGACCGCTGTCAAACTCGAGTAGGCGGTCGCGCAGCGCGCGGTCGTCCACGTCTAATCCGAGTAACCCGAGGGCGCGCTCTGCCTCCTTTTCGGAGCGGAGACCGAACACAAACGTCGCCCCGATCAGGCTCTCGACCCAATCTCGTCCGTCAAGCAGCGTGTCACTTACGAGCTGCGTGCTGATTATCGGAACCGCGAGCTCGCTGCGTCCCATGCGCTGCAGTGACGCAAGGAGCATCCGCCCCACTGGGTCCCCAAGGAGTCTCCACCCCTCGTCGAACGAGAACACCTTCAGGCGAGCGCGTTCCTCGCTCATCAGCTGCATAGCGAACATCGCAATCAAGCGCACAATCTGCTCACCGACGCGTTCTAGCGGCGAGTACTCACCGCGGGTAACGCCAGGTTGCGGCGCCGGTAGATCACGAATTGGTACGTAGGTGACCTGACGCGTGCCGACCTGCGGCAAGCGAACGTTGGGATCCGCGAACCCCAGCTGGGTCAGACCGGCCCCGGCGTATACAGACAGCGTCTTCGCCACCTGTCGATCGACGTCATCGCCGTCCAGCAGCGCTCGTACCACTTCGAAACTCGTGGGTTCGTTCGAGCGTCGTAAGACTGCGTCCACAGCCTTTACCACCGCTGTCTCCCAGGTGGCTTCGGCGCGCGCTGGGAGCAGGTCGCACAAGAACGACACCGTGGCGTCGTGTCGCATATGTGCTGGAGCTACACGCAGTGGATCGAGCATTCCACGCAGAGCCCGCTCACCGCGCAACGCGAGTGTCTCAACGTGTGGCGCGACCTCGTCAAGCTCGTGCATGCGATGGTCACCCTTCGGATCACAGTCGATGACGCGTGCACCGAGCAGAAACGCCTCGTACGCGAGCTTCTGATCGAGTGTGGTCTTTCCAGAACCCAGAGCGCCGAGGCTAAGGATCGCTGCGTTGCGGTCGTTGTCGGATCCCTCACGCAGGTTGAAGCGCACTGGATGGCGTGATCCGCTCAGCGTGTGGCCGAGGTGAAAGCCACGCCGTGAGCCCACCGCGTGGGTCGCGAGTGGCATCATCGCCGCAACCTGCTCCGACACCAGCACCTCGTCGTATCCCCGGACCGCGCCACGTTGGCCCGGGAGATGGTGCATGAAAAGGCGAAGCTGATCGCCTAGTGGCCGATGCAGGCAAACCTCACCGTAGGCACGGCGACACGCCTCGACGCGCCTCTCAAGCTCTTCCTCGGTTCGGGCGGCAACCGCTATAGCAAGCGCCGCGCGCAACAAGGGCGGATGGCTCGCCGACTGCAGATACGAAAGGAGGTCACGCGCTTCCTGTGTGCGGTCGTAGCCTCTATCGGAAATGCCTTGGTCGCCCACTGCCTCGGCTCGGGCGATCTCGTCGGCGTCCTGCACCCTACGGCGGACGAGCCGCATTGCGAGGTCGTTCGGCAGAAAGCGCGCGGTCAGCGCAAGGTCGATTGGAAACGTCAATGACTCGGGCGGCGAGAACATCAATTCGAGGCGAGCACTGGGAAACGTGGCACGCTCCGGGAGTGCACCAGTCACCAGATGCGCCTGCCAGCTGACTCCGAGCTCCGACTCGATGCGAAGTAATCGGCCGCGGTGCTCGACGTAGCTTTCGCACCAGCGCATTACGTCTGCTTCCAACGGCGCCAGCGCAGCAGTCCCGTTACGTTCGAAGATGAGAGCCTGGGGCGCGTGGAGACCATCGACGACTGGGTCGCCGAGAGCACGACAGAAACCGCGCCTCACTAGCCACTGCACCTCGGGCGTACGTGCCGGTCTCGCCGCGATGAATGCCGCAACGCGCTCGTGCGCCCCGTCGGCGCGGACCCGGAGTCGCTCGAGTTCACTCACGGAGAGCGTGCGCCGGTCGCTCCAGTGCAGTGCCTCTCGAAGCGCGGACCGCAGCTCACGCGGCCTGTGCTCCACGAGCGACGACACGAAACTCCTGACGTCGCGTTCAGGCGGCAGCAGACTCACCGCGAGATAAACCGCGGGACTGCTAGCGCGATCTCGTCCAAGAGCGGAGCGCTGCTCCTCGACGTAGCGGCTGTGAGCCTCTCTGTGAGGTCCGCGGTAATCGCGCTCGAGTGAGTCAGCGTAACCGGCTGAGTCCCAAACCCGGCCAACCCGGATTACCTGAAGGTCAGCTTCGACGGACTCGAGCGCCGCAAGGAGTTGGCCGAAACGTTCGGCCTTACGTTCGCGCGAAAGCGTTGCGTAGTTGTAGGACTCGAGTACGAATAGCGCCCACGGACCAGACGAACCGAGGAGGCAGTTCCCGTATACGAAGGACAGGGGGCGAATCCGGCTAACCTCGCTGTACCACGCGCTGATCCAGCGGGTGCGGCGATATCTCGAGCACCGCTTGCGATCCGAGCTCAAGGCCCGTCGGAGTCGCTGTTGTCGCCCCGGCTATCGGATGAATCGAAACATCTGCGTGGCGCCGGAAGCTAAGCGTGCGCGACCAGTCGACGCGATTGTGCGGAAAGCACACGAGGACTGCGCCCGGGCCGCGATAGCGGAGAGCCCGCGGCGCGGGCTCCGAACCGTCCACGATCCAGATAAGTGGTGACGGCAACCAGACGCTCGCAGGTTGCCCACGCCGCTTGAGGCCCATCAGGTGTCGGGGACCCGCCTGGTGGCGGAAGAGCGCGCCAACGGCGAGGTGAAAGGGCCTGCCTTCTATCCGCAAGACTGTCAGAAGCGTGGCTAACCCCAGCGGAAAGGCAATGTCACGGAAGTACCAGGGAACCAGGCCGAGCGGCCAGGAGACGACCGGTATCGCCCCGGCGAGTAGACCCGCCGCCATCAGCACCGCCGCGTAGCCGATACCCCGCAACGGCACGCCGCCGGGATTCAAACGAAACCTGTCGAACTGGTAGATCCGTCGCTCGAGTGAAAACACCGTGCGAAACGAGCGAATCTCTATGTCCGAGCCCGTCACCGGCTCACCTAACCCGACCCAAAGAGAACGGACACAGTGTCTTGGAGCACCGTTAGACCGACCGGGCTAGCAAGCAGTACAGCGATGACCCCAATCGCGAGCACGCCAATCGCTTCCTTGAAATCTCGCCGGAACACAAGCACCACGGCAGTCACCGAGAGCGCCAGCCCGATCAGACTGAAAGCGATTGTCCGGCCGGCGTCGCTTGCGCGACTGGCTGCCGTTTCTAGGGAGCTGCCCTGAGCGCCGGTTTCAAGAGTCGCGGCGTCGGCTATTACCGCGGGTCCGCGCAGGGGGCTCCGGGCGGTGGCGCTACTCGGCGCGGCGACCAGGGCAGTCGCAATCATCAGAGCGAGTAGCTGCGCTATGCCCTGGAAGAGCCGTGTGAAATGCATCGATTAGGGGTCCTTTCGGCGTTGGGGGAACCGTTCGTCATTCACCGGCCGTGGGGCCGATCGCTGAGACCTCCCACCGACCCGACCGTAGGACGGCACCGACGGTGTAGTCGAGGGTGTAACTGTCGCCAAGCCGATCCGATGCGACCACCGTCGCGAGAATCACCCCGGACGGCTCTACGGCCAGATGCTGAACCTCGTCTAGCGCAAGCGCGGGAGTCGGCGACTCGACGCTTGCTCCGGGAGCGAGATCGTCCCTGAGGCTCTGCGTGGAGCTGTCAAGGTAGTCACTTAGAGCGCGATCGAGTGTCGTTTCGAGGGCTCGATTCGTGACAACCGGTAGTCCTGGCCCGTCGAGTGCGGCTGTGGTTTCGAAAGCCGGAGCACCGACAATCGCCGGGTAGTCGACGAGCAGGTACCGGCCGTGTGCAGCTCGCGCCACGTCAACAGCGAGATAAAGCAGACCGAGCCTCGAGGTCTGGACCGCGACGGTGTACTCAACCGTGCCGTCATATGCCATTACACCCCGCGCGATCCCCACAGACTCGACCTGTTGGTCACTGTCGCGAGCCGGGATGATTCCGCCGCCTTGATTACTACTTGCACCAAGAAATGGTGTAAGCCCCCGCTCGCGGGCGGCTAGGTTTGATGTCCAGCTGAGATACGCGCGCGCAAACTGCTCTGCGAACCATTCGGCGCCCGGATCGTTGACAGTCGGAGCGTTATATACACAGCCCCGTATCGTCGGCGGTACAATCGTGAAGCGCACGGTGGCGGCCACACCAACGGCGGCCGTCACATAAAAGACCCATCGGGTGAGCGCGAGCGAGCAGCGCAATGAGCGCAATGATCTAGGTTGTACGACAACCCGGGCTGTCGCATCGTTTACGTCGCTCACCGCTCGAACCCAAACTCCTGAACTGGCGAGGCCGATCGACGAGGCGCGACGCGTGACACGTTTGCGGTGCTCGGAGCATCCGTGGAGGCACGCCACAGATACCCAACCACGGCCCGGGGACCCCGAGAAACGCGCACGCGCGTCCGTGAGCCCCCCGGTAGCCTAGCCCGGACGGGCAAATGTCGGTGGCCACCATCGGACTTAATGTTCTCTGCCCGGTTGCGCAATGGTTGGAATGCTGCGGACACGTGGCCTTCGACCGTGGGTTTTCGGTGCATTCCAAGAGGCGCAACCGTTAGTGCTGCAGCGGCGACCAGCGCCAGTGCGCACATACAGAGAAACACGCGCGCGCGGCGGGGCGCCAGGTCGCGATGAGGCGCGATGGTCTCAGGCAAGCATCCATCGACGGGCACGTCGCCGTCAAAGGCGGCCGACAGCCCCATGTACCCACCTGAACGCGGCGGCAAGGCCTCAGGAACCTCTGACGGCGGTTCGGCCAGTAGTGCACCCTCATCGATAACGCGATAGACCGCAACGGGGCGACGACGCATTACCGCCATCCCGCTGTGCCCTGAAGACGAGCGCGCCCGCGCCACGTTGCCTGGCGCGTCACTGCATGTGATTTCCGCTCGTAATTCGCTTGGCGCGCGCCGTCGGTGACCCTGATGTGCCAGCTACGCATGGCAGACGATTCGCACGAGCGACACCCATCGTCAAAATCTGCGGCAGCCAGAAACATGTCCTCATGCATCCGTTCCGACGGCCGCGCAAGCCACGGGACGACGCCGCGGAACTAGTCACAAGAACTTCCAGCGCAGGATGACGCGGGGCTTGACGCTAAAAAATGTCTTACAGTGAGTACGTTTGCCAGCACGAACACGCGCAGGTCGGCGCCGCGTGGTCAGCGCTCGAATCCAAACTCGCTCGCTTCCTGGGCAACTGTTGTCGACGACTGGGACGGCAGCTCGGATCCAGTGGTGAGCGACGACGCGGGCGCTGGCGGCACCGTGGCGATGTGAGCTCGGTGAGGGGCGAACTCGAGCTGAATCTGGGCGACGTCGCTCAGCACACGCCTGGCCCGTGCCGGGTGCCCATAGGCGACTCCCGCGGGGAGAGACACAACCCGTTCCCGCATGACGCGCCTCTCGTGGTACACGTGAGCCTGTGATGCGCCAAGACCGAGCGGAATGGCAATCCCGACACGTTGGCAAACCTCATAGCTCCCGGCAGCGCCAGCAACACACATCGCCACCAGACCAGCCTTCATCGCACTGAACCCGACCGCAGATCCACTAACCAGACCAGTCGGGCCAGCCACCGGTGTTTCCGGGGGCGAGTGACGCACGATTACGACCAACCTTCGGAGCGCCGCACCGACCCAACCCAGCGCCTCGGTGTGTGCCGCAGCGAGCCCGACCGGTAGTGGAAGCACGGCTGCCGCGTCACGCGAAGCACGATCAAGCCGTGAGAGATACTTCGCGCACGAGGAGCAATTCTGAATGTGGGATCGCGCTCTTCGCATCTGGTCTTCGGTGCCAGCCCGGGCGGCGAGAGCATTGAGGTCTGGCTCGAGACGTCGGCAGCGGTCTCCGGCCTGATACTCATCGACGAGGCTACGGAGCTTGCCTCGCGCCCGCTGAGCAACCTTGCGAAACTTCTCGGTAGACCAGCCATACCGCGCGCAGAACTCACCGGCTTCCATTTCTAGATTTACCTGGCTGTGCAGCACAAGCCGCTGGTCGACCGTCAATTCTGCGATCACCTCGCGCAATCGCCGAATCTCGCTGCGCACGTACACTTGCCGCTCTACCGCCGCCGAGCGGTCCTCTAGGTCGTGGCCGCCAGCGTCCGAAGCATCGACTGACACGGCGTTCGCGATGGCGGCCTCTATGCCACTGCGACCGCCAAGCGCCCGCCGGCGATCGTTAATGCGGCTTAGGAACTTCTGCTCCAAGGCGTTTCGGATGTGCTCGGGACTCGCGAAAGGCGAGCGCCGCGCTCGTGCGAGCAGCTCGAGCGTGGCTTGGCTGTAGCAGTCTTCGAGGTCCTCGAACCGCAGCTGGTGGCGGTAGACGCGAAGCAGGCGATCGCGGCGCGCTACGGCGATCTGTGCGACGTGTTCGGCCGGATCGCTCGGAGCGTGGTGGACCGCGAGCCCCATCGTGGGCTCCTCCGACGGTCCCCTGGGAACCGGGACATCCAAGAGGTCGATCGACACGCGTCTGACGCTGGCTTGCGGCGCAGTCTAGCGACGTGGTTATGACAACCATGCCCCGCTTGGTCCAGTGCGGCGGGCGCGCTCGTCGGGAAGTGTGCGCCGGCGCGAAACGACCACGACAAAAAGTGTCCCACTTTGCGGGATCGGTTTCAGGATTTCCTTTGCCCGCGCCGATAAGCAGTTGTTGCAAAACGCCAGTCTTGATCCGCGTTCCGCCAGCTTCTCGCGCGAGGAGATCGCGCAGCTGTGCATGGACAACCTGCTCGAGCGCAGCAACGAGCGGATCTGGGTAAAGGATCGCGAGAGCCGCTTCCTGCTGGTCAGCGCCGGCTGGCTCGCGCGCTACGGCCAGGGGCGCTCCGTTGACCAGGTGCTCGGGCGCACCGATGCCGACTTTTTCAGCGCCGAGCACGCCGCTACCGCGCGTGCCGAGGAGCTGCGCGTGATGGAGAGCGGCGAGCCGCTGCTGACGCATGTCGCCGAGGAGGCCGAGGGCGAGCGGCCCGCCGTGTGGTCAGAGACGCTGCGGCTGCCGTTGCGCGACGAGCAGGGGAACATCATCGGCACCTGGGGGCTCGGCCAGACCTCGCAGACGAAGGCCGAGCAGGAGCTGATCGAGGCCCGTGCGCGGATGGAGGCGAGCGAGCGCATCCACCGCGTGCTGTTCGAGCGCCACCCGCTGCCGATGGCCGTGCTCGACCGCGACACGCGCCAGCTTTTGATCGTCAACGATGCCGCGTGCAAGACCTACGGCTACTCGCGCGCTGAGATGCTCGCAATGACGACCACGGAGCTGGTCGCGCCCGAGGACCGCGCGGCTCACGTCGCCGCGCTCGAGGCCGAACCGCTCGCGGGCTTCTACGCCAGCCGGCCGGCGCGCCACCAGCACAAGGACGGCACGATCGTCGAGGTCGAGGTGACGAGCGACGATGTCGTGCTCGACGGGCGGGCCTGCCGGATTGCGGCGGCTCTGGATGTCACCGAGCGCAACCGCGCCGCCGCCGAGGTCGCCGCCGCACGCGATGAGGCGGTCGAGGCATCGCGGATGAAGTCGACCTTCCTGGCCAACATGAGCCACGAGATTCGCACGCCGATGAACGGCGTGATCGGGGTCAGCGAGCTGCTGCTCGAGACCGAGCTCGATGACGATCAGCGTTCGCTCGCAATGCAGGCCGTGAGCTCAGGCAAGCTGCTGATCGACCTCGTCAACGACATTCTCGACATCTCGAAGATCGAAGCCGGCCAGCTCGACGTCGAGACGAGCGACTTCGCGCTGCGCGAAACGATCGAGCAGGCCTGCGCGATCGCGCGGATGCAGGCCGACGGGAAAGGCCTGCGGCTCGAGCTGGATATCGCCGACGACGTGCCCGAGCAGAGCCGCGGCGACGGTCGGCGGCTGCGCCAGATCCTTCTGAACCTGGTTTCGAACGCCGTCAAGTTCACCAGCGCGGGCAAGGTGACGGTGCGGGCAGCGCTGTGCGACAGCGCCGAGGCCGCGGTGCGGATCGAGGTCATCGACACCGGCATCGGGATCGAGCCGTCGATCCTCGATCACATGTTCGAGCCGTTCACGCAGGCCGATGCCTCGACGACCCGCAACTACGGTGGTACGGGGCTCGGTCTGGCGATCGCGCGCCAGCTGATCGAGCTGATGGGCGGGACGGTCGGCGCGGAGAGCGAGCTGGGCGCGGGCAGCACCTTCTGGATCGAGCTGCCGCTGGTGAGCGCGGCGGCCACCAACGGTGGACCTTCGCCCACGGCGCCGCCGCGCCTGTGGGGCAGCGCCCCGCGCGTGCTCGTCGCCGAGGACAGCCCGGTCAACCAGACCGTTGCCGTGCGCACGCTGGAGCGCTGCGGTTGTCAGACCGATGTCGCGCACAGCGGCCGTGAAGCGCTGGCGATGCTCGCCAGCCGCCGATACGACGCGGTGCTGATGGACTGCCAGATGCCCGAGCTCGACGGCTACGAAGCGACCGCCGAGCTCCGCCGCCGCGAGGGCGCCGGCCAGCATACGCCGGTGATCGCGATGACCGGTGACACGATGGACGGCGACCGCGAACGCTGCCTCAAGGCGGGGATGGACGATTATCTGAGCAAGCCGATCGAGCGCGCCGCGCTGATCGCGGTGCTCGATCGCTGGCTGCCGTCCGAGAGCAGCGGCAGCGACGACGACGCCGAACGCGTCTCGGCCATCCCCTAGCGCGTCGCCGGCCGGCTCACGCTGGCGGCCTCGCGCGGCCGGCCGTGCTCAGGGCGCACAGGAGCTACAGGCACCGTGCAGGACGACCTCGTGCTCGGAGACGTCGAGCGCGACGCGCTCTGATACCGCGCTGATCGTGCGCTCGAGCTCGGCGTCGGTGAACGGCGTCAGCGTGCCGCAGTGGTCGCAGATCAGGTGATGGTGGTGGCCACTGCCCTCGCGCGCGGCCTCGAAGCGCACGATGCCCTGGCCGACCTCGAGCCGCGCCACGAGATCGAGCGCCTCGAGCTCATCGAGGATGCGGTAGATGCTGGCGCGTGAGGCGGTTCGCGGCGCCGGTGAGCGGTGACGCAAGGCCTCCTCGATCTCGACCGCCGAGAGCGCGCAGGGCTGCGCATCGAGCAGCCCCAGCAGCGCCAGGCGGGCGCCGCCGCGGCGGTAGCCGGCGTCGGCGAGGGCGCGGCTCGCGCGGGCGTACCAGTCGGAATGTTTGCTCGGCGGCACGATCGGATTTCCAGTGTAGTCCGCCATCTTCAGGCCGAGGCCGGCTCGGGGACGGTCTGCGGTGCGACCCCTGCCGTCCGCTTCCAGGCGGCCCAGGCGCGTCCGATCACGTAGGAGGCGGCGCTGATCGTGCCGACGAAGAACCCGACCGGGTAGTTGGTCTGGTAGGAGAGCGCGATCGCCGACCAGACAATGACAAGCGCGATCACGACCGACAGGCCGAGCGCGCGGATCGGCTCGTCGGTGAAGGAGCGAGCGGCGGCCGGCGCGCCGATCATCAGGCTGAAGATCAGCAGCGTGCCGACCACCGGCACCGTCATCGTCGTCGCCAGCGCGACGACCACGAGGAAGGCGAGCTCCATGCGCTGGGTCGCGATGCCGCGGGCCTCGGCGACCTCGGGGAGCAGCGAGGAAAGGATCAGCGGGCGGTAGAGCAGCGCGATCACGACCACGCAGAGGACGGCGAGCGCGGCGGTCGGGACGAGCTGGCTCGTGCTGACGCCGAGGATCTCGCCGAACAGCAGCGAGTAGACCTCGGGGGCGTATTCGACGTTCAGGCTCACGAACAGGGCGCCGAGGCCGAGCATCACGACGAGCGTGAGCGCTGTCGCGACGTCGTGGCGGCCGCGGCGGCCGAGCAGGCCGATACCGAGGGCGCCGAGCAGTGCGAAGACGCCGAAGCCGAGGATCGTGTTGACGCCGACGAGGCTTGCCCCGGCGGCGCCGGCGAACGAGCCGTTGGGGATCGCGTGCGCGACGAAGGCTGAGCCGCGCAGGACGACGAAGAAGCCGACCAGGCCGGCGACGACGGCGACGATCGAGGCGACCGTCCAAGCGTTGACCATGAAGCCTGAGAACACGCTCGCCCGCCCTCTCAGTTCGGCGCCGGGGCGGCGGTCGGGTCGGGAATACTCTTGCTCTGCCTCGGCCGGCGCCGTCGCGGCAGCCCGGCCAAGAGGTAGCCGGCGAAGATCAGCGTGACGACGAAGAAGCTGACCGGCCAGGCGTGTCCGGCGGGCGCCCAGTCGTAGCTGTCGTAGGCGAGCAGGATGCCAAGCAATGTCGCGGCGATGCCGATCAGCGCCGCGACGAGGACCGCTCGGCCCGGGCTGCGGGTCAGTCGCAGAGCGGTCGCGGCGGGCCCGACCAGCAGCGCGAGGCTGAGGATCGTCCCGATCGTAAACGCGGCGAGCGCGACCGCGACGGCCAGCGCGAGGAGGTATCCGGCGCCGACCAGACGCACCGGGATTCCCCGGGCGGCGGCCAGCTCGGGGCTGATCGAGCTGAGCAGCAGCGGGCGGTAAAGCGCGGCAATCAGGCCGAGCGCGACGACGCTGAAGGCGAGCACGAGCGGAATCGTCGAGCTCGTGACCGCGAACAGCGAGCCGAAGATGATCGTGAACGTCGCCCCCGTGGTGTTGTGGTAGGCGCTGTCGAGGTAGAGGAAGAGCGCAGCGAGACCGAGCCCGGCGCCGAGGACGATGCCGGTGGCGAGGTCGCGCCCCCGCGGCCGCTGGATGCCGATCAGCTCCATCACCGAGACCGCCGCGACCGCCGCCACACCGAAGCCCCAGAGCGCGCCGGCGCCGAGGAGGAACGCCCCCGATCCACCGGTCGTGCCGATGTCGCCGAGCGCCTCGCCGGCGAAGGATTGGCCGCGGATCACCGTGAAGACGCCGACGACGCCGCCGACGATCGCCGCCACGGCGCCGACACTCGCCCCGATTGCCACCGGACCGCTCGTGAAGAAGCCCGGGGCGAAGATCGCTGCGAGAGTGCCGCTCACGAGATGATCTCGACCTGCGGGCGGGTATGCGCGTGGTCGGCGCTGTCGGCGAGCTCTCCGGCCGCTCCGGCCACTACAAGGACACGGCCGTGGACCTGCAGAACGTCGACGTGGTGGCCGTAGAGGGCGCTCAGCACCGAGGTGCGCACGACCTCATCGGTCGTGCCGCTGGCGGCACGACCGGCGGCGAGATAGACGATGCGGTCGATGACCGGGAGCAGCGGGTTCATCTCGTGGGCCGAGATCAGGACGGCGATCTGCTGCTCTTTGGCGATCCGTGCGAGCAGCGCGACGACCTCCTGTCCGCTTCGCAGGTCGAGGTTGGCCAACGGCTCGTCGAGCAGCAGCAGCTGGGGTGCTGAGATCAGCGCGTGGGCGATCAGCACGCGCTGCTGCTCGCCGCCCGAGAGCGTGCCGACGCGCGCGTCGGCAAAGGCGCGGGCGTCGACGGCGTCGAGCATCTCCTCGATTCGCGCGCGCCGCGCGCGCGAGGGCAGCGCGATGCCGTAGCGGTGGGCGTCGAGACCGAGGCCGACAAGGTCGCGCGTCCGCAGCGGCGCGTCGGGGTCGAGGGCAAACTTCTGCGGCACGTAGCCGATCAGCGGGTTGCGGCGCGAGCGCGGGCGCCCGGCGAGGAGCACTGTTCCGCTCGCCGGCTGAAGGCCCAGGATGACGCGAAAGAGGGTCGTTTTGCCGGCGCCGTTTGACCCGATCAGCCCGGTGAACTCGCCAGGCTTGATCGCAAAGGTCACCTCGCGCAGAACCGGCCTGCCGGCGAGGCTGACGCTGATCCGATCGACCGCGAGGATCGGCACGTCACGATCGGTGGGCCGCCCTCTGCTCACAGCTTCTGGGTCGAGAGCTTGTTGGCGACGGCCCGGCGCAGCGCCGTTATCTCGGCGAGCATCCACGACTGGTAGTCGTAGCCCGGGGTCGGCATCGTCTCGTAGACGCCGACCACGGGAATGCCGTCGTGCTTGGCCTCAGCGAGAAACGAAGCGGTCAGCGAGTCAGTTACCTGCTGGTTGTAGACGAAGACCTTGACCCGGTGCTTGGAGAACAGCGCGTCCTGGAAGCTCACCGCCTGCGGCGCGGGGTCGACGCCGTTCATGATGTCGGCTTGGAGCGGAGAAGGCGTCATGTTGACGGTGCCGGCCGCCTCGAGCATGTAGTCGCCGACCGGTTCGGTCGTAGCGACCGCAGTCTTTGGGTAGCGCTTTGCGAACGCCGCGAGCGCCGCGTACCAAGGCTTCAGCGAGTCGTCGAACTTGGTTGCGTTCGCCTTGAAGTAGGTGGCGTGCGCCGGCTCGAGCGCTGAGAGGTCGGCGACCAGCGCCCTGACTACGGCGGGCATCGTGGCCGGCTCGTACCAGAGGTGCGGGTTCGGGGTTGAGTCCGGCAGACCGAGGAGCTTCTGCACATCGATCACGTTGCGCTCAGAGCTCGGTGACGCGGCCTCGATGTTGTTCATGTAGGCGTCGTAGCCGAGACCGTTCTGCACGACCAGACGAGCCGCGCTGACGAGGTGCGCGACGCTCGGGCTGGCCTCGAAGGTATGCGGATCGGTGTTCGGGTTGCTCTCGATCGCGCTGACAGTGACGTAGGCCCCGCCGATCTGGCTGATCACGTTGGCGTACTCGTTCTCGGCCCCCACGGCAACGATCGTCCCGCTTGCCGAAGACGCCGCGGCGCCCGCCGACCCGCCGAGCGGCGCGAGCGCCGCCGCCAGGAGCACCAGCAAGACGCCACCCCGCCGAGCAAGTCCGAGCATCAGCGACGACAATAGCTAAGAATAAGACCCGTTATCGTTAAGGTCGGGAGAGTCTAGTCCGCCATGCCCGCAGCGGCAGGCCGTATTCTGGAAGCTGATGCCGCTGCCACCCCCCTCGCGTTCGTTGCTCTCACCGAAGGTGCTCGGCGCGCTCTACCGCAAGCACCTCTCGGACGTGCGCCAGGAGCGTCTCTTTCTTGGCAACGTCGGCTTCGTGGCCGCGTTTGCCACCGTGCGCACGATCACGCACGCGATTCGCGCCGGGCGCGGACCGTTTCGCAACATCGACCCCGGTGGGCATCACATCCACCACATGACGTTTGGCATCACCGGGCTGCTGGCGACCGGTTACGCCTGGAACGCGCAGCTGGGCATCGGCACCAACCCGGCACGCCGCTGGGGGTCGCGGGCTTCAGCTGTCGGCTACGGGATGGCCTCGGCGCTGACGCTCGACGAGTTCGCTCTGTGGCTCAATCTGCAAGACGACTACTGGACGAAGCAGGGCCGCGAGAGCATCGACGCCGTCGTCATCTTCGGCTCGCTGCTGTTGCTGGGGCTGATGAACCGCGACCTCGTGAAGGAGGCGACGCAGATCGCCAGCGGACGCCGTGACGCGCGCGAGCTGCTGCGCCACGTGGCGTGAACACCGCGGCGCGCCTCAGCGGCGCTCTGCCCGTCGCTGCTGATAGAGGTTGTAGCGGTGCCGACGCCAGAGGTAGTAGCCGACGCCAACGATGATCAACAGCAGGACGACCGCGACGGCTGGGTGGCGGTGATGGTGGTCGGTCGTGGCGGCCAGCAAGCTGGCGAGCGTGTTTATCGCTGCCTGGGTCATGTCTCCGCTCCGCGGCTTGGATCAGCGCCCCCCGGCAGGCCAAGGCTAGCGCAACCGTGCCTTCAGGCTGGGCCCCCGAGCAGGCGCAAGTGAGCAATGATTGGCGTGATGACGCTGCCAACGCGGGCGATTGTTGACACTGATGACGAGCTTTGAGACAAGCTGGGCTCGGCAGTTCGGCGTGCGTCTGCCGAGCCGCATCGTCTGCGTCGGCCGCAACTACCTCGCGCACGCCCAAGAGGAGGGCGCGGATCTGCCGACTGCGCCACTGCTGTTCGCGAAGCTGTCGAACACGGTCATCGGGCCCGGCGAGGCGATCGTGCTGCCCGCCGAGTCGGTCCACGTCGACGCCGAGGCAGAGCTCGCGCTGGTGATCGCGAAAACCTCGCGCGGTCTGCGACCTGACCAGGCCGGAGCGGTGCTGGCTGGCTACACGGCGGCCAACGATGTCAGCGCCCGCGATCTCCAGTTCGCCGACGGTCAATGGTTCCGCGGCAAGGGGTATGACTCGTTCTGTCCGATCCAGCCGGAGATCGCGGAGCTCGAGAGCCTGGAGCCGGCGCTGTCGGTCAAGCAGACCGTCAACGGCCGCGTAATGCAGGACGGCAACACGCGGGATCTGATCTTCGGCCTCGCCGCGCTGGTCGCCTACATCTCAAACGTCGTGACGCTCGAGCGCGGCGATGTGATCCTGACCGGAACGCCCGATGGTGTCGGCTACTTTCGTGACCCACCGGTGCCGCTCGCCGCCGGCGAGGTCGTCGAGATCGAGGTCGAGGGCGTTTCAGCGTTGAGCAACCCCGTTGTGGCGGCGTGAGCGAGCGATTTCTCGTAACCGGTGCTTACGGTTGCATCGGCGCCTGGACCGTCCGGCAGCTGATCCGCGAGGGCGCCGAGGTGATCGCCGTCGACGCCGTTGGCGACGACCGCCGCCTGCGCGCTCTGCTGCCTGCGGATGAGTTGGCGACGGTGCGCTTCGTCCAGGCCGACATCTCCGATCCAGCTCAGGTCGCGAGCTTCTTTGCGCTCGCGCCGACGCACATGATCCATCTCGCCGCGCTGCAGGTGCCTGACTGTCGCAGCAACCCGGTGCTCGGCGCACAGGTCAACGTCGTCGGCACGGTGGCGCTGTTCGCGGCGGCGGCCGCCGCCGGCGTGAGTACGCCGATTGTCTACGCGAGCTCGGTCGCCGCGTTCGCGGCGGCGGACGGCGGCGAACAGGCGCCGGCGGACCCCAGCGGCCATCCCGACACCCACTACGGCGTGTACAAAACGGCGAACGAGGGCACGGCACGGATCTTTGCGATCGAGAGCGCGGTAAACAGCATCGGCCTGCGGCCTTACGTCGTCTACGGCGTCGGTCGCGACCGCGGCATGACGGCGGCGCCGACCGAGTCGATGCTCGCGGCGGTGCAAGGCCGCGCCTCCACGATCCCTTTCGCCGGGCGCTGCGAGATGCACTACGCGCCGGACGTCGCCGCGGCGTTCATCGCTGCGGCACGGGCGGAGTTCAGCGGCGCCACGGTCCTCAACATCCCCGGGACGAGCGTCCTGATCGACGAGGTCGTGGCCGAAATCGAGCGTGCACTCCCGGACGCCGCAGGCCTGATCGAATTCGGCGGCCCGGCGTTGCCGTTTCCCGCCGAGCTCGATTCGCACGAGTTCGCCGGCATCGTCGGCGACGTGCCGGTGACCCCCTTGGCCGACGGCGTAGCGGAGACGATCCGCCACTTCCGCGGCGGCTAGAGGGCTCCTAGCCGAGTAGGGATTCGGAGCGCTCTGGCGGTAGCGCCCACTCCGTCTGCAATTGCCCTCCCCGACCGACTTCAGACCCCCACGGGCGTATCGCCGAAAGCGGCTCGCCGACGCCGACAGAGCCGACCGCGCCACAGCGCGAGCAGGTATACGCGACGCGGTCGGGATCGATTTTTACGATCACCGGTGATCGCCACGCGTGCGGCGAGCAGGCGGCGCCATCGGTAGCCGACATCAGGCGTCGCCTGCGTTCGGCCGTGTGCCCCCGTTGGCGTGCCCTATAGCGCCCACTTCCGGGGTACCGAGCACCTCGCCTCTCGCGATCCGCAGTTGGAGCCAGCGCTCACCCTCGGCAAGGTGGATGAGATCGGCGGCGCTGGCCTGCTCGGCGTCACCCGCTCGCAGCGCCACATAGATGTCGCGATGACGCTGCTTTGAGATCTCGACGACATCGTGCTCGGTGATCGTGCGCCACAGGCGAGCACGCATCATGCCGCCCGAGAGGTTCAGGATTATCGACGCGAGCGTGGCGTTACCAGCCGCTCGGACGATGATCCGGTGAAACTCCGTGTCGGCATCGATGAAGTCTTGGTTCGTCTCGGCCTCGTTCATGCGCTCAAGGCTCGCCTCAAGGGCGACGAAGTCGTCCTCCGTGAGTCGCGTCGCCGCGAGTCCGGTTGCAACCGGCTCGAGAAGCCGCCGCACCTGGTGAACCTCCAGCAGCGTCGTGCCGTCGAGCAGGTCGCCGACGAATCCCATTCCCGTGAGCAAGAGGTCCGCGTCAAGGCGCGTGACGTAGGTCCCGTCGCCGACGCGCGTGTCGAGGACGCCGATCAGAACGAGGGCGCGAACTGCCTCTCGCAGCGAGTTCCTCGAGAGGCCTAGCCGCTCCGCGAGGTCCTGTTCGCGCGGCAGCTTCGCTCCGGCGGTGAACTCGCCGGAGATGATCAGGTCCTTGATCTTGGCGATCGCTTGGTCGGTTACCGGCACTGCCATGTGTTCTCCGTTGTTGCTGGGGCCACCATCATCTCCCAACACGACCCGCAAGTCGATATATACGGGAGGCATTGCCGCCGAGCAGCTGCTCGGCGTGATCGGGAGCCGCATCGACGACCGCCTCTGCGGTCAGCCCCCACACCCGGTCAAAGTCCCCGTTGAGAAGCGAGTACGGCCAGTCGCTGCCGCACATCAGCCGCTCAGGACCAAAGCACTCGAGCGCCACCTCGACCGCTGGACGCAGGTCCTCGGCACTCCAGTCGGGCCAGTCAAGCGCCGTGTTGAGACCGGACGCCTTCGCGAACACGTTCGCATGCGCCGCCGCCGCGCCCAGCTCGCTCGCCCAACGCGTCATCTCCGGGGTGCCGATCGGCGGCTTGCCGAGATGGTCGATCACGATCCGCAGCCGGGGAAAGCTCGCCGCCAGGCTGAGCACATCGTCGAAATGGTGCGGGAAGACGACCGGGACCTCGAGAATCAGCCCGCGCTCCTCGAGCATCGCGATCGACTCGAGCACCGGCGGCTTGACGAGCCAGTGGTCAGGCTCGTTGTGACTCAGGTGGCGGACAGCGCGAAATTTGTCCCTCGCCTGCAGTTCATCAAGACGCTGAGCGGCGCGCTCGGGCTGATCAAGGCATACCCACGCCGTGACCGCGGCGATCCAGTCCGAGCGCTCGGCTTCGTCGAAGAGGTAGTCGGTGTCGGAATCCAGGCAGGCGCCCTGAACGACAACCACACGGTCGATTCCGTTTCGTTCGAGCAACGGCACGATGTCATCCGGGCCAAACGGTCGCGCGATTGCGGCATGCTCGGCGGTCATCCACGGTTGCGGCGTGTGCCGTCGGTCCCACAGGTGAATGTGGCTGTCGATCCTCACACGGAGATCGCTACGTCGCCCCGGCGATTTCGCCAATCGGGTCGGGCGAGTTCCACTCGAAACCGTTTGGGAACTCGTAGCGATCGAGCGAGCTGGACAGCATCTCGATGCTGTAGCCGGGTGCCGTCGGCGCGATGTAGCGTCCGTCACGGACGATTGCGGGGTTGCGGAAGTGCTCGTGCAGATGGTCGACCCACTCGACGATCCGATCGTCGAACGACCCGCTGACGGCGATGTAGTCGAACATCGCGAGATGTTGAACGTACTCGCATAGCCCGACGCCGCCGGCGTGCGGACAAACCGGGATGCCGAACTTCGCGGCCATCAGGATGATCGCGACAACCTCGTTGACCCCGCCGACACGGCAGGCGTCGATCTGACAGACGTCGATCGCCTCGGCCTGAAAGAACTGCTTGAAGATGACGCGGTTCTGGACGTGCTCGCCGGTGGCCACCCGGATTGGGGCGATCTCGCGACGGATTCGCGCGTGACCGAGAACGTCATCGGGGCTCGTCGGCTCCTCGATCCACCACGGGTCGTATTTGCCGAGGACCCGCATCGACGCGATTGCCGCGTCGACACCCCAGTACTGGTTGGCGTCCATCATCAGCACGCCACTCGGCCCGAGCGCATTGCGGATCAGCTTCGCCCGTCGCGCGTCGGCCTCGACATCCTGGCCGACCTTCATCTTCAAGTGCGTGAACCCGGCTTCAACGGCTTCGTTCACCAGCTGCACGATCTTCGCGTCGTCGTAGCCGAGCCAGCCCGCAGAGGTCGTATACGCCGGGTAGCCAGTCTCGATGATCTCCGCCAGCCGCTCCTCGCGACCCGGCCGCATCGCGCGCAACAACGCGAGCGCCTCATCCTCGGAGAGCACATCATCGATGTAGCGAAAGTCGATCGCCGCGACGAGTTGCTCAGGCTCGAGGTCGACGAGCAGCCGGTAGAGCGGCTTGCCCTCGGTCTTGGCCCAAAGATCCCAAACCGCGTTGACGATCGCCCCCGTGGCGAGATGAATGACGCCCTTCTCCGGCCCGAGCCAGCGCAGCTGGTCCTCGGAGGTGAGACTGCGCCAAAAGTCACGCATGCCGGCCTTGATTTCCTCGAGCGTCCGTCCGACGACAAGGTGCTCCAGGGCGCGCACGGCGGCAACCACGATCTCTGTGCCGCGGCCGTTCGTGAACGTCAGGCCGCAGCCCTCGAGGCCGTCGCTGGAGTCTGTTCGCAGCACCACGTAGGCGCAGGAATAATCGGGCTTCTGGTGCATCGCGTCCGAGCCGTCCAGCGAAAGCGAGGTAGGGAACCTGATGTCCCGCACCTCGAGCGAAACGATCCTCATCCGCCCCGCCCGGATTCCGCGGAGTCGGCGCGCGCGACACCGATGCTGGCGCCAGCAGTGATGATTGGCGAGGGCGCAGCGTGGAATCTGGTCGACGCCATGCGGTTTCCTGCGAGGCCCACAAGGCCACGAGCGGATCCCCCTCGACGACGATTCATCGGTACCTGCCTTCTTCTTATCAGTGGTCCCTGCGCGGCTGCGCGGATCGGGACACACCGTGAGAGGACTCGATCCAGGATCGGACCGTGACACGATCACACTCTGATCGTCCCGCCGCACCGAAGTCCGCCGAACTGGCCGATGCGGCGTGGTGGCACCCTCGTCCCGCGACCAACTTCTACCTCAATGACCCGATGTTTGTCAAACCACAAGCCCGAAAATCTTGTACGATCGCGCTCGCGGGGGCTTTGGCCGACTGGTCCTTGGCGGTCGGGCGAAGCCGCAAAGTCGGCAAAGGAG
>Ga0302324_100005416_pt1 | contig 27799 bp, 27 predicted proteins | sample Palsa_T0_1_FD_201949 | JGI IMG/M metagenome (GOLD analysis project Ga0302324, IMG submission 201949) | Peat permafrost microbial communities from Stordalen Mire near Abisko, Sweden - Palsa_T0_1 | ecosystem: Environmental > Terrestrial > Soil > Palsa > Peat permafrost | place: Sweden: Abisko...
CCACGCGGGCGAGGTTCGCCTTCGCCGCCGCCGGGGCAAGATCGGCGATGCTGGCAACGTGCACGCCCGGCGTTTTGGGCACCTGGGCAAGATACATGGCGCCGAACTTGCCGGCGCCGATCAAGCCGACGGTAAGCGGTTTGCCCTGCGCGGCGCGCTGGCAGAGTCCGGCGTGCAGGCCCACGGCGCCCGCAGCCTCAGGCCGCCAGCTCGGAGCGTAATGCCGCCGCCGGCGTGCCGTCGCGCCATGGTAACGGCACGTCGTAGTCGCGCAGCAGACAGTCGTCGGGCAGGCAGTCGAGCGGGGCGAAATCGCGGTGCGCGATGTATTCCGGGCGCTTGAAGCGCCGAATGTGATTCGACACCGCGCAAAGGCTCAAGTACACGCTGATGCGGTTCCACGGCGAGAGATTCGACGTCGACGCGTGCACCAGGCAGGAGTGGAACAGGATCATCGAACCGACCGGACCCTTCGGAGCGACAATGCCTCCCCGCGCCACGAGCTTGGCGATAGTGTCGTTGTCAATCGTCCACAGCGGGTAGCTGGTCGTGGCGACGTCGTGCGCGGCCTCGATGACCCCCAGCTTGTGGCTGCCGGGAATGAACATCAGCGGGCCATTGAACTCGTTGACCTCGTCCAAGAAGATGGCCACGTTCATCGCCCGCGGCTGCGGCATGTCGTCGTCGCGTTGCCAAGTCCCGTAGTCCTGATGCCACTGCCAGACGTCGCCGTCGAAGGCCATCTTGCCGTTGATCTTGAACTGGTGCATGTACACCGCTTCACTGAAGATCTGCATGATCGGCAAGACCATGCGCGGGTGCCGCGCGAGGCGCGCGAAGGGACGGCTGTACAGGTGGGCGGCGAAATTGGTGCGCACCGCATCGCGATCCTTCTCGCGCACGTTTTCGGGTCGCTGCTGCGCGAACAGGCGCGGCACTTCGTCTTGCAGCCCCTGCATTTCCGCGGTCGAGAACAACCCCGGGAAATACAGATAACCTTCACGCTCGAAGCGCTCGACCTCTTGTGGCGACAGGTGCATGCCCCCTCCTCTCCGCCATTATAGGGCCGCGGGCGAGGCGCGTCGTTACCGCGCCCCGCGCTCCGCGATCACCACGAAACGTAAAGGTCGGGGAATTGTTGCTTGAGCTCGGCGAGCTTCGGCAAGTCGTAGATGACGATGTACGGTTGCGTGTGATGCAGCGCCAGATAGTTCTGGTGATAGCTCTCGGCGGCATAGAACGCGGGCAACGGCGCGACCTGGGTGACGATGGGCTCGGCGAAGACCTTGGCGGCGTTCAGCTGCTCGATGTAGGCCAGCGCGACGTTCTTCTGTGCGTCGTCGGTATAGAAGATCTCCGAGCGATACTGGTTGCCATGGTCCGGACCCTGACGGTTGAGCTGGGTCGGGTCGTGGGCGACGGAAAAGAACACGCGCAGCAATTCGCCATAGGTCACTTGCGTCGGGTCGTAGGTCACCTGCACCGATTCGGCGTGGCCGGTGTCGCCGGTGCTCACCTGTTCGTAGTCTGCCCGCTGGGCGCCGCCGGCATATCCGGATACCGCCTTGTTGACGCCCTTGACGTGGCGGAAGACCGCCTCGACGCCCCAAAAGCAGCCGCCGGCAAATACCGCCGTCTGCGGGCCCTTGACGCTGGCCGCGGGAATGTCCTTGTTCGGCGCGGGCAATGGCGCCGCGGTCGTGGTCGCTGCCTGGGCGGTCGCCAGCACCAGCCCGAGTGCGGTAATTAAGCCTTGTCGCGAGAATACAAACATGGTCAATCTCCAGTGTGTGAGCGTTTAGTCGTCCGCGCCCGGAATTCCTTGCAGCGACTTGCGTGCCGCGCGCCGACGCGCTCGCCACCGAACCAAGCGGCGGCTACGCCGCGATGCGGTCGTTGGAGTATATTTCGCCGGCGCGAGTTCCTAAAGCGCATCCCATGCCGATACTCGCCGCCGGCCTGATCCTTTTTCTTGGTCTGCACCTCCTGCCGACCGTGCCCGACGCGCGCATGGCCGCTGTCGCACGCCTCGGCGAAGGGCGCTACAAGGGTGCGTTCTCCCTGCTGTCTTTCGTTGGGTTCGCGCTCATCATTGGCGGCTACGCGCTCGCCGCGCCTGGCGCGCGCCTGTTCGCCCCGTCGCCTGGCGCGATCGCGCTCGCGCCTTATGCAATGACGCTCTCGTTCGTCCTGCTCGCGGCGGCGAATCTGCGCGGCCACATCCGGCACAGCCTCAGGCATCCGATGCTCTTCGGCATCGCCATCTGGGCAGCGGTACACCTGCTCGCCAACGGCGACACCCGGGGCACGGTGTTGTTTGGAAGCTTTCTTCTCTACGCGCTGCTCGACCTCGTGTCCGTGGTGGCGCGCGGCGCAACCAAGCGCTTCGCCCCGAGCGCGCGTTACGACCTTATCGCGGTCGCCCTCGGCGTGATCGCCGCGCTGGGCGTGATGGCGCTGCACCGCTTCCTGTTCGGCGTTGCAGTAGTCGCCTGGGGCGGCTGACAGATGAGCTCGTGTCCACTGGATAGGATGTTCCGGCCCGGCGATGCCGGGTTACGGCCGCAGTCGCCGCAATAATAGGAAACCTCGGAGGAGCGCATGCGATTCACGTTCCGATATATCTATGTAGACCTGGGTCCGGTCGATCCGGTCGATGCCGCGCCAGCGGCGAACGGGTGCCGATCGCGCGCGTCACGCGTATGATGGTTCGAGCCCCGCGGGCAAGCAGGCATGGCCGGCGGCGGCCAATTGGAAAAAAGGAGAGCACATCATGGCTAAGAAGGGTTCGAGCGACGGTGTATACCGCGTCATCGACGTGATCGGAACGAGCTCCATTTCATGGGAGGATGCGGCGAAGACGGCGGTCACGACAGCGAGCAAGTCGCTGCGCGACCTGCGCATTGCCGAAGTCTCGAAGCTCGATATGAAGGTCGAGGGTGGCAAGATCGTCGCTTACCGGGCGCGGGTGCAGCTGTCGTTCAAGTACCAGGCCTGAGGCGAATTGCGGGCCTGGGCTAGCCCGAAGAACGGGCGCGGGTCCGTGCCGCTTTGCCTGCTGCGGCGCGGCGCCCCGCCGGCCCTTTGGTTCGTGCCGCCTTGCGCGCCGCCGCCGAGCGGGCACCGGCGCTGCGCTTCGCCGCCGCGGATTGGGCTTGGCGCTTGAGCGCGCCCGTCGAGGCGGCGGCGTGCCCTTCGCGCTTGAGCGCCGCCGTGGCCGCCTGCGCGCATCTTCGCGACTGCGGTTTGGCATTGCCCTGCACGGTGGGCGACGCGACAGCCTGCGACTTCCTGCCCGCGCGTGTGTTTGACTGCGCCGGCGGCAGGTTCACGCCCGCGCGCCGCGCCTTCGACAGGCCGATGGCGATCGCCTGCTTGGCCGATCGGGCGCCGTGCTTTCCGCTGCGGATATGGCGGACCTCCTCGCGCACGAATTCGCCCGCCTGCGTGCTCGGCGCTTTGCCTTCGCGGCGGTCTTTCGGCAGCGCGGGCGATGGTTTTCTTGTCCGGCATGGCGTGGCACTCCTTTGTTCGATGGGTGGACCCGTCCGGGACCGATTCCGCGCTGCAGCTAAAAGTTACAACGGGCCGAAATCGTTGCTGGTCAACGCTGCAGTCGCCGCGGCAGCGAAACACGTGTTGCACCATGGCACGCCGCCTGCGTGACGTAAACTCCAGGCATCAGGCGAGCAAAAAATCTGCCACCGCGCTGGCGATTACCATGGGCAACATGCACCGAGTGCTGAAATGAACGCTTCGCTGCGCACGCGCTGCTGCATCGTCGGAGGAGGACCTGCCGGCATGATGCTCGGGCTCCTGCTCGCGCGCGCGGGCATCGAGGTGGTCGTGCTCGAGAAGCACCGCGACTTCCTGCGCGACTTTCGCGGTGACACCATCCATCCCTCGACGCTGGAGATCATGCATGAGCTTGGCATCCTGGAGCGATTCCTGGCGCTGCCACACGACGAGGTGCGAAAGATCGATGGCAACATCCGCGGTGTGCGCGTACCGTTCGCCGACTTCACCCACTTGCCGACCCGGTGCAAGTTTCTGGCCTTCATGCCGCAGTGGGACTTTCTCGATTTCCTCGCTGCCGAAGCGCGCCAGCATCCGGGCTTCAGCCTGCGCGTGCAGGCGGATGTGACTGACCTTGTGCTGGAGTCAGGCGAGATCCAGGGTGTTGTCGCGAGCACACCCGAAGGGCAGCTGGAAGTGCGCGCGGACCTCGTCGTCGGCGCCGATGGCCGCCAGTCGACCGTGCGCGAACGCGCCGGGCTTAGCGTCGAGACGTTTGGCGCCCCCATCGACGTACTGTGGTTTCGGCTGCCGCACGGTGTCGATCATGTGGCCATGACCGCGGGCTATATCGGCGCAGGCCACATTCTGGTGATGCTCGACCGTGGCACCTACTGGCAATGCGGCTTCGTCATCGCCAAGGGGTCCTATGATGGCATCCGGGCCAAAGGACTCTCGGCGCTGCGCGACGAAATTGCGGCGCTGGCGCCGGTCGCCGCGGAAAGGGTTTCGGAATTGACCGACTGGGATGATGTCAGGTTACTCACCGTGCAGGTCGACCGCTTGCGCCAGTGGTGCCGGCCCGGTTTGCTGTGTATCGGCGACGCGGCCCACGCGATGTCGCCCATCGGGGGCATCGGCATCAATCTCGCGATTCAGGATGCGGTGGCGACGAGCAACCTGCTCACCGCAGACCTGCTCTCGGGGCGCCCGGGGCTCGCGCGGTTGCAGCGGGTGCAGCGCCGGCGCGAACTCCCCACCCGCATTACCCAGCGTTTCCAGATCGAGATTCAGAACCGCGTCATTGCGCGCGTCCTAGCCGGCGCGGGCAACGTGCGGCAGAAACTTCCCTGGCCGCTGCGCCAACTGCAGCATCACCCGATACTACGGCGCATTCCAGCGCGCCTACTGGGCATGGGCTTTCGGCCGGAGCACGTCCGCGCCGCGCGCGGCGGCCCTAACCGCACCGACGCAACACCCTGACCGCCGCTCAGACTGTCTAGCGGGTCCGGAAGATCGCGCGCAAGCGCGTCCACGCGGCGTCGAAGAGCCCGCCCAGGTAGGCGCGGCGAAGGGCGCGTGCCTCACGCTCGAGCATGAAGCAGTCATAGGCCGTCCAGTACCGCGGGTCGGCGGACACTTCGTTGACCAGGGCCTGTGTGCGTTGCAACAAATATGCGCTATCATGAACCCACGTTCCGGCTGATCGCGGGGCCGGGTTGGGCGTCAAGGCCGCCACCGGCCCGGGCGCATCTAGGATAGAGACTGGCATCGAGATTTCCTTTGTAAGCTATTCAAGAAATGACGTTTTTGTATGCAATGCCTAAACGATAACGCACCCTTTACGGGCGGTCCAATCGCATCTTTCTATCCTTTGGATCACCTGCGGCGATGGTCCGGTCGCGTCATGACGCGATGCACCAAAATCGGCCGAGTAGTGGCTAATATGGGGGCGCGACGGGTGGTGCGTGGAACTTAGCCAACTACGGGCGTTTGTGGCGATCGCCAAGTTCGGGCAGCTCACCCGCGCGGCGGAGAAGCTGCACCTGAGCCAGCCGGCTTTGTCCGGGCAGATCAAGGCCCTCGAGGAGGCCCTGGGGATAAGCCTGTTTGAGCGTACGTCGAGCGGCATGACCCTGACCGCTGGCGGGCGGACCCTGCTTGGCGAGGCTGAGCACATCCTCGGATCGATTCAGCAGCTCAAGCAAGTCGCGCAACAGCTGCACGGGCGTCCGGCAGGCCGGCTCAGCCTTGGCACCGTCCTCGATCCGGTGACCTTAAGGCTCGGTGATTTCCTCAACCGCGCCATCGAAACCCACCCGCTGATCGACATCGAGCTGCACCAGGTTTTCTCCGGCGCAGCCCTGGAGGGCGTGCGTGACGGGTCGCTCGACGCAAGCTTTTTCTTCGGCGCCATGAACGACGATGGCGTGCGCGGCGAACCGCTGCGTCCGCTGGTCTATCGTGTCGCCCTCCCGGCGGAGTGGAAGCTCCCGCAGGGCAACACCGACTGGAATGCGATCGCTGCGCGGCCCTGGATCCTGGCCCCGCCGACGAGCTCGCATCGTCAGCTGGCCATGAAGCTGTTTCAGACGCGCGGCGTCGCGCCGGTGCAGGTGATCGAGGCCGACAACGAATCGGTGATCCTCAACCTGATCGCCTCGGGAGTCGGGGCGAGCATCGTGCGCGAGGAGCTCGCGCTGGCCTCGGCCCAGGAAGGGCGCATCACGATCTGGCCCGGGGCGGAGATGAGCACGCGGTTGTGGTTCATCTTTGGTGCCGAGCGCGAGGAAGATCCGCTGCTCGAAGCAGTGCGCGCGGTCTTGCGCGACGTTTGGCGGCAGGAAGAGGCCGCGCCGGCGTAAGCCGCGTCAACGCTTTGCCGTATCCGCCGGGCCTTCGGCGAGGCCTATTGCGCCGGCAGCATCACCAAGCGATCGTTACCCGATTCCGCGCCCCACACCTCGCCGTTGCGGCCGAGCATCTGGCGCACGTTGGCCTGGTCGCGATTGGACGGGAATCGATCGAATCTTTCGGTCACTGGATCGAATCGGACAATGGCATTGAGCGACCAGTCGGTGAGCCACACCTTGTCCCGCGGATCGACCCATACTGCGTAGGCGTGCGCGTTGCCGGGCAACTTCCATTCGCGCCAGCCTTTGGTGGCTGGGTCGTAGCGGCCGACCTGACCGGTGTTCCAGTAGCTCACCCAGAGACGACCCTGCGAATCCGGCCACAGGCGGCGCGCACCCTGCTCCTTGGTCGGCGGCTCGATGACGCTCGCCGCGCCGGTCTTAAGGTCGATATGGGCAATGTAGTTGCCCGCCAGGGAGGCAAAGTACACCTCGCCCGATGGTGTGGTGGCGATACCGTAGGGGCCGCTGCCGCGCGGGGCAGCCCACAGCTTGACTTCGGAACTCGCCGGATCGAGGCGACCGTAATAGCCGCTCTGGCCGGTAAACCAGACCCGGCCATCATGGTCGAAGGTCAGCGTGTTGAGGTTGACATTGCCGTCGTCGGGCGGCAACGGCCACACCTTGACGGCGTGGGTGTTGGCATCCACGCGCACGACGGCGTTTTGTCCGCCATCCGTAATCCACGCCGCACCGTCGGGACCGACGATCACGCCATGCGGAGCGGAATGCGGGCCGAGTGCGATTTCCTCGTACTTGCCGCTGCGCGGATCGAGGATGCCGAGCTTGCCCGTCATCTGCGCGGTGTAGAACACGGGCGCTCCGACGCCAGGTACCGCGGCAACATCGTGCGGATGCGAGCCGCGCGACACATCGAAATAGGTCGGCACGGGCGCCGCGTGCAGCGGTGTCGCCGTGACACAGAGCACGAGCAGCGCGGATTGCAGCACACTGGGAATCACCATGGAAAGCCTCCTCACGCCGCGTTGCCACGATTAGGTTGCGCCGTTAAAGAGCCTAGCGCGAATCGGCCGCCGCCGTCGACTTTTGCTGCGCGCGCATGTCCGGCCCGGAAGCGAGCCTTGTCCCGCGCCGATGACGATACGGTACGATGCGCCCTTTGATTGCGGCGAAAGCACGAGGCCGGCGTTGAGTCGATTGCAAGCCCTGACCCGCGCGGCCGAGTATTTCGACTCGGGGGGATTTCGCGCCGACCTCGCCCGGCGCGTCGCGTTCCGCACCGAAAGCCAGGTCGCGGAGCAGCAAGCCGTACTGGCGCAGTACCTCATCGACGAGTTGCTGCCGTGGGTCGAGCGTCTCGGCTTTGTCGGGCGTATCGTCGATAACCCGGTCAGCGGATTCGGTCCCTTCCTGATCGCGCGCCGGGTCGAGGGCAGCGAGTTGCCCACCGTTCTCGTCTATGGGCATGGCGACGTGATTCGCGGCTACGCCGCGCAATGGCGTGCGCCGCTCGATCCCTGGTCGCTCTGCGTCGAAGGTGATCGCTGGTATGGTCGCGGCACCGCGGACAACAAGGGCCAACACTCGATCAATCTGGGCGCACTCTCGAGCGTGCTGTGGGCGCGCCAGGGCAAGCTCGGCTATAACGTGACGCTGCTAATCGAGACCGGTGAGGAAGTGAGCTCGCCGGGGTTGCACGCGCTGTGCGCGGCGGCGCGGGAAGAACTTGCCGCCGACGTGCTGATCGCCTCGGACGGTCCGCGCGTCAGCGCCGAGCGTCCGACTGTTTTCCTAGGCTCGCGCGGCGCGGTGAATTTCACCCTCCGGTTGCATCTGCGCAGCGGAGGCCATCACTCGGGCAATTGGGGTGGGGTGCTCGCCAATCCGGCGGTCATACTCGCGCATGCGATCGCGAGCATGGTGAGTCAGCAGGGGGTGATGCGCGTGGCGGGCCTGCGGCCGCCGCCGCTTTCCGAGTCGGTCCGAGAGGCGCTCTCCGATATCTCGATCGGCGGTGACGTCGGCGATCCGGCGATCGATGTCGCCTGGGGCGAACCGGGGCTTACCGCCGCGGAGCGCGTCTTTGGCTGGAATACGCTTGAGGTGCTGGCGTTCACCGCCGGCAATCCCGAGCATCCGGTCAATGCCATTCCGCCGGCGGCGCTGGCGCATTGCCAGTTGCGCTTCGTCGTCGGGACCGACTGGACGCACTTGGGCGATCATTTGCGCCGGCACCTCGATGCCTGCGACCTGACACAGGTCGAGGTCGAGGTCGAGGTCGCGCCGGGCAACGCGGCAACGCGCCTTCCCCCCGACAACCCGTGGGTGACCTGGGTGCTCGAGTCACTCGAGCGCACGTGCGGCAAGAAGCCGGCACTGCTCCCCAATCTGGGCGGTACGTTGCCCAACGACGCGTTCGCCGAGGTGCTGGGTATGCCGACGATCTGGATTCCGCATTCCTATCCGGCTTGTTCGCAGCACGCACCGGGCGAGCACCTGCTGGGCAGCGTCGCGCGCGAGGGGCTGCAACTGATGGCCGGTGTGTTCTGGGACTTAGGCGAGGGCGCTCCCGTGCCCGCGCGAAACCTTGCATGAAACGCAACACCGCCGCGCTGTTCGCGATCCTCGTCGTCTGCTGCGGCGGCGACTTCCTGTGGCTCGGCATCGCCGCCCGCGATTTCTACGCTTCCCGCCTCGGGCCGCTGTTGCGCCCCGAGCCCAACTGGGTACCGGCGCTGCTCTTCTATGCGCTCTACGCCACTGGGCTGCTGGTGTTCTGCGTAAGGCCGGCCCTCGCCATGGGGAGCTGGCGCAAAGCCGTCGCTATGGGCGCGCTGTTGGGTCTCGTCGCCTACGCAACCTACGACTTGAGCAACCTCGCCACGCTCCAAGGCTGGTCACTCGCGGTCACCGTCGCCGATATCGCCTGGGGTACCTGTCTTAGCGCCCTGGCGGCGCTGGCGGGCTACGGCGCGGCATCGGCCTCGACGTGACACGCGCGACGATGAATCACGCGTGCTCCCGTCTTTCCGGCCCGGACCTACGGGGGTGAAGATTGTGCTCGCGCTGGCACTGACCTATGCGGGCGTGCTCGGGGTCATGTATCTAATGCAGGAACGGCTCATCTTTCGCGGCACGAGACTGCCCGCCGACTACCGATTTGATTTTGTGCAGCGTTTCGAAGAGATCCACGTACCGGTGCCCGGCGGCTCGCTTGACGCACTGCATTTCACCCAGCCGCATCCGCGCGGGCTCGTCTTCTTCGTGCATGGCAACGCAGGCAACCTGGCGACATGGACCGCCGGAATCGATTTTTACCGCCGCATCAACTACGACTTGTTCATCTTTGACTTTCGCGGCTACGGCAAGAGCACCGGACGTATCGACAGCGAGGAGCAGCTGTTCGCCGACGTGCGCGCGGCATGGGACGCGATCGCTCCGACGTACCGCCACAAACCGGTGGTCATCTACGGTCGCTCGCTGGGCACACCGTTGGCCGCGCGGCTGGCAAGGGATGTCCAGCCACGGCTGCTCGTGCTGGTGACGCCATTTACCAGCCTGGTCGCGATCAGCAAGCGCGCCTACCCGTTCGCGCCTGGATGGCTGCTCAAGTACCCATTGCGCACCGACGCGGTGATCGCCGACATCCGCTGTCCGATCCTGATCGTGCACGGCACCCACGACGAACTCGTGCCGCTCGCCGAAAGCGAGTACTTGCAGGCGCTCGCGCGAGCGCCGACGGAACTGCTCATCGTCGATGGCGCCGGGCATAACGACCTCCAGGATTATCCGAGCTACACCGACGGCCTGGCGACGCGGCTCATCGCGGCCGCCGGCGCCTGATCTGCGCGTCTAGCGTTTCGCAACGCGACCCGCCGCAGCTACACTCTCGCGATGGGACAGCTCCCCGAGGCCGGCCGCGCGGCGCCCCTTGCGGCGGATGAATTGCGTGCAGCGTTCCGGCGTGTCTTTCCCGGCGTGATGTTCGCGATGTTCCTCGCCGCGGTCGACCAGACGATCCTCGCGAGCGCGCTGCCCGCCATCGTCGCTTCGCTGGGTGGATTCGCCGATCTGTCCTGGGTTGTCGTTGCCTATCTGTTGGCGGCAACGGTGGCCGCGCCGCTCTACGGCAGCGTCGGCGACCGCTTCGGGCGGCGCCCGGCGCTGTTTGCGGCGCTGCTCGTATTCACCGTTGCCTCGCTCGGCTGCGCGCTCGCGCCGACCCTGTGGGCGCTGATCGTCGCGCGCGCGGTGCAGGGGCTTGGCGGGGGTGGTCTGATGACGTTGTCGCAGGCGCTGATCAGCGAGAACGTGCCGCCACGCCAGCGGGCGCAGTTCCAGGGCTACTTTGCGGGCGTATTCGCCGCCTCGAGCACGCTGGGGCCCCTGCTCGGCGCGCTCCTGACCGAGCATCTGAGCTGGCGGGCGGTCTTCTTCATCAATCTGCCGCTGGGCGTGATTGCCGCGGTGCTCGCACTACGCATCCCGGCGCAGCCTCCGCCTCCGCGCGCGCGCTTCCGCCCCGACCTGACCGGTGTCGCACTCTTTGGCACCGGCGCCGTGGCGCTGCTCTTTGCGCTCTCCTCGGCGGGCAATCGCTTTGGCTGGCTCGATTGGCGGCTCTACGGGGTGCTCGCGTTAGCGATCGGCTGCCTGTCGGCGCTCGTCGTCTGGGAAGTGCGTACGCCCGACCCGGTAATCCCGGTGCGCCTGCTCGCCTCGCCGGTAATTTGGCGCTCCAACCTGGTCGTCGTCTGTTTCGCGGCGGCCTTGTTCGGCTCGGTGTTGTATCTCCCGCTCTATCTGCAGCTCGGCCGCGGCTTCGGTATCGGCACCTCCGGCCTGCTGTTGTTGCCCATCACCTTGTCGCTCGCCGCCTCCTCGGCGCTCACCGGCCGCGCCATTGCGCGCACCGGCCATCTTACGGCGTACCCGAAGCGCGGCCTCGCGGTGTCGACGCTGGCGTTCATCGCGCTGGCGCTAACGGTCACGTTCGCACCGACCTCCGTGGTACTCATATTGACGCTGCTTGCCGGCGCCGGGCTCGGCACGACGATGCCGCCGACGCAGATCATCGTACAGAGCGCGGGCGGCAACGCGTCGCTGGCTTCGGCAGTTGCCTCGGTTTCGGTGTCGCGTTCGATTGGCGGCGCGCTGGGCGTGGCCATCGTCGGCGCGGTGCTGTTCATCCTGGTCGGCCGCGAGGATGCATTGCTCGCGTCGGTGTTGCCGCAGATCGCCGAATCCCGCGGTGCGTTTCTCGCTACCCTCCCCGACGCGCAACGCGAAGCGATCACCGGCCACCTGGGCGATGCGTTCCGCGTCGTCTTCTTCGTGCTTGCGGGGTTTACCTTGGTTGGCGCCTACGCCGCATCGAAGGTGCCGATGCAAAGGCTCTGACGCAAGGCATGCGCCGCCGATGGGGCGGCGATGCGGCGCTTTAGTAGACGAAGATCCAGTACACGAGCGCCGCGATCAACGCGTACTTCACCGTCCGGAACACGGTGCGGTTCTTGCGCTTGAGCCGTCCCAGCAAATCGCTGCCCGAACCGAGCAAGGCGTAGACACGATTGAGTGCGCCGACCTCTTCGGTTTCGACGTTCTGGGTCGACGAGGCGTGGATGATGTGCCGCGCCACCCAGCGGTTGAACGCGGTCATCCAGCGCGTGTGCAGCGGCCGCTCGACGTCGCAGAAAAGGATGATACGCGTGAAGTCTGTCTTGTTTTCCGCCGAGTGAATGAAGGTCTCGTCGAAGAGCACGTCCTGTCCGTCGCGCCAGGAGTACGGCTCCCCGTCCACGAAGATGCGGCAGGCGTCGGAGTTCGGCGTGCTCAGGCCGAGGTGATAGCGCAGCGAGCCGGCGAACGGATCGCGGTGACGGTTGAGCTTGCCGCCCGGTGGCAGCAGCGCGAACATCGCCCCGTTGACCGAAGGCAGTGATTCGACGAGTGCAACCGTTTTCGGACACAGCGCCTGCGCGGAGGGCAGCGGCGCGCCATACCACTTGAGATAGAAGCGCTTCCAACCTTGCTTGAAGAAGGAGTTGAAGCCCAGGTCGTTGTGGCCGGTCGCGGCGCGAATCTGCCCGTCACCGGTGAGTGCGAGGGCTTCGTCGCGCATCACCTGCCAGTGCTCGCGCAGCTGCGCGAGTTCGGGCAGCTTGCCCAGGTCGACGAACGGCCGCGTGGGCACCGCCGAGAACAGGTACATGAGCGCGTTGTACGGCGCCATCAGTGTCGAATGGTCCTTGAGCTGGCGGACGAAGGTGTGCCGGACGCGGCCGCGGAAATGCACGTACAGGGCCGACGCGACGAACACGTAGACGAGGATGAACTTCGGCGCAAAGAGCGCCGGCAGCCATTGCGGCAAGACAGACTCCCAGGGCGATCGGGTTAACTGCGACGGTTGCAGGGCGAGCGCCTAATGGACAATTATACTGCGCCGGACCGACCTGGCCCCGGAGGCGATTGCGGCTGTCTGCCGGTACAATGGCGCCGCGTGACCCGCGACGGCCATGACGATTGCCACACCCACTCTCGTTGAGCTCCGGCAGCGCGCGCGCGCCGCGGCACAACACGCCTATGCGCCCTACAGCGGTTTTCGCGTCGGCGCCGCGATCCTCGCTTCGAACGGCGAGATTCACGCCGGCGCCAACGTCGAGAACGCTTCCATCGGCCTTACGATCTGTGCCGAGCGCAACGCGGTGTTTCAGGCGATCGCGCACGGGGTGCGCAGCATTGAGGTGCTGGTCGTCTATACGCCGACGGCGCTGGCCACCACGCCGTGTGGCGCGTGCCGCCAAGTCCTGCACGAATTCGGACCCGAGGCGCTGGTTGTTTGCTGCACCGACGATGCGGCGGCGGAGCGCCGCTATTCGCTCTCCGAGTTGCTGCCGGACGCTTTCGGGCCCAGCCAGCTCGCCCTGCGGGCGTAGCGGGCGCGCAAACCCAAACTGCAACAGGCACGCATCGAGCGTCTGCAAGCCTTTGCACGATCGCTTCTTCGAGGAGTCATGAGCATGGCCACGCAAAATAAAATTGCCCTGGTTACCGGGGCCGGTACCGGCATCGGCAAGGCCGTAACCCTCGCTTTGTTGCGCGAGGGCTATCGCGTCGTGCTTGCAGGACGGCGCAAGGAACTGCTGGAGAAGGTCGTCAGCGAGGCGGGCGCGCAAACCGGCCACGCCCTGGCCGTCGCGACCGACGTCAGCGATCCGGTCTCGGTGCGCGCGCTGTTCGCGCAGACGAAGACAACCTTCGGGCGCTTGGACGTGCTGTTCAACAACGCCGGCGTGGGCGCGCCGGGGATCAACCTCGAGGATCTATCCTTCGAGCAGTGGAAGACGGTCATCGACATCAACCTCAGCGGCGCGTTTCTGTGCCTGCAGGAGGCATTCCGGTTGATGAAGGATCAGTCGCCGCGCGGCGGCCGGATCATCAACAACGGCTCGATCTCGGCCCATGCCCCGCGCCCGAACTCCGCCCCCTACACGGCGAGCAAACACGCCATCACCGGGCTGACCAAGTCGGCATCACTCGACGGGCGCAAATACGACATCGCCTGCGGGCAGGTCGACATCGGTAACGCCGCCACCGATCTCGCGGCGCGAATGGCCAAGGGCGTACCGCAGGCAAACGGCAGCATTGCCGTCGAACCGCTCATGGATGTCCAGCACGTCGCCAGTGCCGTCTGCTACATGGCGAGCTTGCCGCTCGATGCCAACGTGCAGTTTCTAACCGTGATGGCGACGAAGATGCCCTTCGTGGGTCGCGGCTAGCGATCGCTAGTCGGACCGATCGGACACTGCCAGACCACGCCCCAGTGGTTGGGACAGTATTGCAGCCGCAGTTGCTGTTCGCAGGCTTCGCGATGGATCCAGTCCTCGCGCCCGCACCGTGACAGACCTTCGTTCATCGCCTGCCACGGATCCCGCGGTGCCTCGACCACGGGCGGCGGCGCGCTGGGGGCCACCACCACCGCCTGGGGCGCTGGCGCCTGCGGCGCCGGCGCGGGCGGCGCACTGGGGGGCTCTACCCGGTTTATCTTGCGCCGCGCCTTGGCATTGGCGTCTCTCAGCGCCACGGCGGCCGCGGCGCTGGCCTCCTCCGCTGGGGACGCGGCCGGCGGTGCGGGGGCGGCGACGAGTGTGGACGGAGCGAGCGCTGCGGCGGGGGCCTCGGTGACGGCCGGCGGGGCCGACCCGCCTGCGGCCTCGCCCGCTGTCGTCGCATCGGTCGGATGGTCATGTGGCGCGAAAAGAACGCGAATGATCAGATAAATGATCGCACAGGCGAGTGCCAAGGCAAGCAACAGCCACTGCACACCGATGGGCTTTTTCGCCGTCGGCTTGGCGTCTGCGGCCGAGGCCGCCATGACCGCCTCGGAGCGCCCCGCGACGACACCCGCAGGCTTGCTGGCGGCGCGTGACCGCGCCGGCCGCGGGGCGAATCGAGGCCGGCCGACGCTCGGCGCACCGGCGGCGGCGAGCAGCGGTTGGGTGACCGTGGCGGCGAACGCGCGTTTGCGCGCCGCGGCACAATCACGGCACAGTTTTGCCCCTGGTGGGCAGTCGCTAGCGCAAATGCGGCACTTCATCCAGCCCTTCTCCTCGGGGATGGAAACCGGGTCTGACCTGCTCGCTGACCGCGCCCCATCAGGCTAGCAGCAGAGCGTCGAACCGGCCCGGTTCCGGCCATCGGGGCAGTCACATTGGGCCGGTTTTGCGCCCACGCGCCCGGCCCGTTCGCCGAACCGCAAGCAAGCGATGTGCCGCCCGGCGGCGAGGCCTGGCGCCGGAGCGCGCCATCGGGTGTCAATGCTCCCAGTTCGCGATCCTCCGTGCCTCGCCGGTCAATTCGAGGATGTGCACGCCGGTATTGGCGCGATCGACTACGTAGATGTAGCCGCGATCGTCGACCTCGACGTTGTTGGTCTGGATGGCGATCTTGCAGCGATCCGCGCCGCCCACTTTGACGCAGCGTGGCTCGGTCTTGGCCGTGATCGGGGGAATGAAGTAGGCCACCTCGCGCGGGTGGTACGGGTCGCGGATGTCGACGGCACGCACGCCCGCGTTGAAGTGCGCCAGAAACAACAGGCGCTTGTAATAGATCGGTGTGAAGTTCTCATTGGACGAGTGGGTGCCGAATCGGCCGCCACGGCTGCAGAAGTCGCCGCTGGCCTCCGCCACGGTGAAAGTCGCCACCCCAAAGGGCCGCGATTCGGCCGTGATGTCGGCGATCCAGAGCATCTGCCGCGCTTCCTGACATTCGTTGACAAGGGCCTCGTCGACGACGGCGAGGAAGTCCCGTGTGCCGCCCTCCTTGTCGTGCGCGAACTCGGCCACGTCCATTTGCAGCAGCGGAAAGGCCGTATGGGCGCCGGCATTGGGCGGCAGGACGAGTCTTCCGACTTCCGGGTAGAGCAGATTGGCCGGCGTGGGTTCGGCCGGACCTTCAAGCAGTTTTTTGCGATCGACGATCTGCACCATGCCGTCGCGATCGGTGCCATAGCCGAAGTAGACACGGTTACCCTTCGGTCCCGTGGATATCGGCCCGTGCAATTCGACCGGCACCTCGCCGGTGGCGCCGGGCTGCTGGCCGGGCAAGCCGAAGTTGCGGATGAAGCGCGGCCGGGTGGGATCGGAAAGATCGTAGACCTGCGTCATGCGCCGCGTGCGCCAACCGGCAGCTCCGGACACGAGGTAGGCAATGCCGGTATCGCACTCCCACCAGTTCTTGTGTGTCCCGTGCAGCGGTCCGAGACGCGTAACCAGGCGCGGCTGGGCCGGATCGCCCACGTCCCAGATCTCCTGCCAGGTATTGCCGAAGGTGCGTAACAGATAGAACCGCGCCGGATCGCCGTGCGGCAGATCCTTGCCCGAGCACACCCGCACCATCTGCGCCCCGCCTGATTCGCCCAGTCCTTCCTCACCCGGAATGTGGGCCAGGTAGCGCGGCGCGCGCGGATCGGTGACATCGACGACCGAGGTACCGTTGAATTCTGCGTTGCCGGTCAGCGCATTGACGGGCTTGGGAACACTGTCGGTGCCGCCGTGATGGCCGACGTAGAGGATCCAGCGGCCGTTCTGTTCGCGCACCAGCGGCTGATAAGCGCTGCGCGCCTGCAGATCGTTCCAACCCACAAGCGCCATGTCCTTCGCTTCGGGCGGATCGCCGACCCGCGGCGCGCCGAGCGCGTTGCCGCACGCCGCCAAGGCGACCAGCACGGCGCACGCGGCGCGTTTCACGTCGTCCCTACGCGCCCAACGGATCGGTTCGAACGCGGCGGTCTTGGGTGAACTCGATGGGGGTTGCAATTACTTTCCGCGGTCCTGGGGAACTCCGCCGCCGCTCAGAGGGCATTGCGGAACCTGTCCCCAATAGCCGTCGCAGTAATGCCAACGCTGCTTTTGCTCACACCCGAAGCGGGAGAAGAAGTCCATCTTTTCGCATTCCGCTAATGCTTCGGCGTACATCTGCCAGCGGTCCGGTGCGGGCGCCGCGGCAACGACGGGCGCCTTGGCAACCGTTTTCGGCAGTGGTCCGTTAGCCGGTTGTGCCGGCGCCTTCGGCGTCGTGTCTCCCCCGGTTTGCGCGGTTTTCGCCGCCTTGGCCTTGGCCGCTTTCGCCGGGTTCGCGTCGGATTGTTTCGCCGCCGCGTCCGGTGTCGGCGCGGTTCCCGGCAGCGCCGGCTCGGCACCGGGGGCCGCCGGCGCACTCGTGTTGTCATTCGGCAGGTTCGCCGCCGAATCCTGTCCTGTCCCGGATGGCGGGGTCGCGGCCGTGGTGTCCGGGGTCGTCGTCGCGGGCGCGGTGCTGTCGCTGCTCGGCGCCGGCGGCGCTTCGTCTGTCTTGGGTGGCTCGACCGCGGCAACCGTCTCCTTGCTTTCACCGCCGAGCATGCGATAGCCCAGATAGCCGCCGGCGAGCACGACCACCACCGCGATTGCGGCGACGATCAAGCCGACCCGGCTTGAGGACACCGCCGCGGTGGCCGGAGGGGGCGCGACGGCCGCCGGCGGCATGGCGGCTGCGGCCGGTGCAGCAGCCGTTGTCGCAGCTGCCGGGGCGACAGGGGCCGGGCGCGGCACGCTGGGCGCGGGCTGCGCCGGCGTGGGCGGTCGGGGCGGCGGCGGCGGCGGAGCGGCTGCCGCGGCAGGCTGGGCACTGGCCGGGGGTGCAGGCGCTGGCGCCGAAGCCGCGGTCAGCACGACCCCGCAGTGCACACAGAATTTCGCCCCTGGCTGGTTCTCATTCCCACAAGCGATACACTTCATCGAAGGTTTCTCCCTCGGGAATCGGGTCGGCGTCCTGACGCGCGGTGCTTCAGGAAGGTCTGGATTGAAGCTGCCGGCAGTCTTGCATCCGCCATGCAATCCGGTTTGCAAGGTGCGCGGTATTATGGCCCGATCGTCGCTCGACTGTCACTCCGCGCAAGACGGGCGCAGCAGCTTGTAGCCCACCGGCTCGACCGCGCTCCCCTTCACGTCGACCCCCATTGGATGCCACCATAGCGTCCGCTCATCCGGCGGGCCTCGACCCGAAGTCCCGGGAGGGCTAGCTTTGCAACTTTGAATCGCCATGTCCGATCCGGTTTCGCCGTCGACTTTCCCGCCTGCCACCGATGCCGACGGCAAGCTGCTGCTCTCGCGCGAGGAGGCGCGGGCGTTGTTGCGCGAATGCTGCGCGCAATTCCTGTCGAGCCTGGTCGAGGTCGTATCGACATCGATGGAGGGGACCAACGATCTGTTCGAGCAGAACAAGTTCGTCTCCGATGTCGAGGTGATGGATTTTCGCAACAAGCGCGCCGAGTGGATCAAGTGCTTCGAGCAAACGCTCAAGGATTTGTTTGAGAAGCGGCTCAAGGGACCACGCCGCCAGGGGCGCCGCCCCGACGCAGACCGCTCGGCCGCATCGCTGCGTGTGCTCAACGCGTTCGATCACGAAAAGCAGGCGGCGCTGACGACCGCGACGCAATTTCTGCGGCGATTGACCCGACGCGAAGTCGATGCCCTTGATCTGCGCGTTGGCGTGCTGCTGGGGGAGGCGCAGGTACGGGACATCGACAACCCGTTCGCTCCGGACTACATCCTCGACGCCATAGGCGTTACCTCGCGCACGCTGCTGCCCAATCCGCGCGTCTGGCGGCCGCTGATGGAGCGCGTGCTGGGCGATCTCACGCCGGCGGCGACCAAGACCTATATCCGGCTCAATCGCCTGCTCGCCGATCGTCACGTGTTACCGGAGATCAAGGCCGAGCTGCGCGCACGCAGCGAGCTGCGGCCCGCCGACGATGGCCAGCTGCTGCCGGTGTTCGAGCGCCTGATCAAGGAGGTTGCGCCGCCGGCGCTCCACATCGACTTGGCCGTGCCCGCCGCATCGGCGGCCACCGGGGCCGAGCAGCCGCCGTCTGCCGCGGCTGCGGGTTCGGTCTCGGAGCCAAGCGTGCCGGCGACGGGCGCCGCGACAGTCACCACGCCGGCCGGGGCCGGCGCAGCGGGCACAGCCGAGGCGCTCGCCCCGCCCGTGCCGCCGGCGGCGTCCGCGCCGAGTGCCGCATCGCCCCACACGGAGGCCGGCTCGGGCGCGGCGGTGACGCCGGCGCCTGTTGCCAGCGTGCTGGCGGCAGTGATGGCGCCCCCTGCCGGCACGACGAATCCTTACGCAGACGAATTAGCGCGCGCGGCGCCGCTGCTTGCCGCCGCGGCCGCCGCTGCGCCGAGCAATGCATTCGGCTTGCCGCAACTCGATCCGATGTTAGCGCTCGGCTCCTTGTCCGCCGTCGTCGCCGCGCTCGACCGCTGGCAACTCCTCGACCCCGCCGCGGCCGCCGCCGGAGCGAGCGCGGACGCGACACTGGAGCCAGGAGCTGCCGCGTCGACGGTTGTGCCACTCAATCGCATTCCATGGATTCGCGCGGCCGTCGCCGACAAGGTGGTCAATCCGACCGACAAGATCACCATCGACGTGATCGCGCTGCTGTTTGACTATATCTTCCGCGACCCGTCGATCCCCGAGTCGCTGCGCAGCTTGTTCGGGCGGCTTCAGGTGCCCATCCTCAAAGCAGCGCTGCTCGATCGGACCTTCTTCTCCGACAAGAAGCATCCGGCTCGCCGCCTGCTTGATCACCTCGCCGCCGCCGCGGTCGGCGCCACCAGCGACGAGGTCTATCGCACCGGGTTTGAGCTCGTCGCGACTGGCGTCATTGAGGAAGTCTGCCGGGACTTCAAGGTCGACGTCACCACCTTCGAGGCGGCCGACCTGAAATTGCAGGAGTTCGTTGACGCCGAGCAGCGCAAGGCCGCGGCGCTGCTCGACGACGATGTCGCGGCAGCGCTTGTTGCCGAGGAGAGCGAGGCCGACCGCGCCCAGGTACGGGCGTTGATTCGCGACAAGCTCACTGGCATCAAGGTGCCGTTCGAGGTGCGTGGTTTTGCCGAGACAATCTGGGTCGACTACCTGACGCTGGTGCGCGAGCGCGATGGCGCACAGAGCGATGCCTGGAGCGGTGGGGTCAAGACGATGGACGACCTTCTGTGGAGCATCGCCGCCAAGGAGCGCAACGCGCAGAAGGCGCGCCTGACCAAAATGGTCCCCGGTCTGGTTCGCAACCTGCGCACCGGAGGCGCCGAAGTCCAAGTGCGCGACGACCGCATGCAGCCGTTCCTCGAAGCGGTCTACCAACTGCACATCGCCGCCATCCGCCCCAGGGCCGAGCGTGTCGCCGCGGAGTTGACCGAGGCCGATGCGACGAATGTGCCGACGTTGACCAAGGTCGTCAACGTGCATGACTTCGTCGGTGAGATGGTGGTCGGCACCTGGCTCGCCTTCGACGACGACGGCAAGAGCATCAACGCGCGGCTATCGTGGATCAGCCCGATGCGCACCAAGTACATCTTCACCACGCGCTCCCGCGGGCGCGCGATGGCCGTGTCGCCCGAAGAGCTGGCCTGGCAACTGCGCGACGGCAGCGCACGCTTGATCGTCGAACCGGTGCCGCTGTTCGATCGGGCCGTGAGTTCGGCCCTGGACGAGCTTGCCGCCAACAAGCCAGGCCAGGCGGCAGCCGATTAGCACCGCGCCTCTCCGGGAGCGCGTCGGCTAGAGCGGAAGCTCCCAGGTTTCGGCCAGCAGAGGCTTGCCGAAACTCTCATGCTTGTGCTCGCTCACGCGCCGGAATCCCGCCTGCGCATACAGGTGACGTGCCGCATCGAGCTCGCTCTGCGTCCATAGGGTGAGTTTGCGATAGCCCGCGGCGCGAGCGAAGCGGATGGTCTCGGCAACCAAGTGCCGACCGATGCCCAATCCGCGGACCCGGGGCTCGACTAAGAGCAAGCGCAGCTTGGCCACCGCCTTGGACTTGCGCACCAGGAATACCGAGCCGACGACCTCCCCGCGCCGCTCCGCGATCCAGCAGCGTTCGCGCGCCGGGTCGGAGTGCTGCATGAAGCCGGCGGCGATCTCCGCCACCAGCGCCTCGAAGCGCTGATCGTAGCCGTATTCCTGCGCGTAGAGCGCGCCGTGACGATGGATGACCCATCCCATGTCGCCGCATTGAGGTTCGCGCAAGACGTAGGGTGGCTCCGGCGCCGACGCGTCGTCCGGCGCCGCGCCAAGCAACCGGCTCACCGCGTGCATGGCATCGACAAGCCTCACCTGCTCGGCGGTGGAAAGCCCCGCTAACAGGGCGCCGACTTCCTGCTGGGAGCGCGCCTCGAGTTGCGCAAATTCGCGCCCTCCGCGCTCGGTCAGGGCAAGCGATTGACGTCGCCGGTCCAACGTCGAGCGCTGCTTGCGTAGCCAACCGCGCTGCTCGAAGCCGCGCAGGATGCGACTCAAATAACCCTCGTCAAGCGCGAGGCGGCCCGCGAGCACCGCGGCCGTCGGCACTTCGCCGCGCCCGGGCCAATGCGCCAGCTCGTAGAGGACGCGCACACCGGTGAGCGAGAACGGGCTATCGAGCAAATGCTCGCGCAACACACCGATGCGCTGGGTATAGAAACGGTTGAAGCGGCGCACCGCGGCGATGCGCTGCGCGCGCCGCGCGTCGTTCGCGCTGGGGACGTTCTTCGGCCGGCGGAACATCCTTGCTAAGGTCAACCTTTTGCTTGCTTCTGTCAACTAATTGTTCCGGCGCTCGCGCTTGGCGCCGCCTCAGCCGACGTACTGACGCAGCCAGGCGAGCGTGCGCTGGCGCGCGAGTTGTGCCGAGGCGACGTCATAGCTCCCGCGCTGATCACAGTTGAAGCCGTGCTCCGCCGGGTAGAGGAAGACCTGCACCTCGGGATGCGCGACGGCGAGCTTTTCCACACCGGCGAGCGGAATCGCACTGTCGCGCTCACCGAAGTGGGCGCAGACGGGACAGCGCGGTTGCTCGGCGATCGCGTCGGGCATGCCACCGCCATAGTAGGCGATGGCGCACGCGAAGCCCGGGATGCGGGCGGCGCTCATCCAGCTCAAGTAGCCACCCCAGCAGTAGCCAACCATACCGACCCGGCCCGCGTCCGTGACAGCTGCGCGTGCCGCCGCAATATCGCGCAGCGCCGCATCGGTCTGGGCGCGCCCCTTGAGCGCGCGGCCGCGGGCGACGTCTTCGGGCGTATAGCCGATGTCGACGCCACGTTCGTAGCGATCGAACAACGCCGGCGCGACCGTCGCATAGCCGTCCGCTGCGAACGCGTCGCAGACGGCACGGATATGGCTGTTCACGCCGAAGATCTCCTGCGCCACGACCAGCCCACCGCGCGGCGTCGTCGCCGGATCGGCGCGATAGGCCGCGAGTTCGAAGCCATCCTCAGCGGTGAGATTCACCCATTGACCCATAGCGTCCCCTCCTCGCGTCATCCACGCGCGACATGATGTTACTGCACGTCGCCATCGTCTGCGACGGGCATGGGATAATTTGGCCGGTCGTGGGCACGCGCGCCACGGCACCGGGAGAACACATGAACCAGCACAAAATCGAGACTCTGGTGCACGAGTTGCTGCTCGAGATCGGCGAGGACCCGCAACGTGAAGGCCTGGTCAAGACGCCGCAGCGTGTCGCCGCTGCCCTGCAATTTCTCACCTCAGGTTACCGCACCGATGCCGCCAAGCTGGTCAACGGCGCGATCTTCACGCAGCAGACCAACAGCATGGTGATCGTGAAGAATATCGAGGTCTACAGCCTGTGCGAGCATCATATGCTGCCGTTCTTTGGCCGCTGTCACATCGGCTACATACCTAACGGCCGCGTCTTCGGCGTGTCCAAGCTGGCGCGGGTCGTCGACATGTACGCGCGGAGGCTGCAGCTCCAGGAACGGCTGACCGAGCAGATCTCGCAGGAAGTCATGGATTCGGTCGACGCGGTCGGCGTCGGCGTCATGATCGAGGCACGGCATCTGTGCATGATGATGCGCGGCGTCGAAAAGCAGAACTCGGTGATGGTCACCTCGTCGGTGCTGGGAGCCTTCCGCGAATCGGTGGGAACACGGGAGGAGTTCCTGACGCTCATCGGCAACCGTCAGAGTTAGTTGACGCCGTCCCGGCAACGCGCGTCCGAGACCAACGGGTCCAGACGTATTCTATGGTCGGCATTATCAACGGCGCGACGCGCCTATCGCGACGCTGGGACACTGTGTTGGAGTCGTCGTAACCGGCGCGGCGGGCCGCAATGCCCCACGGTCGCCGCACATCGGGGGAAACCATGTCCGAACACTTTGACGCCCTTGTCATCGGCGCCGGCCAGGCCGGTCCGTCGCTCGCGGTTCGGCTTGCCCAAAGCGGCCGCAAGACCGCGCTCGTCGAACGCAAGGTGGTCGGTGGCACCTGCGTGAACAACGGCTGCATCCCGACCAAGACGCTGATCGCGAGCGCGCGCGCAGCCCATGTCGCGCGCCGCGGCGGCGACTACGGCGTGACGATCCAGGCGCCGATTGGCGTCGACATGGCGCAAGTGAAGCGGCGCAAGGATGCGGTGGTGCAGGCATCCGTCGAGAGCCTGACGCATTGGCTCGGCGGCACGCCCGGACTCACCTTTATCCACGGCCACGCCCGCTTCGACAGCCCGCGCTCGGTCCGCGTTGACGAGCGCGTACTCGCGGCCGAGCAAGTGTTCATCAACGTCGGCGGCCGGGCCTTTCTCCCGGCCATGCCCGGGCTTGCCGACGTGCCGTATTTGACCAACGCGACGATGATGCACGTTGACTTCCTGCCTGAGCACCTGCTCATCGTCGGGGGCAGTTATATCGGCCTTGAGTTCGCGCAAATGTATCGGCGATTCGGCAGCCGCGTCAGCGTCGTCGAGATGGGGCCACGGCTGATCGGCCGCGAAGACGAGGACGTATCCGCGGCGATCCAGGCCATCCTCGAGGCCGAGGGCATCGCCTTTCGCCTCAACGCCGAGTGCGTCGAGTTGGCGCGCGAGGGTGACGGCGTCACGGTGCGCCTGCGCTGTACGGAAGGGCCGCAGGAAATCGCCGGATCGCATCTGCTGCTCGCGGTCGGACGCCTGCCCAACACCGGCGACCTGGGCCTCGAGCACGCGGGGGTCGCAACCGACGCGCGCGGCTACATCACGGTCGACGACCAGTTGCGCACGAACGTGCCGGCGATCTGGGCGCTGGGCGACGTCAACGGTCGCGGCGCATTCACGCACACCTCCTACAACGATTATGAGATCGTGGCCGCCAATCTGCTCGATGGCGAGTCGCGGCGCGTCAGCGACCGGGTTCCGACCTATGCGCTGTTCATCGACCCCCCGTTGGGTCGCGCCGGGATGACGCTGCGGGAGGTTCGCGCGTCCGGGCGGGAGGCGCTGGTGGCGACGATGCCCATGACGCGGGTGGGCCGCGCGCGCGAGCGCGGCGAGACGCTGGGCTTCATGCGCGTGCTCGTCGACGCAGGGACCAAACACATCCTGGGCGCATCCCTGCTCGGCATCGAAGGCGACGAAGTCGTCCACCTGCTCCTCGACGCAATGGTTGCGGGTGTTCCGTACACGGTGATCCAGCACGCGATGCACATTCACCCGACCGTTGCCGAGCTCATCCCGACGCTTTTCGGGAACTTGCAGAAGCTCTCGTAGCCGAGTCAGCCGGCCATTCGATCGACGCAGGATTGCAGGAACAGCTGGCGGTGGCTTTCCGGGGTACTCGGGTGGGCAAACACCTCGCGCGCGGAGGCAAGTAGGAAGGCCTCGTCGTCGGGGTCGTGCACAAACCAGCGCAAGTCGCTGGGAAAGCTCTGGATTACCTCGAAGTCCTCCTCCATATGGCCAAGGAAGGCGACCGCCGACATGCCCGCATCGCGCGCCCGCGCGGCGTTGGCGATGAAGTCGGAGGCCTCGAAGCATTCGGCCAACGAGGGCCGTCCGGCGGCAGCAAGCCCGGCGCCTAGCAAGGCGCATACCGCGACACCGATCGCGATAAAACGGGACCTCCGGCGCATCGACCCCTCCTCTCCGTCATCTGCCCCGACCATTGGAGCCTGCGATTCATGCTAGCGCCTGCGCCTCGAAGCTTCAAGCCTTCCGACGCCTCCGCGCTACAATGCCACCGCGCGCCACCCTGGGAGAGTCGATGTCCATCAAGCGCTTCGCCGGCAAGGACGGGACGCTCGTCGTTCTGCAGCACGAATCGAAAGTGCTCAAGAACAACCTTCTTGGCGATCCCCACATCCGCAAGCTCGGCGTCTGGCTGCCGCCGCAATACGACGGACGTGCCCGTGCCGGCCGCAGCGCTGCGGGTCGACGCTTTCCCGTCCTGTTCGATCTGGTCGGCTTCAGCGGTTCAGGCCTGGCGCATACCGGCTGGCGTGCGTTCTCCGACAACGTCCCCGAGCGCGCCGCGCGCCTGATCCACGATCGCCGCATGGGGCCGGCGATCCTCGTGTTTCCCGATTGCTTCACCGCGCTCGGCGGCAATCAGTACATCAACTCCTCGGCGGTCGGCAATTACGCCGATTATCTGACACGCGAGCTCATTCCCTTCGTCGATCGCGAGTTTCGCACGCTCGCCTCACGCGATCACCGCGGCTGCTTCGGCAAGTCCTCGGGCGGCTACGGCGCCATCATTCACGGCATGAAATACGCACAACACTGGGGTGCGATCGCGGATCATTCCGGCGACTCGTATTTCGACTTCGTGTACTGGCACGACTGGCCGAACACCCTCAACGAGCTCACCCGCTTCCGGTTACCCAAGCGGCGCCCCGGGCGTTACGACGCGCTCGCCGCCAGTTCTCGCAAGGGCCTCCCCGAAGGCCTCGACGACGGTCGCGTGCGGCGCTTTCTCGACAACGTGTGGGGCAAGGAGAAGCTCTCGTCCGCGGAGGGCCATTGCATCATGAACCTGTGCATGGCGGCGACGTACGACCCGGACCCGAAAGCACCGCTGGGCTTTCGTCTGCCATTCAATCTCGAGAGCGGCGAGGTGATCGAAAGACGCTGGCAGCGCTGGCTCGAGAACGACCCGGTCATGCTCGTGGACAAGTATCGCGCAAACCTCAAGTCGCTCAAGGGCATCTACATCGACTGCGGCTGGCGCGATCAGTACCACATCCACTACGGCACGCGGCTTTTGTCCAAGCGCCTGGCCCAAGCCGGCATCGCGCACGCGTATGAAGAGTTCGACGACAATCATTCCGACGTCGACTACCGGATGGACGTCAGCCTGCCGTTTCTCTACCGCTCGCTCAGGCCGTGAGCCCACCGGAGAACGACAGCAACGTCCTCGGCGGCCGACTCGAACCTTGCTCGGTCGAACCGCGCACCGGTTTTTTTCGTGACGGCTGCTGCAACACCGGCCCGGAGGATCTCGGCCTGCACGTCATTTGCGCACGCATGACGGCCGCGTTCCTCGCCTTTTCTGCCGAGCGCGGCAACGACCTGTCCGCGCCGCAACCGGAGGCCGGCTTTACCGGGTTGAAGCCCGGCGATCGCTGGTGCCTCTGCGCGGGCCGCTGGCGCGAGGCACTCGAGGCGGGCGTTGCGCCACCGGTGGTGCTCTCCGCCACGCACGAGGAAGCGCTGGCTGTTGTCTCGCTCGACGATCTGAAGCGCCACGCAGTCGATCTGAACTAGCGCTCGCGGCACTTGCCTCAGCGTCGCGGTGGCAATACGGATCGCCGCAGGTTCGGCCTCGCGCCGAATTGCGGCTTGACGGAACCGGCGCGTTCGATCAGTCCGAGCACGGTGGAAAGCGCGGTTTCGAGCTGGCGATCGCGCCCCGCCATCGCGTCCTGCGGTGCGTTATCGACCTCGATCTGCGGATCCGTACCGTGGTTCTCGACGCCCCAGCCGACGTCGTTAAACCAGAATGAATACTCCGGTTGCGTGGTCTGCGTACCGTCGACCAGGGCGTGCCGCGGCCAGATGCCGATCACCCCGCCCCAGGTTCGCGTACCGATGAGCGGACCGATGCCCATGAGCTTGAAGCCGTGCGAAAAAATGTCGCCATCGGAGCCGGCGTGCTCGTTGGTCAGGGCAACGACCGGGCCTGCTGCGGCCTCTTCCGGGTACGAAGCCGTGTGCCCCCAGCGCGCGGTCGCATAACCGATGCGCTTGCGCGCCACCTTTTCCAGAAGAAGTTGCGACACGTGTCCGCCACGGTTGTAGCGGACGTCGACGATCAGGCCATCGCGTTCGCACTCAGCGATGAAGTAGCGGTGGAATTCGGCAAAACCGGAAGACATCATGTCCGGCAGATGAAAGTAGCCAACACGGCCCTTTGACTGTTCATGCACCCAGCTTCGATTGCGTTCGACCCATTCACGATAGCGCGCCGGGACCTCGTCGCTCAACGTCGTTACCAACACGTTGCGCGTTGCCGACCCGCCGCCGGTCGCGGCCAGCGTCAGCTCGACCTTGGTTCCCGCCTGATGCACTAGAAGCGCCTGCGGCGGGCGCTCGAGCGAGGTTCGCTGACCGTTGACGGCGACAATGCGTTCTCCCGGCTTGGCCTCGACGCCGACGGCGTTGAGCGGGGAGTCGGCACCGGCGTCCCAAGGGTCGCCGCTTACGATCCGCTTGATCTCATAACTTCCGTCGCTCTCGATGAGACGCAATTCTGCGGCAAGGTAACCCAGGGCCATTTGCGGTGGGCGCCGGTGATCGCCGCCAATTTCGTACGCATGCGAGGTTCCCAGTTCCCCCTGCATTTCCCAGATCAGATCCGAAAGCTCGGCCCGGGTCGCGACCCGTTCGAGCAGCGGTTCGTAATGGCGGTAAACACCATCCCAATCGACGCCAGACATGTTCGGGACCCAGAAATGATTGCGCTGCAGGCGCCAGACTTCGCGCAGCATCTGTCGCCACTCCTTGGTTGGCTCGACCGACAAGCGAATGCGTTCGAGATCGATCCAGCCGCTCTTGCGCGACGGCGCCTCCGCAGGCCTGGCGGCTTCGCGCTCCGATTCCGGCCTGCGCGTCGGCG
>Ga0302324_100005418_pt1 | contig 27796 bp, 21 predicted proteins | sample Palsa_T0_1_FD_201949 | JGI IMG/M metagenome (GOLD analysis project Ga0302324, IMG submission 201949) | Peat permafrost microbial communities from Stordalen Mire near Abisko, Sweden - Palsa_T0_1 | ecosystem: Environmental > Terrestrial > Soil > Palsa > Peat permafrost | place: Sweden: Abisko...
GGGAGACGAGGAGTCGTCCCTTCTCGAGGCGGGAGCGGGTGCGAGAGAGCCCGGCGGACGTCTCCGCCAGCTCGAGGAACGGAAGCGACGGCGCGCGACCGGCGAGAGTGGAGGTGGGCCGGTCACCGCTCGACATGCTGGGTGAGCTAGTAGAAGGAGACGTTCTCGACGGTAAAATTGGCCGCGCACCCCCCGGCGTCGACGCCCACCGGCCCTCCGAGCTGCCATTCGATGGAGACGATGGTGGTCGGATCCAGGGTACCGATGGGCATGCCGCCGGCGAGCGAGGAGAAAGGGACCTGAAGGACCTGGAGGGCCTGCGCGTCCGCCGCCGTGGGGACGACGGACGCGAGGGGGCCGTAGCAGCTCGAACTGGGGCCCGAGCAGCTGCCCCTCGGCCCGTTGGCGGTGCTGAAATCCCCGGCGAACGACGCCCCGAAGGCCAGCGAGCAGCCGCCGAGATCTCCCGAGAAGTCGAACTCCAGGCCGGTATAGGCCGATGCATCGATGCAGCTCGCGCTGTCGAAGAAGAGCCCCACCCCCATGTAGTCGGCGTTCGCTTCGACGGGGGGCACGAAGGCCCCGCTGATCTGAATGCCGTCTCCGTCGGGAGTCACCGTGGCGGTCGGTGCCGTCTGGCCGCTCGCGGCGTAGGTGTAGGACCCCCATGCGTCGGGGCCGGCGCCGTAAGTCAGCGTGGTCCCGCTGGCCTGACCCAGGGTGGTGATGTCGGGGCTCGGCAGGATTACCTCCGGGCAGATGACGGCTGCATCCCCGCACCCGCTGCCGACGAGGACTCCGGCGTCGCCAGCCGTGCCGCCGTCGGCGACGCCGGCGGGGGCCACACCGGGGGTGAGCGGCTGCGGTGCGGCGCCCGATTGCTGCTCGGCATCGCCGTAGCCCCAGGCGGATGCCGCGCGGCCGTCGGGGATCTCCACCGCCGCCATGGAGACCGCGGGGAGCACGAAGGTCGTCACCGGCGGCACCGTGGCCAGCCCCGTCACCTGGAACGCGAGACTCACCGGCTCCGTGTTCCAGTTGACGACGATGGCCTCGGTCCCGTCGTCGGCCTCGTTTCGGCTGGCGTGGGCGCTGACGCCCGCCGGCATGGCCGTCACGTCGAGCAGGGTGGGCCCGAAGTGCTCGGCGTAGAGCTGATAGGCGTAGTACTCGGGACGCGGTGCGTGAGCCGGAGCAGCTCCGATGAGGCCCAGAGCATACCCGTCGGAATCGCTGATGTCCCAGACCGCCGACGTCCAGAGGCCGCTCTCGATGGCCGTTCCGATGCTGTCGGCCATCCAGAGCGCAGAGCCCACCGTCCTCGGCGAAGCGCCCAGCACGCAGGTGGTCGCGTCGTAGACGACGTTCATCTCGGTGAGGGCGAGAGGCTTGTCGCCGTAGCCAGTGGCTTGGAGGATGCCGCGCACCGACGTGACGACGTCGCGGAACGCGGCGGGGTCGGCAGCGGCGGCGGTCAGCGTGGCCTGCGCGGCTTCGAAGGGGTAACGGTGAATGGAGACGATGTCGAACAGGTCGCCGCAGGTGGTGAGGATGGGGGTCAGCCAGTCGGCGCCCGGCTGGTACTGGTAGGCCAGGTCGGGGCCCACGATCTGGATCGTCGGGTCGACCGCCTTCATCGCGGCGACGTAGGTCTCGGCCGAAGCGCAGAAGTCGGCCGGTGTGTAGCCGGGAATGGCGGGCTGCGTCGAATCGGTCAGCGATCCCGACGCGGCATAGATGTCGGGCTCGTTCCCCACCGAGAAATACTTGATGCCGTACCCCATGGTGACGTTGGCGTAACGAACCATGGCGGCGGCCTCGTCGGCGGTGGCTGGGAGGCCGTTGACGTCGTCCAGGTGCGGCACCTGGATGAGTGGCTCGGCGCCGATCGCGCGCGCGTAGCTGACGGCGGTGTCCAGCTGGGCGTCGTCGAAGGGGTCGGGCGTGTTGGCGTCGTTGTTGTAGCCGCCGACCCGCAGGACCGCCGCCGCGAGCGGCAGGACGAGCGTCTCCGTCCCGGCGACGTTGTCGCCGTAGGTGGGCGACCACATCCAGTAGTTGACGGAAAGGGTCGTCACGCGCGGCGTGCGCGTGGCCGTCGAGATGACCAGCGGACTGCCGACGATGCCGCCGCCTTCGACGCCCCCGCCGCCTTCGACGCTGCTGGTCCCGTCGACCCCGGCGTCGGGGAGGGGCGTGAGACCGGACTGCGCGCCTCCACAAGAGACCAGCGCCAGCGCCCCCCAGACGAGATCCCAGCGCGCGGTATGCAAGCTCTCCTCCACCAAAGGTGCGTCGTCCCGGGCGAGCCGTCGGAATGAAGAGGGCGCCTCGCTCGGCCTCGCTCCGCCTCGCTCGGCCTCGCTCGGCGAGGCCGAACGCTAGGCGATGGCGGGGCTCTCAGCAAGACGGAGCATCGTCTACGGCGAGCCGGGACGCTCCTTGCGGGCGGACGAGTCGACGATTAGAGTTTCACACTCCGCCCGCATGCAGAAGAGCAAGGCCACGAAGGCAGCTGTCCTCGTCAGGGCGGCCAACAAGGTCAAGCGCGAGCTCTACCGGCTCCCCGCGGTTCGAGTGGTTCGCGGCTACGAGTACCATCGCGCGCTCGAGGCCCACGCGCTGAGGCTCCCCCCGCTCGACCCGGTCGATCTCCCGCCCTACCACGCGCTGCGAACCGAGGGGGCGTACATGGCGCCGGTCGAAACACTGCGCCTCCCGGGTACGCGAGAGATGCTTGCAGCCTGCGACGAGCTCGCCGCGGAGCTCCGGGCGACGCCCCTCGACGTGGAGAACGCGCCCCGGCTGCCCATTCACCGTTTGATGGACTTTCCCGAGATCTACATGTGGGGGCTCGACCGGCGTCTCCTCGAGTTCATCGAGAACTACGTGGGCCTGCCGATCCGCTATCACGGCGCCGACCTCCGGCGGGAGGTGGCGGACGGAAAACTGAACGACGTCCGGCAGTGGCACATCGACGCCGAAGACTGGCGCATGTTCAAGATCATCCTCTACTTGAACGACGTGCTGCCGGGCGGAGGGCCCTTTCAGTACCTGCCGCGGGCCCTCACCATCGAGACGGCACGGCGTCTGCACTACGGCTCCGGCTTCGTTACCGACGACGAGATGGCTGCCGTCCTCCCCCCCTCGCGATGGAACGAGTGCCTGGCCAAGTCGCACACGGCGATCATGGCGGACACCTGCAAGGTGTTTCACCGCGCACAGCCTCCGCGCACGGCGGACCGCTACTCGATCACCTTCTCCTGGACGTCGACGACGGCGGTGAAGGCGTACCCGACGATGGCGTTGACGGAGCAGGCCGTGGCGTACATCCTCGCGCACACGGACGAGCGACAGCGGGCGTGCCTTCCCCCGCGAAGCTGATCGGTACGGCGTCAGTGGTCGAAAATGACGATTCGCCAGCACGACTGAGCGCCCGAATCTCCGCCCCCGATGTGGACGCGCGAAGCGCGATCTTCCTGGCCATTCGCAACGGGTTCACGCTCGGAGGGGCGCTGCTCCTCACCCAGAGCATCGGCCTCACGATGCGCTTCGTCCTGCCGCGGCACCTCAAGCCCACGCTTTTCGGAACGCTCACCTTTGCGGATGCCTTCACGGCGACGATGTTCGTTCTGCTGGGCCTGGGGATGGACCAGTACATCCGCAAGGAGGTCGCGGTCCACCCGGAGATGGCCAGCCAGTTCTACGGAGGCGCAGTCCTCGTCCGGGTGGGCATGACGCTGGGGCTCCTCCCGACCATAGGCACCATCCTCTACGTCAAGCACCGCTGGGCCGAGGCCACGGTCGTCTTCATCTACGCGCTCTACCAGTTCGCGGCGATCACCAACGGCACGCTCGGAGCGCTCCTTCACGCCAAGGGCCGCGTCCGCGGCATGAGCGCCCTCTCCGTCGCCACCAAGGTGATCTGGGCCATCGGCGTGCTGTCCGCGATCGTCTGCAACGCCGGCCTTTGGGCCTACGGGGCCTCCTACGTGCTGGCCGAGGCGGTGGAGGTCGTAGCCCTCACATGGCTTGCGCAACAGCACCTGGGATTGGCCTTTCGCGTGGACATGGCGGCGACCAAGAAAATGCTGCGCGAGAGCCTCCCGTACTACGTCGCCAACGTCGCCGGGACGGCCTATACGACCCTGGGCGTCACGCTGCTGGAGTTCACGGCGGGCAGCAAGGAGGTCGGCCTTTACGGCGCGGCGCAATCGCTGGCCAACGTCACGCTCCTCATCACGCCCATCATCGGGTGGGTGCTGACCCCGATGCTGGCCCGAGCGGCGGAGCGCTCCCGGGCGGAGCTCTACGACCACGTCTGCCGTTCGCTGGAGCTGATCCTCACCATCGCCATCCCGGCCTCGTTGCTGATGAACCTGGGAGCAGACGTGTGGATGCGCATCCTCGGGGTGCAGTACGCCCACGCCGCCACTGCGCTGCGCGTGCTCTCGACCGTGTTCGTTCTCACCTACGTGGCCATCCTTTACGCGTCCACGCTGGTCATGATCGGGCGAGCCTGGACGTTGACGTGGATCACCCTGGCCGGCCTGGTGGTGAACGGCGCCCTGAACCTCCTCTTCGTTCGCTATTCCGTACCGATGCTGGGGGAGGGTGGAGGTGGGACCGGTTGCGCGGCCGCCATGCTCTGCACGGAGGTCTTCGTCAGCGCCTGCATGGTGGTGTGGATCGGCCGCGGCGCGTTCGACCGTCGCAGCGCGGGTATCGTGGTCCGGAGCCTCCTCGTCAGTGGAGTCGTCGTCATCGCTCACGTTTTGCTCGCCTCGCTGGGGCCCGCCCGCCTCGTCGTCGACGCCGCGCTGTACTTTGCGCTGGCCATCGCCACGGGCGCGCTCCGGCCGAGGGATATGGTGGCCACGGTGAGCCAGGCGCTGCGGAAAGACCCGGCCGCTCCGTGAACCTGACGTGAACCTGACGCGAACCGGACGCGAACCGGACGCGAACCTGGCGTGAACCCGGCGTGAACCCGGCGAGGGAGCCGTGGCGAGGGGCCTTGCGAACGCTCTGGTGCCCGACTAAGTTCCGGACCTGTCTTGGCGCGCCTCGTACGCCTTTCTGCGCTTCTGCTCGTCGTCCTCTTCGCGTCGACAGGGTGTGGAAGCACCGGTCCATACGTGTGGGCCAGCCAGCTCAAGTCCGACGAGGTGGGGACCTTCGAGTACGTGATCGTCACGGGGGACGTGGTGAGCGTGCGCGTCTTCAATCAGGAGGCCATGTCCACCCGCGCCAAGGTGCGAAGCGACGGAAAGATTTCCATGCCATTTCTCGGCGACGTCGCCGTGGTGGGCAAACCGCCGGCCACGGTGGCACGGGAGATGGAGGCCGGCCTCAAGAACTTCATCAACTCGCCCAACGTGACCGTCACCGTCGAGGAGTTCCAGCCGACCACCGTGTCGGTCGTCGGCGAGGTGTCCCATCCGGGGATCATCGCCATCGAGCGCAATGCCGGGGTGCTGCAGGCGCTCGCCACCGCCGGCGGCCTCACCGAGAACGCCAGCCGGGACGACATCTTCGTCCTGCGCGAGTTGCCGGTTCCCCGGCGCATCCGCTTCACGTGGGAGCTCCTGACGCGGAACCCGCCGACGTCGACGTTCCGCCTGCGTCCCGGCGACATCGTGGTCGTCGAGTGAGCGATGCTCCACGCGCTCCCAGTGTCGGCGGCGGCTGACGGGATCTTCACACTCAGTGACCGTACCGAAGCGCGTCTGCGTGCCCCCGATCCCATCACCCATGCGGCCGCGCTGGATCTCGACACGTTGATGGATGCGCGCGCCGTCTGGGATGGACGCAGCACGACGTACACCCTGTCGGATTCTCCGCGTTTCACCCTGCTCGACTACAACGGCCCGGCCATCCAGCCGGCGCTCCTGGACTCCGTCCTCGCCGCAGCAGAGTGGCACTCTCCGCACGTCCGCATCCGGGTCGCCGAGAACGCCAGCTACGGTCAGTTCAGCATCGAATCGCTTGCCGCCTTGCCGGCGCCTGGTTCGTCGCAGCCCCCGGCGACCACGACGGGACCTGCGCCGCCGCCCAGCGCCGCCGTCGTTCCAGCCACCACGAAGTCGCTGCTTTACGGGTCGTCGGATACGACGCTGGCCTCCACCCTGCAGCTCAGGCCCTGGACGGTGATTGCCAGGGCGGGATACCATATCTCGGGGGGCGCGGACCCCGCGGCGCGAGTGTTTCTTCCTCTGTCGCAGGGCCCCTTCGTCGAGGGCACTGCAGACACCAAGGTCGATAGCCGCGACCACCTGACCACGGTGGCCAGGGCGTCCGCGACGTCGTTCTCCAACACTGTCATATCGACGGGAACGACAGCGTCCGGAACGCCGTCGGAAACCGCCGCGACTTCGTCCGGCTCCAACGATCTGCTCATCACCATCGAAGAACGGTGGCGGCACCAATGGGCTCGAAGGACGGAGACGATGCTCGCCGCAGGCTGGTACGCGGCAAACACGCAGGTGGGCAATGCCCCCCAGATGTTCGCCTCCAATGCCGTCGCCGAGGCCGCCCTCGACCAGCGCTTCGAGCGTGGACGGAACGTGACCCTCTTTCGCGTCGACGTGCGCCTCGCGCCGCTGGTCAACCCGCTCACGGGCGTGGTCGACGAGCAGATCCGAGGCACCCTTGCCGGGGGCTGGACGCACCACCGCTACGGTCTGCGGGCGTTCGTCAGCGCCGGCGGGTCGACGCATCAAGGGACCAGTGTGTCCGATCGCCTGGCCATGGGCGAGATCGATGCGGCGTACACCGTGAGCGAGGCGCTGACCTTCGATTTCGGAGTCCGCGCGCTCTACCAGGAACAGAACGGACCCGGCCCGGTGGGCGGTCCTCCCATCGTCGAGGGGACATTGGCGCAAGGCGTGGTGTTCGTGGCCGTCACCGTCAACCCGGTGAAGGTGAGGTTTTGATGCACGGCGAAGACCCGGGGGCCCGACCTGCCGCCGCGCCCCCTGGACGGCCGCCGGGCCGCCCGCGACTGCGCCTCGGGCAGCTTCACGTCGACGGGGTCACATTTGCGCAGGCCATCGACGTCATCGCAGCCATGATCGCGGACGGCGTGGGTGGCGCGGTCTTCACGCCCAACGTCGATCACGTGGTGATGGCCGAGCACGACGGCGGGTTCCGTCGGGCCTACGAAGGTGCGGCTCTCTCTCTGGCGGACGGGATGCCCATCGTCTGGGCGTCGCGTCTCCTTGGTTCTCCGCTGCCGGAGAAGATCTCCGGCTCGGACCTGGCGCTGCCGCTGATGGAGCGGGCCGAGCGCGAGGGATGGCGCGTGTATCTGCTCGGCGGCGCACCCGGTGTCGGCCCCAAGGCTGCCGAGCGATTGGTGGCCCGCTTTCCGCGCATCGCCATCGCCGGCACCGACGCCCCCCACATCGACATGAGTGCCTCGCCGGCCTCTCGCGCCGACGTCGTCGAGCGAGTTCGCGCATCGAAGGCCGACGTCGTGCTGGTGGCCCTGGGTGCCCCCAAGCAAGAGCTGTGGATCGCCGAGGTCGCGCATCATCTGCGCCCCGCCGTACTGCTCGGCGTCGGCGCGTCGATCGATTTCATCGCAGGCACCGCCAGGCGCGCCCCCCCATGGATGAGCGCGTCCGGCCTCGAGTGGATCCATCGATTCGCCCAGGAACCGCGCCGCCTGTGGAGACGTTACCTGCTACGTGACCCCGAGTTCCTGCTCATCGTTCTGCGCGAGCTTCGTCGTCGGACCGCGCCGGGAGCAAAAAGAGGAAGGCCCCCACCATGATGGGGAAGGAGCGTCGCGGGCGGCATGCCGGGGAAACCCGGCCCAGGTGCCGTCCGCGTCGGAGGACCGCCGTGCGGTCCGGCGCATTGTGGGAGCGCCAGGCGGGCTCGATGTCCTTCCCGGTAGCGTAATGATCTCGGACGGTTGCTGCGTGGACGGAACGTCAGGGACGCCGTATGGTTCTTCCTTGGCCAGCCGTCACGACGCTCGGCATCGCAAGTCAGGGTCCCCATGACGCACTCCTAGCTTCCAACACCCATGTCCTTCCCCGCACCCACCCGACCGAGCTTCAGTGGGCCTCCGAGCGCCGCTTCGCCCCAGCAGCCCGCCGGGGCAGACCCGTCCGAGTCGCTCGCGTTCGTTCGAACCCACGACGGGATCGCGCTCGTCGACCTCGACGAGACGCTCTATCTCCGGAACTCTACGGAGGATTTTCTGGATTCCGTACGGCCCGCGGTGCTGGGCTTGATGTTTCTCCGGGTCCTCGACGTGCTGCGTCCGTGGCGCTTTACGGGAGGCGAGGTCACGCGAGACGTCTGGCGTGTGCAGCTGCTCCTCGTGCTCTTCCCTTGGACGATCGTGGTCTGGCGACGCCGGGTGCGCGAGCTGGCCCGTGCCCACGCCAACCAGCAGCTCGTGCAGGCGCTGGGAGAGCGTCGCGGCCCGGCGATGATTGTCACCGTCGGGTTCCGCTTCATCGTCGGGCCGCTCGTCGAGGCCCTCGGCATGGACAGTCGGTCGATGGTGGCGTCGCGTCTCTGGTCTCACCGGGATCGGCGCGCCGGCAAGCTGGCCATGGCGGTTGCCGCGCTAGGCGAGGCTGTCGTGACGGGATCCCTGGTCATCACGGATTCGGAGCAGGACCGCCCGCTCCTCGACCGGTGCGCGTGTCCTCTGCGCGTCGTCTGGCCGGCCGCAGCTTACGTGCCGGCGTTCTCTCGGACCTATTTCCCCGGTCAATACATCACCTACGTCAAACGGCCGGGAGAGCGATACATCCTTCGCGGAATCCTGCAGGAGGACTTCGCCTTCTGGCTGCTCGCCTCCGTCGGGCTGGCGTCCCGGCCGGCCCAGCACGTCGCGGGCCTGGTGCTGCTCCTCTTCTCGTTCTGGGCAGTCTACGAGTGCGGCTACGTCGATAACGACATCGTGGCCGCGCGGTTCGAGACCGACCCCAAGCTTTCCGCGGCCTTTCATCGCAAGCCCGTCCCCACACCGGTGCTGCAGCCATGGCTCTGGGCACTGGGTGCAGGCGCCCTGGGCGTCTTCGTGCTGGGCCGGCCGGGACGCTTCGCGGCGCCCAAGCTCGGCGCGTGGGTCGCCGTGCTGGTCGCGACCTATCTTTGGTTTCGTCTCTACAACCAGTTCAACAAGAGCACCCGCGCCTGGATGTATCTGCCGTTGCAGGTGGCGCGGAGCGTCGCCTTCGTGTCCGTCGTCCCGGTCAGCTCCATCGGCGTTCTCGCCCTCGCGGCGCACTCCTTCTCACGCTGGGTGCACTACTATATCTACCGGCTCGGAGGCTCGGGGTGGCCCAAGGCCCAGTCGGAGTTGATGAGGCTGTGCTTCTTCGTGGTCCTGAGCGGCCTGCTCGCGCTGTCGGAGGGTCGCGCGGTGGTACTGACGTGGACCGCTCTGGCGCTGCTCGCGTGGAGCACGTTCCGCGCCCGGTCGGAGATCCTGGCGCAGCTGCGCAGCGCGGGCCGCATCGACCGGAGGGAGCCGGTAAGCGGGCCCCCCTCGCGCGGTCCGGGGGTGCCTCCCGAGCGATGAGCCCAAAGGCACCTTTCGTGAGCGGACTCGGCATAAATCTCTTTGAACCACCCAGCGCCCTACGCTAACGTGGCAGGCCGTGGACCCTATGGGATTGGCGCGCCATGGCTGAACGGGCTCCCATCCTGATCCTGTCGACCGTCCGATATTGCGGTGTCGTGCTGGTCACGCTCCTCGGCCTGATCGCCTTCAAGGAAGCGGGTGCTCGCGCCGCCGAGCTGACCTGCTGGCCGGGCGGCTACCAGCAGGACGCTTGGATGGCCTACTGCAATTCGGAGCGCTACGGGGTTTATGACGTCGAAGCTATTTGGCACCACGTGGAACCCGATGTCGCCCTGGTGTTGCAGGACGCGAAGATCGTGAGCCTGACCGACAGCCATTTGCAGAACGCCCTTTCGCTGGGAGGCGCGAGTCAGTGGTTTGCCGAGCGCCACTATCCGACCTACATGCTGGGGTTGCCGACCGAAGAAAGCGGTTTTGGCGAGCGGCTCCTCGACAATTTTCACATGCATCCCAGCGTGGTGATTCTGGACGCCAGTCCCTACTTCACGGGCGACGTGGGCGCATCCGAGCGAGGGATATTCGCCGACCCCGTCGGGTCGCGCCGGCAGGTCACCGACCTCAGCGAATACCAAGGATGGCACCGGCGTGCATGCGACCGGTTCCCCTGGGCGTGCGGGCACAATTTCGCCTACTTCCGCTCGCGCACGGACGGCCATTGGATATTTCCGGAGCCCAGCAAGAGGATCTGGATTGGACGACAAGACGTGCCCAACGACGACCGCCACTACCCGGTTTCCGAGAGGCCGAACGAGAGGGAGGCTCTCTATCCGCAATACTTGGCCGTCGCAAGAGAGCTGGTGGCCAAGCTCGGCATCCCGGCTCAGTGCGTGGTCCTCACCCAGGTCCCTTCGGAGGAGGACCTCACTGGCCTCGCTCGATACATCGGTGGGCCCCTGGGCATCACCGTGATCGATCCGGCCGTAGCGAACCTCTCCACCTTCGACCGCTCGCACCTGACCCCGGAAAGCTCGGTGCGATGGACCCATCAGTTCCTGACGGAACTCGAGCCTCTCCTCGCCCGATGCATTCCCGGTAAATCCACCTCCCCCACCGAGTAGCTCCAGCGTGAACGGTATGCGTCTAGTGGATCTCTATTGGCTCGCCCCCTCGGCAGACCTCAAGGACAGGCTGCGAAGCATGGCCGCCAGCAGCTGCGCCGCGTGGGTGGACCTGGTGCAACTCGCCAACTCGCGTCTCGACTTCGTGCAAACCATTCGACTCGACAAGGCGTTGCAGAAGAATCTGCACTCGGCCTCGTCCGATGCTGCTCCGTGGCGCAAGTTGAAGATGGCGGTGTTGAGCTCCTCGACATCGGACCATCTGCTGCCGGCGTTGCGCGTGGCCGCCCTGCGAAGGAACCTGGAGCTACATACGTTCGCCGGCGACTATGGCATGTACCTGCAGGAGCTCCAGCAGGATTCGTCGGCTCTCTTCGAGTTCAAGCCGGACGTGATCCTGTTTGCGTTCCACGCTCAGCACCTTCTGGGTTCCCCCAATCCGTCGCTGAACAGGGCAGACGCTGCGTCGCTGGTCGAGTCGACGGCCGACAAGATTCGAGGCACCTGGCGTCTGGCTCGGAAGCGCTTCTCGGGGCAGATCATCCAGCAATCCGTATTGCCCGTGTTCGAGCCCCTCATCGGATTGAACGAACGGAGGTTGCCTGGTTCAGGTGCCTCTCTCGTGGACGGCCTGAACCTGAGAATCGGCCAGCTTGCGGACGAAGAGAACGTCGACGTGCTCGATCTGGACCGGGCCATGAGGGGTGATGGCCTGGCCGCGTGGCACGACCCGGTTCTCTGGTATCGGGGCAAGCAGGAGCTCTCGCCCCTGGCAGCGCCCGCCTACGGGGAGCTGGCGCTGCGACTCATCGGGGCGCAGCAAGGCCGATCGGCCAAATGCCTGGTGCTCGATCTCGACAACACGCTCTGGGGTGGTGTCATCGGTGATGACGGCCTGGAGGGCATTCGGCTTGGTCAAGGCAGCGCCGTGGGCGAGGCTTTTGTCGGGTTCCAGACCTATGTGCGCAGCCTTGCCAGCCGCGGAGTGATCCTGGCGGTGTGCTCCAAGAACGACATGGAGAATGCGCGCGCGCCGTTCGAGAAACACCCGGACATGGTCCTCAAGATGCAAGACATAGCCTGCTTCGTGGCCAACTGGAGCGACAAAGCCTCCAACATCAGACAGATCGCAGAGCAGCTCAATATTGGTATCGACTCTCTCGTCTTCGCCGACGACAACCCCTTCGAGCGGAACATCGTGCGCCGCGAGCTTCCGATGGTCGCGGTGCCGGAGCTCCCCGAGGACGCGGCGTTCTACGGCCGCTGTCTGTCCGACGCGGGGTACTTCGAGGCCTTGCAGGTCACCACCGAAGACTTCGAACGTGGAGGCCAATATCGCGCGAATCTCGAGCGAGAGAACCTGCGGACGTCGCACACGGACCTGGCTGGTTACCTACGAAGCCTCGACATGGAGCTGCGCTGGCAGCCCTTCGACGCGGTGGGCCTGCAGCGCATCGTTCAGCTCATCAACAAGACGAATCAGTTCAACCTGACGACGCGGCGTTATACGGAGCGCGACGTGCAGTCGATCATGGACAACGCCGGTGCGGTGACGCTTCAGCTGCGGCTCGTCGATCAGTTCGGAGACAATGGCATCATCGGCATCGTCATCGGAAAGCCGGAAGGCGACACCATGGTTCTCGACACCTGGCTCATGAGCTGTCGGGTGCTGGGCCGACAGGTCGAAGAGGCCACCATCAACCTGGTCGTCGCCGAGGCGAAGCGGCTCGGTTCGGCGCGACTTCTTGGAGAATACCTGCCTACCAAGAAGAACAACATGGTGCGCGACCACTATCAGAAGCTGGGGTTCCAGTGTCTGAGCTCGGACGCGGGAGGCGCGTCGCGCTGGTCTCTCGACCTCGCACAGTACGAGCCGTTCGACACCTTCATCAAGACGATCGGGAATGCACCTCTATGAGCAACGCGACCATTCTCTCCGACGTCCGCGAGATCATTGCGGACGTGCTGGATCAGCCGGATCTGAAGATCGATCGGACCACCACGGCCGAGGACGTGGAAGGATGGGACTCCTTTAGCCATATCAACATCGTCGTTGCCATGGAATCCCACTTTGGCATCAAGATCCACACGTCAGAAATCGAGGAGCTGCGCAACGTCGGCGAGCTGGTCGATATCGTGGAGAAGAAACTAGAAGCCAAGAAGCCGGGCTGAACGTGCAATGCTATTCAACTCCAATGTATTCTTGTTCGCCTTCCTCCCGGTGGCCATGGTCGGCTACTACCTCCTGGCGCACTATTGGAGCGTCCTGGCCTGCAAAGTGTGGCTGTGTCTAGCCTCTTTCTTCTTTTACGGCTGGTGGAATCCGGTCTTTCTGGTTCTTCTGGGCTGTTCGATAGCGTTCAACTACAGTTTGAGTCTCACCCTGAAGGGTGATGACGAGGGCGCCGGCGCCAGGCAGACCACGTGGTTGACCATCGGCGTCACCGCGAATCTGTTGCTGCTGGTATATTTCAAGTACCTGTTTCCACTGCTGGGGTTTCTGCACCGGCTGGGTTGGACGCACGTCGACTTCGGTTCGGTCATCCTCCCGATCGGAATATCGTTCTTCACCTTCACGCAGATTGGCTATCTCGTGGATTGTAGAGAAGGCCAACTTCGCGAGCGCGGACTGCTCAACTATGTCCTGTTCGTGACGTTCTTCCCGCACCTCATTGCCGGCCCGATTCTACATCATCGCGAGATCATGCCGCAGTTCGCCAACGAGGCGACGTATCGCTTCAAAGCCGACAACCTCGCGGCTGGCTTGACGCTGTTCGCGTTCGGTCTGTTCAAGAAGGTGATCTTCGCCGATACCATCGCGCCCTGGGCGGAGACGGGATTTGCCCATCTTCAGGGCATCCGCATGCTGCCAGCTTGGTCCGTCGCCGTCGCGTATTCCATGCAGCTGTACTTCGATTTCTCCGGTTACTCCGATATGGCCGTGGCCCTGGGGATCATGTTCGGCGTGAAGTTGCCGCTCAACTTCAACTCGCCCTACAAGTCGTCGTCGATCATCGAGTTCTGGCAGCGATGGCACATGACCCTCACCAGGTACCTCACGTTGCTTCTTTACAACCCCATTTCTCTGTGGGTGGCACGCCGGCGGCAACGGAAGGGCCTTTCTTCCGGTCGCCAGGCAGCTTCGACGCTGACCGGCTTTACGACCATGATTGTCTTCCCGACGTTCACCACCATGCTTTTGGCGGGCATCTGGCACGGGGCCGGCCTGCAGTTCGTCATTTACGGCGTCTTGTACGGTGTGTATCTGAGTGTGAATCACGCGTGGCGGCTGGTGTACCCGCCGAAAGCGAAGCGGGCGGCGCAGAGCACACTGGCGCGGTTCTGGTCGGGGTTGTGGCCGGTGGTGGTTACCTATGTGGCCGTTCTGGTCGGTCAGATTTTCTTTCGGGCGGATAGCGTGGGTGATGCGCTGACGCTCCTGGGCGGTATGAGCGGGGTTCGTGGTAGCGGCGTGCCCTTGCCCATACCGCCCAACGATTTGAAATATCTATGGGTGACGCAGCACTGGTTGCTGGGTCACGGGCTCATCGTGGTGGGTTCGCGCGACGCCTACAACGCGGTGACCTTGCCCCTGGTGACCAACGTTCTTCTCGGACTGGGGCTGGGCGCGATTGCGTTTGGAGCCCCGAATGTTTACCAGATCATGGGCACGTGGTCGCCGGCGCTGACCAAGGTGCACCCCTCGTCGTGGGTCCGGTGGCGTTGGCAGCCGACGTGGCCCTGGGCGATCGCGGCGGCGGTGATGGTGTTCGTGGCGAGTCTTCGATTCGATCGCGCGGCGCGTTTCCTCTATTTTCAATTCTGAAGCTTGGAGTGCGCTGAAGCCAGTCCTGGATAGCGCCATCGTCTGCGCTTGCGCCGCCCGTTGACAGTTCGAGGGCGGGAAGGTCGTCAAGTCCCCCGACCGGGGTCAGCTGGCCGTCCGACAAGGATGCGACAGGAAGGCCAATTCCGCACCCTGTCGTGGCGGGGGGCGACCGACGCTGGAAGGGTGACGACAGCGACGTGGGGACTACAGCGGTGGCCTCCTCTCTACAGCGTCACGGCAGGCCAAAGCTGGCCTATGGATGGAACACTCCGCACCTCGGCAGTGAGCACGGCTCTGTCGGACATGCCCACATGGTCGCGCCTCGGGTAAGCAATGTGCCGCAGGATCTGGACCCACGCGGCAGCCGCGCTCGCCCTTGACGACAAAGGACGATCTGGTCGCCTCGGCGGATCATGCGTTGCGGAGAAAGGACGATGAGGGTACTTTGTCGCTGAGGGGTGGGCGGGGTCTCGCTCTCGACGCGACGGGTTCTAGCAAAGCTTTGCGTGCCCGCTCGGTAGTCGGTCACCACGTGGACTGCAGGTCGGCGACGTACTCACTGCGCTTCCGCCGCGGCACCCGCGGAGGACGCCCATCCGGGGTGCAAAGCCGCCGTGGAGGAAGTCTTGAAACATCGAAGCGCAGCCATACTGTCAGGATCACCAAGCCAAAATACGTCGCTCTGGGCCGCCACGATCATCATGGCAACCCAGGCGTTCGGGTGCGGGGGCTCGCCAGCATCGAGCGGTGCCAAGCCGGAGGACGGCGCCTCTCCGCAGTCCGACGGCGGTTCGCCGGAGGAGAGCGCCGAGGGCGGGTCGAGCGGGGGCGGGTCGAGCGGAGGCGGGTCGAGCGGAGGCGGGTCGAGCGGAGGCGGGTCGAGCGGGTCGAGCGGGGGCGGGTCGACGACCATGGACAGCGGGTCCACGCAGAGAGACGGCGGGGCCACAAGCGCCGCCGAAGGCGGGAGCCCTGGGAGCTCCAAGGGGGCCTTCGGCTTGGCAGTCAGCGGGAACAAGCTGGTGAGCACCGCGACGGGCGCGACCTTGCAACTCGTCGGAACGAACATGAGCGGATTCGAGGGCGTGAACGATGGTCGCTGGGCGGGCATGGGCGGTCTCACGACGGCTCAGTGGACCTCGCTCAAGGCCGCCTGGAGCGCGGACGGGCAGGTGATCAATATCGTACGGTTGCCGCTCAATGCGATCACCTGGCTGAATCTGCCATGTGTCGATGCCGGCTCCGGTAGCGCCTCGAGCGTCTATGGCACTGCCGTCGGCGGCCTCTACCAACCTGACCCCTCGCACATTTACCAGGCCGCCGTCGAGCAGGCCGTCGCGAGCGCGACCGCTGCCGGTCTGTACGTCAGCCTCGATCTGCACTGGGACGCGCCCAATAACGCGTCGGGGCAGCCCATGTGCCCGGTCGGGCAGCCCTCCTATGCCAGCGAGGATCACGCTCCCGCATTCTGGACCTCGATCGCAAACGAGTTCAAGGCAAACCCAGCGGTACTCTTCGAGCTGTTCAACGAGCCGTTCGGCGACAACGTCTTTGGCAATGCCGTTTCGGGCTCGAGCCCGGGCCCTGACGCGACCACCATGGCGAACGGCGGTCCGTGGCCGCACCCGTTCCTGATGCAGGACAACGCCAACGGCAACGCGATCTTCACCACCGGCGCGCCGAACCCGGTCAATATCGCCGGCGAGAAATCGCTGATCACGACCATTCGCGCGACCCAGGCGACGAACGTGATTCTAGCCTCCGCGGTCTGGTATGCCGGCCAGATCCAGACCTGGCTGGCGACCTACGTCACCAACGGCAATCCGGACCCGATCGGTCAGCTCGCCGCCGCATGGCATGACTACGGCTACAACGACGGGCCGGCCGGCCCCTTGGCAGTGCTCGCCGCGGGCTATCCAATCGTGATGACGGAAACGTATGGCTTCGACGCCGCTCTCAACGGCGCGGCCAATGCCAGCGGTTACACCTGGGCCGCCTCGAACCATATTGGCTACCTATGGTGGGGACTCAACAATTGGGGCGGTCTCGCGGCCCCCGCGCTGTTCACCGAGTTGTCCAAGCAGCTTCCGTGGATCGACGGCACGGCACCCTGAGCGGAAGGCCTTTGGGAAGGAAGCCGCGGCGGTCAATTCACGACGATAATCGTTCCTTTCATGCCGTCCCCGACATGGGGAGCGCAGTAGTAGGGAAATGTTCCGGGCTTGGTGAAGGTGTACTCGTACGTCGCACCAGCCGCCGAGGTGGGTGCGGTGGCGCACGCCGTCCCGTCGGGAGAGCAAAACAGTCCATCGGGGGTGCCGTCCACGCCGCTGGTCACGCCGTGACCCGCGCTGGTCCAGAACCACTGCACCGTCGTGCCCACCGGAATGGTGAGCGAGGTGGGCTGAAAGACGAGCTTCCCCGACGGTCCGACCAGGATGGTCGGCATCGATTGACCATCGCTCGCGGTCCCCGCATCCTCCGCGGTCATCGATGTACTCGGTGGTAGCGACGCCGAGCAGCCGCATACCTGGCAGCCGACGGTCAGGACCAGCGCTGCGAGAAGCCGAGTCACCCCAAGAAGCCCAGGTTTGACGCACCGAATTTCTGGAGATTGGGAAACACGGTCGGTACATCGGCCGGGGCGACCCCGAACCACTGGGCGAGCGTTGCCGCGAACTGGTCGGTGGCGGTGGTAGGAACGAGGCGTCCGAGCGAGAAGTCGTCCGGGCCTCCGATCTGAAGGCTTGGCATGGTTCCGTAGTACCCGCCCTTGACGGCACCGCCCAGGACGAGCTGATGGTTGCCCCATGCGTGGTCGGAGCCGTCGCCATTCGAGCCGAGGGTCCGCCCGAAGTCGGACATGGTGAACAGGGTGACGTCGTCTTGCATCCCGACCTCGGCCATCGCGTTCCAGAAGTTGTTCAGATAGCTGCTCACATACTGGAGCAGCCTGCTCTGTGTCGCCAGCTCACCGTTGTGGGTGTCGAAGCCGAAGATCTGTGTGAAGAAAATCTGCCGCGCGTCACCGAACTGCTGGTTGGCCTTGATGACGCGCGCCACCTCGTGCAGCTGCGCGTCCAGGTTGCTGTCCCCGCTCTGGCCGCCGTCACCGGAGTTGTTCGGGAACTGCGTGGTGAGGTCGCCCGCCGTGTTGAGCGCATTCGTGACTATCGTCACTTTCGAGTTGGCATTGGCGAGCACCGCCTGATAGGCGTTCACCATGAGGTTCGGGTCCGCCGCCGCTTGCGTGAACAGATCGTTCACCACGCTCTGCCGAGCCGAGTTGAGACCGCCCAGCACGTTGAGCGACGGAGCTCCTGACGTGCCGAGCACGTATGGGAGCGTGGTCTGGCCGTCCTGCCAGGTGTTCGACCCGCCGACGTTCACGCAGTAGGCGAGGTTGGCTCCCACGCCGTTCGCGGCGAACAGATCGGCGATGCGCCCTCCCCACCCGAAGAGGTTCTGCGACAGAGGAGCAGAGGTCATCCACTGGTTCGACTGGTCGATGTGCGAAAAGAGTTGCGGCGGCAGGGCCACCGAGCCGCTCTGAGCCTGCGCGGCCGTTGTCGGCTGAATCAGCGGCCCGACATTGCAGACCACGGCGACGTTGCCGCTATTGAACAAGGCCTGTAGCTCGGGGCAGCTCGGGTGCAGGCCGTACGTGTTTCCGTCGCTGGCCATCCCGTTCAGAGCGAGCAGGCTGTTCTGCGCGATGGCGAGGTTGGACCGGCTCGTCTGATAGGTCGCATAGGCGCCGGCGGAGGTTGGAACGAGCATGTTGAACCCGTTGTTCCCTCCGGTGAGGTACACGCAGACCAGCGCCTTGTACCCGCTCACGTAAGATCCGCTCGCAAGGGCGGGCCGTGGAATCGCCAGACGGCCGCATACCGTGGATGCAAGGGCCGCCCCGCCCACTCGCAAGATGTCACGGCGAGACGTGTTCTTTCTCATGTTGGCCCCTTACTGCTGCACCGAATACTGCGGTGAGCTCACCACCAGGAACGCCGCCTCTGCCACGCGCTGACCCGGCGAAGAAGCCGGAATGTTGGAGACGTATTGCACGATGCTCGCCTTCATCGTGGCCGGCATTAGCCCTTCCATGAAGACGAGGTTGAGATTGTCGAGCAGCGCGCCGGGATCCGACGCGAACGCCTCCCACTCTGCGGTGTGCAGGAGGACGCTCGACGGGCCCGTGGAGGTGGTGAAGCCGTCGGCTCCCGAATGCTGCATCCCGCTGCCGTCGATGTACTGGTAGGACGAAGCCTCGAGCTGGTTGCCCATCAGGACGGCGGTGTACTCGTTGGTGATCTCGAACTCGGGGGCGGCTAAGCCGGCGTTCAGCAGCGGGCCGGGTCGCGCGTAGTCCGGCGTGAAAAAGTTGAAGACCGTGGGCGCCCAGTAAGGACTCTCGCCGAAGTTGAAGAGGCCGTTGTAACTGGCCACCTGGCTCTCCGTGATCTGACCGTCGCCCGCGACGTCGGTAGCCGCAAAGGCTCGATACAGCTCGGTGAAGCGAACGATCGGTTCCCGCAGCCGGGACGCGGTGCCGGCGGTGCGCGCCTCGGCATCCGTGAGTATGGCCTCGAAAACCGCGAGCATGTTGCCGCGGACGCCGTGGCCATCGTCGGCGAAGGCGGCAGACACGCGACCGATGTACCCGGGAGAGGGGTTGCTGGTGACGAGGCGCTGAATGAGCTGCCTTCCCACGAAGGGCCCGACGTTCGGATGCTGGAAGAGCGTATCGAGCGCGATCTTCAGGTCCGACTCGCACGTGCCACCCGCCGGAATGGCCACGCCCCCGATGATGGTCTTCGCGTCGGTGTCGTGATGCGCCTCGTAGGGCGCCATGGGATGGAGGTAGTCGAGGTCGTACTCCCACGCCATCTCGTCGCCAATCTGGTGGGGCGGAATCGGGTTCGAGGCCCAGCCGGTGAAAACCTCCGCGAGGTTCTCGATCTCGGGCAGCCCGTATGTCGGGATCGGCGCGCCGGTGGAGTCGTTCTGCGGGGACCCGTCGGGATTGAGCATCACCAGCCCGATGGTGAAGAGCTGCATAATCTCGCGCGCATAGTTCTCGTCGGCGTGCGACCCGGTGGCCGGGTTGGGCTTGTCGCTCTGAAAATAGGTCAGGTATTGCCCCATGGCCGGCGAGTGGGAAACGAGATCGAGCAGATCCCGAAAGTTGCCGAACACGTTCTGCAGGAGAAGGTCGCCGTAGGCCACCACGGCCTGGCTGTAGTTCACCAGCACGGCGGCCGAGCTCGAGACGACGAAGAGCTCCGAGAGCGCGAAAGCCAGGCGCTGACGGAGCTGGTCGGGACCGTTCACCGCGGCAGTCCACCAGGGCACGAGACGTTCGCTGTTGGATTGCGGGACCTGGGGCAAGAGAAGGCTTGGCGGCGCGGTGGTCTGCGCCGAGAACCACTGGTCGTAGGTCTGCGTCGACGCCGACTGGATGCCATCGAGCGTGGGACCAAAGGTTCCTTGAGTGAGAAGACGGGCCGCACCTGTCGTTCCGATGGGGCCCGGCGGAAGTCCTGCAAAGCCGGGTGGGGCGGCGGGAGTGGGGGTACCGGCGCTCCGGCCATGGGATGAGCCGCAAGCGACGGTCATGAGTGCGAGGCACGTGAGCGGAGGCAGTCGCATGAGGGTTCCCCCACGAATTTCCCTCATAGGCCGCACAGGGACATGAGGGCATGCAAATATTGTCAGCGGGCGTCCGCTGCGTCAAGCTGCAAGCTCACCCTGGCAACCCGTGGCCCTGCCCCGATTCCGCTCGAGAATGTTCCCGAAGCCACCGCGGGTTCCGCCCGGTAGCGTGATGATGCGACGCCGGCAGGCGGGCCGGGTCCCGTGAGCTCCGCGAGCTCGCGCGAGTCGGCGGGGGACGTGGGACTGTGGCCGATCGCCATGCTCGTGATGGTCGTGTCCGTCGTCACCGTCGTCGGCATCATCGCGACTGACGGCGACCCTGTCGTGGCACTGGCCCCGGTGGGAGCGATCTTGGCTCTGTGCCTCCTCGCCAGGATGCCCCTTCGCTATCCGGCGCTCGCCCTTCTCTTCTTCGGGATGGTCCTGGAGAGCCCCGCCGAGCCTCTCGCCAACGGACTGTTCCGGTCCCCGATTTACGTGATCGGCTGGTTGCTGCTGGTTCACTGGAACAGCGTCTTTCCCGTCAAGGCGCTGGTCTTCTCCGGCCTCGACCTGTCGCTCATCATGTTCTTCACGATCGCCTCCTACCGGCGCGCCACGCGCTCTCGCGTCGACGGCGGCGGGTTCGTCGAGACACCGAGCCCGCTGCGCTTCTTCGGGTGGGTGACCGTCTTCGGGGCGCTCTTCGTGGAGTTCTGGGGCGCCGTTCGCGGCAACATGGATTTCGGCAATTCGCTCTGGCAGATCGAGCACGCGGCCTACCTCCCGTTGTTCTTCTTTGCGTTCCATTACGCGTTCCGCGGTCCGCAGGATCAGGCCGCCGTCGGCAAGACCATCATCGCGGCGGCGACCTTTCGCGCGGGGCTGGCTTGGTGCCTGCGACACTTCGTGACCCCGAACAGCATCGACCTCATGCCCGTGGCGACGACGCACAGTGACTCCCTGCTATTCGCCGGTGCGTTCGGTCTCTGCGTGGCTCTCCTCCTGGAGATCCCTAGCGCGAAGAACAAGCTCCTGTGCATGGTGGTCCTTCCCATCCTGGCTCTCGGAATGGTCGCCAACAACCGGCGTATCGTCTGGGTCGAGATCGCCCTGGGGCTCGCCGTTCTTTTCTTCGTGATGCCCATGACCCCGCTGAAGCGGAAGCTCATTCGCTGGGCGCTGGCGGCGGTGCCCTTTATCGCGATCTACCTTCTCGTCGGCTGGGACCACAATGGGGGGTTCTTCGGAGGTGCTGCGGTGGTGCGGTCCATCGTGGACGCGAAGAGCGACGGCTCCAGCGAGTGGCGCGAGCTCGAAAACATGGACCTCATCGTCAGTCTGCAATCCAGTCCATTCTTTGGTCTCGGCTACGGGCACCACTACATCGGGCCGATCGTCATCCAGGACGTCTACGCACAGGAGCACTTCCTTCCGCACAACTCCATCCTCGGCGTGTGGGCGTTCGGGGGCATCTTCGGGTTCACCCTCAACTGGATGTTCCTCGCGGTGGGTGCCTTCGTGGCGTGCCGCACCTACAAGTTTGCACGGCGCGCCATCGATCGGGTGGCAGCCCTCTCATTGCTGCAGATGCTCATGATCTACATGGACCAGTGCTTCGGCGACATAGGCCTCGGTGCGACGACAGGCGTCCTTCTCGTGTCGGTCGGCCTGGCCATGGTCGGCAAGTTGGCGCTCACCACGGGGGCCTGGCCGGCGAAGGTCACGACCAACGCCGGCACCTCGGCGGTCGTCGACCGGTCCGTGGCATCGTGAAGAAGCTCATACTCCTCTCCTTGTTGTTCGCGACGATCGGCATCCCCGCCCGGGCGGCGAAGGGCCGCAGCGCCCAGCGCGGCCTGCGCGAGACTATCCTCTACACGGCGATCTTCTACGTGGTGTACTGGCTCGCGCTGCTGCTGGTGGTCAACCGTCTCGACTGAGAGACGTGTCGCCCCCAGCACGCGGCCGCCGTTACCACGATGCCCCGCCGAGGAATCGGGCTCCGTCGCGACGACTCAAGACCCGGACGGCATTCGCCGCCGCCAGCATTGCGCTAGCATGCTTTGCCGTGGCGAGACCGCTACCCGTCCGCGCAGCTTTTTTCGCGAGGTGGGTCCGGCGACTCGTCGTGGCGCTTGCCGTCGCCTACCCGCTTGCGCTGGTCGCCGTGACCGTGACCCTGAGATTCGTCGGCGAAGCCTGGTGGGTGAGCATCATCGGCCTCTATCTTCCGCCCGTCGCTTTTGCTTTCCCCTTGCCGCCGATCGCCCTCGCGCTGCTCCTTCTAGGGAAGCGGCGGCTTCTCGGGCTACAGGCCTTCAGCGCCTTGGTGGTTCTCTTCCCGCTGATGGGCTTCGTTTTGTCTCGTCCGTCGGCCGCCGATCGCGACAAGCCCACGATGCGCGTTCTCAGCTTCAACGTGAACTCCGGGCGCGGCGGGGTGCAGGCGGTGATGGACGAGATCGATCAATACTCGCCGGACGTCGTGGCTCTCCAGGAAATACACGGAAGCAGCCGCGAGGCCCTCGATCGCCTCTTGCGAGAACGCTACCCCTGGGTGGCGATGGCGGGCCAGTTCGCCACGGCCACGCGGTACGCACCGTCGCGGTCCACGGAGCCACCGGGCACGCCCTCGGCGGCGATCACCCCATCCACACCCTTTCAGCGCGTGGCGTTGGAGACGCCGCTCGGGCCGATCGTGCTCTATAACGTCCACACCACGTCGCCAAGGGGCCCCCTCTATGCGCTTCGCGGCCGAGGGGGGCTGGCTCGCGAGATCGTCTCGGGCCGTGTATTTCTCGCTGCGGGAGCCCCGCAGATCCAGAGCAACGCAGACCTGCGGGTCTCGGAGGTCCGCATGTTCTCGGAAGCCGCAGCGCGGGAGTCCGATGGGGTCGTCCTCGCCGGTGATACAAACCTCCCTCCGCTGAGCCCTGTCCTGCACCGCTTCCTGTCGGGGTACGAAGACGGGTTTTCGACGGCGGGCTGGGGCTTCGGCTACACCTTCCCCACCGACAAGTGGCGGCCCTGGATGCGCATCGACCGGATCCGTGCGAAGGGCCGCCTGCGTTTCGTCCGTTTCCAGGTTGGGCGAGCTCGCGTGTCGGACCACCTCTGCGTGGTTGCCGACGTCCAGCCTCTCTGATCTCGCTCCGCGCTCCGGCCCTCGCGGCGCGCCGTAGGCCTCACTCGATCTCGTGGCGCGCCAAGGTCGCGAGGTCAAGCTCGGCCAGGATCGGAAGGTCCAGCGCGCGCTCGACCTGCCATCGTGCCACGAATCGCCCCCGGCGGAGGTCGACGGCGACAGCCGCGAAGATGGCGACCAGCAACCCCCCCAGCAACCCCGCGAGCGCGACTGCCAGGGGCTTGGGCTTTGCCGGACCCTTTGGTAGCACCGGCGGATCGACCACGCTGTACCGGTACTTGAACGCCGCCTCGGCCGTGTCGAAGTCGATCTGGGCCGTCCCGATCTGCGCCCGGAGAGTCGAGTACTTTTCCATGGCGTCGCGAAGCTGCGTTCGGGCGTACATCATCGCCGGATCGCGATCGTCGGCGGGCTCTTGCTCGATGCGGATGATCGAGCCGGGGAGGGGCGGCGGCGCGCCGGTCGGCCCCCCCGAATTGATCACGGGAACCACACGCGACTCCGCGGCGGCGGAGGCGCTCTTTTCGTCGAACTCCCTCTGCAGCCGCTCGAGGTCGGCGTGCAGCACTTGCACCTGCGGCGATTCCGTGGAGAGCGACGCGATGGTTTGACGCAGATCGATGATGGTCGGATGGTTGTCGGTATACATGGCCCGCTTTTCGGCGAGGCTCGCGTTCAGCTCGTTGAGGCGGCGCCGGCGAAACTCCTCGAGGTCGTTAATGGCACGCTGCTTCGCCTCGATCGTCACCTTCAGCTGCGCGAGCTCGGGATCCGGCTCGGTCGAGTGACGGGCCGGCGCGCCGGCCATCGTCGACGGTGCGGTGGGCAGCTTGGTCGCAGCGTCCGGGGCCTCCGCCACCGGCTTGGCCAGACGTTCTGCGCGAAGCTTCTCGATGGCGTCGACGGACGTGTCGATGTCCGTGCGCAGCGCGGCTGCGTGGTTCTGGAGAATGGCCACCTGCTCGGCGATGGCCGTGATCTCCGTGGCGTGCCGCGCTTCCAGATAGTTCTGCTGAGCGGCGTCGACGAGGCGAAAAGCCATGTTCGGGTCGGGCCACTCGATGGCGATCTCGATGGTCCCGGCGCTCGGCGTGTCGACGGTCATCCTCTTGGCGAGGACGTCCGCCATCCACTCGAGAGTCTGCTGCTCCGTCTCGGGCTTCGTGACTGCTTTGACGACGAAGTCCTTCACCCGCATGAGCGGGGCACGATGATTGTACCACTCGTGGAGGAGGTTGGTCTGGCGCACCATGGCCACGAGGTTGTCGCGCCGCATCACCGTCTCCGCCGCCGAGCGTCCCGGATCATCCCCCTGGTTGTCTCCCTTCAGGGCCAGGGCCATGTTCCGCTGGGTGAGGAGCTTCGTGTCGACGTGGTAGGTCTTGGGCAGGAGGAAGAGCGAGGAGACTGCTGCGCCAAAGATGCCGAGGAACAAGCCGAAGAAGAGGAGCTTGTGTCGCCCGATGGATCCGAAGAGGTACGAGACGAGATTCGAGATGAGCTTGAGGTCGACTAAGTGCGCGCTTTCACTCTCGATATCATCGCTCGCGCTCACCATGGATGGCCTCTGACAATGATGCTGGCCGACGGGGTGCGAGTCAAGCGTTCCAGGCTACGATGGGGAGCGAGTCACCGATGAATCCTTCTTCGCAACCGCCCCCGTCCATCGCGCTCGTCGTCGCGACGTACAACCGCGCCGGGCCGCTCGAGCGCCTGCTGGAGTGTCTGGAACGGCAGACCATCCGGCGCGATGCGTGGGAGATCGTCGTCACCGTCGACGGCAGTACCGACGCGAGCGCAGAGGTCCTCGCCCGCTGGGTCTCCAAGGGGACCTTGCCGTTGCAGTTTCTCCTGCAGGAAAACGCCGGACAGTCCGTGGCCCGCCACAACGGGATCCTGCGCACGTCGGCCGAGCAGGTGATCGTGATCGACGACGACATGGAGGTCTGTCCCGAGTTCGTCGAGCAGCACCTCGCCGCTTCGAGGACGGTCCCCGGCAAGGTCGTGGTCATCGGCAAGGTCGTGCCCGAGAAGACCTTCATGAAGAAGCCGCTCTTCACGGCCGTAGGGGAGCACCACCTCCTCCTTCTGCACGCTCGACTCGAGACGGGCGAACAGCCGCCGACGGCGACGGCGTTCGTCACCCAGAACGTCTCTTTTCCGCGCGCGCTCTATCTCGAGCAGGGAGGGTTCGACGCGTCGCTTCGTCTGGACGAAGATCGCGAGCTCGGCATGCGGTTGGAGCGAGCCGGCGCAACGTTCGTCTTCGCCCCCAAGGCATGGGCCATTCACCACTCCGACGTCGGCTCGTACGACAAGTGGTCCCGGCGCCACTACGAGTACGGCAAGTACGCTCTCCAGGTCTGGGAGAAGCACGGCGAGAGCCCGCTCCTTCACCCGCTCCGGAACTATGTCGACGGCAGCCGCCTCAATCGCGCGCTGGTCAAGATGGTGTGCGCCGGGAACGTCCGCGCCAAGGTCGCCGAGTCGGCGCTGCGCTGGCTGGGCAACACCCTCCAGCGCCTGGAGATTCTCGAGCCGGCCATCTACACGCACAAGGCCATTCAAGCGGTCCGCTACCACCAAGGCCTGCGAGATGCGCTGGGATCGTGGGGGTCGTTGCAGCGGATGGAGCGGCAGTACGCCGCGTCCCCCGACCGACCGGGTAAGCCGACGGGAAGCGGTCTGACCTACGAGGGCTCGACCCCTTCGACCTGACCGGAGAGGCAGCGGGGAAGGCTCAGCCCGACTCGCTGGAGCGCGCCGTCCGGACCCACTCATCCGGACGCCTGCGCGAGTTCCGGAGACCAAGCGTGGCCTTCCAGGCCATGTAGACCGGCGCGTACCCCAGGGTGGCGAGGCCGCGCGCTCCCGTACCGGAGACCTGCCAGCCCCTGACCGCGTACGTCGCGAGGAAGACGCCGCTCGCGCCGAAGAGGACCAGCGCGACGTTGGGACGCCAGGTGACCAGCGCGAGCGCCGCGGAGGCTGTCGTACCGGCGACCGTCGCCGCCACCAGCACCGAAAGCGGCGGGACCAGGATGTCCATCGCCAGATCGGCCAGAACTGGATCACGCTCTTTCACGGCCCGCACGATGAGTGGGACGGCGTGCCGCTTCGCCATCTGCAGACGTCCCCCTTCCCAGCGGGCGCGTTGCGAGCGGGACGCCTTCTCCGAGGCGACCATCTCGCCGTAGACGTGTGCCTCGCCCGCGTAGTGAACGCGGTGTCCCCGCTCTCCGAGCCGGACGCCGTACTCGAGGTCTTCGACCACGGAGAACGCATCGTGCGGCACCTCTTCGAGCAGGTCGGTCGCGAAACACATCCCGTTGCCTCGAAGGCCGCACGACACCCCGAGGTTCTCGCGGCCCGCCGAACGAACGACGTGAAACATACCGAAGGCGATGGCCATCAGGCGTGTCCGCCAACCCTCGTCGGGGTTGCGCACGGCGTAGTCGGCCTGGACCGCCTTCGCCCCCCTCTGGAGGCGGGCGTCGAAGGCCCGGAGGAGGTTCGGCGATGCCAGGGTGTCGGCATCCACGACGACGACCGCGTCCGTTTTTCCTTCGGCGATGCAGGCCTCGAACGCGTGTGCCAGGGCGTAGCCTTTTCCGCGCAGTTTCTCGTCGACCCTCTGGAGTACCCGTGCTCCCGCGGCACTTGCTCGCGCCGCTGTGTCGTCCGTGCAATTGTCGGCGACGACGACGACCTCGAAGAGCTCGGGCGGGTAATCGATGTCGCGGAGGCTCTGGACCGTCCGCGCGATGCCGGCCTCCTCGTTGTGCGCGGGGACGACGACCTGGAACCGGGTCCGCGGCGGGCTCGGGATGGGCGGCTCCCCGCGCTGCGACCGAAGGGTGAGAAGAAAGAGGTATCCGCTCGCGCACGCAACGGGCACGGCGCAAAGGCCGAGGAGGGTCGACGCGATTTTCAAGGGGCCACGCCTTCCTCTCGACGTTGTCGCAGGCGCGCCGTGCAGTCAAGTTCGGTCGGGGGAGAGGCCTGAGGGCCGAGGGCTAGCTGAGGGCCAAGGGGAGTGAGGGCTGGAAGAACGGGGGGTGGGTGCGCCTCCATCGACTGACGAGGACGCGCATGGTAAGTCTGGCAGACTGTGAAGGCGGACAAGGCGGCGGCGTTTCACATTCCGTCACTGGATGGTATCCGCGCTGCTTCGTTCCTGGTCGTCTTCGTCGCCCACGCAGGACTCCGGGACCTCATCCCGGGAGGCTTCGGGGTGACGGTCTTCTTCTTCCTCAGCGGGTATCTCATTACCACGCTGATGCGGATGGAGTGGGAGACGTGCGGGTCGGTGAGCCTGGGCCAGTTCTACTTGCGAAGGGCCCTCAGGATTCTACCGCCGTTCTATCTGACGCTGGCCCTCGCGACGGCCGCGGCCGCGATCGGCATTCTTCCCTTTGGTTTCACGCCTTCGGCGGTCGTCGCGCAGTCGCTCCACGTCTTCAACTACTGGCTGATCACCCACCGTTCCACGGGTGAGCCAGCCGGAACCGGTGTCT
>Ga0302324_100005419_pt1 | contig 27793 bp, 26 predicted proteins | sample Palsa_T0_1_FD_201949 | JGI IMG/M metagenome (GOLD analysis project Ga0302324, IMG submission 201949) | Peat permafrost microbial communities from Stordalen Mire near Abisko, Sweden - Palsa_T0_1 | ecosystem: Environmental > Terrestrial > Soil > Palsa > Peat permafrost | place: Sweden: Abisko...
GCGCGGCTCACCGAGCTGCTCGCTACCCGCGTCGCCTCGGTGATCGCGCACAGCTACGATGCGCTCACCGGCCTGCTGACGCGTCCGGCTTTCGAGCACCGCTTGCGCGGCGCGCTGGAGCAAAACCGCCCCGCGACTACGAGCGTCGAGCCAAGTGTCGCGCCCGGTTGCTGGAGCGCATTGTTCATCGACATCAACCGCCTGCACGTGATCAACGAGAACTACGGCATGCCGATGGGCGATCGTGTGATCACGCTACTGGGTGAGCTGATTCGAAGGCGCATGCCGCCCGGCGCCTTCGGCTCACGCATTTCCGGGGATCGTTTCGCGATCCTGTTGCCGGCGACTCTGAACGACGCCGGGGAATTCGCGGAAGCCTTGCGCAGCGGCGCCGAGGAGATCGGCGCGGGGCTGGCGGATGGGAAGATGCAGGTCTCGATCAGCGTGGGCGTAGCGGAGGTCGACGCGCGCTCGAAGGAATTCGTCCACGCCTTCGCCGCTGCGGAGACCGCCTGCAAGGCCGCCAATGATCGGGGCCGCAACCGGGTCGAGGTCTACCAGGAAGCCGATGAGAGCATCGTGCGCCGCTTCACCGATATCAATCTGATCACCAGTCTGCGGGCCGCAATCAACGAGAACAGGCTCCTGCTCAACGCGCAGTTGATCGCCCCGCTGGGCGGTCACGGCGGCGCGCCGCATTTCGAGATCCTGCTGCGCATGATCGGCGACAACGGCGAAATCGTCGGCCCCGACCACTTCATGTCCGCCGCGCATCGCTATCAGCTCATGCCGACGCTCGATCGCTGGGTGATCTCGCACGCCATCGGCATGCTCAAGCCGTACGCGGAGTACCTGAAGAACAGTCCGGTGGTGTTCTCGATGAACTTCTCCGGCCAATCGCTGCAGGATGCCGAGTTCACCGAGTACGTCGCGCAACTGGTCGAGAGCAGCGGCCTGTGTGCCTCCGCCTTGTGTTTCGAGCTCACCGAGAGTGCGGCGATCGGTAATCTCTCGCGCGCCGAAGTGCTCATGCGTCGCCTGCGCAAGCTCGGCTGCAATATTGCCCTGGACGACTTCGGTACCGGACTGAGCTCGCTGGCGTATCTGCGCACCTTGCCCATCGGCATGCTCAAGATCGACGGCAGCTTTGTGCGTGACGTGCTCAAGGACTCGCGCGCTGAGTCCATGGTCGCGGTGATCGCACAATTGGCGCGCGCGATGTCGCTCACGACCGTGGCCGAGTACGTCGAGACCGACGAGATTCGCACCCGCATCGAGGCCCTTGGCGTCGACTACGGCCAGGGCTTTGCGATCGCGCAGCCCGTACCGCTGGCCGATGTGCTGGCCGAATTGCCGCTCTACCTGGCGGCCGCGAATCCGCAAGGTGTATGGCCAAGTGAGTCGACGTTGCCCAAGGCGAGCACGGGCTGACCGCAGAGCAACATGAATTGCGGCGTCAAAAAACGGTTTTGGCTGGACGGTGCGGCCCTGTAGTATTCGTCCTATGTCAGTTCGCGCGCGCCTGACGCTTGCACTGGTTCTGGGCATACTGCTAGGCCTGTCCCTGTCGGTGGCCGATCGCGTACTCGCGGATCGCGACCCCGGCTCAACAGCGCCCTTAGCGCATCCATCTGGGCGCAGCGCCTTGCCCTGGAGCGATGCACGGCTGCTGGCCGAAGTCATGCAGCGCGTGCGCGACAACTACGTCGATCCGGTCGACGATCACACCCTCATGCAGAACGCGATACGCGGCATGGTCGAGGCGCTGGATGATCATTCGACTTTTCTGAATCCCGAAGAATTCCAGGATATGCGGGTCAGTACCAGCGGTGAGTACGCCGGCATCGGTATCGAGGTCGCGCCGGGCAAAGACGGGGTCAGCGTCGTGCGGCGCATGCCGAACTCGCCCGCCGAGCACGCCGGAATCCACACCGGTGACGTCATCGTGCGCATCGATGACATCGCGGTAGATCCGGCAGATCTGGATGGCGCCATTGCGCGCATGCGAGGTCCCGAGGGCAGCGCGATCCGGCTCGCGGTGCGCCGAGCCGGCACCGACGGGCTGCTGCAATTCAAAGTCGAGCGCGCGCAGGTGCAACTGCAGAGCGTGGTGGCTGAAATGCTGACGCCCGAGTATGGCTATCTGCGCATCACGAGCTTCACCGATAGCACCGCGCAGGAACTGGAGCGCTCGATCGAGACGCTCAAGCGCAGCCCGGGCGGCGCCCCGCAGGGCTATGTGATCGACCTGCGCAACAATCCGGGTGGCGTGCTCGACGCCGCCGTGCAGATCGCCGACGATTTCCTCGACCACGGCACGATCGTAAGCGCCGAGGGCCGCACCGATGAGGCGAGATTCCGGATGGAAGCCACGCCCGGGGACATCACCAAGGGGGCCAAGCTCGTGTTGCTGGTCAATGGCGGCTCGGCCTCGGCCTCGGAGATACTCGCCGCCGCGCTCCATGACAATCGGCGCGCGACCTTGATCGGGCGGCGCACCTATGGCAAGGGCTCGGTGCAGACCATCATGCCATTGGCGGACGGCCAGGCGCTGAAGCTCACGACCTCGCGCTACTTCACACCCGCCGGTACCTCGATCAACCGCATCGGCATCGTGCCCGACACGGTGCTCGAGGGGCCAGAACAGCCGCCGGCCGATATGGACACGCCGGATGACTCACCGACGCTGGCCAAGCGCGATCCGCAGGTTTCCGTGGCGTTGCAGGCGCTGTCGGGGCACTCCGGCCAGATTGCGCGCGGCGCGGGCGCCGCGGGCACGCCGCCTCTCGCGCGATCGCTGGCCCAGTGATCGTCGATTTGTTCCTGCATCTCGACCGTCATCTGGTCGATATGCTCGCGCGCTTCCATGAGTGGATCTATGCGATCCTGTTCGCGATCATTTTCGCTGAGACCGGCCTTGTGGTGGTGCCCTTCCTGCCGGGGGACTCGCTGTTATTCGGCGTCGGTGCGCTCGCGGCGGTCGATACCAGCGGTACGCTGAACCTGGGCTGGGTTTTTCTGCTGCTCGCGAGCGCAGCGGTCGCGGGCAACTCGCTCAACTATGCGATCGGACGCCAGCTCGGCCAGCGCGCCTTCAGCGGGCGCTACCGTTTTTTCAAGCTCTCGTACCTGCACCGTACCGAGGCCTACTTTCGCCGGCACGGGGGCCTGACGGTGCTGCTGTCGCGCTTCATGCCCATTGTGCGCACATTCACGCCCTTCGTTGCGGGCATTGCGCGCATGCGCTATGCGCGCTTCCAGGCCTTCAACCTCGCCGGCGGGTTCTCCTGGGTTGCGCTGTTCCTGTTCGGCGGCTTTGCTTTCGGCAATCTGCCCTGGGTGCAGACGCATTTCAGCGTGGTCACCTTGCTCGTGATTGCCATATCCGTGCTGCCAATGGTCGTGGCCGCGGCGCGCGATTGGCTCGCAACCGACCGTTCCAGCAGCTAAAGCTATGGCCGAAGGCACACGCGGCTACGCACAGCGTGTCGATATACGCGCCGGTATCGATACGGTCTGGCAGGCACTGATCGATCCGAAACTGCTGAGCCTTTGGTACGCACCCGCAGTGCGCATCGATGCGCGCCAGGGTGGCATCTATGCGGTGCGTCTTGGCGCCAAACGGCTGCACGAGGCGCATATCGACGTCTTCCTGCCCCCGCGCCGACTGCGGCTGATCTACATGCCGTTCCCGGGCGTCGCCGACGAGGGCGCCGCGATCGTCGATGACTTTCTGCTCGATCGCGACGAGACGTCCGCGATCACGGTGCTGCGACTGTTGGGCTCGGGCATACCCGACAACAGCGTCTACAACCCGATCTACCAGCGCTTGCGCAAGGGTTGGGACCGAGCCTTGCTGCGCCTGAAGGTCATGCTCGAGCGGCCGCCCGACGCTGCCGGGACCGCGCCCCCGTCGGACATGCTGCAAATGCCGGTCAAGCGGCGGCCGGCCGGGAGCTGATCGCGACCCGATAGAGGAAGACGCTGAGGGCGGCCATCAGCGCCAGTCCCACGAGATTGCCGCTCAGACCATGCAGCTGCAGCGCTGCGGGCAGCGCGACCACGTCGGCCCGGCCCGAGGCGACGATCGGAATCGCGAGGATCACGCCGGTCAGGGACTCTCCGGCAATCATGCCCGCGGCAAAGAGCATTCCACGGCCGGCCAGACTCTCGCTGCCGCCGCGGCCGCGCGCGCGGCCGGCAAAATGGGCCAGCATGCCGCCCACGAAGATCGGTACCGAGAGGTCGAACGGCAGATAGATGCCGACCGCGACCGCCAATACCGGAGCGCGAAATGCGCTGCCGCGCGCTCGCAGCCATTCATCCACGATGATGATGCACACGCCGAGCGCGCCGCCGATGCCGATGATGGTCCAGGGGAGGCTGCCGCCGAACAGCCCGCGTGCGACCGCGGCCATGATCGTCGCTTGCGGTGCGAGCAGCGGATGCGGATGCAACGCGTCCGGTACGCCGATGCCATAGGCGCGGGCGAGCAGATTGAGCACTGGCGCGAGCACGGTTGCGCTGGTGATCGCACCGATGCCGATCATGAGCTGCTGGCGCCAGGGCGTGGCGCCGACGAGCTGGCCGCACTTGAGGTCCTGCACGTTATCGCCCGCGATCGACAATGCGCAGCAGACCGCCGCGCCGATCATGACGGCGGCCACCGGGCCGACACGCGCATCGCCGTGCGTGAGCAGCAGCAACATGGCTGAGGCGGCCAGAATGGTGCCGATGATCATGCCGGAGACCGGATCGTTCGAGCTGCCCACGAGGCCGGCCATATAGCCCGAGACCGAGCAGAACACGAACGCCAACACGATCATGGCGAGCGTCATCGGAATACTGATGAGGAAGCTGCCGACCACCGAGTGATACATGAGCATGAGCGGCAGCGTGACCGCAACGACGCCGAGCAGCGCGTATTTCATCGGGATGTCGCGCTCGGTCTCGGGAATGTCCGTGCCGAACGCGCCGCGCGCCGCACGCGTCGCGGCGAAGCCTGCGCGTATGCCGGCCAGCAGTGAGTTGCGCAGCGCGTAGAGGGTCCAGAGGCCGCCGACCAGCATGCTGCCGACGCCGAGAAAGCGAATCTGCTGCGACCAGATGGTTGCGGCCGCATCGGCCGCCGACAGACTCGCGATGCGCTGCGCCAGCGCGGGATTGTGCCCGAGGAAGTGGGCACTGTAGATGGGTATGGCGATATCCCAGGAAATCATGCCGCCGATGAGCATGACGATACCGACGTTGGCGCCGCAGATGTAGCCGACACCGAGGAGCGCCGGGGACAAATTCGTGCCCACGTAGGCGAGGCCGCGGCCGACATAAGCGGCGGCCGAAGCGGTGTCCGGAATCAATCGCAGGCCATTGGCGGCCGCGAGCTTGAGCGCTGCGCCGGCGGCGGCGGCGATGGATAGCAATCTGGCGCCCTGCTTCGGGTCGGCGCCGGCGCGCAGCACCTCGGCCGCCGCCGTGCCCTCGGGAAAGGCGAGCTTCTGCTCGACGATCAGCGCACGCCGCAAGGGCACCGAGAACAAGACCCCGAGCACACCGCCGAGGGCGGCAAAGCCGAATACCCAACCGTACGGATAATCGTGCCAGGCACCGAGTATCACCAGCGCCGGGGTCGTGAAGATCACACCGGTGGCCACGGACGAGCCCGCTGAGCCGCCGGTCTGAACGATATTGTTTTCCAGGATGCCGCCGCCGCCGAGCAGCTTGAGCACGGCCATCGACACGACCGCCGACGGGATGGCCGAGGCCACCGTCATGCCCGCGAACAAGCCCAGGTAGGTGTTCGCCCCTGCCATCAGGACCGCGAGCACGATCGCGAGCAATACCGCACGCAGCGTCAATTGCGGTGCACGAGCGCGCGATCTCACGCCGATCCCTGCTCCGGCTTGCTGGTATCGGCAGCCTCGTTACTGCGGCGCATGATCGCCGCGAACACCAGACCACCCTCATAGAGTAGGTACATGGGCAGCGCCATCGCCGTCTGCGAGAGCACATCGGGCGGCGTGAGAATCGCCGCAATGATGAAGACCCCGATCAGCACGTAGCCGCGCATCGAGCGCAGTTTCTCGAGTGGGACCAGGCCCGTCAGCACCAGCAGCACGACGGCAACCGGCGTTTCGAACGCAACCCCGAAGGCGACGAACAGGGTCAGGGCGAACTTAAGATAATTGGTGATGTCGGCCATCAACTGCACGTTGTGCGGCGTCGTGGCGACGAAGAAGCGGAACACGAGTGGAAACACGAGAAAATACGAAAAGGCGACGCCCAGGTAAAACAGAATGATCGCCGAGACCAGCAGCGGCATCGCGAAGCGCTTTTCCTTGCGATACAGACCAGGGGCGACAAACGCCCAGATCTGGTAGAGCACGTAGGGCATCGCGATCAGCAGGCCCGCGACCAGCGAGAGTTTCAGAGGCGCCGTGAAGGTCGCGGTCACTGTGGTTGCGATGAGCTTTTGTCCGGGCGGCAATTTCGACACGAGCGGGGTCGAAAGAAAGTCGAACAGCTGATTGGAGTAATAGGCGCAGGGCAGAAAGGCAATCATCACGGCCACGAACGCGCGCAGCAGGCGGTTTCGCAGCTCAAGCAGATGGGAGATCAGCGTGCCTTCCGGCAGCGGTTCACTGTCCTCGCTCATGTGCTTGCGCCGGCGCGGCGGCCGCTTGATCCTGAGGTGGGGTGGCGTATGGCGTGGTCACACTGGGCGTGGCGGCGCCGGGTAGCGCGCTCTCGGGCGCTGGCGGCTCAAGCGCCGCGCCATTGGCAATCCAGGGCACAGTCTCGGGCGGCGCTGCACTCGCGGGTGCACTGGACGGTGCCGGGGGCGCCGGCTCGGGCTCGACCGGAGCGGCTTTGCGGGCCGCGGCCTCGCGCTCGCGCAGTTCCAGATCCCGGTTCAGCGCATTGGCTTCCTGCTCGAGCTGATCGCGGAATTGGCGCGCCATGTTGCGCGCGCGCCCGATCCAGCGGCCAACGGTGGCGGCCAGCCGGGGCAGTTTTTCCGGCCCCAGCACCACCAGCGCTATGCCGAAGATCACCAGTATTTCGGAAAAATCGATCCCGAACATCGCATGCCGCGCATTTCCGTGCCGCCTCAGGCGTGGGGCGCGGGCTTGCTCTCGCCGCTGTGCTGCGGACTTTTAGCGACCTCAGGGAACTCCGCATCCTTGGAAGCGGGGGCTGGAATCTGCTTGGCCGGCTCCTCACTCTCGCCCTCGTTCATGGCCTTCTTGAAGCCGCGAAAAGCCGAGCCGAGGTCGGCTCCAAGCGTCTTGATTTTCTTGCCGCCGAATACCAGCAGCACGATCAACAGTATGATTAACAGGTGCTTAGGTGCAAACAGGTCCATGGGGTGCTCCCGGCGATCGAGGGCCCGAAAGTGGCAGGCCGATGCGCTCATCATAGGGCATTTGGCAGTGCACAACTAAGGCTTCGGTCGCGGAATCGGCTCCCACCTCACCCGGTGGAGGTTTGCAACCAGAACGTGACCGGCCCGTCGTTGATCAGTGACACCTGCATATGTGCGCCGAACTGGCCCGCGGCTACCACCTGATGGGCTGCTCGCGCCTGGCTCAGCAGATGATCGAACAAGCGCTCGGCCAGAGCCGGATCGGCAGCCGAGGAAAAAGACGCGCGATTGCCGTGGCCGGTATCGGCGGCCAGCGTGTGTTGCGGCACCAGTAGCAGCCCGCCACCGAGCTCACGCAGGCAGCGCCCCATGCGCCCATTGCCATCGGCGAAAACCCGGTAGTCGAGCAGGCGCTTTAACAGCCGCTCGGCGCTGGCGTGGCTGTCGTCGCGCACGATACCAATCAAGGCGAGCAGCCCATGTTCGATGGCTGCGATGTTGCGTCCATCGACGCAAACGCTGGCTTGGGTGACACGTTGGATCAGTGCGATCATGCAGTAGTAAAAGCGTGCTTCAGTACGTAAACTTTGCGCCCGCGCGCCGCCTTGTTCGCCGCGGCATTATTCACCAGGTCGGAGAACGAACGGTGCCCAATCGCCTGATGCTCAAGATCGTGCTCGTCACCGCCTGCCTCGGCGCCGGCGCAGCGGCGTTTGCCGCTGGTGATGTCGAGCGTGGCAAGACGCTCTCCTATACCTGCCTGGGGTGCCATGGGATCGAGGACTACAAGAACGTCTATCCGACCTATAGCGTGCCGGAGCTCGTGGGGCAGCATCCGGAATATCTCGTCGCGGCCCTCAAGGCATACAAGAGCGGCGAACGATCACACGTGACGATGCACGAGCAGGCCACGTCGCTCTCGGATGAGGACATGCTGGACATCGCCAGCTATTTCGCGGGCAGCGTGCTGCAGCCCGGTGCGAGCCTGGTCGGCACGGCGCCGCAAAAGGTCGCGCAATTGTGCGTGGCATGCCATGGCAAGGATGGGGTCGGAATCAGTGGCACTTATCCGACGCTGGCCGGCCAGCATGCCGATTACCTGTTGCGCGCGCTGCAGGAATACCAGCGTGGCGATCGCAAGAACGCCGTGATGGCAACGTTCGTGACCGGTCTGAGTCAGGCCGACCTGGAAGGCATCGCCCAGTACTACTCGAAACAGACTCCGCCGCTGCGCACGGTCGCCCGTCGCACGTCGCTGCTGTCACCGAATTAGCGGCATGAGAAAATTTGCGACCGCCGCAGAGTAGGCGTCGCGGTTTGACTTGCGCTGAAACGCTCCGGCCTCATCCGCGGCCGCGAGATACTGGACCGCCGCGCCGTTGGCGCGCACTCGCGCCGCCAATTGTTCGGACTCATACGCGGGCACATCAGGGTCGGCCTGCCCCTGCACAAACAATGCCGGCAGACGAATCGATGTCAGATTCGCGAGCACCCCCAGATGCGGCAGGAAAGCGGCAACGCCGCCGCGCAGCCGGTCGCCGTATTGCGCGAGTGAGGCGAGCGCAAGATAGGCGCCATAGCCCTCGCCCATGACCAGCACGCGCGTGCGATCGAGCTCGCGCTGCAGGCCAATCCAGACCAGCAGCGAGCCCACATCGCGCACCGCATCGTCGCGCAATTCACGCTGACCGAGGGCTTGAAATGCCCGGCCGGCGCCCGAGGAGCCGCGCACATCCGGCGCCAGCACCACCAGACCCAGCTCGTTGACCAGGTATTGCAGCAGGGCATCAAAGCCGGGTCGAAACTCGTTGCCGCCGCCACTACGCAGCAGAATCAACACGGGCCGTGGTGCCATGGCGGCGGCCGCGGTGCCCGATCGGTAGGCGTAGAGATTCAACATGCGTGCCTGCCCATCGGTGCGGTCCCAGGTCGGAAAGTGCAGCAGGCTCGGTGCGACCAGGCGCTCAGGGTCGAGCAGCCCTAGTTCCCCATGTGTCCAGCGTGTCAGCGTCTGCGTGTCGGGCTCATAGACGTACACGTCAGGCGGCTCGCGGTGCGATTCGAACGTGATGGCGAGGCGTTTGCCGGTGGCGTCGAAACGCAGGCTCCTGATCAGACCCGGTCCCAGCGCACCAACGCTGATCTCGAGCTTGCGCTGCTGATCGATGAGCTGCAGCCGACTCATGCCGTTGTCATCGACCGCGTAGGCCAGATAGTGGCCATCCGGGCTCTGATCAAACAGCTCGACGTCATGGCCGCCCTGACTCGAGAGCGCGCGCAGCTCGCCCATGATCGGATCGAGGTAACTGAGCTGCCAGAAGCCGGCGCCATCCCCGCTGTCTGCGGCGCTGAGTAACAGCACGCCGCGGCCGTCCGGGGCAAAGCGCGCGCTGCGTACGCGTATCGGCGCCGCCGGCGGGGCCGGCTTGTTGTCGGTCCGGCGCGTGAGTGCGAGGGGTTCGAGCTCGGCATTGTCCAGGTTTGCAATGTAGAGCTCGAGACCGCGCACGCCGCCCTCGGCCAGATCGGTCTCAGGACTTTCGGCCTCGCGGCCGAGCAGCAGCCGATGATCATCCAGCGCCCAGTCGAAGACTTGCCAGCGGTAGCCTGCACCGCCCGCCACGAGTTGCGGCGAAGCGCTCACCGCGCCGGTATCGAGCAGGTAGATTTCGCGATCGCGCCCGCCGCTGCGGTCGCTGCTGAACACCAGACGCCTGCCGTCGTGCGCCCAGCTGGCAGCGCCATCGCGCTTGCTGCCGTCGGTCAGCGTATCGAGCGCATGATCCTTTGGCCGGTAGCGCACAAGCGCCGTGCGCCCGGCGTTGCGTGCGCTCAGCGTGACGAATGCGTCGTCGTGCGCGGGCTGCGCCGCGGCGGCGATGATGCCCGATGACTCGAAGCTCAACTGCTCGCGCATCGACAACGGCGAGCGCACGCGATGCACCTGCGTCGTCTCGCCAAAGCGCGTCATGACCAGCATGCTGCCATCGGCCAGCCAATCAACGAAGCTGCTCGAGCGCGCTTCCAGATAGCGCGGCAGGCTTTGCGAGTCAGCCGGCTGGCCCAGTGCCGTGGCGCTCGCGCACTGCAGGAGCAGGCTGGGCAGCCATGCGAGCATGGCGTGACGATTGAGATTGAAATGCAGCACTGGGTTGGTATCGTGCCTCATGGCGGCCGAGTAAGTGAACCATGGTCGAGGCGATCACTCCAGATCAATTCCCCGCGTTCCGGATCCACCAGCACGCCGGACAGGTCCAGGCGCGCTGGGAGAGTCTTGCGGTCGATGAGCTTTCGGCCGGCGAGGTCGTCATTCGCGTCTCGCATTCGAGCATCAACTACAAGGACGCGCTCGCAGCCAGCGGTGCGGGACGAATCCTGCGGCGCTGGCCGCTGGTCGGCGGCATCGATCTGGCCGGTCGTGTCGAGAGCTCGAGCGACGCGCGCTTCGTGCGCGGCGCCGAGGTCCTGGTCACGGGCTGCGGGCTGTCCGAGACGCGCGATGGCGGTTATGCGCTCTACGCGCGAGTGCCGGCCGCAGCCGTCGTGCCGATGCCGTCCGGACTGGATGCTGCCTCGGCGATGGCGCTGGGCACGGCCGGTTTTGCCGCCGGGCTGGCCTACATGCTGATGGAGCGCAACGGCCAGCGCAACGCGCTCGGACCCGTAGCAGTGACCGGCGCGAGTGGGGGCGTGGGCTCGATCGCGGTCGATATGTTCGCCAGCAAGGGCTTTGAGGTCAGTGCGATGACCGGCAAGTCCGAGGCGCAGTCATACCTGCGCGAGCTGGGCGCGGCGCAGGTGCTGTTGCGCGAGCAATTGGGCATTACGGTGCAGCCGCTGGAGACGGCGCATTGGGGCGGCGCCGTCGATAATGTCGGCGGTGAGCTGCTGTCCTGGCTGCTGCGCAGCACGCGTGAGCGCGGCAACGTCGCCAGTATCGGGATGGCCGCCAGCAGTGAGCTGCATACGACGGTGCTGCCCTTCATATTGCGTGGCGTGAGCCTGCTGGGGGTCAATTCATCGAACACCACGGCCGAGCTGCGAGCGCAGGTCTGGTCGCGGCTGGCCACGGATCTGAAGCCCCGGCATCTCGATCGCATCGTCACCCGTACGATCGATCGTACCGAGCTGTCCCAGGCCTTCGATGATTACCTGCACGGCCGCGTGATCGGCCGCACGCTGGTGCGCATGGAATGAGCAGCGAGCCGCAACGGCTCATCGATGATGCGCACGAGCTCGGGGTCACGTTAACTGCCGACCAGGCCGCAAGGCTGCTGCAGCTGCTCGATGAGCTCGCGAGCTGGAATCGTCATTACAATCTGACCGCTATTACCGAGCGCGAGAGCATGATCCGTGCTCATCTGCTCGACAGTCTGTCGGCGCAGGCCGATCTGCAGGGCACGCTGATCGCGGATGTCGGCACGGGTGCCGGCTTTCCGGGCTTGCCGCTCGCGCTGGCGCAGCCGCAGCGAGCCTTCACGCTGATCGACTCGGTCGCAAAGAAAACCCGCTTCGTCAGCCACGCGGTGCGCGTGCTCGGGCTGACTAATGTCGCCGTGCTGAGCGCGCGTGCCGAGAGCCTGACGCCCGAGCAGCCGTTCGATACCGTCGTGGCGCGCGCCTTCGCGCCGCTGGCGGACCTGCTGGACGCCGTGCGCGGCCTATGCGGGCCGGCCACACGCGTCGTCGCGCTCAAGGGCCGCTACCCTTCCGATGAGCTCGCCGAGCTGCCGCGCGGCTGGCGACTGCAGCAGGTGCGCGCCAGGCAGATCCCAGGGCTGCAGGCTGAACGGCACATTCTCAGCTTTGCACGGCAGCCGGAGTGATCTTGGGGGCGACGGATCCGAGTAACGAGGCCGGCAGCGCAAATGCACTGGCGAGGGACACGAGCAATGCCGCCGCATAGGGAATCGATTGGATCTGCAGGGCCGCGAGCCACACAGTCAGATCCGTGCTCGACATGTCGTTGGGAATAGAGCGAATGCCAAGCACGCAAGTCCACAGCGCCACCATGAACAATGTCTCCTCGCGCGCGGCCCCCAGTGCCGAGACGAGCCGATGCGGTCCGGTTTGCTTCGGTGTGCGATAGAACGGCTGGTTGCGGGTGAACAGACCCTTGAGCACCGCCAGGCCGATCGTATGTGCCAGCCCCAAGCCCGAGATCGCGGCTGCCACGGTCTGCCGAAGACTCATGCCGACGCGGTGGGTGTACAGATGCACCAGCTTCACCAGTTTGAACATGAATAGCGACAGAGGCAGGACCGAGAACACCATCAAGGGCGGATCGACTTTCTGCGGCGCGATGATCATCGCGAACGACCAGCCGATCGCTGCAAGATTGAACAGCAGGTTAAAGCCGTCTGCTACCCAGGGCAGCCAGCCGGCAATGAAGTGATAGCGCTGGCCTGAGGTCAGGGCGCTGCTCGCAGGCCGCAACAGCGCCACGGCATGGTGTCGCAGGATCTGCATGGCACCGTACGCCCAACGAAAACGCTGGCGCTTGTAGTCGATGAAGGTATCGGGCATGAGGCCGGAGCCATAGCTGCGCGAAACGTACTGCGCCTCATAGCCGGCCTCGAATATGCGCAGCCCGAGTTCGGCGTCCTCGGTGATGCACCAGGGCGCCCAGCCGCCAACGGCCGCGAGCACATAGCGGCGCACCAGCGTCATGGTGCCGTGCTGGATGATCGCGTTGCGCTCGTTACGCGTAATCATGCCGATGTAAAAGAAGCCGCGATATTCCGCGTAGCACATGGCCTTGAACAGATTGTCGGCCTCGTCGCGGTAGTCCTGTGGCGCCTGCACGATCGCCGTGCGCGGCTCATCGAAACTCGGCACCAGGTCCGAGAGCCAGTTCGGCTTGACCTCGTAGTCGCTGTCGATAACGGCGATGACCTCAGCATCTTTGGCGCTCATCGCGAGCGCGTAATTGAGGGCCCCGGCCTTGAACCCGGCGAGCGGGGCCACGTGTACGAAGCGGAAGCGATCTCCGAGCTGCCGGCAATGCGCCTCCACGGGCCGCCACGTGGCCTCATCGCGGGTATTGTTGTCGATTACGATAACTTCATAGTTCGGATAATCCAGGCGCGCGAGTGCATTGAGCGTCTCAATGAGCATGTCCGGCGGCTCGTTGTAGGCCGGCACATGCACTGAGACCTTGCGGCTCGCGGGCGTCGCCGGCCGTGTCGGCACGAGCAGACGCGCGTGAGCCCCGACCCAATGCGCCTCCGCCCATTCGTGCGCCTCGGCGAACAAGACGGCAATCACGCCGAGCATGCCGAGGATCAGCAGTGAGCCCACCACGATGCTCGTGGGTGTCAGGTATTGCTGCGTATAGTCGTAAATCACCCAGACGGTGACGGTCGCCGCTGCGTACACCACGATCGCGAGCAAGGTGCGGCCGCGCGCGCGCAACGAGCCGCTGTGCACATAGAACACGCCGAGCATCAACAGCGCGAGGGCGACCGAAATCGCCGCGAGCATATGCCATTCAGGAATGCGCACGATCGGGGCGGTGAATTCGAACTTCGGATGACGCTCAACGTCGTAGATGCCCCAGTACGATCCGACCGCACCCTCATCACGCGCCTTCCACGGTTGATCGAAGGCCTCCAGGATGTAGTAGCGCACGCCCTCCTTTTCCGCCCGCGCCAGGAAGCGGCGCAGGAACAGCGCCTCGTTCGACACGGAAGCGACCGCACCGGCGCGATTGCGCCCTTCCGATGGCCAGCCAATCTCACCGATGATCACGGGCTTCTTCGGGAACGCGGACTGCACGGCCTTGAGCTCGCGGAAGCAGAAGTCGACCGCCGACTCCACGTCGACTCCCTCCCAATAGGGAAACAGGTGCACGGCGATGAAATCCACGTGGCGGGCGATCTCCGGGTTCTTGAGCAGGGTCGCCCAGGTGTCGGCGTAGCCGACCGGCTGGCGGATCGCGCCGCGCGCGCGATCGAGGACCCTCGAGAGCTCATCCACCGTCATGTCCCCGCGCAGCAGGACCTCATTGCCGACGATCACGCGCACGACGTTGCGGTGCTCGCGCGCCAGCCTGATACCGGTGCTGAGCTCCTGTTCGTTCTCGACCGGGTCCTTCATCAGTTGCACGCCCAGCGCGACGCTGATGTCGTACTTGGCGGCGAGCTCGGGCACCTTGCCCATCGAGCCCAGCACGTGATACGTGCGCACGGCATAGGTCTTGTCCGCCAGCACACGCAGGTCCGAGTCGATCTGCTCGACCGGTGGTACGTCCTTGCTGCCAAAGGGATTTTGATCGGCTGCGTAAGGCGAGAACGCGACCCCTTGTATATGCGCGGGCCAGGGCGGCTCGCTTTCCGGGCGATTGAGGTACCCCCAGAGTCCGAAAGTCATCACGGCGAATATGGCGGCGACGATGATTCCGGAAATCAACTTCATCACCGCAGTTTACCTGTAGTCCAAGTCCGTCAAGGACTAGACTCATCAGCCTATGAAGCGTGTGATGGCGATCGCCAACCAGAAAGGAGGGGTAGGCAAGACGACGACCGCCGTAAATCTGGCAGCCTCATTCGTCGCGATGCGGCGACAGGTGCTGCTGGTCGATCTGGATCCGCAGGGCAACGCCACCGCAGGCTGCGGCATAGACAAGAATGCGATCGAGCGCGGCAGCTGCGAGGTACTGCTCGGGGAGTGCACGGCCGCCGAGGCGATATGCCTGAGGAGCGCCCCGGATTCGGATCCGGATACGGTGGCACTCTCGGTGCTGCCGTCCAATCAGGATCTGACCTCCGCCGAGGTGCGCCTGTTGATGGCAAGCGAGCACCGCGAGCAGCGCCTGCGCCAGGCGCTCGAGCCGATCCGTGCCAATTACGATCTGATCCTGATCGACTGTCCGCCGGCTCTGAACATGCTGACGGTCAACGCGCTGGTCGCGGCCGACAGCGTGCTGATTCCGATGCAATGCGAATACTATGCGCTCGAAGGCCTCTCGGCGCTTGTGGCGACCATCGAGCAGATTCGCACCGCGGCCAATCCGCAGCTCGAGATCGAGGGGATCCTGCGTACGATGTATGACCCCCGAAACAATCTGGCCACCGAGGTCAGTGCGCAACTATTGATGCATTTCAGCACCAAGGTATTTCGCACCGTGGTGCCGCGCAATGTGCGCCTGGCTGAAGCGCCCAGTTTCGGCAAGAGCGCCCTGGCCTACGATCCGGATTCGCGCGGCGCACTGGCCTACCTCGCGCTCGCCGGGGAGATGCTGCGACGTGAAGAGGAGCTGCGTGATCCGGCTATGATGCGCGCATGACCCAGAAGAAGCCGACGCTCGGCCGCGGGCTGGCCGATCTGCTGGGGCAGAGCCGACTTGCCAATCCAGGCGCGCCGGCAGCGCCGGGCGCTGCGATCCCGGCCGCGCGCGCACCGGCTGCGGATGATGAGATGGCACACCTGCCGCTGGATCTGCTGCAGCGCGGCCGCTATCAGCCACGCCTCGACATCAGGGCCGAGACTCTGGCCGAGCTGGCCGATTCGATCCGGGCGCAGGGTGTCGTGCAGCCTATCGTTGTGCGACCCATCGGCGAGGCTGATGAGCGCGGCGTACAGCGCTACGAGATCATCGCCGGTGAGCGGCGCTGGCGAGCCGCGCAACAGGCCGGCCTGCGCGAGATCCCGGCCGTCATTCGGCGCATTCCGGATGAAGCCGCGATCGCGATGGCGCTGATTGAGAACATTCAGCGCGAGAACCTCAACCCGCTCGAAGAGGCGCGCGCCCTGGAGCGCCTGATTTCCGAATTTGGTCTCACGCATCAGCAGGCTGCCGATGCGGTTGGCCGCTCACGCGCGGCGGTCAGCAATCTGCTGCGCTTGCTCGAGCTGCCCGAGGAGGTCTGTGAGCGTCTGGCCAGGCGCGAGCTGGAAATGGGCCATGCCCGAGCGCTGCTCGGACTGCCGCAGCGCCGACAACAGATCGAGGTCGGGCTGCTCGTGGCCCGCAAGGGCCTGTCAGTGCGGGAAACCGAGAGCCTCGTGCGCCGCATGGTCGGGCCGCAGCAGTCCCGCACGCCCAGTCCCGCGATGGCTGCCGATCCAAACATCCAACGCCTGGAAGATGAGCTGGCCGAGAAAATCGGCGCCCGGGTCAATATCGAGCACGCGCGTGGCGGGCATGGGCGCCTCGTGATCCGCTACAACAGTCTGGAGGAGCTCGATGGGATCCTCAGGCATTTCGAGCGCTCGTAAAACATAATTGACCGGCTCCGGCAGTGCGCCCGGGCTTGGTTGAAGCGCGCACACTTCGCCTCTATAATCGCCGGCCTTTGCTGACGACATAAGACCCGTTTTTGCCCGAGCAGCGAGGGCCAGGCCACTCCCACCGTGCGGCAAAGCATGTCGGCGAGTGGTTTTTTGTTGCCCGCAGGATTTGCCGTGCCAACGAGCCGTGATGATGACATCCGTCCGGTTGCTGCACGCATTCTGCTGACGCAGGTCGGCATGGGAGGAGTGGTTGCGCTGGCATGCTGGATCGTTTGGGGCGCGCGGGCTGGAAGCTCAGCGCTCGCGGGCGCCGCGATCGGTGTCATCGCCAACCTCTACATGACTTCAACGGCGCTGAAGCCTGCGCTGAGCGCGCGCGGTGCGCTCGTGCGGCTGTATGTCGGGCAAACGATCAAAGTCGCACTGACCGTGGGGCTGTTCTTCGTCGCCTCGCGTTTTGCGCGTGTGTTGTGGCCGGCGCTGCTCGCGGCCTACGCCGCGACGCTGGCGGTGTTCTGGTGGGTGCCGTTCGCGGCAAGCAGAAGGAATTGACGCATCAATGGCTCTGGAGCAAAGCGAATCCCCGACCGAGTACATCACGCACCATCTGACGCATTGGCAGGTGGGCTCGGGCTTCTGGACCTGGCACCTCGATACGTTGCTGATGTCTGCCGCGCTCGGGTTGGCTATCTCTGGCCTGTTCTTGATCGCGGCGCGTAAGGCCAGTGCCGGCGTGCCTTCGCGGTTCGTGAGCTTCTTCGAGATGGTGCTCGATTTCATCGACGGCCAGGTCAGCGAGATCTATCCGGGCGACCGCCGCTTTATGACCCCGCTGGCGCTGGCCCTCTTTACCTGGATCGTGGCGATGAACACGATGGATCTGCTGCCGATCGATCTGCCCGGAGACGTCGCGTCCCTGTTCGGCGCCCATTTCTTTCGCGTACTGCCGACGGCCGACATCAACGGCACCGCCGCGATGGCGATTGTCGTGCTCGCCCTGATCGTGATCTTTTCCCTGCGCGCCAAAGGCCTCGGCGGCTACCTGCATGAATGGGTAGCAGTGCCGTTCGGCATCTGGCTTGCGCCCGCCAATGTCGTGCTCAATTTCGTCGAGCTGCTGGCCAAGCCCGTCTCGCTCGGCATGCGACTGTTCGGCAACATGTTTGCCGGCGAGCTGTTGTTCATGCTGATTGCGCTGCTAGGCTTCGCGGTGGTCGGCTGGAGCGCCAGCAGCATCGTGCTGTTTGTGTCGCAGGTCGTGCTCGGCTCGGCCTGGGCGATCTTCCATGTCCTGATCGTTTTGCTTCAGGCCTATATCTTCATGGCCCTGCCCATCGTCTATCTCTCGATGGCCGAGGAGCACCACTAGCTTTTATGCCGCTGAAGGCTGTCGTTTAGGAGTTAATGAATAACATGAATGCTTTTTCCATGGTTCAAGCCTATACCGCGCTGGGTATCGGCATCATCATCGGCCTGGGCGCCAACGGTGCCTGCATCGGCATCGGCATCATGGGCTCCAAGTTCCTGGAGTCCGCGGCGCGCCAGCCCGAGCTCACGCCGATGCTGCAACAGCGCATGTTCCTGCTGATCGGCCTTATCGACGCGGCATTCCTGATCGGCGTGGGACTCGCGATGATGTTCGCATTCGCCAATCCGCTCGTCGCGCATCTGCCCGCCGGTTGATTCGCGACTACCAGGTGCAACACTGGCGGCGGAGTTAGGCCATGCTGGAGCTGAACGCGACTTTCATCGGCCAGATCATCGTGTTTCTGATCCTGGTTTGGGTCCTGGCCAAGTACGGGGTGCCCCCGCTCACGCGCGCCAACAGCGAGCGCCGCAAGAAGATCGCGGACGGGCTGGCGGCCGCGGATCGCGGCCAGAAGGAGCTTGAGGCGGCGGCGACGCACAGCGAGCAGCTCATGCGCGAGGCACGTGAGCGCGCGCGCGTCATCGAGGATCAGGCTGCGCGCCGCGCCAATGAGCTGCTCGTTGAGGCCAAGCAGAACGCCGAGGGCGAGGGCGCGCGCATCGTGCTGGCCGCCAAAGCGGAGGCCGACAATGAGGCGGCCCGCACGCGCGCAGCGCTGCAGCGCGAATTCGGCCAGCTGGTAGTGGCGGGCGCCTCGCGTCTGCTCGAGCGCGAGATCGATCCGGCCGCACACGCACAATTGCTCGATGAGCTGGCGCGCGATATCGCGCGACCTTAGAACCTATGAGCGAACCGGACACCCTCGCCCGTCCCTACGCGTGCGCCGCCTTCGAGGCTGCCCGTGACGCCGGCGCATTTGAGCCCTGGAGCAGGTTCCTGGCCGCAGGCGCCGCCGCTGCTGCCGATGAGCGCGTCGCGGTGCTGATCGGCAATCCGCGCGTGAGCGCGCCCGCATTGATCGATTTTCTGCTGGAGATCGCCGGACAGCCTCATCAGAGCGGGCCCGAGCGCGCATTGCTGCAATTGCTGGCCGAAAATGCCCGCCTGGTCTTATTGCCCGAGATTGCGGCGCAGTACGAGCAATTGCGCGCCGAAGCCGAAAACCAGGCCGATGTGCAGGTCATTGCGGCACAGGCGTTGACGCCGCCACAGTCCAAGGCGCTGCGCGGCGCACTCGAGCAGCGCCTGGGCCGCGCGGTGCGGCTGCATGAGAGCGTCGACGCGCAGCTCATCGGCGGCGCGCTGGTACGCTACGGCGACATGGTGATCGACGGCTCGCTGCGCGGGCGCATCGAGCGTATGGCGGCCGTCATGAGCGGCGCCTGACGCGCAATATTCTTGAGAGGATTCCGCCATGTCCATCAAAGCATCCGAAATCAGCGAGCTCATCAAAGAGCGCATCGAGCGCTTCGCGGCGGCCGCCGAGGCCCGCAACGTCGGCACCGTGGTATCGGTGACCGACGGCATCTGCCGCATTCACGGTCTGGCTGATGTGCGCTATGGCGAGATGATCGAATTCCCGGACAGTCTCTACGGCCTGGCGCTGAACCTCGAGCGCGATTCAGTCGGCGCCGTGGTGCTGGGCGATTACACCTCGATCAAGGAAGGCGATACGGTCAAGACCACCGGGCGCATCCTCGAAGTGCCGATCGGGCCGGAAGTGCTGGGCCGCGTCGTGGATGCGCTCGGCCGACCCATCGACGGCAAGGGCGCCATCAATACCAAGGCCACCGCGCCGATCGAACGCGTTGCCCCCGGCGTGATCTACCGTCAGTCGGTCAGCCAGCCGGTGCAGACCGGCTACAAGGCCATCGATGCGATGGTGCCGATCGGCCGCGGCCAGCGCGAGCTGATCATCGGCGACCGGCAGACCGGTAAGACCGCGCTCGCCATCGACACGATCATCAATCAGAAAGCCTCGGGCGTGAAATGCATCTACGTCGCGATCGGGCAGAAGCAATCCTCGATCGCCAACGTCGTGCGCAAGCTCGAGGAGCACAACGCCATGGCCCATACCGTGGTCGTGGCGGCCTCCGCCGCCGTGCCGCCCTCGCTGCAATACCTCTCGGCCTATTCCGGCGTGACCATGGGCGAGTATTTCATGGACAACGGCGAGGACGCGCTGATCATCTACGACGATTTGTCCAAGCAGGCGGTCGCCTATCGTCAGATCTCGCTGCTGCTGCGCCGGCCGCCCGGCCGCGAGGCCTATCCGGGCGACGTCTTCTATCTGCACTCGCGTCTGCTCGAGCGATCGGCGCGAGTCAACGCGCAGTATGTGGAGCAGGTCAGCCAGGGACGCGTCAAGGGCCGCACCGGCTCACTCACGGGCCTGCCGATCATCGAGACGCAGGCCGGCGACGTCACCGCCTTCGTGCCGACCAATGTGATCTCGATCACCGACGGGCAGATCTTCCTCGAGACCGACCTGTTCAATGCCGGCATACGCCCAGCGATGAACGCCGGCATCTCCGTATCGCGCGTCGGCGGCGCCGCGCAGACCGACATCATCAAGCGGCTGGGTGGCGGCATCCGCCTGGCACTCGCGCAATATCGCGAACTGGCGGCATTCTCGCAGTTCGCCTCGGACCTTGATGAGGCGACGCGCCGCCAGCTCGAGCGCGGCCAGCGCGTGACCGAGGTCATGAAGCAGAAGCAGTACGCGCCGATGTCGGTGGCGCAGATGGCCTTGTCGATCTATGCGGTCAACAACGGCTACATGGATAAGGTCGAGCGCGCCAGGATCGTCGAGTTCGAGGCGGCGCTGCAAAGTTTCGCGCACAGCAATCACAGCGCGCAGCTCGATGCAATCAATGCCAAGCCGACGCTGAAGGAGCACGAAGCCACGCTCAAGCAGATCTGCGAGAAATTCCTTGCCAGTGGCGCCTTCTGACCTCCCATGCCAGGCACCAAGGAAATCCGCGGCAAGATCGCCAGCGTCAAGAGCACGCAGAAGATCACCAAAGCGATGGAAATGGTCGCGGCCAGCAAGATTCGCCGCGCCCAGGAGCGCATGCGCCTGGCACGACCCTATGCCGCCAAGATGCGCAACGTCATCGCCCATCTGCACGAGGCCAATCCAGACTACCGACATGCGTTCCTGGTCGAGCGCGAGGCCAAGGCAGTCGGCATCCTCGTCATCTCGACCGACCGCGGACTGTGCGGTGCGCTCAATGCCAACATATTCAAGAGCGCTCTGACGCTCATGCGCAGCTGGCAGGAGAAAGGCGCGCAGGTGAACTTCGCGCTGGTCGGCAGCAAGGGCGCGGCATTCTTTCGCCGACTTGGCCTGCCGATTCTGGCGAGCGTCGCCGGCCTCGGCGACCGGCCGCGCATCAAGGATCTGATCGGTACCGTCAAGGTCATGCTCGATGCCTACCGCGAGGGCCGTATCGACCGGCTGTTCCTCGTCAATGCACGGTTCGTCAATACGATGTCGCAGCAGGCCGTAGTGCAGCAGTTGCTGCCCACGCCGGTGTATTGCGAGGACCAGGGTGAGTTGCAGGAGCGCTGGGACTATATCTACGAGCCGGACGCGGCCGCGATACTCGACGGGGTGCTGATGCGCTTCATCGAGTCGCAGGTCTATCAGGGCGCGCTCGAGAATGTCGCCTCCGAGATGGCCGCGCGCATGGTTTCGATGAAGAGCGCCTCGGACAACGCCGGCAAGCTGATCGAGTCACTGCAATTGGTCTACAACAAGGCGCGCCAGGCCGCGATCACCAAGGAGCTCGCGGAAATCGTCGGCGGCGCGGCGGCCGTTTGAGACTATCGCGGCTGAGCTTTTGCGAAAGGATGAGCGAACATGGCAACGGGTAAAATCACACAGATCATCGGCGCAGTCATCGATGTGGGCTTCGAGCGCGACTCGATTCCGGGCATCTACGAGGCACTCAAGCTCGTCGACCGCGACCTGACGCTCGAGGTGCAGCAGCAGCTCGGCGACGGCGTCGTGCGCACAATCGCCATGGGCATCTCGGAGGGTCTGCAGCGCGGTCTGCCGGTCGAATCGACCGGCGCACCGATTCTGGTGCCGGTCGGGTCGGCGACGCTCGGCCGCATCATGGATGTGCTTGGCGCTCCGCAGGACAATCGCGGTCCGGTGCAGTCGCGCGAGCACTGGCCGATCCATCGTGCCGCGCCGAGCTACGAGGATCAGGCCGGCGGCCAGGATCTGCTGGTCACCGGCATCAAGGTTATTGATTTATTAGTGCCCTTCGCCAAGGGCGGCAAGATTGGACTGTTCGGCGGAGCCGGCGTTGGCAAGACCGTCAACATGCTCGAGCTGATCAACAACATCGCCAAGCAGTATTCAGGTCTCTCGGTGTTCGCCGGCGTTGGCGAGCGCACGCGCGAGGGCAACGATTTCTACCACGAGATGGCCGAGTCGGGCGTCATCGACCTGCAGAATCTGCCGAACTCCAAAGTCGCGATGGTCTACGGGCAGATGAACGAGCCGCCGGGCAATCGTCTGCGCGTGGCGCTCACGGGGCTGACAATGGCGGAATATTTCCGCGACGAGAAGCAGGCCAACGGTCGCGGGCGCGATGTTTTGTTCTTCGTCGACAACATCTACCGCTATACACTGGCGGGCACCGAGGTCTCAGCGCTATTGGGACGCATGCCTTCTGCGGTGGGCTACCAGCCGACGCTGGCCGAAGAAATGGGCGTTTTGCAGGAGCGCATCACCTCGACCAAGACCGGCTCGATCACCTCGATTCAGGCGGTGTACGTGCCGGCTGACGATTTGACCGATCCGTCCCCGGCGACGACTTTCGCGCATCTGGATGCGACCGTCGTGCTCTCGCGTCAGATTGCGGCACTGGGCATCTATCCGGCGATCGATCCGCTCGATTCGACCAGCCGGCAGCTCGATCCGCTCGTGGTCGGAGAGGAGCACTACAACACCGCGCGCGCGGTACAGGCGGTCCTGCAACGCTACAAGGAGCTGCAGGACATCATCGCGATCCTCGGCATGGACGAGCTCTCGGAGGCCGACAAGCTCGTGGTCTACCGGGCCCGCAAGATCCAGCGTTTCCTCTCACAGCCCTTCAATGTCGCCAAGGTCTTCACGGGCCAGGACGGCAAGATCGTGTCGCTCAAGGATACGATCCGCGGCTTCAAAGGCATCATCGATGGCGAGTTCGATGCCCTGCCCGAACAGGCCTTCTACATGGTGGGAGCCATCGACGAGGCGGTCGAGAAGGCTAAGACGCTGCAGTGATGAACACGATCGAGGTCGATATCGTGAGCGCTGAGGGCCAGATTTTCTCTGGTCCCGCAAGCATGGTGTTCCTGCCGGGCACCGAAGGCGAGCTCGGTGTTGCGCCGCGCCACGCGCCGTTATTGTCGTTGCTCAAGGCCGGCGAGGTACGGGTACGGACCCCCGATGGCGAGGAGCATTCGTTTTTTGTCGGCGGTGGCGTGCTCGAGATCCAGCCCAAGCGAGTCTCGGTACTGGCAGACACGGCCGCACGCGCCAAGGATCTGGACGAGGCCGCCGCGCTCGAGGCGCAGCAACGGGCCGAGCAGATTCTGGCCGGCAAGATCGACCGCATCACCCATGCTGAAGCCATCGCCGAGCTGTCACGTGCGATCGCACAGCTCAAGCTCATCGCAAAATTGAACAGGGTCAGGCGCTGAATCGAGCGCCCAGCGCGCCGATTCTGTGACCCGCTGCGCAGCCGTTCGAGCTCGCGTCCAATCGCGGCGAGCCGTGCTGTTAGAATCGCTCAGATGCCCCGCAAGGATCCAAAGGCCGCGCTGAAACCCTCCGCGAAGGCAAAGCGCCGGCCGCCGGATCGCGCGTCCAGCCATGCCCCGCTCCACGTTGTCGTGCTTGCAGCCGGCCGCGGTACGCGCATGCATTCGATGCTGCCGAAGGTCATGCAGCCGCTTGCGGGGCGCCCGTTGCTCGCGCATGTGCTGGACCTTGCCGCGCAGCTCGCGAGCGCCTCGGTGCACGTTGTCTATGGCCATGGCGGTGAGCTGCTGCGCCAGCACTTCGCGTACGCACCGGTGCAGTGGGCCTTGCAGGCCAAGCAATTGGGTACGGGCCACGCCTTGCTGCAGGCCATGCCGGCCATTCCCGACGCTCACCGCGTGCTCGTGCTCTACGGCGATGTGCCCTTGCTGCGAGCGGAGTCGCTGCGCGCGCTGATCGAGCGCGCGCTCGTGCGCGAGCTGGCGATACTGACGGCCACCCCGGCAGACCCGAAGGGCTACGGCCGCGTGCTGCGCGATGCGCGCGGGGGCTTGCGGCGCATCGTCGAGGAGCGCGATGCGACAGCGCGCGAGCGCGCGATTCGCGAAGTGCACAGCGGTGTGATGCTCGCGCCCGCCGCGCCCCTGCGCAACTGGCTGCGGCAATTGCAGCCGCGCAACGCGCAGGGCGAATTCTATCTGACCGACGTTTTCGCGCTCGCGCTGAAAGCCGGCGCGCGCGTGCTGCCCGTTGCAGTTGAGGATTCGGCCGAGGTGCTCGGCGTCAACGACAAAGTGCAGCTCGCCGCGGCCGAAGCCGAATACCGGCGCCGCCGCGCGCATGAGCTGATGAGCCAGGGCGCGACGCTGATCGATCCGGCACGCATCGACGTGCGCGGCGAAGTCAGCGTGGGGCGCGATGTGCTGCTCGATGTGAACGTGGTATTGGATGGGCCCGTGCATCTGGCCGATGGCGTGCGCATCGGGCCGAACTGCGTGCTGGTCAACACCAGCGTCGGGGCTGGAACCGTGTTGCACGCCAACTGCGTCGTGCACGATGCCCAGATCGGCGCGGGCTGCCAGATCGGGCCCTTCACGCGGCTGCGGCCGCAGGTCCGGCTCGCCGATGGCGTGCATCTGGGCAATTTCGTCGAGATCAAGAACAGCCTGATCGGCAAAGGCAGCAAGGTCAATCACCTGAGCTATGTGGGAGACACGGACATCGGCAGCCGCGTCAACGTCGGGGCCGGTACGATCACCTGCAATTACGATGGGGCGAATAAATGGCGCACCGATATCGGCAGCGGTGCCTTCATCGGTTCGGGCACGATGCTGGTTGCGCCGGTGAAGATCGGTGACGGGGCGACCATCGGCGCGGGCTCGACCATCACGAGCGACACACCGGCCGGCAAGCTGACGCTGGCGCGCTCGCGCCAGGTCACGATCGGGCACTGGGAGCGGCCCGGCAAGCTCACGGACAAGCCATGAGCGCGCAGATGCACCCGCTGCAAGGACGAGCCTGATATGTGTGGAATCGTCGGTGGCGTCGCCGATCGCAACATTGCGCCGGTGCTGATCGAGGGACTCAAGCGGCTCGAGTACCGCGGCTACGATTCGGCTGGCATCGCGGTGATCAACCATGCCGGCCATATGCAGCGGCTGCGAACGGTCGGCAAGGTCAGTGCGCTCGAGCAGGCGCTGATCGAACTGCCAATCGAGGGACGCATAGGCATAGCGCACACGCGCTGGGCAACGCACGGCGTTCCGAGCGAGCGCAACGCGCATCCGCACCTGTCACGCGACGGTCTGGCGATCGTGCATAACGGCATCATCGAGAACTACGAGGAGTTGCGCGAGGAGCTCAAAGCCGCCGGCTACCAGTTCAGCTCCGAGACCGACACCGAGGTCGTGGCGCACCGTGTGCACTATCACCGCGAGAAGCTCGGCGACCTGTTCCGGGCGGTGCGCGCGACGGTGGCTGAACTCGAAGGCGCCTACGCGCTAGCCGTGGTGAGCGAGCAGGATCCGGACCGGCTCATTGCGGCGCGCGTGGGTTGCCCGGTGGTGATTGGTATCGGTCTGGGCGAGAGCTTCGTGGCCTCGGACGTAGCGGCGCTACTACCCGTGACGCGCCGCTTCATGTTCCTCGAAGAGGGTGATGTGGCCGAGATCCGCCGCGGCGGCGCGCGCGTGATCGATCGTGAAGGCAACAGCGCCGAACGGCCGGTGCGGGAAAGCGAATTATCCGCCGACGCGGCCGAAAAGGGTCAATACCGGCACTTCATGCTCAAGGAGATTCATGAGCAGCCACGGGCGGTCGCCAACACGCTGCAGGAACGCGTGGCCAACGGGCGCCTGCTCGAGGCCGCATTCGGTCCGGCCGCCACGGCAGTGTTCGAGCGCGTCGAGGCCGTGCACGTCGTGGCCTGCGGCACGAGCTATCACGCCGGGCTGGTGGCGCGCTATTACATCGAGCAGGTCTGCCGCATTCTGTGTGGCGCCGAGATCGCGAGCGAATATCGTTACCGCAATCCGGTGATCCCGAAGAACACCTTGTTCGTCGCGATCTCGCAGTCCGGTGAGACGGCCGATACGCTCGCGGCGCTGCGCATGGCGCGCCGGAACGGCTATCTGTCCACGCTGGCGATCTGCAACGCACCCGAGAGCTCGCTGGTGCGCGAGTCCGAGCTGGTCATGCTCACGCGCGCCGGCCCCGAGATCGGGGTTGCCTCCACCAAGGCCTTCACGACCCAGCTCACGGCGCTCGCCATGCTGACCGCAGCGCTCGCGCGCCACAACGGCGCCGATCCCGAGCGCGAGCGCACCCTGGTCACGCGGCTGATCGAATTGCCTGCTCTGCTCGAAAAGACCCTCGAGCTCGACCCGCTGGTGCAGCGACTCGCGCTGCGATTCGCCGACAAGCACCACGCCTTGTTCCTCGGGCGCGGCGCCATGCAGGCGATTGCGATGGAGGGCGCGCTGAAGCTCAAGGAGATCTCATACATTCACGCCGAAGCGTATGCCGCTGGCGAACTCAAGCACGGCCCGCTCGCGTTGGTAGACGCGGATATGCCGGTCGTGGCCGTGGCGCCCAACAACGATCTGCTCGAGAAGCTCAAATCCAACCTGATGGAAGTGCGCGCGCGCGGCGGTGAGCTGTACGTGTTCGCTGACCCGGACGCCGGCATCGAATCCAGCGACGGCGTGCACGTGATACTCATGCCCAGGCACGTGGCGGATCTGCAGGCGCCGATCGTCTATGCAATCCCCCTGCAGCTACTGGCCTACCACGTCGCGGTCCTCAAGGGCACGGACGTCGACCAGCCGCGCAACCTCGCCAAGAGCGTCACGGTCGAATAGCCAGGTATCCCGGCTCCAACGCCTGGGCGTTTCGTCCTACACGATAGGTGGCAAATCGGGCTTCGGCATTCATACTCAATGCTATGAATGAGCCTGCCAAGGACTGGTCCGGGAAGGCACGCAGCGAGCTCAACTTTCTCGCCGGCGGCGGCGAGATGGGCGCGCGCATGCGCGGGCTCGATTGGACGAAGACCCCGCTCGGGCCGCCCGCCGCGTGGCCGCAGTCGCTCAAGACCATAGTGCGCGTGATGCTCGATTCGCGTTACGCCATGTGGATGCTATGGGGTAGGGAACTGACGTTCTTCTGCAACGACGCGTATCTGCCCACGGTGGGTATCAAGCGCGACTGGGTGCTCGGTGCCCGCTCGGACAAGGTATGGGAGGAGATCTGGCCCGACATCGGACCCCGCATTCAGCAGGTGCTTGAGGACGGCCGGGCCACGTGGGACGAAGCGCTGCTGTTGTATCTCGAGCGCAGCGGGTTCCCCGAGGAGACGTACCACACCTTTTCCTACAGCCCAGTTTACGACGATGAGAACCGCGTCGCCGGCATGCTCTGCGTAGTCACTGAAGTCACGGAGCGCGTGATCGGCGAGCGCCGCTTGGGCGTGTTGCGGGACTTGGCAACGCGCTCGCGCGGATCGGGCACCGTCCGGGAAGCCTCCGAGCGGCTGATGCGGGTGCTCGCGGACCATCCGTACGAC
>Ga0302324_100005421_pt1 | contig 27792 bp, 26 predicted proteins | sample Palsa_T0_1_FD_201949 | JGI IMG/M metagenome (GOLD analysis project Ga0302324, IMG submission 201949) | Peat permafrost microbial communities from Stordalen Mire near Abisko, Sweden - Palsa_T0_1 | ecosystem: Environmental > Terrestrial > Soil > Palsa > Peat permafrost | place: Sweden: Abisko...
TCCATTGGGACTATGCGCGCGAAGTGCTGCAGAAGGCCGACGGCGTGCTGGCAACGGTCGGTCTCGAAGCCGATATGTCGGCGCTCAATGAAGACACGAAGCCCGATGGCGCTGCCTCGGGTGCGCGAGGCGCCGCACCAGTGGCCACCGATGCCGCACCGGTTGCCACTGGGGGTCCCGCGGTTGCCCCCGGCGCCGCCCCGGTTGCGACCAACAAATAGCCGCCGTGCGCTTGGAGCAGTTGAACCGCAGCGCAAATCAGCTATAGTTCGCTGCCGGAAACGGGCCTTTTCCTGTATAACCCACTGATTAGACGACATTTCTTCAGCGAAAACACGATGTCTGAACGCGATAACGAGAGCTTCGATCTGGACGAGGAATTCATCGTAGAGACGGAGGACAGCACCGATTACGACGGTTTGCTGGCCCGCGTCGACAAACGGGTGCGCGCCCAGGGCAAGCGCGGCAAGGCGGCCTGGAGTCGGCTCGAGGAAGTGCTGGCCGACCGAAAATTGGAAAAAGATCTGCGCGACGTCTTCGACGACGACGAGCTCTGAAGCGCTGTCAGGGCCTCGCAGTCCAGGCCCGCTACACGGATAGGCCATGGCTTTACGCGACCAGTCTTCCTGGGTCGTGCTCAAATTCGGCGGCACGAGCGTTTCGAATTTGGCCAACTGGCGCAATATCGCCGCGGTGCTGCGCTCGCGCCTGGCCGCGGGCACTCGGGTGCTGGTGGTGCATTCCGCCGTCAGCGGCATCACCGATCGGCTCGAGAGCTTGCTGGCCAGCGCGCTGGCCGGGGCGCATGAACCGATCCTGACGGAAATCGAGCAGCGCCATGGCGCGCTGGCGGCCGAACTGGGCATCGGCGTGAGCGCCGAGCTCGCGCACTATTTCTCGGAACTGCGGCACATGGCGGCGGGCATTGCGCTCATGGGCGAGATCAGCGACCGCACCCGCGCGCGCGTGCTCGCGAGCGGTGAGCTCATGGCCACGGAGCTCGGGGCGCGCTATCTCGGCGCCCAGGGCATCGAAGCGCAATGGTGGGATGCACGCCACGGGCTCAGCGCCGAACAGCGCGACGGGGCATCGCTGCGCGCCAATTTTCTCTCGGCAACCTGCGACTTTGCCCCCGATGCGGCGCTCAGGGCGCAGCTCGAGGCGCTGCCGGGCGTGATCGTCACCCAGGGCTTCATCGCCAGCGACGCCGCCGGCGACACCGTGCTGCTCGGACGCGGCGGCTCGGACACCTCGGCGGCCTATTTCGCTGCCAAACTGCAGGCTGAACGACTGGAGATCTGGACCGACGTGCCGGGCCTGTTCAGCGCCAATCCGCGGGCCACGCCGCAGGCGCGCCTGCTGCGCTCGCTGCACTACGACGAGGCGCAGGAGATCGCCTCCAGCGGCGCCAAGGTGCTGCACCCGCGCTGCATCCTGCCCGCCAAGGCGCAGCGCATTCCGATCGCAATTTACGCCACGCACAGCCCGATGCTCGAGGGCACCCACATCGGCGCCGAAGGCGGCGACGGCGTGGCGCAGGTCAAGGCGGTGTGCATCAAGAAAGGCATCACCCTGGTGTCGCTCGAGAGCCCGGGTATGTGGCATGAAGTCGGCTTTCTGGCCGATGCGTTTCAGGTGTTCAAGCGTCACGGCCTGTCGGTCGATCTGGTCTCGACCTCCGAAACCAACGTCACGGTATCGCTCGATCCGGCCGCCAACACGCTCGACCAGCGCTTGATCGACGCGCTGATCGGCGATCTCTCGCAGCTCTGTCGCGTGCAGGTGCTCGGCCCGTGCGCCTCGGTCAGCCTGGTCGGTCGCAACATCCGCGCCATCCTGCACCAGCTCGGCGAAGCGTTCGAACTGTTCGCCGAGCAGCGCGTGTACCTGCTGAGCCAGGCCGCCAACGACCTGAATTTCAGCTTCGTGGTCGATGAGAGCCAGGGCGACCGGCTGGTCAACGAGTTGCACGAGCGCCTGATTCGCCCGGTACGCGCGGGAGCGATTCTCGGGCCCACCTGGGAGCAGCTGTTCGCACGTCCCAAGGAGCAGCCCGCCTCGCCGCAGAGCTGGTGGCGCGAGCGACGCGCGCAGCTGCTGGCGATCGCCACGCAGCACGATTGCGCCTATGTGTACGATCCGGCGGTGATCCTCGCCGCGGCGCGCTCGCTCAAGGCACTGCAGTCGATCGAGCGCGTGCTGTACTCGATGAAGGCCAACCCGAACGCGCAGATCCTGCGGCTGCTGGCCGGCGAGGGCGTGAACTTCGAATGCGTCTCGCGCGGCGAGGTCGAGCATCTGCTCAGCTGCATACCGCAGCTCGATCGCAGCCGCATCCTGTTCACGCCCAATTTTGCCGGTCGCGAGGAATACCGCTGGGCGCTCGAGGCGGGCATACCGCTCACGCTCGACAATCTGTACGTGCTGCGCAATTGGGGCGAGATGTTTCGCGCCCGCAGCGTGTTCCTGCGCATCGATACCGGCACCGGACGCGGACACCATCACCACGTGCGCACCGCCGGGGCGCACACCAAGTTCGGTGTGCCGCTCGGGGAGATCGATGAGCTCGCGCAGCTGGTGCAGCATCACGGCGCGATCGTGGTCGGATTGCACGCGCACTCCGGCAGCGGGGTCTTCAATGCCGAGAGCTGGTCCGAAGTCGCCACCTGCCTGCTCGATCTGGTGCCGCGCTTTGCGCAGGTGCGCGTGGTCGATGTCGGCGGCGGCCTCGGCGTGCCCGACGGGCACGACCATCCGGCGCTGGATCTGGCTCGACTGGATACCGCGCTGCTGGCCGCCAAGCAGAGCCGTCCCGGCATCGGACTGTGGATCGAGCCGGGGCGTTACCTGGTGGCGGAGTCCGGGGCGCTGATCGCGCGCGTCACGCAGACCAAATCCAAGGACGAGATTCGTTACGTCGGCATCGCCACCGGCATGAATTCACTGATCCGCCCGGCGCTGTACGGCGCCTGGCACGAGATCGTCAATCTCTCGCGCATCGATGAGCCGGCCACCGAGGTGGCCAACGTGGTCGGGCCGATCTGCGAGAGCGCCGATTTCCTCGGACACGATCGGCTGTTGCCGCCCACGCGCGAGGGGGATGTCATGCTGATCGCCAATGTCGGCGCCTACGGCCGCGCCATGAGTTCGCGCTACAACTTGCGCGAGCCGGCGGTCGATATCGTGCTGGCATGACGTGCCTGCAGCACATCGACGACCTGCTCGAGCGATAGCGAGCGAGCGCGCAGCAGCACCAGCAGGTGATACAGCAGGTCGGCGCACTCGCCCAGGAGAGCAGCATCGTCCTCAGCGCAGCCGGCCAGGGCGACTTCCAGGCCCTCCTCGCCGAGCTTCTGCGCCACGCGCCGCAGACCGCTTTGGACCAGACGCGCGGTGTAACTGCCCTCTGGATTCTCGGCCACACGCTGCGCAATCACCTGTTCGAGCTGCGCCAGGAAGCTCAGGCGTGTGGCGGCCGCGAGCGGCTCATCACCGAAGCAGGTCAGCGTGCCGGTATGGCACACCGGGCCGGCGGGCTGTACGCTCAGCAGCAGGGTATCGGCATCGCAGTCCAGGCGCAGCGCGCGCAGCTCGAGATGATTTCCGGAACTCTCCCCCTTCTGCCACAGACGCTGCCTGGAGCGGCTGAAGAACACCACGCGCCCGCTGGCGAGCGTGGCCTGCAAGGCCTCGCGATTCATGTAGCCGAGCATCAGCACGCTGCCGCTGCGCGCATCCTGCACGATTGCGGGGACCAGGCCGGCGCCCTTGTCCCAATCAATGCGCTCGAGATTCTCCAGCGATACGTTCACAGCCGCACCTCGATGCCGCCGCGGCGCAGCTCGCGCTTGAGCTCGCCGATGTCGATCGCGCCGCTGTGAAACACGCTCGCGGCCAGCGCCGCATCGACCTGCGCGTCCTCAAAGGCGCTCTGGAAGTGCGCGGCGCTGCCGGCCCCGCCCGAGGCCACCAGCGGCACATCGCACAGCGCCCGCACGCAGCGCAGCTGCTCGATGTCATAGCCGTGGCGCGTGCCGTCCGCGGCCATGCAATTGAGCACGATCTCGCCAGCGCCTCGCTGCTGCACCTCGCGCGCCCAGTCGAGCGTGTTGCGCCGGGAGTCGAGGCTGCGCGCGGGATCGCCGGTGAATTGATAAACCCGATAGCCCTCGGCGGTGCTCTGGCTGTCGATGCCGACCACTACGCACTGGGCACCGAAGCGCGCGCTCAGGCGATCGATGAGCTGCGGGTCCGACAGCGCGGGGGAATTCACCGAGATTTTCTCCGCTCCGGCATTGAGCACCTCCTCGGCGTCCTGCAGCGAGCGGATGCCGCCAGCGACGCAGAACGGGATGTCGAGCACGCGCGCCACGCGCGCGACCCACTGGCGGTCGACCGAGCGGCCCTCGGGACTGGCGGTGATGTCGTAGAACACCAGCTCGTCGGCGCCCTGATCGCGGTAGCGCGTGGCCAGATCGAGTATGTCACCGACCACGCGATGATCGCGAAATCGCACGCCTTTGACCACCTGGCCCTGCCTGACGTCGAGACATGGGATTATGCGTTTGGCAAGAATGGCCGCAACTCCTCGCATGACATGCGCTGCTCGAGCAGGGCCTTGCCGCTGATCGCGGCCGGCACGCCCAGCCCGGCGAGCGCGCGCAGATCCGCCGCCCCGGCGATGCCGCCCGAGGCCTGCCAGCGCAGCTGCGGGTAGCGTCGCATCGCCTCGCCGTACAGGGCGAGATTCGGGCCCGCGAGCGCGCCGTCGCGTTCGATGTCGGTACACAGTACGTGTTCCAGGCCGTGGTCGGCGAAGCGCTCCACCGCCGCCCACAGCGTGCACGGGCTCGCCTGCTGCCAGCCGCGGGTCTGCAGGCGCGGCACCGCCAGCGCATCGAGCCGCACGTCGAAGCCCAGGCAGATGCGTTCGGGTCCGTAGCGGCGCAGCCAGAGGCCGACTTCCTCGGGACGCTCGACCGCGGCGCTGCCGATGACCACGCGCGCGACGCCACGCTGCAGCAGATCATCGATGATCGCCGCATCGCGCACGCCGCCGCCGACCTGAAGCTGCAGCGCGCGCTGCGAGGCGAGCGCATGGATCAGCGCCAGATTGGCGAGCGTGCCCTCGCGCGCGCCGTCCAGATCCACCACGTGCAGCCAGCTCGCGCCGAGCGCGCGATAGCGCATCAGCAGTTCCTGAGCGCTGAGCGGGTAGCGTGTTTCGGCGGCGAAATCACCCTGGAACAGGCGCACGCACGCCCCGGCGCGCAGATCGATGGCGGGAATCAGCAACATGGGTGCGGGGCTGCCTGGCTTCACAGTGCGAGGAAGTTGCGCAGGATGCGCGCACCGGCCGCCGAGGAGCGCTCGGGGTGAAACTGCACGCCGCGAAAATTATCGCGCCGCACGATCGCGCACAGCTCGCCGCCGTAGTGCACCGAGGCGAGCGTGTCGGCGCACACCGCTGCGGCAAAGCTGTGCACGAAGTACAGGCGATCGGCCGGGCCGATGCCCTCGAGCAGCGGATCCTGGTGGCGCAGCGCGAGCGTGTTCCATCCCATGTGTGGCACCGGCAGGCCGGGCGCGGCGCGCAGGCGCTCGATGCGCCGGCCGATCAGGCCCAGGCACGGCGTGTCGCCCTCGGCCGAGTGCTCGAACAGCAGCTGCATGCCCAGACAAATGCCGAGCAGCGGCGCGCGCAGCTGCGGAATGAGCCGGTCGAGGCCGCTGGCACGCAGGCGCCCCATGGCGTCGGCGGCCGCGCCGACGCCGGGCAGCAGCACCCGCGGGGCGGCGGCGATCAGCGCGGCATCGCTGCTCACGACCGAGCGTGCGCCCAGACGATCGAGCGCATAGCGCAGCGAGGCGAGGTTGGCGCCACCGCTGTCGACGATGGCCACGTCGGCCTCGGGGCTCACAGCACCCCTTTGGTGCTCGGCAGATCCTCGCCGTCGCGGCGCAGGGCCGGGCGCAATGCGCGACCGACGCCCTTGAAACAGGCCTCGATCATGTGATGGGTGTTTTCGCCGCGCACCGACAGGTGCAGCGCCGCGCCCAGCGTCTGGCTGAGCGAGCGGAAGAAATGCGGCACCAGCTCGCTGGGCAGCGCGCCGACCTGATCGCGGCCGAACTGCCCTTCGAACACGAAATAGGCGCGTCCCGACAGGTCGAGCGCCACCTGCGCTTCGCTCTCATCCATGGCCAGCAGGAAGCCGTAGCGGCCAATGCCGCTCTTGTCGCCGAGCGCATGCCGCAGCGCCTCCCCGAGTGCCAGCGCGCAGTCCTCCACCGTGTGGTGTTCATCGATGTGCAGATCACCGCGACAGCGCAGCTGCAGTTCGAAACCGGCGTGCTTGGCCAGCTGTTCGAGCATGTGATCGAAGAAGCCGATGCCGGTGTCTATGCGGCTGGCAGCGGCACTGTCGAGCTCGACCTGCACCTCAATAGCGGTCTCGCGCGTGGAACGAGTCACCGTGGCGCGGCGCGCAAGCAGCGTACGCACCAGCGCCGGCCAGCTCTCCTCGGCGCTGCCGTTGGCGCGCACGCGCAGGCCGCGAATGCCCAGTCGGCGCGCGAACTCCAGATCGGTGTCGCGATCGCCGATCATCGCGCTGCGCGCGCGGTCCAGGCTGTTTGTCTGCAGATACGCGCTCACGAGCCCGATGCGCGGCTTGCGGCATTCGCACTGCTCGTGGGCGAAATGCGGACAGATGAACACCGCATCGAACTCGATGCCCTGAGAGCTGAACAGCTGCAGCACGAACTGGTGCACCTGCTCGAAGTGCGCTCGCGGGAACTGCTCGCTGCCGATGCCGTCCTGGTTGCTGACCATCACCAGGCGGTAGCCGGCACGCTGCAGCCGCTGCAGCGCCGCGAACACGCCGGGCAGCAGGCGCACTTTATCGAGCCGGTCGACGCGTTCATCATCCGGTTCCTCGACTAGGGTGCCATCGCGGTCGACGAACAGTATCGGCAGCTCGTTCATAGCAGGCTCGCAAGCAGGCGATCGTTTTGTTCCGGGCTGCCGATGCTGATGCGCAGCGCCTGCGCAAGCCCCGGGGCCGAACGCAGGTCGCGCAGCAGCAGACCGGCGGTGTGGGCGCGCTGCAGCGCCGCGAGCGCGTCAGCGAATTCCACCAGCAGAAAATTGGCCTCGCTGGGCCATACCTGGCGCACGCCGGCGCGCTCGCGCAGCGCGGCGGCAACGCGCGAGCGCTCGGCTTTGATGGTCGCGCAGTGCGCGCGCGCTTCGCCGATTGCGGCCGGCTCGAGTATCTGGAATACCGCCTCGATCGTCAGTTGCGTGAGCGCGTAGGGCTGTATGACCTTGTGCAGCAGGGCCACCACATCGGGGTGCGCGATCAGCGCGCCGCAGCGCGCGCCCGCCAGCGCATAGGCCTTGGACAGCGTGCGCAGCACGACCAGGCCAGGCTGGGCCGCGAGCTGCGCGATCAGCGACGGGCCGTCGGCGAACTCGACGTAGGCCTCATCGACCACGATCAGCGCGCGGCCCTGCAGCTCGCGCGCCAGCGCAAGGATCGCCTCGGTAGCGAAGCGGTTGCCGGTGGGATTATTGGGTGAGCACAGAAACACCAGTTTCACGCCGGCGCGGCACTGCGCGCGCACAGCTTCGAAGTCGCAGCCAAAGCCGGCTGCACGCCGCAGCGGTACCTCGATCACCGCGGCGCCCTGGACGCGCGCAGCGACCCCGTACATGCCGAAAGTCGGCGGGCAGACGATGACCGCATCCTCGCCGGCCCGGCAGTAGCTGCGGATCAGCAGATCGATCGCCTCATCGCTGCCGCGACTGGCCAGCAGCATCGGCGCCTCGACGCCGTACAGCTTCGCCAGTGCCGCGATCAGGGTGTGCGGATGCGGCTCGGGATAGCGGTTGAGGCCGGCGTGTGAGCTGTCGCCCCGGGCCCGCCACGGTAGTTCATTGGCGTGCAGACGCACCAGGCCCGGCTCCCAGAGCGCGTGCTCATACGCCCGCAGCGTGCGGATCTCCGGACGCGCGATTTCGGTGAGCCAGCTCATGCCTGCAACGCCTCGAGCCGCAGATCCACGGCGGCGGCGTGCGCATCCAGACCTTCGAGCCGCGCCAGAGTGCTGGCGGTGGGCCCGAGCTCGCGCAGGCCCTGCGCGCTGAGCTCCTGGACGGTCATGCGGCGCGTGAAGTCCATGACCGAGAGGCCACTGTAGGCGCGGGCGTAGCCGTACGTGGGCAGCACATGGTTGGTGCCGGAGCAGTAGTCACCCATCGGCTCAGGCGACCAGGTGCCCAGAAACACCGAGCCGGCATGGTGCACGCCAGCCAGCAGCGCCCGCGGCGCGCGTGTCTGGATCAGCAGATGCTCGGGCGCGTAGGCTTCGCTGATCGCGAGCGCCACCTGCAGATCCGGCACGATCAGAATGCGCGAGGCGCGGATCGATTGCTGCAGAATCGCCTGCCGCGACAGCCGCGGCATCTGCGCGGCCACCGCCGCGGCGACCTGCTGCGCCAGCGTGCGCGAGGTCGTGACCAGCAGGGCCTGCGCCTGCGGATCGTGCTCGGCCTGCGCCAGCAGGTCGGCGGCGACGAATTGCGCGCGCGCACTGTCATCGGCGATCACCAGCACTTCCGAGGGACCCGCCGGCATGTCGAGCGCGGCACCGGCGGGATCGGCCGCCACCAGTTGCTTGGCCGCGGTCACCCAGGGGTTACCGGGGCCGAAGATCTTGGCGACTTTCGGCACGCTCTGGCTGCCATAGGCCAGGGCGGCGATCGCCTGGGCACCGCCGATCTTGAACACCTGCTCGATGCCGCACAGCTGCGCGGCCACCAGCACGGCGGGGCTGGCCAGTCCCTCGCGCTGTGGTGGCGTGCACAGCACGCGCCGCGGGCAGCCGGCGATGCGCGCCGGCACGGCCAGCATGATGACCGTGGAGGGCAGCGGGGCGGAGCCGGCCGGCACGTACAGGCCCACGGCGCTGATCGGTCGTATCAGCCGCTCGCAGTGCACACCCGGCTGCACCTCGAGCGCGAGCGCGGCCGGCAATGCGGCGCGATGAAAGCGCTCGACGTTGGCGATCGCGCGTTCCAGTGCCGCGAGCTGCGCGCTCTGCAGCTGGGTGCGCGCGGCGGCGAGTTCCGCGCGCGAGACCTCGAACTGCGTGAGCTCGACGCCGTCGAGCTCGCGCGCGTAGCGGCTCAGGGCCGCATCGCCGTCGCTGCGGACCGCATCAATGATCGCCTGCGCCTGCAGGCGCGTCTGCGATTGCAGCGGCGCTGCCGGCCGTGCCAGGGCCGCGTGACGCTGCTGCGGACTCAGGACCTGCCAATCGAGAATCTCCATCGCCACGGCCCCTAGGCCAGCATCTTCTCGACCGGCAGCACCAGCAGCGCGCTCGCCCCGGCCTTCTTCAGACTCTCGAGCGTCTCCCAGAAAACATTCTCACGACACACCGCATGCACCGCGACGCGCTCGGGCGAGCCTTCGAGCGGAATGATGGTCGGCGACTCGCTGCCCGGCAGCAGCAGCCGGATCGCCGGCAGCGCCGAGCGCGGTGCGTGCAGCATGATGTACTTGCTTTCCTTGACCTGCTCGACCCCCTCGATGCGCAGCAGCAGCCGCTCGACCCACTCATCTTTCTCCGGCGCCAGCGCGATCGGCGTGCGAATCAGGACCGCGTGGCTCTCGAGCACGGTCTCCACTTCGCGCAGGTGATTGGCCTGCAGCGTCGAGCCGGTGGAGACCAGATCGCAGATCAGATCGGCGCGTCCCAGGCGCGGTGCGATCTCCACGGCGCCCGAGAGCGTGACGATCTCGGCCGAGATGCTCCGCTGCTCGAGGAAGCGCCCCAGCAGATGCGGGTAGGTGGTGGCGATGCGCTTGCCCTGCAGTGAGCTCAGCCCGCCATAGTCCTGATCCATGGGTACCGCCAGGGACAGGCGGCAGCGTCCGAAATCGAGCGTGCGCAGCGCCTGGAAGCGCGCCGGCGTGCCGCGCGCGGCCAGTTCCAGCCGCTTTTCCTCCAGCACGTTGCGGCCGACGAGCCCCAAGTCGCAGACATCCTCCTGCACCAGATCGGGAATGTCGTCGTCGCGCACGAACAGCACGTCGAGCGGCATGTTCTCGCCGAAACCCATGAGCTGATCCTTGCCGCGCGAGAGCTTCAGACCGCAGCGCGCGAGCAGGTCCAGCGACGGATCGGTCAGGCGGCCGGATTTCTGCACCGCGAGCTTGATGCGCGCCGGCTTATCCATGCTGCGCTCCATCGACGCGCTGCGCCGCCAGCGCGTAGCCGCCGTTGCCGGCAGCCAGGTAGCGCGCGACGCGCCCGATCGTGGTCACGCTGACCCCGGTGTGACGATGGATCTCGCGGTAGGGCATGCCCCGGCGCAGGCATTCGACCACCGCCCAGCGATCGGCCATGGCCTGCAGCTCCGCGGGCGTACACAGATCGCGCAGAAAGGCGCGGCATTCCTCGACGCTGCGCAGCGTCAGGATGGCCGCGACCAGGTTGCGCTCGGCGAGCGCTTCCTGTCGCGCGGACAGCAGCCGGTGGGATTTCATGCTTTGCGGTGCACGGCCAGTGCTCAATGTATTAATGCGCTATTACACTAGCGTAATGTGACAGGCGATGCAAGCGGGCGCGTCGCCGGCGCCGGCGGCGCTTGACCGGTCCGGGCGCTGGCCTCTAGACTTCCGGCTACTCATCGAGACCGGCTGAGGGAAAGGCCCTTAGACGCCGGGGCAACCGTCGGCAAACCGACACGGTGCCAACTCCTGCGGTGCCTAGCCTTGAGGGCGGGGCCGATAGATGAGGGCCGAGTGATGCGCTGCCTTGCAGCGCCGATCCGCAGGAGTGCCGAGATGACGCACGACAGGCACTGCGGAGCATGGCTTGAATTTCGCCCCAAAAATCACTGATCCCGCGGAGGTTGCCCAAGGCGTGTGGCAATGGCCCGGGCGCTTCGCGTTGCACCATGGGGGCAGTCTCGAATCCGTGCGCCTGGGCTGGCGCCTGGACGGCGCGCCGCAAGCCCCCATCGTCGTGGCCCTAGGCGGGATCTCGGCGCACCGGCGCGTGTTCGACCCGCAGGTTCCCGGCGAGGGCTGGTGGTCGGAACTGGCCGGTCCGGGCCGCGCGCTCGACAGCCTGCGGCTACGCGTGCTGGGCATCGATTACCTGGGCGCCAGCGGTCAGTCCACCGGGCCGAGCGCCGGCGTCGAGTTCCCGAGTGTCTCGAGTTACGATCAGGCCGAGGCGTTGCGCGGCCTGATGGATCATCTGCGGATCGAGCGGCTGCGCGCCATTGTCGGCGCCTCCTATGGCGGCATGGTGGCGCTGGCTTTTGCCGAGCGCTATCCCGAGCGCGTCGAGCGTCTGCTGGTGCTCAGCGCCGCGGACCGAACTCACCCGATGGCGACCGCCTGGCGCAGCATTCAGCGGCGCATCGTGCGCTTCGCGCTCAGCGTGGGCCGGCCCGCGGAAGGACTGGAGTTGGCGCGCGCCCTGGCCATGGCGACCTACCGCAGCCCGCAGGAGTTTGCCGCGCGCTTCGCCTTCGAGCCGAGCGCCGGCGATGGCCGCTTCGTATTCCCGGTCGAGCAGTACCTGATGGCCCGCGGGCGCGACTACGCGGCGCGCTATCTGCCGGAATCCTTCCTGTGCCTGTCCGAGTCGATCGATCTGCACACGGTGGATGCCGCGCGCATTGGCGTGCCGACCACGCTAGTGGCCGTGCGCGAGGACCAGCTGGTGCCGCTCGGCGACATGCAGGCGCTGGCGGCGCGGCTGCCGGGCGCGCGCCTGCATGAGCTGTCATCGCCGCATGGTCATGACGCCTTCCTCAAGGAGTCACTGCAGCTGCAGCCGCTGATGCACAGTCTGTATGGAGAGTCTGCGTGAGCGAGCCGATGGATCCGATCACACGCGCGGTACGGGCCGGCATCGAGAGCGACGATGTGACCGGCGCGGTGGTGCCGCCGATTCACCTGAGCGCGACCTACGCTTTTCGCGGCTATGGCGACAAGCGCGCCTATGACTACTCGCGCTCCGGCAATCCGACCCGCGATCTGCTCAGCGCCGCGCTGGCCGATCTCGAAGGTGGCGCCGGTGCCGTAATCACCGGTTCGGGCATGGGGGCGGTCACGCTGTGCCTGCAGATCCTGCCGGCGCAGCCGCGGGTGATTGCGCCGCACGACTGCTACGGCGGCAGCTACCGGCTGTTCGATGCGCTGCACCGGCGCGGCGACGTGCAGGTCGAATTCGTGGATTTCGGTGATCCGGCGGCGCTGCGCGCGGCGCTGTCGCAGCCGGCAGCGATGCTGTGGATCGAGACCCCGAGCAATCCGCTGCTGCGCCTGACCGACATCGAGGCCGTGGCCAAGCTCGGCAAGGCGGCCGGGGCCTTGATCGTGGTGGACAACACTTTTCTTTCGCCGGCCTGGCAGCAGCCGCTGCGCCTGGGCGCGGATCTGGTGGTGCATTCGACCACCAAGTACATCAATGGCCACAGCGATGTGGTCGGCGGCGCGGTGATCTCGGCGCGCAGCGAATTGCACCAGGCCCTGGGCTGGTGGGCGAACTGTCTCGGGCTGACCGGCTCGGCATTCGACAGTTACCTGACGCTGCGGGGTCTGCGAACCCTGCACGCGCGCCTTGCGGTGCATGGCCGCAACGCGCAGCAGTTGGCCACTTGGTTGACGCAACAGCCCCAGGTGGCACGGGTGTTTTATCCGGGCCTGCCGACGCATCCGGGCCACGAGATTGCGCAGCGCCAGCAGTCCGGATTCGGCGCCATCGTGACCTTTGAGCTCGCCGGCGGCATTCCGGCGGTCAAGGCCTTCGTCGACGGCCTGAAGTTTTTCTCGCTGGCGGAATCCCTCGGCGGGGTAGAGAGCCTGGTGGCGCATCCCGCCTCGATGACCCACGCCGCCATGTGCGAAGCGGCGCGCGAGGCCGCAGGGCTCACCGATGGATTGCTGCGCCTGTCGGTCGGCATCGAGGCGTTCGAGGATCTGCGGGACGACCTGGCCGCCGCGATGGCGCGCGCGGGTGGCGCGCGATGAGTGCGTCAACGCGCCCGGCGCACGGCCGTTTCATGCCTGTGGCCCTCTCATGCCCGTGAAGCCATAGGAGCTGCGTCATGCCTGTCCGATTGCCGCTCGCGCTCGCCGCCGCCGTGCTGGCGGGCATGTCTCTGGCGTCGCTGGCGCGTGCCGAGGGCGAGATCCAGCCCGAAGGCGGCCCTGGAATCTGGCAGCCGCATGAAGTCGAGCTCGATTACATGGGTTTCACGACCACTTATTCCTGCGACGGCCTGCAGTCCAAGCTCGAGCTGCTGCTGCGCCAGCTCGGGGCGCGCGCGGACGCCAAGGTCAGCGCCTTCGGCTGCAGTCGCGGCTACGGCACGCCGAGCAAATTCGCGCGCGCGACGCTGAAGTTCGCCGCGCTGCAGCCGCTCGACCCGGCCTCCAGCGCAAGCGCGCCGGACGCGGCGAGCCCGCCCGTGGCCGGTGTGTGGCGTCAGCTCGAACTGGCGCCGTATCGGCCCTTTGGGCTGCAGGACGGGGATTGCGAGCTCATGGAGCAGTTCCGCGACAAGGTACTGCCGCTGTTTGTCACGCGTGCGCAGCAGATCCGCACGCAATGCGTACCGCACCAGGACACCGGTGGCCCCTTCAGCCTGAACATGCAGGTGTTTGCGCCGGTCCCGGCAGCGAAGTCAAAGTAGCTGCTCCCATAGCCGCCAGAATCGCTCGCGCAGGCGCTCCGACACCGGTCGCTGATTCCAGCTCTGCGCCTCGATGCGCTGCGCGTGCTGCAGGTCCTGCTCGAAGAACTGCTGCATCTGCGCGCCGGTCTGGCTGCCGATCACCACGGCATCGACCTCGTCGTTGAACAGCACGCTGCGATGGTCGAAGTTGGATGAGCCCACGATCGACCAGACCCCATCCATGACCATGGCTTTGGAATGCAGGATGCCATCCTGGCGTTCGTAGATCTGCACGCTGCCCTTGAGCAGCGCGGCATAGTGGGAGTGCTGTACCGCGAGCGCCGGGAACGAGTCGCTGTGCGAGGGCAGCAGCAGGCGCACCGCTACGCCGCGGCGCACGGCCCGGATCAGCGCCCGCTGCTCCTGGCGCGTCGGGGCAAAATAGGCGGCGGTGATGTCGATCTGCACGGCGGCGCTGCGGATGGCCGACAGCAGCGTCGCGTAGTAGCGCGGCGAGAGCTTACCGCCGGCCTGGCTGCCGATGATTCGGACCACCTGGTCACCCTGGGCGCTGGCGCTGGCGCTGTCGTCCTCGGCCGCCAGCGCGGCGGCGGCTCCGCCCTGCTGCTGCCAATGACGGTCGAACAATTGCTTGAGCTCGTGCACCGCCGGCCCTTCGATCTGCAGGTCGGTATCGTGCCAGGGCTCGTGCGCGCCGGCGTGGCGCGCGGATTGGGACTCGAACGGAGCGCTTTCGTAGTCGCTGCTGAGGTTGACGCCACCGATGATTGCCCGCTGGCCGTCGGCCAGCAGCAGCTTGCGATGGTCGCGGTCGTTGATCGAGAAGTGCGCGATCAGCGGATTGAGCGGATTGAATCGCCGCACCTGGATCCCGGCGGCACTGAGGCGGTCGAAGAATTCACCGGGCGTGGATATCGAGCCGATGCTGTCGTACATCACGGTGATCTGTACGCCGTTGCGCTGGCGCGCGATCAGCAGGTCGCTGAGCCGCTGGCCGTCGTGCTGGACATCCTCGAGGGTGTAGTACTCCAGGTACAGGTAGCGCTGGGCCGCCTGAATGGCGGCGAAGGTGGCCGCAAAGGCATCCTCGCCATCGCGCAGAATGGTGACGCGGTTACCGGTATACAGCGGCGCTCCGGCCACGGACTGCTCGATGGCCAGATGCCGCTCCAGGGCACCGGCATCCGGGGTCTGGGCAACCAGGCGCCTGAGCAGCGCGGTGGTCTGGCGCTGCGACAGCGGCCCGCGCGCCCCGGTCACCTGCACCTGGGCGGCGACCTCGGTGGGCGGCGGCTCGGGGATCGTCGGCACCTGCGAGCAGCTCACCAGCGCCAGGGTCAGCAGCACGGCGCTCAGGCCGGTGGGGACCGGCCGGGGGTGTGGTGCAGCGAACCGAGCCATGAAGGGCATGAGGGGTGTTATGTCCAGAGAATTGGCAACGTTTACAGCGCGCTCGCGCCACGCCATTATCGCGCTCTGGAGAGCGATAGAGGACAGGCTGGGCCACACAATGGCTGAACCCATGGGTGCTTCGGCGATGCACGCACAGCAGATATTGCTGCGTCTGGTCATCGGCGAGAACAACGCCGATCTGGCCTTGACGCTGAGGCTGCTGCTCAATGCGGAACCTGACATCTGCTGTCTGGCCACCGCCAGTTCTACCAGCGCCGTCCTTGGGGCGTTCGAGGCCCATGCCCCCAATGCCTTCGTGCTCGACTTGTCGCTCGACGATGGCTCAAGCCTGCCGCTGATCGCGACGCTGCGCGCGCGCTCGCCGCGCGCGGTCATTGTGGTCTACACCGGGCACAAGAATCCCATGCTCGACGAGCAGTGCGTGCGCTCCGGTGCCGACGCGGTGGTGCTCAAGAGCGGCGATATCGATGAGCTCACGGCGGTGCTGCGCGAGGTGGCACTGCGCCCGCATCGGGCCTGACCGCGCCCTGGCCGGCCGCTGGTCGGGCCCGTCAAAGGAAGAATTTTCGCTGGCGGTTGAATTCCTTTGAGTGCAGGCACTAGAATCGCGTCCGCCGGTGGACGGCGCAGGCTGCGGGCCTGCTTGCCGTAAAGCTGCAGGTATTGCGGCCAAGTGCTTGATTTAGAAGCCCCACATGGGGCTTTTATTTTTTGCGTGGTGACTTCGGACCTTCAGGCACTGATCAGGCACTGACGATGGCGGCGCTGTTACGCGAGAAGCTGATTGCGCTGAGCGAGCCTTTGATCGCTCAGTTGGGCTATGAGCTCGTCGATCTGGAGTATGCGCCGGGCCGCGCGCATGCGGTTCTGCGTGTGTTCATCGACAGGCCGGAGGGGGTCGGGCTCGATGACTGCGAGCGCGTGAGTCACGAACTCGCGGCGCTGCTGGATGTCGAGGATCCAGTGCCGACCGCGTTCACGCTGGAAGTCTCCTCGCCGGGGCTGGACCGGGTACTACGCACGCCGGCGCATTTCCAGCGCTTCGTCGGGGAACGCATCTGGCTGGAGTTGCAGGTCGCCCGGGATGGACGGCGACGTTACACTGGGCGGCTCGAAGCCTCGAGCCCTGAGGGCATTGAATTGAATGTGGATGGCGCCATGGTATCGGTGAAGTTTGCGGAAATCGGCCGTGCGCGGCTTGCCCCGCAGTGGTCGTGAAGGGCAAGGAGCTGGTGATATGAACAAAGAAATCCTGATGGTCGTCGATGCCGTTTCGAACGAGAAGGGCGTCGACAAGGAGATCATTTTCGAGGCGCTCGAGGCAGCGTTGGCCTCGGCCACCCGCAAGAAGCACGGTGAAGACTGGGACGTGCGCGTGGCCATCAACCGCAAGACCGGCGATTACGAGACCTTCCGGCGCTGGAAGGTATTTGCCGACGCATCCAACGAACTGGAGAACCCGTCCGCGGAGCTGCGACTCGACGATGCGCGCGACCTGAGCGCCGATGTCGAGCCCGGCGGTTACGTCGAGGAGCCCATGGAATCGGTGGCGTTCGGCCGTATTGCCGCGCAGCAGGCCAAGCAGGTGATCGTGCAGAAGGTGCGCGAGGCCGAGCGCGCGCAGGTGGTCGATGCATACAAGGATCGCGTCAACACCCTGGTCAATGGCGTGGTCAAGCGCATCGACCGCAACGGCATCTACGTCGACCTCGGCAGCAACGCCGAAGGATTCGTGCCGCGCACCGACATGATTCCGCGCGAGCAGTTGAAGCCGCAGGACCGCGTCAAGGCCTATCTGCGCGAGGTGCGCGCCGAGTTGCGCGGCCCGCAGCTGTTCCTGACGCGCACCGCCCCGGAGTTCCTGATCGAACTGTTCAAGCTCGAAGTGCCCGAGGTCGGCCAGGGTTTGATCCAGATCCTGGGGGCAGCGCGCGATTCCGGGATACGCGCCAAGATCGCGGTGCGCAGCCAGGACCCGCGAATCGATCCGGTCGGCGCCTGTGTCGGCATGCGCGGCTCGCGCGTGCAGGCGGTGTCGAATGAAATTGCCGGCGAACGCGTCGACATCATTCCCTATGACGAGAACCCGGCGCAGTTCGTGATCAACGCCATGTCCCCGGCCGAGGTGCAGTCGATCGTGGTCGATGAGGACTCGCACAGCATGGACATCGCCGTGGCGGAGGAAAAGCTGTCGCAGGCGATCGGCCGCGGCGGCCAGAACATCCGTCTGGCCAGTCAGCTCACCGGTTGGGAGCTGAACGTGATGACCGAGTCCGATGCCGAAGCCAAGAGCGATTCCGAGGCGCGCGCGCTGGTGGAAACGTTCATGAAGCAACTCGACGTCGACGAGAACGTGGCCAGCATCCTGGTGCAGGAGGGCTTCTCGACCGTGGAGGAAGTGGCCTATGTGCCGGCGGCAGAGCTGGCGGGTATCGAGGAGTTCGATGAGGACATCGTCAAGGAACTGCGCAATCGCGCTCGTGACGTGCTGTTGACCCAGGCGATCGTCAGCGAGGAGTCGCTCGATCAGTCCATGCCCGCGGATGACCTGCTGATGCTCGATGGCATGCGACCGGATCTGGCCCTGGCGCTCGCGCGCCGCGGTGTGCGCACGCGCGATGAGCTGGCCGAGCAGGCCGTGGATGACATATCGGACATCGATGGGTTGTCGACCGAGGAGGCCGGCTCCCTGATCATGAAGGCGCGCGCGCACTGGTTCGAGGCGCAGCATTGACATGCGCGCGGCGCAAGGTAAGCACACATGGCTGATGTAACGATTGCACAATTCGCCGACGTACTGAAGGTCTCGGTCGACCGGCTGATTGCGCAGCTTGACCAGGCCGGCATCACGGTATCCAGTCCCGAGGACATGATCAGCGAGGAGGCCAAGCTGGAGCTGCTGACGCATCTGCGCCGCAGCCACGGCCACGGCAGCGAAGGCTCGGCACCCAGCCGCATCACGTTGCGGCGCAAGACTCAGAGCGAACTCAAGCTCGCCAGCAACCAGGGCCGCGCCCGCACGGTCAACGTCGAGGTGCGCCAGAAGCGCACCTACATCAAGCGCGATGTGCTCGAAGGCCAGGCGCGCGCGCAGCAGGAGCAGCTCGATGCGCAAAAGCGCGAGGCCGAGGAGGCCCAGCGCGCGCAGAGCGAGAAGGCGGAGGCCGAGCGGCGCGAGCGCGAGCGGCTGGAGGCGGAAAACCGCCGCCGCATTGAGGAGGAGCAGGCGCGCAAGAAGGCGCAGGAAGAGGCGCGCCGCGTGGCCGAACAGCGTGCGGCCGAAGAGGCCGAGCGCGAGCGCGCTCGCCGCAGCGCCGAGCCGGGGCGCGAGGCCAGTGCACACCAGGCACATCCGCATCCGGTGCACATCGCCCACCCCGCGCCGCCCGCGCGCGAGGAGAGCGAGGACAAGCAGCGCACGCGCTATGGCCGCGAGGAGCTGCATATCGCCGGCGATGTCAGCGCGCGCCACAAGAAGAAGAAGCGCCTGAAGGCGCGCACGGTCGCGGTCGGTGCCGAAGCCAAGCACGGCTTCGAGATGCCCACCGCCCCGGTCAAGCGCGAAGTGGCACTCGGGGAAACCATCACCGTGGCCGAGCTGGCCCAGCGCATGGCGATCAAGGCCACTGAAGTCATCAAGGTACTGATGAATCTCGGCGTCATGGCCACGATCAATCAGCCGATCGAGCGCGATACCGCGGTGCTGGTGGTCGAGGAGCTCGGTCACAGCGCCAAGCTGCTCAAGGAAAACCAGATCGAGGAGGGCCTGCAGGGTCTGGACGCCGATGCCGAGCAATCCGAGGTGCGCCCGCCGGTCGTGACCGTCATGGGTCACGTCGATCATGGCAAGACCTCGCTGCTCGACTACATCCGCCGCGCCAAGGTCGCGGCCGGCGAGGCCGGCGGCATCACCCAGCATATCGGCGCCTACCACGTCGAGACACCGCGCGGCTCGATCACTTTTCTCGACACACCCGGTCATGCGGCCTTCACCGCCATGCGCGCGCGCGGCGCGCGCGCCACCGATATCGTGGTGCTGGTCGTGGCCGCCGATGACGGCGTGATGCCGCAGACCATCGAGGCGATCCAACACGCGCGCGCGGCCGAAGTGCCGCTGGTGGTCGCGGTCAACAAGATCGATAAATCCGATGCCGATCCGGACCGGGTGCGCACCGAACTGGCGAAGCAGGATGTGATTCCCGAGGAGTGGGGCGGGCAGAACATGTTCGTCCAGGTCTCGGCGCGCACCGGCCAGGGGATCGATGCGCTGCTGGAGGCGATTCTGCTGCAGGCCGAGGTGCTCGAGCTCAAGGCCCCGCGCGGCGGTCTGGCCGCGGGCGTGGTAATCGAGGCCAGCATGGAGAAGGGCCGCGGTGCGGTCGTGACCGCGCTGGTCAAGCGCGGCACGCTGCGGGCCGGGGATGCGATCCTGGCCGGCTCGGAGTTCGGCCGCGTGCGGGCGATGTTCGATGAGAACGGCCAGTCGATCGCCGAGGCGCCGCCGTCGATGCCGGTGGTGGTGCTCGGTCTGTCCGGCGCTCCCAACGCCGGCGATGAGTTGCTCGCGGTCGAGAGCGAGCGCAAGGCGCGCGAGGTCGCGCTGTATCGGCAGGGCAAATTCCGCGACGTCAAACTGGCGCGCGCGGCCACGCGCGCCGAGGACGTGTTCTCGCAGATGGGCGAGGTCAAGGCCGGCATCATCCCGGTGCTGATCAAAACCGACGTCCAGGGCAGCGCCGAGGCGCTCAGTGACGCCTTGAACAAGCTCTCGACCGAGGAAGTGCAGGTACGCGTGATCGCCAGCGGCGTCGGTGGCATCACCGCCTCGGATATCCAGCTGGCGGCCGCTTCCAAGGCCTTCGTCATCGGCTTCAACGTGCGGGCCGATGCGGCGGCGCGCGAGACGATGAAGGAGACCGGCGTCGAGGTGCGCTACTACAGCATCATTTACGAGGCCATCGACGACGTGAAGCAGAAGATGAGCGGTCTGCTCGCGCCGGAGATCAAGGAGCAGATCGTCGGCGTCGCGCAGGTGCGCGAAGTGTTCCGCTCGAGCAAGTTCGGCGTGGTCGCCGGCTGTCTGGTGACCGAGGGCGTGGTCCGCCGCAATAATCCAATCCGCGTGCTGCGCGACAATGTCGTGATCTTCGAGGGCGCGCTCGAGTCGCTGCGGCGATTCAAGGACGACGTCAACGAAGTTCGCGCCGGCACCGAATGCGGCATCGGCGTCAAGAACTATCAGGACGTGCGCGTTGCCGACCAGATCGAGTGCTTCTCGCGCGTGGAAGTCTCGCGCTCGATCCAGTGATCAAGAGCAACGCCCGAGCCTCGCGCATCGCGGCGCAGATGCAGCGCTCGCTGGCCGAGCTGCTGCGCCGGGATGTCAAGGATCCGCGCGTGGGCAATGTGACCATCACAGCGGTGCTGCTCGCCAGCGACCTGTCGGTCGCGCGCATCCATTTCCTGCCCTTTGCCGCCGCGCACCCTGCCGATGAGGTGCTGGCCGGACTGCGCAGCGCCGCCGGCTACCTGCGCGGGGAACTGGCGCGCGAACTCAAGCTGCGGCACGCGCCGCGACTGGAGTTTGCGCTCGACACCGATCTGGAACGCGCCCAGCAGCTCACGCAATTGATCGACAGTGCGGTCAAGGCCGATCGCTCGCGCAGTGTCGACGAGGAACCTTGAGCTTCCCGTCGGTCGGAGTGCTGCTGCTCGACAAGCCGGTGGGACTGTCCTCCAATGCCGCCCTGCAACGCGTCAGACGCCTGGCCGGCGGGGTCAAGGCCGGGCATTGCGGCAGCCTGGATCCGCTCGCCAGCGGCATGCTGCCGATCTGCCTCGGGGAGGCGACACGCCTGGCCGGCGAGCTGCTCGTGGGCCGCAAGTCCTATCGTTTCGGCCTGCAGCTGGGCGAGCGCTCGGCCACCGGGGATGCCGAGGGCGAGATCGTCGAGCGCTGCGCGGTGCCGGCGCTCACGGCCACCGCGGTGCTCGAGGTGCTCGCGCGCTTCCTCGGGCCGCAGAGCCAGGTGCCGCCGATGTACTCCGCGCTCAAACGCGACGGCACGCCGCTGTACCGGCTGGCCCGGGCCGGCCTGAGCGTCGCGCGCCAGCCGCGTGCGATCGTGATCGACACCCTGCAGCTGCTTGGGCTCGAGCCGCAGCGGCTGGAGCTGCAGGTGCTGTGCTCCAAGGGCACCTATGTGCGTGTGCTGGCCGAGGATATCGCGCGCTCGCTGGGCAGCTGCGGCCGGCTGCACAGCCTGCGCCGGGACTATGTTGAACCGTTCACCCACGAGCCCATGGTGAGCCTCGAGCAGCTCGAGGCCGCCTGCGCCACGGCGCAGGACTGGCCGCTGCTGCGGGCCGATCGCGCCGTCTGGCATCTGCCGCCGCTGCAGCTGGAGGCGGCCCAGACGCAGGCGCTGTCCCACGGGCAGGTCATCGCACTGCCGCAAGCGGCCGCGAGCCGCTGGCGCTTGTATGACGCGGGCGGGCGCTTTCTGGGGCTCGGCATCAGCGACGTGGCTGGGCAGCTGCGGGTGCAGCGCCTGTTCAGCGCGCCGCTCGCCGTGTAACTCCCTGTTCCGCTTGAGGCTCGCGGGGTCTGCGGTTAGAATGCGCGGCCTTCAAAATGACAATCATTTTTGAGCATTGAAGCATCAGAGGTTTGGTACGCAATGGCTTTGTCCACGGAACAGAAAAGTACTGTACTCGCGCAGTATCGACGCGACCCTAAAGACACCGGGTCGCCTGAAGTCCAGATCGCGCTGCTCTCGGAGCGCATCAACGGTCTGGGCGAACACTTCGGTACGCACAAACGCGATCACTCCTCGCGCCGCGGCTTGGTCAAACTGGTCAATCAACGCCGCAAACTGCTGGACTATCTGAAATCCACACGTCCAGCCAAATATCAAGAAGTGGTCGAGCGCCTGGGGCTCCGCCGCTGATTCCGCGGGCCGCGCAATTCTTGTTGGAATGCGCGGCCTGCTCCCTTCTGCATCGATTATCTCCGAGGATTGAAGCGTGACTGTCTTCAAGAAGACTTTTTCTTATGGTCCCCATACCGTGACGCTCGAGACCGGCGAGCTTGCGCGCCAGGCGGACGGTGCCGTGCTGGCTTCGATGGGCCAAACGGTGGTACTGGTCACGGCCTGCGCGGCGAAATCCGCCGTGCCGGGGCGGGATTTCTTTCCGCTGACCGTCAACTACATTGAAAAGACCTATGCCGCGGGCCGCATCCCGGGTGGTTTCTTCAAGCGTGAAGGTCGCCCGACGGAACGTGAAACGCTGACGTCGCGGCTGATCGACCGCCCGATCCGGCCGCTGTTTCCCGACGGCTTCAACAACGAAGTGCAGGTCGTGGCCACGGTGATCTCGCTCGATCCCGATATCGACGCGGATATTCCAGCGCTGCTGGGTGCCTCGGCCGCTCTGACCATCGCCGGTCTGCCCTTCAACGGACCCATAGGCGCCGCGCGCGTGGGCTATCGTGATGGCCAGTACCTGCTCAATCCGACCCGCAGCGAGCAGGCGCATTCGCAATTGGAACTGGTGGTCGCCGGCACGCAACCGGCGGTGCTGATGGTGGAATCCGAGGCCCAGATCCTGTCCGAAGAGGTCATGCTCGGCGCGGTGGTGTTCGGCCACGAGCAGATGCAAATCGCGATCCGCAACATCCGTGAGCTCGCGGCGCAGGCCGGCAAGCCGCGCTGGGACTGGCAGCCGCCGGCTTTCGAGGCGCCGTTGGCCGAGGCGGTCGCCGCCCGAACCGAGCAGGCGTTGTCCGCGGCCTACCGCATTACCGAGAAGACGCAGCGCTCCGCGCGCCTGAGCGAGATCAAGAAGGACGTCAAAGAGGCGCTGACTGCGGTCGAGCCGGCGCAGTGGAAAGCCGATGCCGTGGTCAACGAGCTGTTCAAGCTCGAGAGCCGGATCGTGCGCGAGCGCATTCTGGCCGGCGAGCCGCGCATCGACGGTCGCGACCTGAGCACCGTGCGGCCGATCACGGTGAAGGTCGGCGTGCTGCCGCGCGCTCATGGCTCGGCACTGTTCACGCGCGGGGAGACCCAGGCGCTGGTGGCCACGACTCTGGGCACCACGCGTGACTCACAGATCATCGACGCGCTGGAAGGCGAGCGGCGCGAACCATTCATGTTGCATTACAACTTCCCGCCCTTCTCGGTCGGCGAGACCGGCATGATGGGTTCGCCCAAGCGCCGAGAAATCGGCCACGGTAACCTCGCGCGCCGCGGTGTGCATGCGGTGATGCCGGATATGACCGTGTTTCCTTACGTCATTCGCATCGTCTCGGAGATTCTCGAGTCCAACGGCTCCAGCTCGATGGCCAGTGTCTGCGGCACCAGCCTGTCGCTGATGGATGCCGGTGTGCCGATCAAGGCCGCCGTGGCCGGCGTGGCCATGGGCCTGGTGCTCGAAGGTTCGCGCTTCAAGGTGCTGACCGATATCCTCGGCGATGAGGATCATCTGGGCGACATGGATTTCAAGGTGGCCGGCACGCGCGAGGGCGTCACGGCGCTGCAGATGGACATCAAGGTCGAGGGCATCACGCCCGAGATCATGCGCGTGGCGCTGGCGCAGGCGCGCGAAGGCCGCCTGCACATTCTCAACGAGATGGCCAAGGTGCTGCGCGAGCCGCGCGCCAAGATGTCGGAGTGGGCGCCCTCGATCATCACGCTGAAGATCGATCCGGAGAAGATCCGCGACGTGATCGGCAAGGGTGGCGCCGTGATCCGCCAGATCACGGAGGAGACCGGCACCACCATCGATATCGAGAACGACGGCACGGTCAAGATCGCCTCGGTCCTGGGAACCGCCGGACGCGAAGCGCAGCGTCGCATCGAGCTGATCACGGCCGACGTCGAAGTCGGCCGCATCTATGAGGGCCGGGTGGCAAAGCTCATGGATTTCGGCGCCTTCGTGACCATATTGCCGGGCCGGGACGGTCTGGTGCACATCTCGCAGATCTCGAACGAGCGGGTCGAGCGCGTCTCCGACAAGCTCAAAGAGGGCGATCAGATCCGCGTCAAGGTGCTCGAGGTCGATCGCCAGGGGCGAGTGCGCCTGTCGATGCGCGACGTCGAAGGGCCGTGAAGCGCACGGCGACGTGAGCGACGGGCCGCGTTCCCGGGCCGGCCTGCGCGCTCAACCGGCCGCGCTGCCGGTGGTTCTCATCAGCGTGCGGAAAATCTCTTCCTGCGCGCTGTGCCAGCGCTGATGATTCTGCTGCGCCAGCTGGCTGGCGGCGGCGGCCGGATCGCCCGCCGGCGGCTTCTCGCTCAGGAACAGACGCAGGCTCTGCTCCAGATAGGTCGACAGTACGCCCTCGAGACCGGCATTGTGGCTGCGGATCAGATGCGCCAGGAAGTCCTGGCTCAGCACGGTGCCGTCGCGTAGCTCCAGGTCCGCGATCACCTGCAGCAGCACCGGACGGGTAATGTCCTGCTGGCTGCGCTTGTCGATGACGCCGAATTCAACGCCGTCGAGCACCAGCCGGCGAATGTCGTCCAAGGTGATATAGCGGCTCTCCACGGTGTCGTAGAGCCGACGGTTTGGGTACTTCTTGATGACGCGAATCTCGCTCATGCTGAAGTCCTCTAGTGCGCGCCTGGTGCGCGCCGAACCCCTACCATAGTACAAGCGCCCCTAGAACCCAAATCTTCGGTGCGCAGGGGTCCCGGACCGGTTCAGCGATAGCGGTCGTCCCGGTCCCCGTACTGGCGTTCCCGTCGCTCGCGGCGCTCCTGCGCCTCGATCGAGAGTGTGGCGACCGGACGCGCTTCCAGGCGCTTGATGCCGATCTCCTCGCCGGTCTCCAGGCAGTAGCCGTAGGTGCCGTCCTCGATCCGCTTGAGCGCCTCCTCGATCTTGCGGATCAGCTTGCGCTCACGATCGCGGGTACGCAGCTCCAGGCTGAACTCCTCTTCCTGGGTGGCGCGATCGTTCGGATCGGGGAAATTGGCGGCCTCGTCCTTCATGTGGGAGACGGTGCGGTCCACTTCCTCCATCAGATCGCGCTTCCAATTGAGCAGAATCTGCTGGAAATGCGTCAGCTGCTGCTTGCTCATGTACTGTTCGCCGCGCTTGGCGACGTACGGTTTTACATTGCGCGGACCGGCCAGAAGACTGCTGGGGTCGGAGCCGTCGCCTTCATCCGTCTCCGGCAGGGCCACGACCCGGCTGGCGTGCGCGACGGCCGCGGCCACCTTCAACTCGCTGGCCGCCGGCCCATGGGCTGCAGGGGCGCCCGCCTGGGCGCCGGCCCGGTGCGGGCTGTGGCCCTCGGGCTTGCGCTCGCTGGTGGCCTTGGGAGCGGATTTGGCGGCGGGTTTGGCCGCCGTGGCGGCCACAGCCTTACGGCTGGCGGCCGCGGGCCGCCGTGGCTCCGGCCGACGCGCCGCGGCCTTAGGCGGCGCGGCCTTCTTGTGTTTGCTGATCTTGGATCCGGGCTTCTTGCCGGGCATCGGCTCGCTCCTGACATGGTCGCCGGTCGTTTAAGAACGCGCGATTATACCGACGCAAGGAAGGCTGTACAGAGCGCAGAAAATCCCGCTGCCGCGAGTTGCCGGGCGCTCAGGGCAACGTCACCGACTCGCCGGCGCGCCAGTGCGGCGCGCGCCGCTCGGCGATCACATCGGTGGCGATGCCGCCACGCACGTTAAAGTGCGCGCTCAGGCGCATGAAGCGCGGCGATACCGCGCGCGCGAGATGGTCGATGATCTCGTTGGTCACGGCTTCGTGGAACGTGCCGCGGTCGCGGAAGGACCAGATATAGAGCTTGACGGCCTTGAGTTCGAGGCACAGCCGGTCGGGCACATATTCGAGCTCCAGAGTCGCGAAGTCCGGTTGCCCGGTGCGCGGACACAGGCAGGTGAATTCCGGGATGCTCATGCGGATCGTGTAGTCGTGCCCGGGGGCCGGATTGTCGAAGGTCTCTATCTGAGTGCTGGCTTGGCTCGGCATGGCTGAATGCTTTAGTCCGCAGCCGCATCGAAAGCGGCGTGCGGATAATCTACACTAGCGGCGTAGCGCGGCTGCTACGGATTGCTTGCGAAGGACGGGATCAATGCGGCTCAACAAGGTCAAGCTCGCAGGTTTCAAATCCTTCGTCAATCCGACCTCGATACACCTGCCAGGCAACCTGATCGGTGTCGTCGGGCCCAATGGCGGCGGCAAGTCCAACATCATCGATGCCGTGCGCTGGGTCATGGGCGAGCTGTCGGCGCGCCATCTGCGCGGCGACTCGATGGCGGACGTCATTTTCAACGGCTCGAGTGCCCGCAAGCCCATCGGCGCCGCCTCAGTCGAACTGGTGTTCGACAACAGCGACGGCAAGATCGGCGGCGCCTACGCCAGCTACAACGAGATCTCGCTCAAGCGCGCGGTTTCGCGCGATGGCAGTTCGGCCTATTTCATCAACGGCGGACGCTGCCGGCGCAAGGACATCACGCACCTGTTTCTGGGCACGGGCCTGGGCTCACGCAGCTACGCGATCATCGAGCAGGGCATGATCTCGCGCGTCATCGAGGCACGGCACGACGATATGCGCGCCTTCATCGAGGAGGCCGCGGGCATCTCGCTGTACAAGGAGCGGCGCCGCGAGACCGAATCGCGCATGGCCGACACCCGCGAGAATCTGGCGCGTGTGCAGGATCTGCGCGATGAGGTCGACAAGCAGATTCGGCACCTGCAGCGGCAGGCCAACGTCGCCCGCCGCTATCAGGAGTTCAAGTCGCAGGAGCGCACGCTCACCGCCGAGCTGGTGGCGCTGCGGCTGCGCGAACTCGACAGCGGCGCGCAGTTGCAGGACGGCACGGTTCGCCAGTGCGAGATTGCAATGCAGCAGGCGCTCGCCGATCAGCGCGGCGCCGAGGCGGCGATCGAAAAGCAGCGCGAGTTCCACAACGAGCTCAGCGATGCGGTCGCGCGCGTGCAGGGCCGCTACTACGAGCTCGGCGCGGAAGTCACCCGCGCCGAGGAGAGCATCCGCTACAGCCGCGAGCTGCGCGAGCGCGCCCGTAATGACCTGGCGCAGGTCAACGCCAATCTCGCGACCAACACGCAACAGATCGCACGCGACGATGAGCAGCTGGCCGCCTTGGCTGCCGAGCTGTCCGAGCTCGAGCCCCTGGCCGGCGAGCGCACCCGCAGCGAAGGGCTAGCCAGCGCGGGGTTGGCTGCCGCCGAGGCCGAGCTGGCGGCCTGGCAGCAGCGCTGGGAGAGCTTCAATCGCGAGCTCGGCGCGGCCGCGCAGAGCGCCGAGGTCGAAGCCGCGCGCATTGAACAACTGGACAGCCAGAGCCATCGCCTGCAGGCGCAAAGCGATCGGCTCAGTCTCGAATGCGAGGCGCTGAACAGCGCCCAGGCCGACTCGCCGCTGGCGGGCCTGCGTGAGCAGGAGGCGCAGTCGCGCGCCGTGGCCGAATCCCTCAGCGGTGAGCTCAACCAGGCGCTGGCACAGGTGCAGGCGCTGCGCTCCTCCGAGCAGCTGGCCGATGGCCGGCTCGAGCGCCTGCGGCACGAGCGCGACCAGATCCGCGCCGAACTCATGTCGCTCGATGCGCTGCAGAAAGCGGCGCTGCGCGAGAAGAATCCGCAGGCAGCCAGCTGGCTGTCGGCGCTGCCGGGCA
>Ga0302324_100005422_pt1 | contig 27792 bp, 28 predicted proteins | sample Palsa_T0_1_FD_201949 | JGI IMG/M metagenome (GOLD analysis project Ga0302324, IMG submission 201949) | Peat permafrost microbial communities from Stordalen Mire near Abisko, Sweden - Palsa_T0_1 | ecosystem: Environmental > Terrestrial > Soil > Palsa > Peat permafrost | place: Sweden: Abisko...
AAGCCATGCGTGAGGGTCTGCGTCTGTGGCGGGTGGCGCAGGGCTCAAATCCACCCGGCTTGTCCGGGTAGAACCCGAACTGAGGAGTGCTGCTCGTGAACGGATCAACATTAGCTCTCGCGGCAACCGTACTGCTGACGATGACCGTACAAACCGGTTCCGCCGCAAATCCCGCTGAGCCTCCGCCCACCGCGCGTTCCGCAGCGAGCGCAGACCTCATCGTCCGCGCCGAACGCGCTTTGCGGGACTACGTCGCCGCTTGCTCGACCGGCGACGGTGAGGCTTATGCGCGGATCGTCACGAGCGACGCGCTGATCGAGTACGCACTCGAGCAGCCGGGAGCGTACCTTGAGGTCGAGGCGGCCGTGATGAGTGCCAACCGCTTGGGCAACGCCAAGCAGACAGGAACGGAAAAGCATGTTTCCAACCTGTGGATTTTCCCAACGAGCGATTCAAACACGGTATTCGTTCACTACAGGACTAGGTCCGACGTTCCGTCGCCGGCCCAGGAGCCAGACTCCGAACATCTAGCTCTCCTCGAGATGCGCGGTGATCGAATTTTCAAGATGCGCAATCTCGGCGCGAGCGCCTTCGAGCTCTCCACGCTCGAGGCATCCGTCGTTAGACGTGCGACTGGTACCTCCCGCGCCATCGCGCACGACTAGATGGTCCTCAACCACTGCGGCGTCTGCCACCGCCGCGCGGCATCGTGTATCGTCGCGCCCGCTGAAGCTCGCATATAGCTTCGGTGAGCTGTATTCAATGGGCTACACAGATGACCGTCTGCTGTTCTAGCGCCCCAAACCGTTCCCTCTTCCGTAAGCTATTAGACTAAGACCCCCCACAGCCGCCAGGGAGACCATTCATGCCAACCTATCGCTGCACGGCATCTCACGGACTACTGGACACTGAGCGCAAGGCAGCAATTGCGCGTGAGATCACTCGCATTCACAGCGAGGTCACAGGGGCAGCGACCTTCTTCGCCCAGGTGATTTTCGACGAGGTTCCCTCTGGCAACTACTTCGTTGGAGGAGCCCGCCTTCAGGGCGGGCAGATTTTCGTCAACGGTCAAATCCGTGCCGGACGAAGTCAGCTTGATCTCCGTCGGCTGCTGAAGGATTTGCTGGCGGGCGTTACGGCGGCTTCCGGCCTTTCGAGCCAGTTCGTGTGGATCTATGTAACCGAGCTGCCGGCGAGGCACATGGCAGAGTACGGTCAGATCCTGCCCGAACCCGGCGACGAACAAGGATGGCTGACCAACCTACCGATTGAAGACCGGACTGTAATGCTCAGTGTAGGGAAGCGTCTGGAAGCTGGGGTGTCCAGCGCAGCGGAAGTTAGCTAGTAAACCCCGTGCGGTGCCAACTCCCGGGAAATGGTTAATCGGCCGCCGTTCTATGGTTGCCTCGGCGCCTCCGAACGAGCGCTGCGGAAAACCGTGGGCGAGCATGGAGGCCGCCGAACTCGCGTGTAGCATACGCAGGTCTCGCTGTTGTGAGACCTCAGACGCTGCCCGCACGGCAGGCGCCGCAGTGATGGCGCTGGGGCCACAGGCCAAAGCGCTGCTCACCGAGTAGCCGTGTGCGCGAGACCTCTGGTCGTCGGTTCGAGGTAGAAGGCGTACTGGGCCAAGCAGCTCCGCAGGAAGCTTCGCAGCTTGTATCCGGCACGACGCAACACCGCGGCGTGCGTCAACCAAACGACCCCCGCAGCGCCTGCGATGAAAGTCCGGTGCGCCAGCCGCATGAGCGCCCGCACTGCAGCCGGCCGGGACGCCCGCAGCGCGAGCAGCAGCTGGGCCTCGAACCCGATATGCGCGAGCTCTTCGCAGACGAGAATTCGGCAAAGCATCTTCAGGCGCTGGCAACCCGTGGCGGCTTCGAGCCCACGGTAGTAGACGTTGCCGATCAGCTCGGCGCAGATCAGTACATGCAGGTAGAGCTCAAGACCTGCGAGTCGCCGTGCGCGGCGAAATACCCAATCGGTCCAATGGGCGCTCTTGAGCGCAATCCGGTGATCCTCGATGAAGCTCCGCAGCAGCGCCGCGTGACGTTGTTCCTCGCGAATGAGCAACTCCACGATGCGCACCAACGGGGGTAAGTGGTACGTGCACGCAAAGCGCTGCGCGGCGCGCACCAGCGCGGCTCCTTCCGACTGCTCGCCCAGCTGAAAGGTTGCAATCGAGCTGGCGATGAGCTGCTGTTCCTCATCGGTCAGGTGATCAGAAACACCTGACGGAACGTCTCGGGGATGCTCGGCGTGATGTTCGAAGTGATTCAGCCAGATTCGCAGTTCATCGGAAACCATGGCGCCACCCTCCTGATTCTTGCACAGGAGTGTGCGAACGCATTCAGGCCGCCAGGTGATGCAATTCGGGCGAAATCGGGCAGGATGATTAGGAAGGCAACCAGCACACAGCCAAGCGCTGTCACAAGAGCCCGACATCATCGCCTTTCGCGATGCTCACCTGAAATTGATCTAGTGCGCTCCACATCGCTTTGCGATCCAGGTTGGCACGGACGCCGCCGACTACCTCGAAGCCCGCGGCTTGAAGAACAGATGCCATCAGGCGTGCATCGTTTCCGGCATTGCTGAGCTGCCGGACGTGGGTGTATGCGTCATTGCCGATGACCAGCGCGACACGCGCTGCCATGGCACCCCTTGAGGCCATCCCGAGCACCACAGCCGCAACGCAGCTGAGGGTAAGGAGTCTATTGCCGAGCATCGTGATGCCGTGCGAATTTCCAGCCTGTGATCCCGGTCCCCCGGGAATGATAGCTAAACAGGACCGCTACTCAAGGCGGCGGGACCTCGGTCTACTGCTGGACCGATGTAAGCGTCTACCAGAAGTCGACCCTCCTGCGCCTTCGCGAGAGATGACCTCGGCTTAAGAGCCCGAACTCGACTCCCAGGGCTGAATGTCACCCCTCGGGGGCGATCATCTCGAGGGCGCAAATCGGAGTTTCGCGCTCCGGCGCGTCGTAGAATCTTCCCGCATGTCAAGCCCCATTGCGCCGCGTCCGGTTACCTGGCACGCCTACGTTCCAAAGCTAGTCACCGTCCTGCGTCTCGGGTACACGACCGGAGACTTGCGCGCCGACCTGCTCGCCGGCCTCACCGTCTCGATCGTCGCTCTGCCACTGGCGATGGCGCTCGCCGTAGCCTCCGGCACCACGCCGGAGAAGGGTCTGTACACCGCAATCGTGGCCGGCTTTCTCATATCGCTCCTGGGCGGCTCGCGCGTGCAGATCGGCGGGCCGACCGCGGCTTTTGTTCCGGTGGTATTCAACGTCATTGACAAATTTGGATACGGGGGACTGATCCTGTGCACGTTGCTTGCCGGCGTCATGTTGATCGCCGCCGGCGTGCTGCGTATCGGCACGCTGCTCAAGTACATCCCGCAGCCCGTGATCACAGGTTTTACCTCCGGGATCGCCGTCAGCATCTTTTCCAGCCAGATAAAGGACCTGCTAGGCTTGCACATAGATAAGGTGCCCGCCGATTTCTTCGCGCGCTGGTCTGTTTACCTTGCGAATTTGCCAAGTCTCAGTGCAGTGACCGTGGCGCTCGCAGCCGCAAGTCTCGTGCTGATTGTTACCTTGCGTCGTGTCCGGCCGAACTGGCCGGGGTTCCTGATCGCGGTAGTCGCCGGCGCACTCCTTGTGGTCACGATCCACCTGCCCGTGGCGACGATCGGCACGCGTTTTGGGGGCATTCCTGCGACCTGGCCGCATTTCTCGTTTCCGCACATTCCATTTGAACGCACGCGCGATCTGTTTCCCAGCTCGTTCACCATCGCGTTCCTCGCAGGAGTCGAATCCCTGCTCTCGGCGGTTGTGGCCGACGGCATGATCGGCGGCAGACACCGCTCCAATTGCGAGCTCGTCGCGCAAGGCATAGCGAACATCGCATCGGCGTTGTTCGGTGGACTACCGGCGACCGGGGCTATCGCCCGCACCGCGACGAACATCCGCTCGGGAGCGCGCTCGCCTGTTGCCGGTATGGCGCATGCTCTGTTTCTGCTGCTATTCGCCATGACGCTGGCGCCGCTGATGAGCTACGTCCCGCTCGCCGCGCTAGCGGCCGTACTGGTGATGGTGGCCTGGTACATGGCTGAGGTTGAGAGCTTCCGCCATCTGATGCATGGGCCACTCGGCGACCGGATGGTATTGCTTGTGACCTTTGGACTGACGGTGGTGTTCGATCTCACCGTGGCCATCGAGGTCGGAATCGTGCTCGCCGCCTTCCTCTTCATGCATTCGATGAGTGAAGTCGTGGCCATGGAATCGCGCATCTCCCTCGTCGAGGAAGACGAGGACGATTTCACCCATGCGCCGCATGCGGATCAACGCGCGCAGCTTCCCCAAGGCGTTGAGGCGTTTCAGATTTCTGGACCCTTGTTTTTCGCTGTCGCGAATCGGCTCGATGATGTACTCAACCAGTTCACGACGACACCGCGGGTATTTATCTTACGCATGCGCCTGGTGCCGCTGATTGACGTCAGCGGTGTACGGGCGTTGCGCCAGATGATTGAGCGTTGCCGGCGCAATGGCACCCGGGTGATCCTCTCGGGACTGCGCAGGCAACCGAGCGAGATCCTGGCGCAAATGGGATTACAGGCGGACGGGAGTACGCTGCAGTTTGCCGAGAATTTTGTCGAAGCAGTCCAACTCGCTGCGACTTCTGCAAAAGTCGCCTGAGCGCTCAGGAGGCGACGGCCGACGCTCAGTCCGGTGAGTAGCAGCCTTCAGGGTCGCGAACTCAAAAGGAGCGCTATCAGTCTTGGCGACCCGGAGAGGTACCCGGGACGGCAGGGGCCAACGCCCGTGTCAAGCGGTGGCTACGCCGACAAAGTGCGCACATAATCTTGTCCAAGTAACAATTCCCGGGCAGCCGCGGCGCCGCCCAGCGAAGGGAAGCCCATGCACTCAAATCGCGTCTGCCTGATCGCACTGCTCATAATCACCGCCCCCCACGTCGGAGCGGCTCCGCCGCCACCGCCCACAGCTCCGGTGGTCCCCGTGACGGACGACTACTTCGGCACTCCGGTGACCGACAACTACCGCTACTTCGAGGACCTTAAGAGCCCACAAGTACAGACCTGGATGAAGGGCCAGGCGGACTACGCGCGTGCGGCGCTCGACAGCTTACCGGGCCGCAAGGCGCTGCTCGAGCGCATCACCTCGCTCGATAAGACCCAGGTCGTGGTATTCGACGTGCAGCAGAGCGGCGAACGCTACTTCTATCAGAAGCGCAGACCGGAGGATCAGCTGGCCCGGCTCTACTACCGCGACGGGCTCAAGGGCGTGGAGCACCTGTTGCTCGACCCGGGCAAACTCGGCACTGCACGGGCGCATGCCGCGCTCGACTACTATGCGCCCTCCTGGGACGGACGGCTCCTGGCGTATGGCGTCTCGCTGGGCGGCTCGGAGGAGAGCGTGCTGCACGTGATGGATGTCTCCGGCAAGCGCACCTTCAAAGAGTCGATCGACCGTACCAGCTTGAGTGTCATCGCCTGGGCGCCTGATAACCGCAGCTTTTTCTACCTTCGCTACCCCAAACCGACCGCCGGCACGAAGCCGGCGGACACCCTCTACAACGCGCGCAGCTACCGCCACGTGCTCGGGGAAAACCTCGACGGCGAAGGCGACCTTGCGGTCTTCGGCCGCGGCGTCGCGAGCAACCTCGAGGTGCCGGAGGGCCAGGGGGCCTACGTTGTGGTGTCGCCGGACTCCCCGTACGCCCTCGGCGTAGCGAACCAGAACATGGACCAGAACCCCTCGACGCTCTACGTCGCTCGCCTCGACAGCATCAACGGTCCGGCCACACCATGGCGCAAGATCGCCGATGTCGGCGACGCCGTCACCCAATTCCAGCTTCAGGGCGAGTACCTCTACTTCCTCACCTCGAAGGGGGCGCCGCGCTTTAGGCTCGCACGGCTTGCGCTCGCCGAGGCAGACCTAGCGCACGCGAGCGCGGTGCTCCCTGAGAGCCACGCCGTGCTCACTGGCTTTTCGATCGCGCGAGACGGCATCTATGTGAGCGCGCGCGAGGGCGCAACGACTCGGGTATTGCGCACCTCTACCGACGGCTCGCAGCAGCACGCGTTGCCCACCCCGTTCAACGGTACCGCGACGGTCTCCGCCACGGATCCCCGGCAGGACGGCGCGCTCGTCAGCCTCGTCGGCTGGATCGAGCCCGAGCAGCTGTATCGCTATGACCCGGAGAGCGATACGACGGGCGTCACGGACCTCATTCCCCTACCTCAGGTTGACACTGCGCAGCTGATGGTGGAAGAGGTGTTAGCCACGTCCTATGACGGCACGCGCGTGCCGCTCTCCATCATACGCCAGAAGAACACCTCGCCGGACGGGGCGCGGCCGACGCTTCTCTCTGGCTATGGCGCCTATGGCATTTCCTACGACCCGTATTTCTTTCCGATTTCGCTCGCCTGGATCGAGCGCGGCGGCGTCATCGCCGTCGCGCACGTGCGCGGAGGCGGGGAGTACGGAGAAGATTGGCACCGCGGCGGACAAAAGCTCACGAAGCTCAACACGGTGTTCGACTTCATAGCCTGCGCCGAGTACCTCGTGGCCCAGCATTACACGGCACCAAAATACCTCGCCGGTGAGGGCACGAGCGCCGGCGGCATTCTGATCGGCGGGGCGCTCACCTGGCGGCCGGACCTCTTCGCCGCGGTCATCGATAACGTCGGCATGACGGATACCTTGCGCTTCGAGCTGACGCCAAACGGGCCATCCAACACCGGCGAGTTCGGCTCGGTGAAGACCGCGGAGGGCTTTCACGGCCTGTATGCCATGAGCGCCTACGCGCACGTGCGCGACGGAACCGCCTATCCGGCCGTGCTACTGCATACAGGCGCCAACGACCCGCGCGTCGACCCGTGGATCATCGCCAAGATGGCCGCGCGCCTTCAGGCCGCGAGCACAAGCGGCAAGCCGGTTCTGCTGGATGTCGACTACGACGCCGGCCACGGAATCGGCTCGCGACGCGAGCAGACACGCAAGCTCTGGGCGGACCAGATGGCGTTTGCACTGTGGCAGTTTGGGAATCCGGACTTTCAGCCTAAATGAGTACGGCAACGGCCGTTCGCTTAAGAGTTTCTGACGAGGGGTGCTGGATCCGCTGAGCAATCCTTCGCAAATAGGGAACTCTGGGGCCGTTGACTTATGTGCATCAATAAGCCATATTGATGCATATGAGGACAACTCTGATCATCGACGACGAGCTGCTGGCCAAGGCGCAAGAGTTGAGCGGTCTGCGGGAAAAAACCGCCGTGCTGCACGCCGGGCTGCAGGCGCTCATCTCGCGCGAGAATGCGCGCAGATTGGCGGTGCTCGGCGGCACCGAGCGGGGTCTCAAACCGATTGCTCGCCGGCGGATGCGCGCCTCGCGCTAGCCGGATGTTGGTCGACACGTCGGTTTGGGTAGATCATCTGCGTCGACGCAACGCGAGGTTAGTGGGGCTGCTGGAACAAGCACAGGTCTGGACGCATGCCTTTGTTATCGGGGAGCTGGCGTGCGGGAACCTCGCGCAACGAGACAAGGTGCTAAGTGCCCTAAGCGCACTACCGCAGGCGCCGGTAGCGAGTCATGACGAGGTGCTCGCTTTTTTGGAGGCCCATCATCTCATGGGGCGAGGGTTGGGGTGGGTTGATATTCACTTGCTCGCCTCCGCGCAGTTGGGAAGGCTTGCCTTCTGGACGCTGGACAAACGTCTTGCAGCGGCAGTCACCGCTCTGCAGCTTCAAAGCTAAGCCCGATCTCTCGATTGGCATCGGAGCGACCCACATTCGGAGCACGGGCGTTTATGGCGAAAAATCGTCGGAAGTAACTTGCCCTCGGCGCTCACCTTGAGGAGCTGAAATCCTCTATTCTCTCCCTTCGTCATACCGTCCCCCAATCGATGCATGTCCTCTTCCGCCGCTGCCGGATCAAGAACTCCATTCGGCCACGAGCCTTTCCTACTTTATTTCTGTGCACGCGGATTTTCTGAGTTCTCCTATCAGATTGCCGCAGTGGCAGTGGGCTGGCAGATCTATGCGCTGACCAACAGCGCGTTCGACCTCGGCATGGTGGGATTAGCGCAGTTTATCCCCACAGTGGTTCTGATTTTTGCCGCCGGGCATGTCGCAGACCGTTACGACCGCAAGCGCGTCGTACAGATCTGTCAGATTGTTGCAGGGCTGACAGCAGCATTCTCGGCGTGGGGCAGTTTTGCCGGCTGGTTGAACGTGCCGGAAATCTTCGCCGCGGTGACGGTGTTCGGCGCCGCCACGGCCTTTGAAAGCCCCGCGGCGGCGGCGTTGCTGCCCGGCGTCGCGCCGGCAGGGATGTTGCAGAAAGCCACAGCGCTCTCTACCGGCGGGTTTCAGGTGGCGATGATCAGCGGGCCGGCGCTGGGGGGCCTGACTTACGCAGTAGCACCCGGCGCACCTTATGCCGTGATGGCAGTGTGCTGGTTCCTGGCGGGTATGCTGAACGGGGCAATCAGGCTGGACCGGCCGGTAAGCCCGAAAGAACGGCCGACATTTGCCGCCCTGTTCGCGGGAGTGGGGTTCGTGCGCCGCAATCCGGCGATATTGGGGACGATATCTCTGGATCTGTTCGCGGTGCTGTTGGGGGGAGCGACGGCGCTGCTGCCGATCTACGCCCGTGACATCCTGCATACCGGGCCATGGGGGCTGGGGCGTGTTGCGCAGCGCGCCGGCGGTCGGCGCGTTACTGATGACAGCCGTGCTGGTCCAGCACGCGATCAACCGGCGGGTCGGGATGCGCATGTTCCAGGCCGTCATCATCTTTGGGCTGGCGACGGTGGTGTTCGCGCTCTCGCATCTGATCTGGCTCTCGCTTCTCGCGTTGGCGATCCTGGGTGCGGCAGATACGGTGAGCATGATGATCCGAATCTCCTTGGTGCAACTGGCCACGCCGAACGAGATGCGCGGCCGGGTAGGCGCAGTGAATTTCCTGTTCGTCAATGCGTCGTACCAACTGGGTGAATTCGAGAGCGGCGTCACAGCGGCCTTGTTTGGCGCGATGCCGGCAGCTGTGCTGGGCGGGGTCGGGACAATTGCGGTGGCGTTGTTGTGGATGAGGCTGTTCCCGACGTTGCGGAAAATGGAGCGACTGGAATAGGAAAGGAGAGATGCATCGACGGGCGGCGGGTTATGGCGCGTGCCGCGCGTGATGCGTCGATGGTGACATTGCGTGAGATCGCGTGACATCCTGCGACAGTAAGTGCCTGTTGCAATTGGTGATTCGGCAAGCCTAGGTTGATTTGCAAGCCCCTACCCACCATTTCATACGCCAGGGACCATTGGTCCGGTGCATTCGTCGGAGCGTGGCCGTCGTATTGCGCACGATCTGCAGTTCACTTGTGCTGGGCCGCGAGCATGAATACGAGGATAGTAAGTTGGCGATAACCGTATCGACAGCGGCACCCGTTCCCCGCGTGCGTGGCCGAGCGCTCATGCCTTCGAATACCGAACTTCAGGAAATGCATCACCCGCGTGGCGACCAAGCGATCGGCTGCGAGCGCGGAGGAGCCGGGACAGATCGATGCGGCTAGGGTTCCAACACAGCTATTGCGCCTTGCCGAGCCGGTTCTACGCGCCGGCTGCTCCGGCACCCGTCGCCGAGCCGCAGCTCGTCGTTTTCAACAGACCCCTGGCCGAAGATCTTGGACTGGAGCCGGACGTTCTCGAGCGTGAAGCGGCGTCCATGCTCTCGGGTAATCAGCTGCCAGAGGATGCCAACCCAATCGCGATGGCCTATGCAGGGCACCAGTTCGGTAGCTTCGTGCCGCGGCTAGGTGACGGGCGCGCCATCCTGCTCGGAGAACTCACAGGACGCGACGGTATTCTGCGCGACCTCCAGCTCAAGGGCGCAGGCCTCACCGCCTTCTCGCGCAGTGGCGATGGCCGGGCCGCCCTGGGACCGATGCTGCGCGAGTACCTCATCAGCGAGGCCATGCATGCACTTGGCATCTCCACCACGCGCTCGCTCGCCGTGGTCACGACCGGCGAGCGGGTCTTCCGTCAAGGCGCGCTCCCCGGTGCCGTGCTGACCCGCGTGGCTGCGAGCCACATTCGGGTCGGGACGTTCCAATACTTTGCCGCCCGGGGCGACCTGGACGCCATACGCGAGCTGCTGGACTACGTGATCGCGCGACACTATCCCGAGGCACGTGAGGCCGACGTGCCCGCACTGGCAGTGCTGAAGGCAGTCGCGCAGCGACAGGTTGCGCTGATTGCGGACTGGATGCTGGTCGGTTTCATCCATGGCGTCATGAATACCGACAACATGGCGATCTCGGGTGAGACGATCGACTACGGCCCGTGCGCGTTCATGGACAAATACGATCCGGGCACGGTGTTCAGCTCCATCGATCATAGTGGGCGGTATGCTTATGCGAACCAGGCGGCTACCGCCCAGTGGAACCTGGCACGATTTGCCGAGACGCTCCTGTTGCTCATCGACCCAGTACCCGAGAAAGCGATCGGTCTCGCGACAGAGGTGGTCCACCCCTTCATCGCGCAATTCGACTCGCGCATCCTCGAGCGGATGCGCCGCAAGATAGGCCTCTCATCGGCCATGGAGGGCGATGCCGATCTCATCAAGCGTCTACTGGCAGCAATGCAGCATTCTCAGGCGGATTTCACCCTGACGTTCCGCAGGCTTGCCCTCGCAGCTGAGAGCCCCGGCGAACAGACCGCGCTGCGCGAGCTGTTTACAGCGGGCTCTGACATAGATAGGTGGCTGCGGGATTGGCAGGAGCGCCTGAGGTGCGATCCGCAATCTGTCGCCGAACGCGTGCTGCGCATGCGTGCCATAAATCCCGCCTTCATTCCCCGCAATCACCGCGTGGAAGCCGCGCTGAACGCGGCTTCCGAGGGCGCTAACTACACCCTCTTCCGCGAGCTCCTGGGAATTCTCCAGCGCCCCTATGACGACCAGCCTCAAGTGGCCCACTATGGCCAGCCTCCCCAGCCCTCAGAGCGCGTGCTTCAGACATTCTGCGGAACCTGAGAAGAATCCGACGTGCCGGTTCGATTTCCGCGAGCGATTCGAACGTTTCTGGCAGACTACTCCCGCGCCGCAATCGCGCTGGCGGCCTCAGCCTGATAGTGCACGACACGCTCTCGCGCGTCATAGTCCATGACCAGAAATTCAGCGACGGTCAGCAGCAGGGCGCCAAACAGCGCGACAACATTGGTGACTTTCATGAGACGACTCCTCGTGTGATCCATGGCGTGCAGTGTCCATCCCGCTCGCCTGAGCAGCAAACGCGATGCCTGAACGACGCGTAAGAAAAACTGATGCGACTCGCAGCTTCGATCGACTGCCGCTCAATGCGCTGCGGGTATTCGAGGCGGTCGCCAGCCGTCTGAGCTTCGCCGCCGCCGCCGACGCCCTTCATGTGACGCCCGCGGCAGTCAGCATGCAGATCCGCATGCTCGAGAATTACCTGCGCGTGCCACTATTCCGGCGCAGCGGCCGCGCGGTCGCCCTGAGTGCCGAGGGCGCATTGCTCCTACCAGGCGTGCGCCGCGGGCTCAGTGAGTTGCAACAGGCGATGCAGCAGCTGCGCCAGGACCGCAGCAGCGGCGCACTCAACATCAGCACGCTGGCCTCGTTCCTGCAGAAGTGGCTGCTGCCGCGCCTGCCGCAATTCTATGCGCGGCACCCGGATATCGAACTCAGCATTCACACCTCACTCACTCCGGTGGACTTCGCGCAGCGCGACTTCCATGCGGCGCTGCGCATGAGCGGCGCGCCCACGCCGGGCCTCTACAACGAGAAACTGCTCGATGAGTGGTTCCTGCCCGTGTGCAGCCGCGAACTGCTCGCCCGTCACGGCCCGCTGCGCACGCCGGCCGACTTGAAGCGCTACCCGCTGCTGCGCTCCGCCGATGAATCCTGGAGCCTGTGGCGCCGTCCAGGAGCCGAAGCCGACTGGCGGGAACGCGGCACTGCCTTCGACGATTCGGTGACCGTGCTTGCGGCGGCCGAACAGGGCCAGGGCCTGGCGCTTACACGCTGGGCGCTGGCTGCGCAGGATCTCGCCAACGGCCGTGTCGTGCGCGCGAGCGAGTTCGTTCTGCCCTGCCCGCGCGCCTATTATTTCGTCTGCCCCGAAAGCTATCTGGCGCTGCCAAAGCTACAACAGCTGCTCGAATGGCTGCGCGAGATAGCCGCGGCCTTTCCAAAGCCGGACGATGTTGTGGCAGTTACCGCAGACCCGGCGCGCGTCAAGCCATTGCCGCGCGATCCTGGGTCATCTGCGCGCGCGCCCTCATCGGCGCGTCAGCCCGGCCGGGCAAAGCGCTCAGGTAAGGACCGCTGAAGTCGGCGTCACACTCAGCCAGAGGCCTCAACCGATCGCAGGGGGAAACCCCCCAAGGCGGCGCGCTTTTGTTCCTGCGACGCCGCGCGATGGCAGCGGACGGCTTCCAAGGAGCGGGTTCAGTTTCTGAGGCGATACGCGAGCCTCGACGTTCGATGAATCTGGACCGCCTCGCACGAGCCGGCCCCCCCCCGAGGGAGGCCGGATCGCCGGGTCATGGCGCTAGCAGAGCTTCCCGACATCGAGTAGGACTTCGGGCGAGGCAGGCGCTGTTCGTCGCGCACGCAGTTGGGCCGCAATTATCGCGTGGGTGATCAGATAAAAGGGCACCAATACGGTAGGTACGAGGCTGAACGGTAAGTACTGCATCGCCTGCGACCCCACGCCAGCATGAATTAACTGTATCGGGCTTCCCGCTGCCGAGGTGATGCCGAGCGTAACGGCAACAAAAAGGTCGAGCGTCCCAAAAATATTCCAACGCACGATCACATTGACCGGGAGCTTCTTAGAGCGAGCCACGCTCAATGCGAGCGGAATTGCGAACGCGCCGGTGATGATGTCTCCTAAGCCGGCGGAATACGGGAAGGGTCCGCTGAGACGCCCTACCGCCGCCAGCAACAAAAACAGCACGCCGAGCACGCGCAGCGCATTGACGGCAATCAATAGCGGCATCGGAATGGCCATCAGGGTGGCTCGCATTCTTGGAGACCTGAGCGCCAGCGCACCCACGACGAGCAACGGCGTGGCGAACAGCACTCCCACCAGCGGAACAGGCTGACTTGCTGAGAACGCCAAGCTTCCGGCCGCTCCCAGTCCTGATGCCAAACCGACCCAGGCACCTGCAATTGCAGCCACGCTCAGGCGACGCGCAAGCGAACCTGGCCAGGCACCCGCAAGCGCCACGAGGTTTACAGCGACCGCCATCATTCCCGCGATGGCTCCGATGAGATCCAGCATGATGACTCTCCTGTGAATAACCTGCGTAAGGGGTCCAAGTTCACCGAGTTCGTTTTGGCGATGCGGCCTGTCGTGGCCTAAGTCAGCGCCCAACAGCCGGTGCAGGCCGGCGGTTGCACGAACCTCACGTTCCTGCGACAGCGGCAGTTCGCTGGCCCAGCAGCAACCGCCGCGCCATCGCCTGCGCGTCGTCGTGGGCAAGAAGGTCTTTCCGGAGCGTGAACACCCCTCCTGCGCTCCCGGACTCTGTCGTTGCCCGAGTGCCGTGCACGCTGGCTTCGGTCACACCGAGCAGTAGCCGCCTTGCGAGCTCCTGCACATCAGCGCTCGGCCTTTGTGTTCTGTCATCGTGCCGCTGCGATGGCTGCGCAGTTGCGACCCTGCCGGCGAGCACATCCCTAATCTGCTGCTGGGCGTCGCCGGCAGAATCCGCCGCCACAGCGGCACCGATATGAATAAACAGTGCCGCCGAAATGAGTGTCAACGGACGGCTGAAAGACTTAACGATCTGCAGTGACATGATGGTTCTCCTGAGGTTATTTATACATGTATATACATGTGTTTGAGTAAAAACATGTACTCACTCAACTCGAGGTCAGTCTGCTGGCGGCCAGATACGACGCCCTCTTCAGAGCCATGGCTTCCGCCCGCCCCAGACGCCTCTCAAAGGTCTCCTGAGCGGCCTGCCAGGCCGGTCTCAGTTTTCGCAGCTGCGTCTGCCCTTTAGGGGTCAAGGACCAACGCCGCTGCCGCCGGTCATCGCCGACGGTATCGATCGCGAGACCGTTCTTCCGGATCAACGCGAGGGTTCGCGTGGCTGTGGTCTGATCGATCCCAATCGCCTCCGCCAACTCCGTCGTGGTCAGGTTCGGGGCCGTGTCGAGGACTTGGAGCGCGGTGTACTGCGTGGCGTGCAGACCGCTGTCGGCGAGTACTTGCTCATAGAGCACGGTCACGGCTCGCGCCATTTGGCGCACCGTCGCGCAGTAACAAGGAAGGGATTGCAGCTTCATGAATTCACCTTGCCACCGACGTTACATGCATCTGCATGCATTGTCAACCACCCGGCAGCTAGGCTGCCGGCTTGCGAGCGCTGCGCAGTGTGTCGAGCTCGTTCCTCAGCGATCGAAGCTGCGAGGCCAGATCGGCGATGCCGCTGGCGAGAAACGGTATTAACTGCGCGTAGGTTAGACCAAGCCTCTCAGGATCAGACGCATCCACGACCAGGTCGGGGTCGAACCCGTGTTCACGCAACGCACTCGCCACGTCCTGCGCAATGAAACCGGCATGCAGCTGCCGATGCTTGTGAGCGCTATCTGCAGCCTCTGCAACAGGATGGCGATCGATCGTCCGCAAGCTCACCGGCCGCAGCGCACACACGGCATCCAGACAGCTACCAAGTGGCGTGACCTCGGTGGTGTCGCGGCGGTCAGCCGCCGTGGTCCACGGGACCTGCAGGTACGCATTTGCCAGACTTGAGTCCCCGAATACCGCCTGGTGACTGCCGGAAAGCACGTGCGGGCTGGAAGCTGTACCAGCGTTGAATCCGATCGCGATGTTGCCGTCACCACTTATCCCGCACTGCGCGTTGCAGCCAAGCGCGGTGTTTCGCGAGCCACTCGTCAGCGCGTTACCGGCACTGGCACCGTGCAGCGTATTCTGTGCTCCGCTGCTTACCGCAACTCCGGCGCTCTGCCCTACCGCGGTGTTGTCACTGGCACTCGTCGCAGCAAGGGCAGAGTTGCCGACCGCTACGCAGTGCTCGCCAGTCTTCTGCTCAGCCAACGCACCGACTCCGAGTGCCACATTATTGCCGCCAGTAGAGATGTTCCCGAGAGTCAGCGCGGAATTGCCGATTGCGATATTGGTGCCGAGGCCTCCTGCTCCGCGGCTGACGTGAACCCCTGAGCAGTAGGGGCCGAGGTAGTATCCGTTGTCAGGCCGAAGCGAGCCCTTGAAATTGAAGCTGTTCGTGGGACCGAAAAACACGTTACGAGCCGTGCCGGTCGTGTTGGTACCGAAGTCCACGTCCAGCGCATTGCCCTCGAAGCGCGCCCCGAACCATTGGGTGTACTCGGTGCGGGCCGACAGCGATACGCCGATCGCACAATTCTCGAAGTCCCCGCCGAGCCATACCGAGCTTTCACCACTTACGCCACTATTCGGGGCCGTGGCAGCGGCAAACAGTGCGCCGACGGAGCTCTTGTCGCCGTAACTATAGTCTCCGAACGCGCTGCAGTTGACGAAAATCTGATTCGTCGCGGCCGTACCGAGATCGATAAAGTGGAAGCCGATGTGAAAGTGCTCGGCATAGACGTTCTGCAGCACGTTGAAGAAGCACCCCACCGAGGAGCCACCCTGGATGATGCAGCCGGTATGGGAGAACGTGCGACCATCTCCCAGCAGCTGGACATTTTCGATCCACGCTCCGATGGTAGCGCGCAGCTTCATCGCGCTCGTATGCCCGACGTGCATGCGGATGCACAGATTGCGCAGCACGCAGCCGTAGGAGGTCCTCGTGTCGGAATCCCCGAGCGTCACCGCCACGGCACCTGCCGAGTCGATGTGGTGCTCGATGATCGTGCTGTCCGGGCCATCGCCATACAACGTGACGCCCGGCGGCACGACGATCGGACCGTTAATCCTATACGCCTGCGCGGGGGCGTAAACCGCACCATGACTGTCGGCCGCGAGGGACAAAGCCGTGGTGATCGCGGATGTCATGTCCGTGACACCGGGCTGCGCATTCCCACCATAGCGCAGCACGTGCAGGGGCGGGTACGTGCGGTCAGCCGGCATCACACCCGCAGTAATCTCCGCTAAGGTCTGCTCGTAAAGGGAACTGCTGCCCGCCTGTGCCTGAGCTTGCGGGGGCGCCAGAACGGCTCCAGCCGCCGATGCCATCAGCGCCTTCGGAAACTCGCGTCGAAGCATTGCCGATCTCCGTGCTGTTACGCACTGGATAGTAAGGCAAGCACTCGATCCACGGCAGCGCCGTGGCTGCTCAGGCGGCTGGACGCGTCAGGGCGACACAGGGCCCATAGATCGGGAGGTTCGCAAGCGCGGATTTGTTGCTCTTATCAGTCGCCTGTTGCTTCGTCTATGCTCGCCACGGGCTCATACATCAGCCCCACGAGGAGGAATATGCGCTTGCTGGTGCCGCGGACGGCACTCTCGAATGACGGGGTCTCCCCTGCGGTGGCATCTCACAGCCGCCGCGCTCTCGGCCCGTCATGAGCTACCGCTTGCTTGCGGCAGATGAGCCGGCGCCGGTCTTGGAGTTTGGGCGCGCCGGAGGCTCGGATTTCTTCTTCACCGTCGATCACGCCGGCACGCACATTCCCAGGCGCCTCGGCGATCTTGGATTGCCCGCGTCCGAGCTGCAACGGCACATTGCCTCGGACATCGGCGCGCTCGATGTCGCGCGTCGCCTCGGCGCGGCACTCGATGCGACGGTCGTGGCGCAGAATTATTCCCGTCTGGTCATCGACTGCAACCGCGACCCGCGCTGGCCATCGTCCATCCCCTCGATGAGCGAGTACACGCAGATCGCGGGCAATCTCGGGATCAGCCTCGAGGAAGCGGCGGCCCGCCGCCGCGAGATCTTTGAGCCCTACCACGAGCACATACGCGCCTTGCTCGATGAAAGACAGCACGTGGGGCGGCGGACCATCCTCGTTGCCCAGCACAGCATGACCGACATTTTCAAGGGTGTACGGCGCGAGATGCATGCCTCCGTGATGTACAACCGGGATCGGCGATTCGCCGGATTCATGCTCGAAGCCCTGCGTCGTGAGCCCGGCCTGATCGTGGGCGACAACGAGCCGTATGCGGTCAGCGATGAGACGGACTATTCGGTGCCCTGGCACGCTGAGGCGCGCGGACTGCCACACGTGGAGCTCGAGATCCGCCAGGATCTGATCTCCAACGAAGGCGGACAGATGGAATGGGCGGGGCGCATCGCCCGCGCGCTACAGGCCGCGGAGCAGGCATTGCAGGCAACTCGGTAAGAGCTCTGGGCTGTCTCAGCGCGCCCTGCGGTCCGAATGAGAAAGTCACCCCGAGCACGTAGAGCGGGTCGACGGGGTTGCCCGGCGCATGGGCCCAACCGTGGGTCCAGCGCACCTTGATATCAGGACGCAGCGCGAGGCTGCGCGAGTGGTCGGCGCTCTCCCAGAGCTTGAGCATCGCGCCGACCCCAGGCTGCACCATGAACTCCGTGCGGCTCACGAGCGCGACCCCGGCGGGCGGCAGGTCCCGTGTGAGGCCCGCGCCAATCAGCAGGTAGGGCACAAAACGACCGCCGCGATTGAACACACGCAACACATCGAGTGCGCCGCCGTAAAGGCCGGAATGCCCCTCCTCCAGCCGATCATCGAGCCGCGCACCACTCAAATCCACTTCCGCGCCCCAGGACGCTGACAGGTTCATGCCCACATCCACCCCGTAGACCACCGCGCTGCCGCTGGCATGCCATGGCTTGTCGGGCGTAATGCCGCCAAGGTAGGGATTGAGGTACCAGGAGCCGACCTCTCCCCCTCGGCCAGCCCAGCGGAAGGGATGGCTGCGAGCCATAGTGCCGAGAGGATCAGGCGTTTCATCGCGATTTCCTCCGCTTCCCCTGGCCAGCTATCCTTATTGCCACGAGACCGCCCGCAAGCGTCATCCGGCCGTCATTGGCGGGGTTTAGGTTGCGGGCACGGGCACATGAGCGCACCGTTGGCGGCAGCGGCCGTCAGGCGCTACGTGTGTGCCTCGGAAGGCCCTAGAGTCCAGAAGCCGCGTCGAACATAACGATAAGAATCAGAGGTAGCCCCCCATGAATCAAGAGGTGAGCCATCCGGAATTAGCGGGGACACTCGACCTCGCTCAGGCGGCCGAACTGTGCAAGTGCAGTGTGCAGCTGCTGCGCAGACTGGCCCAGACGGGGACGATCCCCGCGACCAAGGTCGGCCGCAGGTGGGTGTTCTCCACCCGCCTCCTGCAGGAGTGGATTGACGCCCGTTCCTCAGCCAATGTCAGAACGAGAGTCTATGCGCGGCCGTTCCGGGGCGCGACGGTCACCCAGGCCTTGATTGCCAATGGCGCTGCCGAGGTGCCCGCTGAGCGCAAGACAGCCGGCTGAGCGCTCGCGCTCCTGTCCGTCAGTAACGGCCTAGCACCCGCTTGGCGAGCCCGCGCAGCGTGCGGCGGCCGCCGGCATCCAGCTCATCCTGTACGGCGAGTATGCGCCGCAGACTCCCCGTGCTCAGCCGCGCGCCCGGGATCTGCGAGAAGTCGCGCTCGGCCTGCGCGAGGCTTTTGACGCCGAGCAGCACCGCGGAGACCTCCGGAAACGACAGCGGGTAAGCCACCGCCGCGCGCACCATCGAGCCTGAGTCCGTCTCGAGGAAGCGGAATTGCTCCACCTCATCCACGGTGTTCGCGATCTGCGCCGGGCTCCAGCTGTGCCGCTGATCGTTGGGATCGGGAAAGGTCGCGTCGCGCCTGAATTTGCCGGTGAGGAACCCTTCTCTGAGGCTGGATCGAATCAACACGGCGATGCCACTGTGCCGCAGTCGCGCGGCGCGGCGCAGAAACGGATCCGGGTCGAGCAGGCTGAAGGGCAGCTGCACGCCGTCGAGCACGGCATGATCGAGGACCTCGTCGATGTCGCGCGCCGAATAGACCGAGGCGCCCACGAAACGCACCTTGCCGAGCTTCTTGAGCCGGTAGAGCTCCTCGTAGAGGCGATGATCCTCGGGCAGCCAGTGCAGCTGGTAGAAGTCGATGACATCGGTGCCGAGGCGGGTCAGTTGCTGTTCCACGGTCGCGGTCATGCCAGCGGGCTGGTACGAATATTTGCTCGCAATGACCCAGCGGTTGCGGCGCCCGCGCAGGAATTCGCCCAGCAAGAGCTCCGAGTCCCCGTAGACCATGGCGGTATCGACGAGATTGCACCCGAGCTCCTCGGCGCGCGCCAGGGCACGCAGCGCGTCCGCGCGCTCGATAGCGCCATAGGCCTTGCCACCGATGGCCCAGGCACCAAAGCCCAACTCCGACACCTTGAGGCCGGTTCTGCCGAAGCGCCGATAGGGCATGGAGCCGACCAGCGCGACGATGTCCGGATCCTTTACCGGCAGCGCCGCGTCCACCTCATACGCCGTGCTCGCCAGGCGTCGCCACGCGAGTGCGATGGCGCCGCTGGCCACGAGCGCCGCAGCTGCCGCTCCGGCCAACATCGAGCGGCGCGAGGGGCCGCTGCTCCGGTCAGTCATTTAACGTGCCTCGATACGGCCCGTGCCGCATTCGTACTCAAGCCGCGCGCAGGCGGCGGGCTGAAAGCTCCTCGAAGGCCGGCATCACCGCATCGATGATGCCCCGGAACTGCGCCGGGACCGCCCGCTCGCGCTCGCGGTAGGGCTCAAACCCCGTCGAGCCGACCACGGCCTGGTACCAGTAGGGGGCCCACACACCGTCGCTCGCGCGCGTGCCCGCCGGCCAGCTCAGCATGCGCGTGCTGAAGCTGACGCCAAGCTGCGCGCACAACGCCCGCAGCAGCGCCTCGGGCGCCTGGAGAAACTCTCCGGCGTCGATGACCGGTGCAATCGAGCCGGTGCGGCGCTGCAGGTACTCGAAGATCTCCAGCTGCTGTGCGACGCCGAGATCCTCCGCGGTGAGGTTCGGGCGGCTCTTGATATAGGACAAAAGAACCTCGCGCGGATCGCGGATCAGGAACACGTGTGTGAGCTCGCCAAGCCAGTCGCGCGCGATGTGCGGCAGCAGATGGTGGGTCATGTGCTTGTGGTACCAGATGGGCTTGCCCTCCGGCACAGGCCCCGTGAGCCACGCCGCGACCTTGCGCCAGTCCGTCTCCCCGGCCGCGATCACCTGCTCGCGCCCGGGATGATCCAGGCCGGTGTGCGCAAGATAGTGTGCGTACAGCGGCTCGTCGACCACGGCGCAGTCGCCGCGGTTCTCCCAGGCGCGCATCATGGCCGTGGAGATATTGCGCGGACCGGACCATACCGCCAGGCGCAGCGGCCTCATGGCGGCGGATGCGCGGCGATGTCACGCTCGATCAGCCGCAGGTACAGCTGCTGCAGTCGCTCGACCATCGGTCCGCGGCCGGCGCTGATGCTGCGCCCGTCGATCTCGATGACCGGGGCAATGCCTGCGTAGGTGCCGGTCACGAAGGCCTCCTCGGCGCCGTAGGCCTCGGTCAGGCTGAAATTCTTTTCGTATGCGGTAATGCTGTTCTCGCGGCATAAACGCAGCACGTTGGCGCGCGTTATGCCCGCAAGGCAATAGTCGCCGCTCGAGGTCCACACCTCCCCGCGCCGCACGATGAAGAAGTGTGTCGAGTTGCAGGTGGCTACGAAGCCGTGCGGGTCGAGCATCAGCGCCTCGTCGGCGCCGGCCTTGGTCGCCTGGATGCAGGCGCTGATGCAGTTGAGCTTGGAGTGCGAATTGAGCTTCGGATCCTGCACGTCGGGGGCACCGCGCCGCACGTGCACCGTGAAGAGCCGCACACCCTGTGTCGGGAGCTCCGGTCGCGGCACCTTGTATTCGGGAATGATGACCACCGTGGCAGGGCCGATGCAGGCGCGCGGGTCCTGATAAGGCGTGCTCTTGAGGCCGCGGGTCACCATGAGGCGCAGGTGCACGCCTTCGGTCATGGTATTGGCGGAGAGCGTCTGATACAGCGCGGCAGTGAGCGCCTCGTGCTCCATGCCGATGTCCAGGTCGATCGCCTTGGCGGCCTCGTACAGGCGCTGCAGATGCTCGGCGAGGAAGGCAATGCGCCCGCGATGCACGCGCAATCCCTCCCATACCCCGTCCCCAAGTATGAATCCCGAATCGAACACCGACACCACGGCCTGGGCGCGTGGGCGCAGCGCACCGTTCACGTAGATGAGAATGTCGCGGTTGCGCGGATCGTCAGTCGCGTGATGCGTGCCCTGGGACATGAGCGCTCGCCTTGCGTTGGCAGGGGGTCAACGTGGGATTCTAGCGCGAGACGTCCCCGGACACGTCCCACCAGGTACCTGGCCGCGTTTGCTCTCGGGCGTCCCGACTGATCTACTGCCGTGATGCCGAACATTCACGGCGTGCAGGTGCTGCTGGCGGTATTTGCCGCCGTAACGCTGTGGTTCATCCTGCGCTGGTGGACGCTGGAGCGCGGACACGGGCGATTGCGCGAGCTGCGCCTCTCGGACCTCGCCGTCGGCTGCGGCACCAACTTCTTCGACACGCTCGGCATCGGTTGCTTTGCCCCCACCACCGCGATCTTCAAGCTGCAGCGGCGCATGCCCGACGAGCAGCTCCCCGGCACGCTCAATGTCGGCCATGCGCTGCCGTGTCTGACCGAGGCGTTGATCTTCGTGGCCATCGTCACGCTGGATATCACCACCCTCGTTGTCATGATCGTCTCGGCGGTACTCGGTGCGTGGCTCGGCGCAGGCCTGGTCTCGCGGGCACCCCGGCGCGTCATCCAGATCGGCATGGCCGTGGCGCTGCTGAGCGCCGCAGCGCTGCTGCTAGCGAAGAACCTGGCCTGGTTGCCCGCTGGCGATGGCGCAGCGCTCGGGCTGGCAGGCGGATGGCTCGCATTCGCCGTGTGCGTCAACTGCGTGCTCGGAGCGCTCATGATGCTCGGGGTCGGGCTGTACGCACCGTGCCTGATCCTGGTGACGCTGCTTGGCATGAGTCCGCTCGCGGCGTTTCCCATCATGATGGGCAGCTGCGCATTGCTGATGCCGGTCGGCGGCCTGCGTTTCGTGCGCGCCCGGCGCTACCACCCGGCGGCGGCACTCGCGCTGGCGCTGGGCGGAATCCCCGGGGTGCTGTGCGCGGCCTTCATCGTGCGCTCGCTCTCGGTCGAGTGGTTGCGCTGGCTGGTGGTGGTCGTGGTGATCTACGCAGCCGTACTCATGCTGCTGTCGGCGCGCACACGGGCTGGCGGCTGAGGGCCACTACCCTTGGCAGTGCCGAAGCACTAGGCTGCTCGCATGCAGCAGCGCGCCAGCGATTCCGGTCCGGCTCCCTCCGCCCTCGAGTACCCCTTCGAGTCGGCGCCAGCGCCCGGACAGGCTGCAACGGTCGCCCCCGGGGTGATGTGGCTGCGCATGCCGCTGCCGATGGCGGGCCTCAACCACATCAACCTCTGGGCACTCGAGGATACTGCGGGGTGGACGCTCGTCGACACCGGCATGCAGACCTCACACACCGCCACGCACTGGCAGAGTGCGTTTGCCGGTGCGCTGCGCGGGCCTCAGGTGGTGCGCGTCATCTGCACACACATGCATCCGGATCACGCCGGCATGGCCGGCTGGCTGACCCGTCAATACGACTGCCGGCTGTGGATGACGCGCCTGGAGTATCTGACCTGCCGCGTGCTGGTGGCCGATACCGGACGCGAGGCGCCGGCGGATGGGGTGCGCTTCTATCGCGCCGCAGGCTGGGAGGAGGCGGCGCTCGAGCACTACCGCACGCGCTTTGGTGGCTTCGGCAAGGCAGTCTCCACCCTGCCCGACAGCTATCGGCGCGTCATCGACGGCGAGGAGCTCACGATCGGGGTGCGCAGCTGGCAGGCGGTCGTGGGACGCGGGCATTCACCCGAGCATCTGTGCCTGCATTGTCCGGAGCTGAAGGTACTGATCTCCGGGGACCAGGTGCTGCCACGGATCACCTCCAACGTGTCGGTGTTTCCGACCGAGCCGGATGCGAACCCCTTGCACGAATGGCTCGAGTCACTCGCCGCGATCAAGCGCCGCGTCCCGGACGACGTCTTGGTGCTGCCCTCGCACAACCTGCCCTTCCGCGGCCTGCATGCACGGCTCGATGAGCTCATCGCCGGCCACGAGGAGCGGCTCGCACAGCTGCATGGCGTGCTCGCGAGCCCGAAGCGCGCGGTCGACGTATTCGGGGTGCTGTTTCGTCGCCCGGTAGGCGTGGAGATGATGAGCATGGCGACCGGCGAGAGCGTTGCGCACCTCAACTGCCTCATCGGACGCCGACTCGCCGCGCGTGAATGCGACGCAGCGGGGGTGGCCTGGTACCGAAGAATCTAGGGCTCACAGCGCGCACCCACGCCGGCAAAATCACAGCGCGAGATCGTCCGGCGAGCGCGTTTCCTCCTTGAGCGCATCAGGCTCGTGTGCCGGGCGCTCGCCGCGCGCAGCGGCGGCGCCGCTGTCCGCCTCCTTCGAGCGCAGCAGCAGCCAGGCCTCACGTGCCTGCCGCCGCACGGTCTCGAGGTCGAGCTGAGGGAGGTCCGCTGGCGCTGCCTGGCTGGCGCGCGACCGTCCCGTCACGGGCTGCTCGGCGCGCAGCGCCGCGCGCTCCAGACGCCGCTGCACGCGCTCGCGGTACTCGGCACGCAGCCGCTCGGCGAGCGGGCTGGGCATACCGCGCTGCTCCATCTTCAGGTGCATCAGGGGGATGTACGGCAGCGGCTCGCGGTCGATGCCCTGTGCGGCGAGACTGCGGTGATCGATGCGGGCGTCGATGTTCGCCTCGCGCAGCGCCTGGTTGGTGAGTATGGCCCAGCGCTCACGCACGTTCACGAATTCATGACGGTGATCGGGCAGCTCGCGGCGGCGCCGCTCCCTCGCCTGCATGTCGAGCCCCGCCTTCGCGCCCAGACCTGCGGGAGTGACCTCGCGGGTGGTCATGAGCAGGTGCGCATGGAAGTGGCGCGGATCACTGCCCGGTCGCGGTGCGTGTACTGCGAGGTCGATGGCCACCTTGTAACGATCGGCGATCTGCCGCGCGAAGCTGCGCGCGAGCGCAACGCGCTGCGTCGGGTCGAGCTCGGCGGGCAGCGTGACCTGGAGCTCGCGCGCGACCCGGGAGTTGTGCCGCTTCTCGACGTGCTCGACCGCATTCCACAGCCGCTCGCGATTGCGCGCCCAGGGCATGGCCATGCCGTCGAACTGCCGGGGCAGAAAGATCTCGGTGTGGAGGACGTCGCGGCGGCGGGTATGGTTGTAAACCTCGCCGCTGCGTTCGTCGCGGATGCGCTCCCCGGCCCGGTACGCCGCGGAGGCCGTGGCACGGCGACCGACACTGCGTTGTATGGAACTGATGCGCAACCAGAAGATGGCCACGGCTTACGGCTCGCGAGTGACGTTGACGCGCAGCCATGCCGCGGCGGAGGCGGTCTTCAGGTAGCCGGCGAAATCCGGCAGCTGTTCGAGCTCCGCGGGCAGCACCGCAGCCTCCGTGACATGTTGCTCGCTGATGCTCAGGGAGCGGCGCGCCGCGCGCATCGTCAGGCGCAGCTCCTGGTCAGTCCCGCGCGAGGTCTGCCGGCGCACCACTTCGCGCTCGCCGATCAGACGCGCGGCGAACTGCGAGGTCCCGCCGTGCTCGCTCCCCGAGCAGCGGAGAATCAGCGAGTTCCCGCAGTTTTCGATCAGGGTTTGCGCATCATCGTGGCCGTACGTGCTGGACACCTGTGCGACTGACTGGAAACCCAGCACGCACCGGCCGCCGAACTTTCGCAGCCGCGCCAGCGCATCCTTCAATCCGTCGATGGCTCCGAGGGAGTCGAGCTCGTCCACCACGAACCACAGGTGCCGGTCCTGCCCCGCATGACTCAGCGCCTCAAAAATCGCAAGCCGGACCCAGGCGGCGATGATCGAGCGCAGAGCCGCGATCTGTGCCGCTGCATAGGGAATAAACAGCACGCCGTGCCCCGCGCGCACCCACTGGCGCACCGAGAATGAGCGCGCACGCTGCGCCTGCAGGTACTCGAGCGCTGCGGCCGCCGAGCCTGCCACGGCGCGGATCGAGCCGAACATGCGCGCGTTCTCCGGCTCGAGAAATGGCTGTGCGGGGGAACCTGCGACCAAGGCCCGCAGCTCCGCACTGCTGGCGCTGGTCAGCAGCCGCCATAGCTCACCGGCATCGTGCCGCCCGGCTTCCCAACAGCCTCGCATGACCGCGGTCAGGAACGTGCGGGCATAGCCGCGCCACTCCTGCCCCGAGGCGTCATCGCTGCTCGGGATGAGGCCGCTCGCGAGCTGCTCGATATCCCACGGCTCGACAATCTCCGCGAACGGGTCCCATTTCACGGAACTGCGGTCAAACGGGTTGAGAATGACATCGCCGCGTCGCGCGTCGAAAAAGCGCGCACGGTAGCCTCCGTCCGGGTCGGTGATGAGCGCGCGATCCCCGCGCGCGAGCGCCCGCGCCAGAAGACCCGCGATGGCGGTCGATTTGCCTGTGCCGGTGGTGCCGATGAGCTTGAAATGCCGGGTCTCCTCCGTGGGGGCGATGGGCACGCCGGCCAACACCAGCGCATCCCCGCGCAGCCGGCGGCGGCGCACGGCGCGGCGGCACCGGTGCCCGTCGAGGACGCGTGCGCCGCGCCGATGCCTCTCGAGCCTCGGCGGCCGCGCGAGGCGCGCCGCGAACAGCAGCGCGCCGAGGAACGGCAGTACGCCCTGCCAGTGTCGGGAATGCGTGGCGATCAACGACCAGTTCATGCAACACGCGGCACGCTCAATAGCCCTTGACCACGAGAAAGTCTCCGCCCTGGCCATAGGAGGGTGCGCCACGGTCAACGCGCACGCACAGGCGCCGTTGCGCGCCGCAGTGCCGCAGGTCGAGGTTTCCGCCCTGTCTGGCGAGGCGGGCGATATTGCCGGCCAGGTCGTCGCGCCGCTCGAGCAGGACGGTGAGGTCGGCGCGACTCGGCAGCACCCACCACGCGATGGCGAGCGGCAGCACGGCGGACAGGCACATAATCGTGATGCTCCACAATGTCAGGCGCAGGCCCGCAATGCACTGCAACCGGCGCAGTGCTTCTGCCGCGCGGCGCGCGTCCTGACCGAGCGCGTGCATTTCCTCGAGCAGCGTGCCGCGAATCTCCTCGCGCACCACGGCATCGAGCCCGGCGGTGTGCGCGTGCAGCCGCTCAAGCGCCGTGGCGGCGAGCGACTGCTGGGCCTGCGCGGCCTCCATGAGAAGGCCGGCCTGCACGGTGTCCTCTGCGCTGCCCGCGGCCATGCTGATTACTCAGGTTCCAGGGCGTTGTCCGCTGAGGCCGCAGTGCGCTCGGGCTGCACGGCTACCCCACGGGCGGGGAATACGAGCCTCACGATTTTCGCCTCGCTCGTGCCCGCGTGCTGCGGTCGCGGGCACGCCGCGGGATGCAGGCGCACGCGATGCCACGCGGGATGCGAGGCGAGCTTCAGGTAGCCGCTGAGATCGGGCAGCTGCTCGATCTGCGAGCCCATGACCGCCGACTCGGTCGCGAGGTGTTCCGAGCGCGTGACCGATCCGAACAGCTCGGTCGCCCGCTGTGAGCGCGAGGTGGCGATGCGCCTGACCTCGCGCTCCCCGATCAGCCGCGAAGCGAACAGCGAGGTTCCGCCGTGCTCGCTCGCCGAACAGCGCAGAATGAGCGTGTTTGCGCAATTTTCTACGAGAATCTGCGGCGCGCCGAAGGCAATGGCGATGCCCAGAATGGCGGCCAGGCACCAGCCCCACGACATTCGGTTTGCCATTGCGAGCGCCCCGAGTGCCATGACCAAAATGACCGCAATCGGCGTGAGCCAGGCGAGGATGTTGCTCTGTAGAGCCGTGGCGCCGGTCATGAATGGGGAGCTCGCCGCCTGTGCCAGGGCCACCAGCGGTAGCGCCCACAGCAGCACCGCGAGCGTCGCAGTCCGCGCTCCTGGCCGCAGGTATGCCTGTTGTACGTGCATCGTGGACCTCCGCTCCTAGGACTCGCCCACGGCGTGCGCCGCCGTACGCGGGCTGGCCTCCCCGCGCCGCGCCTCGAGCTCCTCGCGCTTGAGCTTGCCTGGCGCACCGAAACGCACGCCGTCCACGATGAACGCGTAGTCGTACTGTCTTTCGCCCTGCTTGTCGGTCCAGTTGGTGGCGCGCACCCGCGCAGCGACGAACAGCTGATCGCCCTTGCGCGCGCAGCGCGCGAGCAGCTCCCCGAGCGCGCCGAACGCCACGAACCAAAGGCTGGTCGACATATCCCGCACCCGTCCGGCCTCGTCCTTGCCGGCGTAGTCGTTCCCGATCAGACAGAAGCGCGCGTAAGTGGTGTCGCTCTTCACGACCAGCTCGGGGTTACGCGCGAGATTCCCCACAGCCGTCAACGTGAAACTGTGCATCGGCTTTGCTCCTCGGGGCTGTGTTGGTTTTGAAAAAAGGACGGCCAGTCTAGCCACCCAGCCGTCAATTGGAATCGCGATTGCCTGCCCGTTTGTGCAGAAACATCGCGCGGCAATGCCGGCGCTGTGCGCTCGGCGCGCGTAGCGGTGTATGGTTGCAGCAGGAATTTGCGAGCGGAGTGCACGAGATGGGATTTGCAAACACCGCGGACAACGATGGCGCGCTCGAGGAGTGCCTGGATGAACTGAACGATCTCATGGAGAGTCTCCGGCGCTACCCGCCCGCCGTTCTCGCGGTGGCGCTGCGCGTGCACCTGGAGCTGCTGCTGCAGGGGCTGCTCGAAGGCA